>ENA-ORCW01000073-ORCW01000073.1-marine-metagenome-genome-assembly--contig:-NODE-73-length-157588-cov-23.190990_pt1 | contig 157588 bp, 165 predicted proteins | sample MGYA00237784_ERZ508517 | MGnify/ENA primary metagenome ERZ508517 (study PRJEB26187, sample SAMN06268979) | marine metagenome | isolation source: Tt ae E1 feedstock associated aerobic enrichment on... | reverse complement strand
AGGTCCCAAGGGTTGGGCTGTTCGCCCATTAAAGCGGTACGCGAGCTGGGTTCAGAACGTCGTGAGACAGTTCGGTCCCTATCTGTCGCGGGCGCAGGAAATTTGAGAGGAGCTGTCCTTAGTACGAGAGGACCGGGATGGACGTACCGCTGGTGTACCAGTTGTCTCGCCAGAGGCATAGCTGGGTAGCTACGTACGGAAGGGATAAGCGCTGAAAGCATCTAAGCGTGAAGCCCCCCTCAAGATGAGATTTCCCACATTTGGTAAGACCCCTGGTAGACGACCAGGTCGATAGGTTCGAGGTGGAAGTGCAGCAATGCATGCAGCTGACGAATACTAATCGGTCGAGGGCTTAACCTAACTACCCCACAAAGTGATGAAGCGCAGGAAGCGGATTCAAGTACTTTGCGGGGGCCCCGAGAACATCGGGTGTAAACACCACACGGCTGTAATACCTTTCGTTTCGCATCTAGTTTTGAGGGTGCTATTGACACCCCAACAAGATATACCCTGCTGGATATTCCCTGATAGCTCAGTTGGTAGAGCACTCGGCTGTTAACCGAGTTGTCGCAGGTTCGAGTCCTGCTCGGGGAGCCATATGGAGAGATGTCCGAGTTTGGTCGAAGGAGCACGATTGGAAATCGTGTAGGCGTCACAAGCGTCTCGAGGGTTCGAATCCCTCTCTCTCCGCCATGAACATTCTAATACTTATTGTGTGACTATGGCCCGTTGGTCAAGGGGTTAAGACACCTCCCTTTCACGGAGGTAACAGGGGTTCGAATCCCCTACGGGTCATAATAAGTCCTCAAGAAGATATACAATCGACTTCATGGGGACGATCTATCACGGACGCTTAGCTCAGCTGGGAGAGCATCTGCCTTACAAGCAGAGGGTCGGCGGTTCGATCCCGTCAGCGTCCACCATAACTAATTCCAATACAAGTAGCGCTAAGCTTTACAGCTTATATCGGTTGCTTTATTGGGCCCAGATACAAGAGGGCATAGACGACGCGGGGTGGAGCAGTCCGGTAGCTCGTCGGGCTCATAACCCGAAGGTCGCAGGTTCAAATCCTGCCCCCGCAATACCTTTGACAAACAGGTGTAATCAAGTTATAATTGCAACTGTCGCTGCAAAGGAATAAATGAACATGGAGCTGTGGTGTAGAGGCCTAACATGCCTGCCTGTCACGCAGGAGACCGCGGGTTCGAATCCCGTCAGCTCCGCCATTATTTTTGACAACAGCATACATAAGGCTCGGTAGCTCAGTCGGTAGAGCAGAGGACTGAAAATCCTCGTGTCGGCGGTTCGATTCCGTCCCGAGCCACCATTGTTGCAATTATATGCGCCGCTGTAGCTCAACTGGTAGAGCATCTGACTTGTAATCAGAGGGTTGGGGGTTCAAGTCCTCTCGGCGGCACCATGCATCACTTTTGTTGCAGCAACGTGGAGGATTAGCGAAGTGGCCAAACGCAGCAGACTGTAAATCTGTTCCCTTTCGGGTTCGGTGGTTCGAATCCATCATCCTCCACCATTCTTCATAGGGGCATAGTTTAATGGTAGAACAGCGGTCTCCAAAACCGTTAGTGTGGGTTCAACTCCTGCTGCCCCTGCCAAGTAGCTATATGGCGGTCGTGGCGAAGTGGTTAACGCATCGGATTGTGGCTCCGACATTCGTGGGTTCGATTCCCATCGATCGCCCCATATATTATACAATATGATGGGGATTAGCCAAGCGGTAAGGCAACGGACTTTGACTCCGTCATGCGTAGGTTCGAATCCTACATCCCCAGTCATGGTACTGGGAGTCACCAGCAACATCTGGTGACTTCGATACCGCACATAGTAGTATTTGCGGACGTGGCTCAGTGGTAGAGCATCGCCTTGCCAAGGCGAGGGTCGCGAGTTCGAATCTCGTCGTCCGCTCCATCATCATTTGGCGCCATAGCCAAGTGGTAAGGCACGGCTCTGCAAAAGCCTTATCCCCAGTTCGAATCTGGGTGGCGCCTCCATTTAGCTTTATGAGCCGGGGTGGCGGAATTGGCAGACGCACAGGACTTAAAATCCTGGGTTGGGTGACCAACGTACGGGTTCAAGTCCCGTCCTCGGTATAGTAAGTCGAGTGCCCTTAGCTCAGCTGGATAGAGCGTTTGACTACGAATCAAAAGGTCGGGAGTTCGAATCTCTCAGGGCACGCCATACTAGCTTCAGTGTCAATCATAATTTAATATGCCGGTGTGGCGGAATGGCAGACGCGACGGACTCAAAATCCGTTTCCCGCAAGGGAGTGGAGGTTCAAGTCCTCTCACCGGTATCTAAGAAGATGAAGCTCTTGAGGTCAATTCCTTGAGAGTTTTTTCGATTGAAAGACAAGCTTATGCATTATTCTCTTCTGTATAAAAGCGAGGAGTAAGACTTAACCCCTATTATATATTTTCGCAAGCTTTTCGGATTTGCATTTTGTTGTAGACTCTGGCTTCTCAGCTAGGGTTTTTTTTGGTTTATTTTCCTACAGGGAATTGAACATACTTTTTCTTGAGATATTCAGATCGTTCCGAACTCTTTTGGGAGAGCATCTTGTGAAAAGAGTTCTCATTGGCTATTGACTTCATCGTCCAATATAGGTATAATCCAAATCGTAATAATTACTATTAGAAGGGTGACGATACAAGTGACATTCCACATTGATGATATGTTCGAAGGGTAGCTGTGATGAAACGAGAAATCGATTTTGTCAAATTCAATCCCACTCAAAACATGACCATACTTGTGAAAACCAATCATCCGGCTGATGAATATACACACATTGCTTCAAAGATGATGTCCTATGACAGTGTGTATGCTGAGCAAGTTGGTTTTATCGAACTGCCTCAGAACCATGAAGCTGACGCACATCTGCAAATGGCTGCTGGCGAATTTTGTGGTAACGCATGCATGGCACTGGCTGCTTATATTGCATTTGAAAAGGGACTAAAGCATAATGGTCTGGCGGAAATTACGTTGGAAGCTTCGGGTTCGGATCATTTATTAACTTGCCAAGTGAAGAGAATACAGGATAAGTATTACTGTCAAGTCCCCATGCCTCTTCCTGTAAAAATTGAGCAGAGGTCAATAAAATTTGACGGTGATGAATTGGAACTGGTGTTTGTAAGATATCAACAGTGCATTCATATTGTGATGGAAGTGGAGCAATTGGATAATGTTGCGAAAGACCGAGCGCAAAACCTGGCAAAATTGCTAGGTGTCGTTCTGGAAGTAAACTTAGTCGGTATTTTGTTGTATAAGTCAGACACCAATGACTTGGCTCCTCTCATCTATGTTCCGTCACTGGACAGCATGGTATGGGAAAGAGGCTGTGGTTCGGGTACTGCATCCATTGGCGCTTATCTGGTCTGGAAGCATAAAGAGGCAATTGAAGTACAAATCAAGCAACCCGGCGGTACGATTCATGTAGCTGCTGACTGCAATAAAGGAGAGATAAGTTACCTTCAAATCGAAGGACTTGTCGGAATTGTTGCACAAGGGAAAGCATTTATAGACATTGGTGATATCCATGATATTAGGGAGAAGGAGATTTCTATGGCATTGGGAGGTAGGGGATGAATACACTTGAACAGTTTCGAAAAGATATTACTGAATACTCCGTAAATTTTTGTAGATTGTCGGCACAATATGACCATACCATAGATCATGTCGTGGAGATGGAGACGGTTATCGATGCCTATTCGAAATTCATAACGGATGCACGGAACAAGGATGTATGGGAGCAAATGGAGCTTGCGAAATCGGATGGATTTAACCGGATCGTTGAAGATGTCAGGAATTCATCTGCACAATGCGTTGCGATTATGGAAAAGTACCGTGCAATGAAGTTGCTAAATGGCGATGCCGATAAAGCTGATTACTTCAACAATATAGAGTCATGTATCGAAAAAGAATTTGGGAGCTTCCGAATCACTTCGGATTCACAGGTTATCATGATTGGTTCGGGATCATTTCCGATGACGCCTATATTGATTGCCAAGCGAACAGGGGCACGCGTAGTGGGCATAGACATTGATGAGGAGGCCATACATCTTGGTCGACAAATTGTAGAAAGATTGGGGGACGGATTACGGATCCAACTGGAGAAAGTGTTCGTGGAACATCTAGACATGACGAAGGATGCGACGCATATCATATTTAGTTCGACGGTTGCCAATAAATATGACCTGCTGGATCAGTTGCATGCATTAACTAATGAACAAGTCGTCGTTGCGATGAGGTACGGTGACAAGTTGAAGTCGTTGTTTAATTACCCCATGAAACAGGTGGATGAGAGCAAATGGCGATTAGTTGAAACGGTATTGCGTCCCGATCATGTGTTTGATGTCGCGTTGTACGAGAAGACGCCGGTTGCATCTAGATAGAGTAGGAGGGGGGAATGAGCGATTTGAAGCGAGTTTTACTATTGGGCACGGGTCCTGTATCCATTCAAATGGCTAGTATGCTGAAAAAACATTGGCATTGCTGCGTAGGTATCGTGGGGCGAGCGTCTGTTCGTTCTAAACCATTCTTTGCAGATCTGAAACAAAATGACTGTCGTATTCGCGTAAGCATTCAAAATGAACAACATCGAAGGCTGGAGGGCAACTGCTTCATCGATCACGTTTTTCAAGGATATGGAACCGTTACAGGGGAATGGGATACCGTCATTGTCACTGTTACGACGGATGCATATATCGAGGTTTTGAAGCAAATCGATGAGCGGATTATGAGAAAAGTCAGGTGTGTCGTATTGATTTCTCCGACCTTCGGTTCGAATAGCTTGCTACGTCATTATATGAACGAAATTCAATCTGAAGCGGAGATTATAAGCTTCTCTACATATCTTGGCGATACGCGATGGATGCATGAACAGCCTTCCCATCATGTGGTGACAACAGGTGTTAAGAAGAAAGTGTTCGTTGGTTCGACGCACGTTCCATCGGACAATGTCAAGGCACTGTGCGAGTTATACGAACAATTGGGTATCGCCTTGGAAGTGATGAACTCTCCAATCGAGGCGGAGACGAGAAACATATCTTTGTACGTCCACCCGCCGTTGTTTATGAACGATTTTTCTCTGAACGTCATCTTCGGAGAGGTGGGGGCCAAGAAGTATGTATATAAAATGTTTCCTGAGGGGCCGATCACGCAGTATTTAATTCGCGATATGCTGGCCGCATGGAGAGAGATTACGAGTGTAATTCAAAAATTAGAACTGACAGGCGTCAACCTGCTTAAGTTCATGACGGATGACAATTATCCGGTGAGATTGGAAAGTTTGTCACGTGATGATATAGAAAACTTCAGTCATTTGGACAGCATTCATCAAGAGTATTTAGTGTACATCCGGTACACTTCACTGTTGATCGATCCTTTTTCGGAACCAGATCAGGAAGGAAGATATTTCGACTTTTCCGCCGTCCCCATCCGGTCCATCTTTGTGAACAGTGAAGGCTACTGGGATATACCACGGATGCCCAAGGAAGATTACTACCGGATCAAAATCATACAGGGGATTGCCAATTACCTGGGGGCAAGCTGCCCGACCATCGATACATTCATTACCGCTTATGAACGCAAATTGGATGAAACGGCACAAACGTTAAAGGGTGAGTTGGTGTCGAATGCATTCAAGGTACAAACGTTTGAAGAAGATTTGAAGATGATATGCAGTGAAATAGGCAAAAGCAGAGGAACAACGATGGTGAACACACACGAGGAGGATATGGCATGACAGGAAGAATGGTTGTTTGGATGATTGTATTGTTGGGTTCCGTTGGGCTGCTGGCAAGCTGTGGTGGTGATCAAGCTGGAAATACGGGAGCAGCGGATCAAGACCAAGAGCTAGTGTACGCAACGGCGAAAGATACGAATGATATGAATCCACACTTTTATGCGGGCTCGATGCCGGCTCAAGGGATGGTCTACGAGTCATTGGTAGAAAATACGGAAGACGGGATCAAGCCACTTCTAGCAGAATCATGGGAGATTTCCGAAGATGGGAAGGTATATACCTTCCATTTGAGACAAGATGTACAATTCCATGATGGGGAGCCCTTTAACGCTGAAGCAGTGAAGAAAAATATTGAAGCTGTGCAAAGTAACGCAAGCACGCATTCCTGGATTAAGCTATCGACGAAAATCGTAAGCTGCAATGTCATAGATGCGTATACGATTGAACTCGTTCTATCTGAACCTTATTATCCGACTTTGCTAGAATTGTCGATGACTAGACCTTACGTATTCCTCTCACCTAAAGATTTTGTTAACGGGGAGACCAAGGACGGCGTGAATGGCTACAATGGCACAGGTCCCTTCAAGCTCGCTGAGCAGAAAGTCGATCAGTACGCAATTTTTGAAGCCAATGAGACCTACTGGGGCGGCGCGCCAAGTCTGAAGAAGATTACGGCCAAAGTTCTACCGGCAGGGGAGACGACATATTTGGCGTTGCAAAAAGGTGAAGTCAACTTCTTATTTACGGATGACCGGGGCACGGACAGTCTGGATGTAGAAGCGATGAATAAACTGGTTGAATCGGGTGAATTTCAACTTGTTAGAAGCAAACCGATGAATACCAAAATGATCGTAGCCAATAGCAGCAAACTTGATAGTCCAGTGCACGAAACGGCTGTTCGCGAAGCAATCTGGCATGCCGTCGACAGAGAAACGATTAGCCAACAAATTTATAACGGCACCGAAACAGCAGCCGACACCCTATTCTCGTCTAACGTCAATTACGCCAATGTTGACCTGATGAAACGAAGCTATGACTTGGAAACAGCGAAGCAGATTTTGGATGAAGCAGGCTGGGTCTTGGACAATGGCGATGCAATCAGAACGAAGAACGGGAACAAGCTAGCCATGAAGCTATATTATGATACCCATTCTTCTTCCCAAAAAACGCAAGCTGAATTCCTTCAACATGCATGGAAAAGTATAGGCATGGAGGTAACGCTAATTGGTGAGGAATCCACTTCAATTGCGAATAGACGATCTACTGGCGAGTATGATTTATTATTCAACCAGACATGGGGACTTGCGTATGATCCACAAAGTACAGTCGCTGCATTCAGTTCCACGTCTTCTTATTACCATACGACCAGCGGCATAGAGAAAGCGGATGAGCTGTATAAGAAGATCGAACAGGTTATGGTTTCACAAGATGAAGAGACTCGGAAATCCTTGTATGCGGATATTATCAATATCGTTCATGAAGAAGCTGTCTTCATTCCCATTACGAATGGCAGTGTTACGGTTATAGCTTCTGCAGACCTGCAGGGCATCTCGTTCAAGCAAACACAATTTGAGCTGCCATTTGAACGCATGCAATTCGAATAAATCAATAAAAGGGGGCTTGAGTCCCCCTTTTATGTAATGGGGAAGAAGGAGAATGCTTATGGGGTTATATATCGTCAGGAAAGTATGCTTAACCGTTCCGCTGCTTATGGTCATTTCGTTTCTGACGTTTATACTGAACAATCTGTCTCCGATGGACCCGGCTGAAGTTGTATTACAAGCACAAGGCGTACCTGTAATCACGGATGAATTAATCGCGCAGACGAGAGCGGAGCTCGGGATGGACCAGCCGTTCCTCATCCGGTATTTCCAATGGCTGATGGCATGCCTGCAGCTCGATTTCGGAGATTCCTATATCACAGGAGAACCTGTCTGGTCCTTGCTGGGACCTGCTTTTCTGAACACGTTAAAGCTTACGCTTGTGTCGATTATCGTTATTATCGGACTATCCATTGCGTTAGGCGTCATCTGCGCATTGAAGGAGGGCGGCCTACTGGATAAGTCGGTCAGGGGCGTGTCCTTCTTCCTGACTGCCATGCCGTCCTACCTGCTTGCAGGTCTGATGACTTGGTATTTTTCTGTGAAGCTGGATTTGCTCCCGACAAGCGGGATGGACTCGTACAGGAGTTACCTATTACCTGTTACGGTAATTGCGGTTAGTTATGTGGGCATTTACTTTCGAATCGTCAGAAGCTCGATGTTAAGTAATTTGAATGAAGATTACGTCCTGTACGGAAGGGCATGCGGCTTGCCTGAGAAGACGATAACGCTGCATATATTAAGAAATTCATTGCAGGTTGCCATTTCAGTATTTGGCATGGCTATCCCCGTATTGCTTGGAAGCACAGTTGTCGTGGAAAGTGTGTTTGCTTGGCCGGGTCTGGGCACTTTAAGCGTGAAGTCGATTCTTAGCAGAGATTTCCCCATGATTCAAGCGTATGTCCTCATACTGGCCGTCGCTTTTGTTCTGTTCAACACCTTTTCCGACATGATGAACGCGGCGCTCAATCCGAAGCTAAGAAAGGACCTCTAAATGGAATTATTGAAAAAGATCATGATGGACAAGTTGGCAGCCATTTCTTTATCCATCGTTGCGGTCACGATTGTTGTCGGGATATTCGCTCCATTGTTCGCGCCACACGACCCCTATGAGGTTCACATGGAGCTTCGTTACGCATCCCCCTCATGGGAGTATTTGCTTGGCAACGATCATCTGGGAAGATGCGTCTTATCCAGATTGATTTATGGCATTCGTCCCAGCGTGCTGTGGGTATTAGCCGCATTAGCTTTGTCAGTTGGAATTGGCGCGATTCTGGGGTTTATTGCCGGCTACTTCAGGGGGAAGACGGATGCTATTCTAATGAGAATTTGCGATGTGATGCTGTCCTTCCCTGGATATGTGATGACATTGGCGTTAATCGGTGTTTTGGGTGTCGGATTCGAGAATATATTGCTAGCATTCATATTGAGTAAATGGGCCTGGTTCGCCAGGGTTATCCGAACGGCTGTAATGCAGTATGCGGAATCCGAATATGTCAAGTACGCCAAAGCCATCGGTGTCAGCAACATGAAAATCATGGTTAAGCACATTGTGCCAGTATCCTTCTCCGATATTGTAGTGGTTGCCAGCAGCTCCTTCGGCGCTATGATTTTGCAAATTTCAGGATTTTCATTTCTGGGGCTAGGCATTCAAGCACCGCATGCGGAATGGGGCATGATGTTGAACGAAGCGCGGGAGGTCATGTTCTCGAGGCCGGAGCTCATGCTAGCGCCTGGCTTAACGATTATTATTGTCGTGATGGCCCTTAATTTTGTGTCTGATGCGCTGCAAGTTGCGTTAGATCCTAAATTAATGAGCTCCCAAAACAAGTCTTACCGAAACGCAACAACCTCTGCAGGTAAGCTTCAAGGAAAAGAGGTGGCTTAATCATGGACCATCTATTAGAGGTTTCAAATTTGAAAATTTGGGATAGCAGCACCGGCAAGGTGATTGTGCCGAATAGTTCCTTTCACGTCAAGCAAGGAAGCTGTCTGGCCATTGTAGGAGAAAGCGGCAGCGGGAAATCTGTAACCTGCAAAGCCGTGATGAAATTGAATAAAGCAGGCATTCGCCAAGCAGGAGACATCTTGTTCAAGGGAGAGAACCTGAGCGATCTTTCAGAAAAAGATATGAGGAAGAAGAGAGGAAAACAGCTGTGTATGATTTTGCAAAACGGTATGCGCGCCTTTGATCCCTCCTGTGTGGTAGGTACTCACTTCCTGCAGATGCTGGCCGTACATTTTGATTGGAGTCGCGACGAGATGACGACCAAGCTGAAGCATGCGATGGAATGCGTAATGCTGAAGGAGCCGCTCGCGGTGATGAACCAATATCCACATCAATTATCGGGCGGCATGCTGCAGCGGCTCATGATAGCGTTGGCCATCGTACTAGAGCCTGACATCATTATCGCGGATGAGCCGACAACAGCGCTCGACACCATCTCGCAGTATGAAGTTGTGGAACAATTTATCCGATTGCGGGAAAGAATGGGATGTTCGATGATCTTTGTTTCACATGATTTGGGAGTCGTGAAGAAAATAGCGGATGAGGTTCTGGTCATGAAAGACGGGATCATTGTGGAAAAAGGGACGACACGCGCCATCTTCTCTGGGGCTCAGCATGAATATACCCGTTACTTAGTATCTACGAAGCTTGCGCTGAGTCATCATTTTGAGCAAATCATGGGAGGCGTTAGCGTTGCTGAGCGTTGATCATGTTGAGAAATTTTATAGAAAAGGCGGAATGTTCTCCGGGGAAAGGCAGCATGTGTTGAAAAACATTAGTTTTGCCTGCAAGCAAGGGGAAAGTCTCGGCATTATCGGGGAAAGCGGCAGTGGTAAATCCACGTTGGGGCGCTTGTTATTAGGCATTGAAAAACCGGATCATGGAACGATCTTATTTGAGGAACAGCGTGTACAAAATCGCAGAACGAGATTAGGAAATATCAGTGCCGTATTTCAAGACTACACTTCCTCCATCAATCCGTTCTACACCGTGGAACAGGCTGTTATGGAGCCCTTGAAGTTGCAAATGAAAGTGCCAGAGGATAGAAAAAGCAAGTTGGTGACGCTACTACATCAAGTAGGATTAGACTCGTCCTATCTCAAGAAATATCCGCATGAGTTGTCAGGAGGGGAGGCACAGCGGGTATGCATAGCAAGAGCCGTAGCAACCGAACCGAAATGCATATTATTTGATGAGGCAATCAGCTCATTGGATGGATCCGTTCAAATTCAGGTGCTTGAGTTGTTGAAGAGCTTGCGAAACATTTATAACATGGGGTATATCTTCATCACCCATGATATTCAAGCTGCGGCTTATATTTGCGACAAAGTCATGATCATTCGAAGCGGTCAGATCGAAGAGATGGTCGATGTCGAACATCTTAAGGACGTTCAGTCCGCCTATGCTAAGAAGTTGTTGCAGATGATCATATCTTAACTAAACGATAGGAACATTGGGAGTGGAGGGAGCAAGTGTTGTGAGAGGAGCTCTGTCTTGGCCTTTTTTGCGGCTATATGTATTGACTTTTTCATATTTTAGCGCCAATGCGATCCTGAACGTGGTGATTCCTTTGAGGGGGGATTCGTTAGGCGCTACGAATACAACGATCGGGATAATTATGGGCGCTTACTTATTTACGACCATGTTCTTTCGACCGTGGGCCGGACAATTGATTCAGAAGCATGGGCCGATCAAGGTGCTGCGCGCCATACTTATTATCAATGGAGTGGCTTTAATTCTATACACGTTTACCGGGTTAGGGGGATATTTCGTTGCCCGCGTCTTGCAAGGCGTATGTACCGCCTTTTTCTCTATGGCATTGCAGCTCGGCATTATTGATGCGCTGCCGGACAAGGATCGTTCGCAAGGGATATCGATGTATACTTTATGTGCGTATATGCCAGGAATTATCGGTCCATTGCTTGCCTTAGGCATTTGGCAAGCTGGGGATACACATGTTTTTACAGTGGTTATGGTCGTACTTGCCCTCTTTACAGGGTTGGTTGGCTACAGCGCTAAGATGGATAATAAAGAAGCGGAAACTGCTCCGGCACAGACAGAGCAGGGTGCAACGATAAGGAAGTCTTTCAGCCAATTGATCAAAAACCCTTACTTATTTAAGTGCAGTGTTCTGATGCTGGCGGCTTCTGCCGTATTCGGCGCAGTGACAACCTTTATTCCGCTATATGCTTCACAAATCGAAAGTGGCAACGCGGGGATTTATCTCATGCTACAGGCAGGTACTGTAGTATTGGTACGGTTTCTATTAAGGAAGAAAATCCCTTCTGATGGCAAATGGCATGCCACTTTTGTTGTAGGGATCATGCTCATGCTGGCAGTAGCGGCGCAAAGTGTAAGTTTTGCCATCGTGGGCGGAGCAGCTTTTTTCTATGTAGGCGCTGTATTGATGGGAGCCGCTCAGGCACTCCTTTACCCAACGTTGACAACGTATTTGACCTTTGTATTGCCGAAGACGAATCGCAACGTGTTACTTGGATTGTTCATCGCGATGGCTGATTTAGGCGTTTCCCTGGGTGGTGTCGTGATGGGCCCTGTTGCAGATCTCTCCTCTTACTCTTCTATGTTTACGATGTGTGCGATTCTGGGTGCGGTCATGATTATCTTTGCCTTTGATCGACGGAAGATTCCGATGGGATCAGGATAACGGATAAGAATCGTTATTATTACTACTTTATCCTCACCAGAAATATTAGCCAAGCAGCTGGCGCATCGCTGTCAAGACAGAATTGCTGGCCGAATCGCAAGCAGTCGATTTCTTTTAGGACAAATCACGTTTCAGTGAAGGGATAGATGGGGCAATAGTGGTTGCCAATATGGTTAAAAACATTGCTTTCTGTCACAAGAAGCAAAGCGAAGCTGGACCTCACTCCTTCATAGTATGAAGTAATGCTATATGATGTACTCAAGACGGCACCTCTGGACTAACCAGAATGACCGTCTTTTCTTGTATGACGGGAATATTGATCATTAGGGGCTATTTATAATTTATCACTTTTATGTAATACTGTGATTGAAAATTGAAATAGATAGGAGGGATATCAACCCGGATTCAGCGGTCAGTACTTTATAACAAAGGAGGGATAGTTAGTGAAAGGCAAGTATGCATTAATGCTTGCATTGCAAACGTACAATTACGAACTTACTTTATTAAACAACTACGTACAACAATGCTCAGAGTGCTTTGAGCTCTTACAGGCTAAGCTGGATGCCCTGTGTCGTTATATTGTGTACGAAGGCAATCATAGCATCTGGGACGAGTGGGGACATCTCCAAGAAATTGATGCGCTTGGCAACCAACTTCGCATTACAAGCAATCAGGCACTTTGTAGTTTGGAGAAGTTTCAGTGTCAGAGGCTGCTTGAGCAGCAAGACAGTATGAGCGAATATTTGGCGAGGCTGTCTGCGGAAGTGAAACAAGAAATTCCGAAATTTCATCTTCAGTCCAATTCGCGCATCTTATTTATTGGATCCGGCGCACTCCCAATTTCCCCTTTGATTCTTTGCCGTGAGACGGGTGCTGAGGTATTGTGTGTGGATATTGACCGGGAAGCGGTATATTTCGGTACCAGGATTGCAGAGTCACTGGGCATGCACAAGAAGGTCCGGTTTATCGGAACCTATGAAGAGGGATTGGATTACATTCGACAAGCGACGCATATTTTTATTGCCTCTCTGGTAGAAGGAAAAGTTGAGCTGCTGGAAATGCTGAAGTCCGAACTCCCCGGGGATGCCATTGTTGTATTAAGATATGGAAACGGTTTAAAATCACTATTTAATTACCCATTTGAACAAAACATGGCGACTGGGTGGAAGATGACTCCTTTAATCAGACAGGATAGCTTTTACGATACGGCGATTCTTACATTCAGGTCTAGCCTTGTGGAAGAGGTGTATGACAGGTGAGGAATGAATCCGATGCAGCTCCCTTTGGTCATACCTTAATCATCGGAGCAGGACCAGCCGGTATTCATGCAGTAGTAAACTGGAGTGGCGCCTCTACTTGTATAGGTTTGTTGAACCGAAAGGGAGAACATGCACAAAAGGTGAAAAAAATGTTGGAAGAAGCCTCCTACCGGGTAAAATGTGATGTTTTTGTTTCAGGTAAGGAGGGGTTGTCCGGATCGGCAACGATTGATCACTATTACGAAGGCTACCAAGAGTTGGAGGATAGTTGGGATACGGTTTTGATCTGTACGCCGTGCGATAGTTATGCGAGCGTCTTAGCTGAATTGCAGGTGGAGAAGCTGCGGAAGGTGAAGCAACTGATCTTGATTTCACCGGGAATAGGTTCCAATGCCTGGGTTCAAAGTCTGTTGGGAGAGGAATGCAAACGGATAGAGGTAGTCAGCTTCTCCACTTATTATGCCGCTTCCAAATTCATAAATCTTCAAGCTCCTCTCACATCGGTGGTCAAAGGGTTGAAACGGAAGATTAGAATCGCTTCCAACCGATCAGATCAGACCATATGCCCGCCTATTCAAAAGCTGATGGAAACTATGGGGATTGCCTGCGAGATTGTGGAATCGCCGATAGAAGCGGAAAGTTACAGCATTACGACTTATGTACATCCTCCGTTATTCATGAATGAGTTTGCACTGAACGAAATTTTCTCCCAAACCACATCGAGAAAGTACATGTACAAACTGTATCCAGAAGGCCCTATTACGCCGGGTGTCATCAAGAGTATGGTCCTGTTGTGGAAGGAAGTCTCGCAAGTCCTTCAACAGCTTGGTGTCCCACCTATCAATTTATTGGAATTCCTTAATGACGATAATTATCCTGTTCTTGAACAAAGTATCAGTAGAGAGGAGATTGAGAGCTTTCCGGCTATGGACCCGGTCAGGCAAGAGTATCTGTTGTATGTCAGATACAGCTCACTTCTCATTGATCCTTATTCTTCACCGGATGAGCAAGGGAAGTATTTTGAATTCTCAGCTGTTCCGTTCAAACAGGTGGTACGGAATCATAACGACTATTGGCAGCTTCCGCGTGTCCCTCATGAAGATTACTGCAAGTTGAACGTATTGTACGAAATGGGACGTCAGCTGAATGTGCCGATGCCTCAGTCCCGCTGCTTGATCGAGCAGTATAGAAACAAGGTGTTCTCCTTTATGGAGCAATACGGAACCGAACAGTTGCATCCAGGATGGGAGCACGAGCATATAGTAGAACAAGCCTTTGCTATTTTGCAGGCGATGAAGATCAATGTCCGTAGCTGATCGGAATCCTAAGGCAACATATATGTTGAAACAGAGTGATGCAAATGAAAGGAGGATCAGATTATAACATGTTTGGTAAGCGCTATCATAAAACTGTCAGTGTGAGTTGGATTGTACTCGTATTTGTCCTGATCATGACAGGATGCATGCCGGATGATAAGCGAGCGAATCAGACACAGTCGTCTGCTGCTGGGACTGGGCAGGATGAGTCAAGCGACAGCAAGGCGGTAACCATTATCCACAGTCTCCCAGTCGATACCCTCGATCCTCATCTCGGCTGGATTGCGCTCCGGGCTGGAGTTACAGAAACACTGCTGCGTCTGGACGACAATATGCAGGTTACTCCCTGGTTGGCAAGCAAATGGGAAGCCAAGGATCCGGTGACATGGGTATTCACGCTGCGGGACAATATCAGCTTCCAGGATGGAACGAAGCTGGATGCCGCCGCGGCAAAGGCTTCATTCGAGAGAGGCATTGCCGACAGTAAGGCGCTAGCGGCTTCGTTGAAAATCGCTTCCATTGAAGCAAATGGCCAAGAGCTTACGTTTACGACGAAGGAGCCGCATCCGGCGTTTCCGAACGAGCTTGTTCACCCGACAGCCAGCATCATAAGTGTTGCTGCTGAAGAGGCCATGAGCAAGGAGGCTTTCAATCAATCTCCGGTTGGCACTGGACCATTTAAGGTGACGGCATTCGTTCCCGGCAAAGAGATTACACTCGTTCGCCATGATAGCTATTGGGATGAGTTGGCCAAATTGACGGATGTCACGATTCAGTTTAATGCCGATGCCAACGTCAGGACACTGGCTTACCAGTCTAAGCAAGCGGACATCGTGTATCATCTGGCCCCGGAATCGCTTGAACGAATCGAGAAGGACGAAGAACTGACCGTACAGTCTGTTACGAGCCTGCGTACTCATTATTTCACTTATAATCCAGCCAGCACGAATGTTGCAGATCTCCGTGTGAGGCAGGCTTTAGATAAACTGATTGATCGCGAAGCGATTGTGAAGGAGATTATGCTCGGCCACGCCATGCCAGCTAACGGCCCGTTCAATGCTACGCTGCCGTTCGGCAATAAGGACGCTGCTCAAATGCTGGATCAAGCTGGGACCTTGAAGCTGCTTGAAAGTGTCGGCTATACGAAAGGTGCAACAGGCAAGCTGGAGAAGGACGGCAAGCCGCTTGTGCTCAAGCTGATTGCGTTCAGCGGCATTAACCCTGAGCTTCCACTTATTCCGCTGTTGCTTCAATCTGAAGCGGCCAAGGTAGGCATTACAATTGAGATCGTTTCGGTGGAATATCCCGGTGAATACATTAAGAACCATACCGATTGGGACCTATCGACAGCGAGTTATCTTACTTCCCCTCGCGGTGACGGAGGTTCGTTCCTTCATTCGGCTTATGTCCCTGGAGGGGCCTACAATCCGACCAATATTCATATCAATAATTTGGAACCTATTCTCAAGGAATTGAACAAAACCGGCGACGTTGCAAAACGCCATGCATTAACCCGTCATGCAGTTGAAGTCATACAGGAAGCGATGCCGCATTCCTATATTGTTCATCCCAACATATTAGTGGGCATTCATCAACGAGTGAGTAATTGGAAGCCGGGGGCAGAAGAATTTTATATTGTGACGAACAAAATGGATGTGAAGTAGCATGCTCACGCAATGGTTAACCCGCTTTGTCCAACTGGTCATCGTGTTGTTATTCTTAAGTGTCGTCACATTTGTTCTGCTGAAGCTGGCTCCGGGCGATCCGGTGCTGGCTATCATACGCGCGAGCGACGGTGCGTTGTCGCAGGCCGATCAGGAAGTGGTACGCGAGTCGCTTGGACTGAGTCGTCCTCTCTACGAACAGTATGGAAGCTGGTTGCTCCACGTTGTACAGCTTGATTGGGGGCAATCCCTGACAAGCAATCGGGAAGTCTGGGACATCTTGATTGAGCGTCTGCCTGCAACGGTGTATTTGGCTCTTGGCGCGATCGTTGTGCTCATTGTCATTGCCTTCCCGCTTGGTGTATTGGCTGCGACATATCATAACAAAGCACCCGATGCGTTGAGTCGGATGATCGCGCTGCTCGGCGCATCCGTGCCCAGCTTTTGGCTTGGCTTGATACTCATTTATGTATTTGCCTATCAGCTCAACTGGCTACCTACATTGGGAAGCGGAAGTCTTCGACACCTCGTCTTGCCTTCCTTGACGCTTGGATTCGTCATGGCTCCGGAATACATTCGATTATTGCGCGCCGGTCTGTTAGAGACGTTCTCACACGATTATATCAAGGCAGCACGGGCAAGAGGAATTTCCGAATGGCGCATTATGTTTCGGCATGCGATACGTGCGGCCTTGCTGCCCATTGTTGCGGTATCCGGGATCAGTCTTGGCGCATTGCTGGCTGGTTCCGTCGTTACGGAATCCATATTCGGTTGGCCGGGACTAGGCAGCATGGCGATCGAAGCGATCCGGCTGCGTGACTATCCGGTAGTGCAAGGATACGTTATGTTCTGTGGCGTATGTTTTATAGCGGCCAACTGGCTTTCGGATGCCGGTACGGCTGCGCTGGACCCTCGTATTCGAATGCGAAAGGGACGGCGGGTATGAAGATACCACTGTTTATCTTCATGGGCATGGTCCTATATGGTTTCTTTCTTATCTTAGCCTTTACGGGCTCCTGGCTTGCACCAAACGACCCGTTGCTCATTCAAATGTCGGAGCGCTTGCAGCCTCCAAGCTTTACGTATCCTTTGGGTACGGATCATCTAGGTCGCTGTATATTGTCTAGGATAATGGCTGGTACACATACAACGTTAGGACTTTCAACTGCGGTAATTGTTGCGGTTGCGGTTATTGGCGTTCCAATTGGATTCTTATCGGGCTATAAGGGAGGACGCATAGATGCTTGGCTCATGCGAGTAGCCGATGGCGCGGGTGCATTGCCCGAGTTTTTGGTTGCGGTGGCGGTTGCAGGTTTCCTAGGGCCGGGACTATGGAATGTCTTGCTGGCCATAGCTTGTGTGAAATGGATTGCTTACGCTCGGATTGTCCGAGGTGTAGTTCAGACTGAACGTGAGAAAGAGTATGTTCTTGCTTCTATTGTATCTGGGAGTTCCGGCTGGACCATCATACGGCGACATCTGCTTCGGCAAGCTGCGTCTCCCCTGGCTATTCTGGTTGCTGGTGACATCGGAAGAACCATTCTGCTCTTATCGGCACTATCCTACCTCGGCTTGGGGGCACAGCCTCCTGCTCCGGAATGGGGAGCCATGCTGAATGACGGCCGTCCGTATTTTCAGGCGGCCCCTGCACTCATGCTATATCCGGGGCTTTGCATTTTATTGGTCGTCTTGGCTTGCAACATGGTAAGTGATGGTTTGAGGGATACACTTGATGTGCGAAGTAAGCAGCGGGGGATTGAAATTTGAAAGCGAGGTGTTGGCGATATGCTTGTGACAGAAGAGAGGCAATTCCGTATGTTGCATGCAAGTGTTGAGAGGAAGCGGAGTAAAGCGTTAGATGACGAGGCACCGCTCGTACTTCGCGTCAATCAACTGCAGATCGCACTTATCCAACAGAAGCAGAGCAGGCTGCTTGTTCAGGATGTGTCTTTCTCCATTCGCCAAGGTGAAATGCTGGCGCTCGTTGGAGAAAGCGGTAGTGGAAAAAGTGTGACAGCAGCGGCGATTGGCGGATTGCTGCCCAAGGGCCTTCAGTCTTCTGGGCAGATGTGGCTCCACCATCGAGGCTTGCATGAACTTGATCAGGGAGAGTGGAAGCGTCTGCGCGGCAAGCAAATCGGCTGGGTGTTTCAGAACTACCAAGGCAGCTTTACGCCGTTTATGCGAATAGGGAAGCAGTTGCTTGAACTGCTTCGTACACACGAGTCCTTGACGAAAAAGGAAGCCAAAGCGCGTATTCTCGATTGGCTTCGGAAGGTTGGCTTACCCCCGGAAAGAACTTATGCGAGCTATCCGTGTCAACTTAGCGGAGGACAACGGCAGCGAGTTGCGTTAGCCGCAGCTTTAATACCGGGCCCATCGTTATTGATTGCGGACGAACCAACAACGGCGCTTGACGTTGTGACGGGGGAACAGATGATGGACCTGATTGCAGGGCTTCAAGCCGAGACGGGGTGCGCTGTACTTTTTATCACTCATGACTTACGGCACGTATGGCGAAGGGCTGAACGGCTCGCGGTAATGCGGATGGGGAGAATTGTAGAGACGGGCAAGACGTCAGAGATTCGCCATCGACCAGCACATCCCTATACGCGCGAATTGCTGGCTGCGTGTCCCCGACTATGGGAACCTGGCGAATTAGAGGAGAGAGCCGTACATGTCTGAGTGCATGCAGGTAAGGCATCTGTCGAAGCATTATGCGCGAGGCGGTAAGCATGTAATTGCGGTTGATCATGTGTCTTTTACGATCCGTCAGGGAGAATGCGTTGGTCTGGTCGGGGAGAGCGGCAGTGGCAAGAGCACGTTGGTTCGTCTGCTTCTTGCACTTGAACATCCGGATCAAGGAGAAATTCTCTTCCAGGACATGTCTTTGACACGCACGAACAGACGAGTGCTTCGGCAGCTTAGGCAGCACATTCAGGTAGTGTTTCAGGATTCTACCGCTTCGCTTAATGATCGCCTTCCGGTTTGGCGTTCCGTGCTGGAACCATTGGACAATTACGCACATGTCATACCTGTTTTTTTTCGAGGAGTGGTATTATCCAGAAGGGAACAAGCGGAGCGACTGTTGAACATAGTAGGACTGGCTCGCGAACACATGGACCGATACCCTCACGAGCTGAGCGGAGGGCAGAGGCAGCGTGTCTGTATAGCCCGCGGCATCAGCCTATGCCCGCAATTGCTTATTTGCGATGAACCTACCTCTAGTCTAGATGTTACAACTCAGAGTCAAATCTTGCGTTTGTTGCAAAGCTTGCGGCGACAATTGAACATGTCCGTGCTGTTCATTTCTCACGATCTTGCTGCTGTGGCCCAGCTTTGCCATCGCATGCTCGTCATGCAACAAGGACGTATTGTGGATGCATGTAAGGTAGACGAGCTTTGGCTTGCTGAGCGTCATCCCTATACGAAGGTTCTGGTTTCGGCTGCACGATAGTCTGGGAAGTCAGCGTCGAGATCACTGAGGTCAGGAGGAGAACATGAAGAATGGGATCGGGTTTGCTTTACTCTCATCGCTTGTTTTCAGTGCAATGAATGCGCTTGTCAAGGAAGTAAGTACCACCATTCCCGCTGCCGAGGTTGCTTTTTTTCGAGGGCTGATCGGTACGATACTGATTTTGTTCTTTATGCAACGAAGTCGAACAGCTTTCTCCACACAGGGAATCCCGATGCTCTTCTTAAGAGGTGCAATGGGAGGGCTGTATATGCTGGCCTTTTTTTATACGCTGTCTCATATGCCTCTTTCGGATGCCAGCATTTTGGCACAGACATCTCCAGTATTTGTTGTGTTATTATCAGCCATTTTTTTGAAGGAGAAGCTGAATGCCGCTGCGAAGCTGTTTGTGCCGGTGATTTTTCTGGGGGCGGTGCTGCTGATCAATCCCTTTCAATATTCCAGCTTTTCTTGGGTGGCACTGGTGGGGCTGTCGGGGGCTTTGTTCGCAGCATCCGCGAGTCTGTCCATTCGCTACTTGAGCCGAACACATCCTGCCTACGAAATCGTCTTTTATTTTGTAGCGACATCAATGATTGTGGCTGTGCCGTTTATGTGGAACTCCTTTGTTGTTCCGAGTGTTAGGGAGGGACTGTTCCTTCTCGCCATTGGTATTGTCTCGCTGCTGGGCCAGCTGTTTCTCACAAGAGCCTTCACGCATGAAAGTGCAGTCGTGGTGCAGTTCGTCAGCTATTCGGGCTTGCTTCTGAACGTTCTGTTCGGCTTCTTATTATGGCAAGAGGTTCCGGGCTGGCTCGTCATCATGGGAGGGAGTTTGATTGTACTCGGCTGTATAGGTTTGTCGACAAGCAGTAGACATAGACAGCAGGTCAACGGAATCAGACTGAAAACCTAGAAGGAGGAAGATGATGATCAAGCAAGACCCTTATTATGATGTTTGGTGGCATGAGGGAGACCAGAGTATGGAGGATTCCCATCTTCAGCATTGGAGATGGATACTTGGGCATATTCCGGATACCGATCTGCGGGAATGCAGTGTGCTCGATTTCGGCTGTAATCAGGGCGGCTTTTTGCGACTGCTCTATGAACAGCGACCATTCAAAGAGGCTGTCGGAACCGACTTGGCTCGGCAATCCGTTGAAGTAGCCAATCTGAGAAAGGGCGATTTGCCAATATCCTATGTGGTCACTTCTGATCCAGAGCAATGGGAGAACCGATTTGATCGGGCTTTTAGCCTAGCTGTTGTTTATTTGCTGGACAACTTGGATGAACATGCGAGGAAAATGAAAGCTTGTCTGAAGCCGGGAGGGATCTATTATGCGACCTATGCGGACTATCCGAACAACCCCAGCTTTCCACGCATTCGGGAAATAATCAATCTGAATGCTGCGCTGCCGATGCAGGAGCATTCGCTTGACGAGATTGCAGACGCTTTTTTCAACCGGGGGTTTCAAGTGAGTATACGAAGAATGCAGCCGTTCGATTATGTTGCATTAAGCCCGGACAAGAGCTGGTACCAATGCGTTTCCGACAAATTACAGTATGTATATGAGCAGGCGTATATGTTTCGATTCGTTGCGCCCCAATGATCTATTTCGTTCCATACTTGTAGTAAGGAAATCCCGGGAGCCTGAGGCTGCCGGGATTTCATCGTGAAGGTCCGCGGTCTGAGGACAACCTAGACTAAGGTCCAGTCTCAATTACCGCCGACGGTCCGTTTTGGCAAATGAATGAATCGTCTACAATAAAGTCATGCAAAGAGAACAGAAAAAAGGCGGTGAAACACTTGGAATTCTCTAAAAGAAATATGTGGGCTTTGATACTGATCGGCTTCGGTCTCTTAGTGATTCTGGATTGGTTCGGTCTGGGGCTCGGAAACTTGATGGGATGGATCTTCCCTCTGGCATTAATCGGACTCGGTTACATTGGGATTAAGAACGATCGGAGCTTCTTCGGCTGGTTGCTGCTAGTTATTGGTCTGATTAGTCTAATGGGTAAATTTGCTGGAATAATGGGATTGATCATCGCGGCAGCATTAATCTGGTATGGCGTGACGCTTCTTAGAAAAGGAAGAAAGGTATACTAAGCATGAATGAGGTTACTGGCAATTCGAATCATCAAAGGAGGATAAGGATAGATGAGTGTGATGAAGCGTGTACGGGACATTTCAGTTGCTACATTAAATGACAGGCTTGAGAAATCACAAGACCCGGTCCGTATGATTGACGAGTTTCTATATAACCAACGGCAGCACTTGCAAGAAACAGAGAAGCTGATTCAACAATGTGCACAGCATGCCGCATCTATGAGACAGCAAGCCTTCACAGCTGAGCAAACGGCGGAGAAGCGTGCAGAGCAAGCGAAACTTGCATTGAAAGCAGGCGAAGAGCATGTCGCTCGAATCGCGCTTCAGGAGAAGATTGCCAACGAATCGAAGGCAGAACAATTCAGACAGCTCTATGATCAAGCGCAGCAATCGTTGCTAGAGCTTGAAGATCAAGTTCATCAATTACGTAGCGACTATCAAGAAGTATTAGGCAAGAGACAATACTATGCGGCCCGCTTGGAATCGGTAAGGCTACGTCAGCGTATGAACGAACGGATGTCGACAGGGAGCGGATTAAGCGGTAATGTGTTCGAACGATTGGAGGAGAAAATCTCAGACCTCGAATGGGAGAGCCGTTCCCTCCATGATCTGAGACAGGCAGGGCGCGAGGCGTTATACCGCGCAGGCAGCGAGACGCAAGCAGTTCTGGAGAAGGAGCTGGCTCGCTTGAAGCAAAAGCTGCGGGAAGGAGAGCGATAGTATGGGGAAGTTGTATCGGTCACAGCGGGATAAGAAATTATTCGGCTTATGTGGCGGATTAGCGGAGTCACTGAATGTCGATGCAACGCTGCTTCGGCTCGTGACTGTAGTGACTGCTGTATTCTCAGCTGGAACAGTGATTATGTTGTATGTGCTGGCGTGTCTGGTTGTGCCCAAAGAACCGATGAATGAATTCGCCTTCGGTCATAGTGCCCATTCGGGGGAGAGATATGCCAAGCCCTATCATCCGACGAAGGGTTCAACTAGCCATCCGTATGCAGCACCAGCCGAAGAAGCGAACTTAGATGAAATGATGAAGGACATTGAGAAGAAGGCCATGTCGAAGGAAATCGAAGAGCTGAAGGCCAAGCTGGCCAAATACGAGAAGGGAGATGTATAAGCAATGGGAGTATTCAAACGGATTGGTGACATGACAAAAGCTACACTGCATGAAGTATTGGACAAGGTGGAAGATCCGGTTGTCATGCTGAATCAATACTTGCGTGATATGGAAGAAGAGATTGCCAAGGCGGAAGTAACGGTCGCGAAGCAAATGGCGAACGAGCGTAAGCTGAAGCAGCGTATGGAGGAAGCGGTACGAAGCGCAGCGCAACTAGAGCAGCAAGCGATGGAACACGTCCAAGCAGGTAATGACGAATTAGCAAAGCGTGCATTGGAAGACAAGCTGGCTGTAGATAAGCGAGTGACTGACTATGCAGAGATGCATCAGTCGTCCAAGACGAATGCAGATGAACTGACCAAACAGCTTCATACCATGAAAGATGAGTTCTATCAGATGCGTAACAAGCGTAATGAGTTAGTTTCGCGTACGCAAGTAGCGAAGGCGAAGAAGCAAATTGCCCAAGTTTCATTGAACCAATCGATTGAATCCGGCAACGCATCACGAGGCTTTCATCGCATTGAAGAGAAAATCATGGAACTAGAAGCAGAAGCAGAAGTCGCCCGCTCCCCATATCGAAGTGAATTGTACACAGAGGGAACGCTGCGGCCAGAGGTTAGCGCCAAGGTTGATTTGCAATTGCAGCAGTTGAAGGAGAAGGTAGGCAGCACATCAGCACCTGCTGATCAGGCTGCGAAGTCAGAAACTGAGACCAAATCATAATTATCTTTCCAGCACTACTTAAGCTATGCTATTCTTAGTTAGGGTTAAGCCATGAGGCGGCATTGCCGCTTTTATGGCTTTTGCTGGTCTTAATAGGAGGTGGAGACAACGTGGAAAATCGGAATCGAAACACAGCGCTTGTGTTGATTGTGGCTGGCGCATTCATCCTGCTTGGTCAAATCATTGGATTTTTCACTGTTTCCGCCTTGATGATACTGTGGTTGGGCATACACAAGCTGCGCCATGGCGAGGAACGATCGGGCTATTTATTAGTCGCATTAAGCGCTGTGATGTTGCTTAGCTCTCATTTTTCATTAATTATTGCGATTATCCTAATCTCACTAGGATTCTTTTACATTCGTTCTAGACAAATTCAACCCGGTGAGACCTATGTGCAGAAGCAAAATATATTACAAAGCCTAAAATGGAACAAGGAAACTTGGGTCATGCGCAGCATGAGCATCTGGTCGGTCATTGGCGAAATTCACCTCGATCTGTCTCTTGCGCTTCCTGAGGAGGAAGAAACCGTGATTGTCATGCAGGGAGTTGTCGGGGATGTCGATATTATCGTGCCGGAAGATCTAGGTGTAGTTGTGCAATCCACGGTCGTATTCGGTCAAACAAGCATCGACGACGAACGAGAGGCCGGTCTGATGAACAAAATATACTGGAAGTCGCCGCAATATGAGCATAGCGAGAATAGGGTGAAATTCGTCCTCTCTTTTATTGTAGGCGATGTAGATGTGAAAGTGATGTAGGGAGGAGGTTGGCGCAATGGATCGGGATACCCGTAAGCTAACGAATATGATATGGCGCAGCATGGGAGAATTTATGATCCTGGGTGTCGTGCTGCTCGGTATTATCTTGTATGTCCTATATACGTATCAATATTTGAAGCCATTCACCTCATGGGTGTCGGGTATCCAGCACAGCGCAATGCTCATCGGCATTACTTTGCTGCTTGCAGGGGGATTCGGTATCTGGTATAGCAGTAAGATTAAGCGCAGGCTGGAACAGCTTCACGACTCCATGCTCTGGCTTGAGAAAGGGAATTTGTCACGAGATGTACCGCCTTTGGGTGAGGATGAAATCGGTCGCTTGGGTGAACAACTGAACAAGATTACTCGTAAGTGGGAAGAACAGGTTGACTCGTTGCAACGGCTATCTACCAACAATGCGGAGCTGACCGAACAGGTGCGGTTCTCTGCAGTAACTGAAGAACGGCAACGTCTTGCACGTGAGCTTCATGATGCGGTCAGCCAACAGCTGTTTGCCATATCGATGACGGCAACGGCGCTTGGCCGTACATTGGAGAAGGATTTCGACAAGGCGAAGCGGCAGGTATCGCTCATTGAAGAGATGGCATCTGTCGCGCAATCCGAGATGCGTGCATTGCTGCTCCATCTGCGACCGGTTCATCTGGAAGGCAAACGGCTGTCACAAGGCTTGCAAGAGCTGTTGCTTGAGTTGAAGACGAAGGTGCCTATCGATATCTCTTTCGACATGGATGAGTCTATTCAGTTAAGTAAGGGCATAGAGGATCATCTGTTTCGGATCGTGCAGGAGGCACTCTCCAATACTTTGCGTCATTCTAAGGCAGATAAACTGGAAGTAAGGCTGAATCAACGAAACGAAACCGTTCGCTTGTCCGTAAAGGATAATGGAATCGGCTTCGACCTTGATCAACAGAAGCATACGTCATACGGTCTCGTTTCCATGAAGGAACGGGTGATTGAGGTGGGCGGCGATTTGAATATTATTACTGCGCCAGGCAAGGGAACGCGCATCGATATTCGCGTGCCTCTGGTACAGAAGATTGTAGAAGAAGGTGATTCGGATGAACGCGGACAAAGCGATCAAAGTACTTCTGGTGGATGATCACGAGATGGTGCGCATCGGCTTAGCAGCAGTGTTGAGTACAGAAGACAGCATTGAAGTAGTAGGAGAGGCCAGCAACGGTGCAGATGGCATCAAGCTGGCGCAGCAGTATCAGCCGGATGTCGTGCTGATGGACCTTGTCATGGAAGGCATGGACGGCATTGAGACGACCAAGCGGCTCTTGCAAGCGGAGCCGCAGATCAAAGTCATCGTACTTACAAGCTTCTTGGATGACGAGAAGATGTATCCCGTGATTGAAGCTGGCGCCTTCAGTTACTTGCTGAAAACTTCTCGTGCCCAGGAAATCGCACAGGCGATTCGTGCTGCGGTGAATGGGCAGCCGACACTGGAATCGCAAGTCGCGACCAAGATCATGAATCGCTTTCGCCAGCCGAAGCCGGAGAAGCTCCCGCATGAACAACTGACCGAACGGGAGATGGAAGTGTTGAAGCTCATAGCAAGCGGTAAGAGTAATCAGGATGTGGCGGATGAGCTGTACATCGGTATTAAGACCGTCAAGTTTCATGTGACGAATATATTGGCAAAGCTCGATGTCGAAGATCGTACACAAGCAGCCATCTACGCTTACAAGCACGGTCTGGCCGATACTTGATTAAATAAGGATATGTCGTATACTATCATAGGAAGAACCGTCGATTGTTGAATCGGCGGTTTTATATATGCTAAACTTCAATACAGAAGGATACTGCAATTCATGCGGTTTCAATACATAGGAAAGAAGTTGAGACAGAATGGAACAAAATCAATCATCCTATCCACTGGAGGGAACATTATTATTCATATTCGGCGCTACGGGCGACCTGGCTAAGCGCAAGCTGTATCCTGCTATATACAGCTTGTATCGTGAAGGCAAGCTGTCGGACAAGTTCGCTGTCATCGGATTGGCAAGACGTCCGAAGACGAATGATCAGTTCCGCGAGGATGTGAAGCAGTCGATTGCGGAATTTTCCCGCTATCCGAATAGCGAGGATACAGAATGGTCGAGCTTCGCTGCGCATTTCGAATATATGTCGCTCAATACGAACAATGTTGACGGATTTCGAGAGCTGGAGCAATCGGCATCCGGGCTAGAAGCGGAATTCGGTCTAACAGGAAACCGTTTATTCTACCTAGCCCTAGCACCAGAGCTGTTCGGACAAGTAGCTCATCATCTGCGTGACGGTGGGCTGTTGAATGGTGATGGCTGGAAGCGTGTCGTCATTGAGAAGCCGTTCGGTTATGATTTGCCGTCTGCTTTGGCATTGAATGAGGAAATTCGTAATGTGTTCGAGGAGCAGGATATATATCGGATCGATCATTATCTCGGCAAGGAGATGATCCAGAATATTGAAGTGATTCGGTTCGCCAACGCCTTCTTCGAGCCACTATGGAATCGGCATCATATTGCTAACATTCAGATTACATCCAGTGAAACAGTCGGTGTAGAAGATCGAGGCGGGTATTATGATAATTCGGGTGCGTTGCGGGACATGGTCCAAAACCATATGCTGCAAATGATCGCCATGATGGCAATGGAGCCGCCAAGCCGTAATGTCTCCGAAGATATTCGCGATGAGAAGGCGAAGGTGCTGCGCTCACTGCGATTGTATGATTCCCGTGAAGAGGTGGCGAAGCACGTCATTCGCGGACAGTATGGCGCAGGCGCAGTGAAGGATAAGTCAGTTCCTGCATATCGCGATGAAGATTCGGTGAATCCGGCTTCTACGACAGAAACGTTCGTAGCAGCCAAGGTGATGGTCGACAACAATAGATGGGCAGGCGTGCCGTTCTATATCCGCACAGGCAAGCGCATGCCAGTGAAATCGACAGAGATTGTCGTGGAGTTCAAAGCCGTACCTAGTGCAACCCACAAGGCACAGCAGCATGCGCTCGAACCGAACCTGCTCGTGTTCCGTGTGAACCCGATGGAAGGCATCTACATTAAGATCAATGCGAAGAAGCCGGGGACTGATGGCGTACTGGTGCCGGTGGCGATGGATTTTTGCCAGAGCTGTCAGGTCGGTTGGAATACACCGGAAGCGTACGAAAGACTGTTACATGATGCAATCCGCGGTGATTCTACCTATTTCACTCGTTGGGATGAAGTGTCCCATGCATGGGCTTTCACCGATCGTATAGCAGAAGCGTGGACAAGTGATGAGCAGCAACCGCTCTATACGTATGATGCTGGATCTTGGGGGCCGGATGCGGCTCATTCCTTGTTGTCGCAGGATGGCTTCCAGTGGTGGCCGGTCAATGGACAGGATGAGAGTGAGGTAGTCTGGGTCACCAATCGTGCGGAATAACGGCACAGCCAGAGGAGAAGGGGAAGGATCACAAGCATGACGACGAAGCTAGAACAGGAATTATCCCAAGAGGTAAGCAAACGGCGAACGTTCGCTATTATCTCACACCCTGATGCAGGCAAGACAACATTGACCGAGAAGCTCTTATTGTACGGCGGAGCGATTCGTGAAGCGGGAACGGTCAAGAGCCGCAAGGCCGCGAAGTTTGCTACATCCGATTGGATGGAAATTGAGAAGCAGCGGGGCATCTCGGTTACTTCTAGTGTGATGCAATTCGACTACAAGGGACATCGCATTAACATTTTGGATACCCCGGGGCACCAAGACTTCAGTGAAGATACGTACCGTACCTTGACTGCAGCGGACAGTGCGGTCATGATTATAGATTCGGCCAAAGGTGTGGAGGCGCAGACGAAGAAGTTGTTCCAGGTATGCAGCGCCCGCGGTATTCCGATCTTCACCTTCATCAATAAGCTGGACCGGGAAGGTCGCGATCCGTTCGAGCTGCTCGAAGAGATTGAGCAAGTGCTCGGTATACGTTCCCATCCGATGAACTGGCCGATTGGTATGGGTCGGTCCTTGAGCGGCATCTATGATCGACACAAGACGCAGGTGGAATTATTCAATGAAGATGATCAGGATACGATTGATCTGCGTGCCGTAAGCGGTTATGACGATGAGATTATTCGGAAGATGGCAGGGGAGCCGCAGTATGAGCAGCTAGGAGAAGAGATGGAGCTCCTTGATGTTGCCGGTGATCCATTCGATCTGGATAAGGTTGCGAAGGGTGAGCTTACTCCTGTCTTCTTCGGAAGTGCGATCAACAATTTCGGTGTGCAGACTTTTCTAGATAATTTCTTGAACCTCGCTCCTCAGCCTACACCGAGGAAAAGTGACAAGGGCGACGTGGAGCCGTCTGACAGCAACTTCTCTGGCTATGTGTTCAAGATCCAAGCGAACATGAATCCGGCTCATCGCGATCGTATCGCCTTCCTGCGCATTGTATCCGGGAAGTTCGACCGCGGCATGTCGGTTCGTCATGTGCGCGTCGGCAAAGATATTAAGCTGTCACAACCACAGCAATTTCTTGCTCAGGATCGGGATATCGTGCAATCTGCATATCCTGGCGATATTGTCGGTCTATTCGACCCGGGGATCTTCCGTATAGGGGATACGTTGTCTGGCAAGGGAGAGTTTCGCTTTGATGAACTGCCTACCTTCTCACCGGAATTGTTCAGCAAGGTAACGGTGAAGAACGCGTTGAAGCACAAGCAGTATCAGAAGGGGCTGGATCAGCTGGCGGAGGAGGGTACAATCCAGGTCTTTACCTCTGTCGGTTTCGAGGATGTTATTCTCGGAGTTGTAGGACAGCTGCAGTTCGAAGTGTTCGACTACCGGATGAAGCATGAATACGGGGTCGATATTCAGATGAATCGTATGAACTACCAGTTTGCCAGATGGGTTGTAGGCGAACAGATTGATTCTGGGAAATTCCGCATTAATTCCTTACTCGTGAAGGACAGTCATGACCAATACGTGGCTTTGTTCGAGAATGAATATGCGATGCGTACAGCTATGGACAAGATGCCGGAGCTTCAATTTATGGTGACAGCTCCTTAGCAGCATTCCGAAACAGAGGGGCATTGGAAGAAGAATGCTTCCCTCTGTTTTTTTGGTTAGTTCGAACTATTCGACTATTGACAACCTAGCTGGCTGGTGAGAGAATTACTTCGATATGAGCTAGCAAACGCTTACACAGCAAGAGGGTAGGCATGCAATATGAATTAAAGGAGGCATCTATAATGACAGTGGAGAAAATCGGAGTAGGGATGGTAGGCTACAAGTTTATGGGCAAAGCGCATAGTCATGCGTACAAGGATTTGTCGATGTTCTTCCCGAAGGTGATGGGACCGGAGATGCTCGTAATCTGTGGCAGGGACGAAGCCGGAGTCAAGCAAGCGCAGAAGCAATTCGGATGGCAATCCTACGTGACGGATTGGCGCGAGGTAATCGCGAATCCTGCTGTTGGACTGATCGATATAAATGCTCCAAGCAATGTACATAAGGAAATTGCCATAGAAGCCGTTCGTGCTGGCAAGCATGTGTTCTGCGAGAAGCCGCTTGCCCTGTCATTGGCAGACGCACGGGCAATGCTTCATGAAGCGGAGCAGGCAGGGGTTAAGCATATGGTCGGCTTCAATTACCGATTCGCACCTGCTGTCCAGCTGGCGCACAAGCTAATAAACGAAGGACGAATCGGCAAGATCCGCCACTTCCGCGCTCAGTTTCTGCAAGATTGGCTGACGGACGACCAGTTTCCGTTAGTATGGCGTCTGCAGAAGGAGGTAGCGGGCTCCGGTTCTCACGGTGATCTGAATGCGCATCTTATCGATATGGCACGTTTCCTTGTCGGTGATATCGATGAGGTTGTTGGAATGAGTGATACCTTCGTCAAGGAGCGGCCGAAGCCGGCAACAATGTCAGGCTTGAGTGCAGCGGGGGTTGCTGAAGGCGAGATGGGTGAGGTGACAGTAGATGACGCGACCTTGTTCCTGGCGCGATTCGCGAACGGAGCGCTCGGCAGCTTCGAAGCGACTCGGTTCGCGGCAGGGCGTCGCTGCGCGAATACGTTCGAGATTAACGGAAGCTTAGGCAGCTTGCGATTTGACTTCGAACGGATGAATGAACTGGAAGTGTATTTCACATCAGATGAAGAGGATGTACAAGGCTTCCGGCGGGTTCTGGCTACGGACCCTGCACATGCGTATGCAGAAGCTTGGTGGCCACCAGGCCACACGATCGGTTACGAGCATACGCTTATCCATGAAGTGGTAGAGCTGATGGAAGCAATCTCGGAAGACCGCCAGCCAGTTCCGAATTTCGAGGATGGTGTCAAGTGCCAGCAGGTGCTGGATGCGGTCGAAGCATCGGTCGCTGATCGTCGCTGGGTTAACGTGCAGGAGCTATAACGACATCCATATATTTCAACTAAGGGGGAGACAGATGAAACGAGCACTTCTATTCCAAGGCGGATGGGACGGGCATGAGCCTGAGCAAGTCGCCGACTTATTAGCAGGCTGGCTGGAATCGGATTCCTTCACAGTGAAGGTATCTGACACACTCGATGTACTGGAGCAGGAAGATCTGCATGCGTATGACCTGATCGTGCCTAATTGGACACAAGGCCAAATTACCCAAGCGCAGCTCAAGCCGTTGTTGCAGGCTGTTCAGGATGGAGTAGGTCTAGCTGGCTTGCATGGCGGTATGGGTGATTCGTTCCGGATGGAGACGGAATATCAATTCATGGTTGGTGGACAGTGGGTATCGCATCCTGGAAATGATGGAATTCGGTATGAGGTCAATATAGTGGATCGCAATCATCCGCTGACGCAGAACATGGATGATTTCACAGTCGTTTCGGAACAATATTATATGCATGTTGATCCGGCGGTTCAGGTGCACGCGACAACACGCTTTCCAGTTGCAGAAGGTCCGCACACCCCGAATGGACAAGTTGATATGCCTGTCGTTTGGACGAAGCGATACGGACAAGGTAACGTATATTATTGCTCGCTCGGTCATGTGGCGGAGATCGTGCGCATGCCTGAGGTTCAACAGCTTATGAGGCGCGGCATGACTTGGGCTGCTCGTGGAGGCAATCACGCATGAGACAATTGAAGATCGGGATTATTGGCTGCGGTAACATTAGTGCGATATACTTGGAGAACTTACGGACATTCGAGGAGACAGAGGTGATCGCCGTAGCGGATCTTGATCCGGACAAGGCAGCGAAGCGTGCTGCCGAATATGGGATCGCCTATGCTTGCACACCAGAGGAGCTGTTGGTTCTCCCTGACATCGAGCTAGTCATTAATTTGACAATTCCGCAAGCACATGCAATCGTATGCCGCCAAGCGTTGGAGGCAGGTAAGCATGTATATGTAGAAAAACCGTTATCGGTGACGGTTGAAGAGGGAGAGAGTCTGGTTCAGCTGGCACGAAGCAAAGGGTTGCTGCTCGGCTGCGCACCAGACACTTTCCTCGGGGCAGGCATTCAAACCTGTCTGGATATACTTCGAAGCGGCAGGATAGGTCGTCCCCTGTCGGCTACGGCATTCATGATGAGCAGAGGCCATGAGCATTGGCACCCGGATCCGCATTTTTATTATGCACAGGGCGGCGGCCCACTATATGATATGGGACCCTATTACTTGACGGCTCTAGTACAATTGCTCGGCCCGCTTCGTCGTGTCAGCGGATCAGCAGCTATCTCGTTCCCAGAACGCACGATTACAAGTGAGAAGCATTATGGTCAGACGATTCAGGTCGAGACTCCTACACACCTGACTGGCACGATGGAATTCCAATCAGGCGCGATCGGCACGATGATTATGAGCTTCGATATTATGACGCCAACCGATTATCCGTATATTGAGATATTCGGCAGCGAAGGCACCTTACGTGTTCCGGACCCGAATACATTCGGCGGAACTGTACAGATTCGTGGAATCGCGGATGCCGAATGGCATGATGTAGATCTGACGCATGCGTATAGAGATAATGCGAGAGGAATCGGCGTGCTGGATATGGCGTATGCGATTTGGCATGAACGCCCGCATCGAGCGAATGGGGATACAGCGCTTCATGTGTTGGAAGCGATGTTCGGATTTCATCAAGCCGCAGAGCAAGGCAAGCACTATGAACTGCGGCATACGTGTGAAGTTCCCGCTCCGCTTCCGAAGGAAGGCATTGAAGCGTAAGAAGTGAATCGAAGTAGACCGTCTATCCAAGACAAGCTCGGCAGTAGCAGTTGATGAACCGTAAGGGTTCTCCTTGCTGCTTCCCGGATTGCGGAAGGAAAAGACGGTCTTTTATTGAGTCTTGCTAGGCTTATGATTGAGGAATTCCGTTCCGCAGGTTCGTAATCAACTGTTCATGCACCTCTTCATCGGTGTTCTTCCATATAATTTCAAACAATACGCCTAGACCTGGAAGTGCGCGTTCATCGCTGTCAATAGAGCTCTGCACAACCTCTAGCAGCTCGGCATCGTCCTTGTCTTGCACACGTGCCACAATGGCTTCCCTCAAATCCATAATCATCGCTATACCCTCCGCTGAATTCATATTCCATTCCTTCCTTATTAGCTTGTGCAATTATAAGACATTCCATGCTCGGATGATCATAGATGGGAATAGATGAACCTCCATGGTATAATAAATAAGATACGGCAAATGAGCGGTTTTTGTGAACGGAGGTAGAGTGACTGATGAAGAAAAAGCAATTCGCTGTCATAGGTATGGGCCGATTTGGCTCAAGTGTGGCGAAGACGTTATATCATATGGGATTTGAAGTGATGGCAATTGATGCAACAGAAGCCAAAATTCAAGAGGTCTTAGCCGTGGTCACGCATGCGGTGCAGGCTGATTGTACGGATGAAGAGGCTTTGCGGGCGCTAGGAATTCGGGATTTCGATGTGGTCGTCGTGGCGATCGGTCAGGATATCCAATCCAGCATACTGACAACATTAATCTTGAAGGATATGGGTGTGCCGACACTTGTGGTCAAAGCGCAGAACGAGCTGCATGGTAAGGTATTGTCGAAGATCGGAGCAGACAAGGTCATTTACCCGGAACGGGATATGGGACAACGGGTTGCTCACAACATGATCTCGCCTAATATACTGGATTATATTGAACTATCCGATGATTATAGTATTGTTGAGATCAAGGCAGCTGGAGGTATGATTGGCAAGAACCTTCGTGAACTCGACATTCGTGTGAAATACCGCTGCAATGTGATGGGGATCAAGCAGAACGGACGAATGAATATCGCTCCACATGCGGAAGATAACATCCGACCCGATGACATTCTCGTTGTCGTTGGCAAGAATGAAGATCTGCAGCGATTTGAGGTTGCTTATTCATGAAGCTGCACGAAGAGATTGTTTCCGTACATAATCCGCGTGTCAAGCAATGGGCACAGCTTCTAGAACGCAAAGGGAGAATCAAGCAAGGACTGTTCCTTGCAGAAGGCATTCATCTAGTGCAGGAGGCAGTGCGCAGCGGAGCGCAGATCCACAGTATTCTGTATGCTATAGAACGCGGCTGGCCGCATGAGCTGGATTCGTTGAAACGGACGAACGATAGATCACTTATCGGCGTTAGTGAAGCTGTGTTGGCGAAGGTAACAGACACGATGACCCCACAGCCGGTAGTTGCCATACTCCATAAGCCAAGCATGGATGAAGCACAGCTGCTTGTTCAGGCGCGTTCACTTGCTGTAGCAGTGGATGGTGTACAAGACCCCGGAAATCTAGGGACGATCATTCGCAGTGCAGATGCAGCTGGCGCCCGGGCTGTCATTCTCGGGAAGGGGACGGTTGACCCCTTCAGCCCGAAGACAGTGCGCTCTACGATGGGCTCCCTGTTTCATCTGCCTATTGTGGAAGCGGACTTGCAGAGTTTGCTGCCGAAGGCGAGGGAAGCTGGCGTGCAAGTGATCGGCACCGACCTTAAGGCCGAGCGGAGCTGCTACGAACTGGACTTGACTGCTGACACATGGTTCGTGCTAGGCAATGAAGGCAACGGGGTGTCAGACGAGGTAGCGAAGCTGTGCAATGTGCAAACCTATATCCCGATGGCAGGGCAAGCCGAATCACTGAACGTGGCAATGGCAGCAACTGTGCTGCTCTATGAATCGCTGCGGCAGCGGATTGCGGTGAAGCGATAATCAGCAGTCAATCATGTTGCCCTGACTGCTCTTTGATCTCTGAATGTCAAGCTGTTGGTCGCTTGCATAACTGTGTATGATGAGCTATGAAGGCAGGCTTAAGTTAACTACCTGTATTTCGTGCAGGTAGATTGGATGAACTAGCATGTATTTTGCAACTAGCTGCACAATGTGCAGTTAGATTTAGCCAAATCGCTCATACTGGCGAAATTGTGCGAATCTAACTGTAGGTTTTACATGTAGGGCACTAATTTTGCCCTTATAAATTCAGATTAGATGTATGAAATACAGGTAGCAATTGTTCCGTGTGTGAAGTGACGTGGTGTATCGGCAACAGACTTCCTTATAACGTTATCTCTTACTGTACGATCTATGCTAAAATAAACAACAGATAAATATTAGAAAAAACAGAATGGAAGTAGGGGGAGCTAGTGCGCATTACTTTCAGAAAAGATGTACGAGGCGTGATGAATGTTCAAATTGGCGATCGTATTACATATCATGTCGAAGGCAAGCAAGTGCGTATTCGGAAGAACACGACAGGGTATAAAATTAACCCCAATTGGCAAGCCATTGTACCTGCTCAGGTACTGGCAGTGCTGAAACCTCGAAAAGCGGAGAAAATCATCATCGCTGATCCTTCTAATGAAACCGCTTTCTTGACTGTAGTTGCAAGGAAGAGCAAGAAACAGGACGTTGCCGTGATTCCCGAGCAACTATCATACAGGAAGAGAGTCAAGCTAGCCGGCAAATACGAGAAATCTTTGAAGAAGTGGGGGAAGATCGAGCTGCGGGAGAGCTTGAATTCACAGGATGTTGCACATGTGCTTAGACATCTTGCTGATTTAATTGAAGGGAGGAAGAATGAGCACATTGAACTAAAGTTATCCTACCAGAAAATTCATGTAGAATCGGAAAATGCGAAGCCTGATCATACGAGACCAGTTTATACATACTCAGTGCTAATGGATTGGAATGGCAGCAGGCAAACGGTGACGCATGTTACAACCTGCGATCTGCACTACGTGTCGGAAGAAATATTAGATGAGTATCCAGGCTGTGAGATTATTTATTTGATTCCTCAATAGAAGAATGAATATAAATTTACATAAAAAGGAAAATGAATGAACGATTGTGAGATATGGTATGATGGAGGTAACCTATAGTTGTAGAAAACTGATGATATTTATAATTTAGAAGGATGTGCAAGAGTATGAAAGATTTGCACCAGGCTCGGACCTCCTTATTGGCCGAACCGATTGCCTTATTAGATCTAAGGCGGACTTACCCTGAACCCCCGAACGACTTGGAAGCCATTCAGAAGATCAAGTCCCTCATCGAAACAGAACTGCATACGAAGCTGACGAATGAACAAATTACCGGAATCATCGAGTACTATAACCTTATCCAGCATAAGAAGGAGCCTGCCTACTACTGGTTCTTGGAAGCGATCATGATCACAGCACGGCGCGATGCAACGAAGAGAAATCCCGCCTATATGATCGGCATATTGAAGAAGTGGATTAGTCAAGGATATGGCGCGACACCGACCAAGGAAGAACAGCAGTTGATAGCATTATTCGAAGAGGCGACAGGCATTCCAGTAACAGACGCTGCTGTAACCAAGCTTCGCCAGTATATCTATCAACATGGACTAGTGATGGCAGCTAAGCAAATCTTGCAATTGCAGCATACGGACCTTGCAGCGTTACTCATGGATCATCTTACAAGCAGCGCTTGCTCTACTAATGGTCCGCTCGCTGGACCAATAAGCACTGTTACAGGAGACAGCCCGGCAGAGACGGAAGAAGTCCGCGAAGCTGAGAATGACGATGTCTATGAGGAACAGGAACAGACGAATGCAGCGCCTGCTGAGAACGCATTAGCTATGTATACATTGGATCGGAAATTACGCGGAGGTGTTGCACGCAACCATCATTTTGATGAGTTATTTATTCCAGAATCGATCATACGCCAGAAGAACATGCAGCATGGCGATAAATTAAAGCTATTGGGGGTTATTCATAAAGGAGCACGATTGACACATTCACATTTCGAAACGGTAGAGAAGGTAGGGAAAGCGCATCCGCTTCGCAAGCAATACAGCTATTGTCTCGTTGCTCGAGATGATCTTATGTGGTATGTAGACAGCCATATGCCGGAATACGAATCAGACAATCGCACCGTCAAGAGCTTATACATAGATGAGATGCCGCTGAGACTGAAGCTGAGAGATGAGGATGTACGGGATTTTGCCTTGAATCGAGGAGACTTGATCGATGTGGCGTTCTGGGGAACGGATACGACTACGCTGAAAGTGTGCTGGAAGCATCATGTGTGAGTACGAGGGGTGTGTTTCGTTAGCGAAGGCATGTCAATCCAGACACGCCTTTTTCTTTTGCAGCGAAATTTGGTATTCTTAATCGATACACACAGAACAGGGACATGAGGGAGCAGACAATGAACAGAAGCTGGTTATATGTTATTATTGGGGCAGTTTTCGAAGTTCTCTGGGTAATTGGGCTCAAGCATGCCCAGCAAGGATGGGAATGGCTAGGGACGTTGCTCGCCATATATCTGTCCTTCCAAATGCTCGTCCTTGCGACAAAGCGGCTGGCAGTAGGGACGGTATATGCTGTGTTCACCGGATTGGGTGCGGCTGGTACGGTCATGGCGGAGATGCTCGTATTCGGGGAACCCTTCGAGCTGCTGAAGATTCTGTTCATCACACTGTTGCTGACAGGCGTTATTGGCTTGAAGATTGTGACCGGCGATGCAGAAGAGCACAAAGGAGCTAATACATAATGGGCTGGCTGTATCTTATACTTGCTGGAGCGTTCGAAGTGGTCGGGGTTACCGGATTGAATCAAATTCACAGACGGAAGCATATCGTGTCGTATGTGCATTTCATGTCTGGCTTTATCTTGAGCTTCTATTTCTTAAGTCTTGCGATGCGTACGTTGCCGATGGGTAGCGCTTATGCCATATGGACAGGTATCGGGACGATTGGCAGCGTTGGGATTGGCATGCTCTTCTATGGAGAGTCGAAGGAATGGAAGCGGATGCTGTTCATTGCGCTAGTATTGGTTTCTGCCATTGGTTTGAAGCTTATTTCATAGGGGTTGAAATTCAGGGCACTGGGTTTATCCTGCCTTCCTTTATTTGCACGCGAGAGTGTAGTAAACTAGACCAAAGGGACAATCCCCGATCTTTCGATCTTATTACATCAGGAATAACGGAGGGTGTGCGAATGCCATCGAAGGAAGCACTGGCGATGCGGGCATTGCGTGAACGGCGCAAGCAGGAGAATGTGTGCATATATTGCGGGGATGAGCAGAAGGTTACCCAGACCATGTGCCAATCATGTGCTGATGCCAAGCGCAGCTCAGAAGCTCCGTTGCGGATGCGAAGCAAGAAGAGGTATCCGATCATCCGCAAGCCGAAGGACCAGCAGAAGCTGGAACAATATGAATCCTTCCTCAAGCAGCAACGCTTGACGCGTGAACAATCCTGAGAAGCTGTCTCCACGATGAGACGGCTTCTTCTTTTTTGTCGTGTGTGTGCATACAGTAAACCGATAGCACCTGAGTCAATTTCATCATGACTGTGTATACAGATTCCGTCACTAGAAATTGACTCACCTTGCTCCGGCATTGGCGGTGAAGGGGGCGACACTCGGGTGAAGTGGAAACGGCGCAGCAGATGGCAAAGCAGTCGAACGATGAAAAAAGGCGGAAAGCGGCGTGTGTTCTTTCTATGCCTGGTCATTATGTTTTTCATGTCGATTCAGAGTTTTATCTTCGTGGACCGTAATTTGAGACCGACTCTGATGAATGTGGCAGAAATTCGGATCAAGCAGATTGCCACTCAAGCAATCAATAAGGCTGTGACGGAGAAGGTAGCGCAGCGGTCGAACTTCGATAATCTAGTGGATTGGAAGTATGATCGGAACCAAAAAATTACAGGTTTCATGCTGAACTATGCGGAGCATATGAAGATTACTTCGGAGACGGAGCATGTGGTGCAAGGTACGCTGGATGATTTGCAAAGAATTCCAGAGCATGTGCCACTCGGGCAAGCATTGGATAGCCCTATCTTGGCTTCATTCAGTCCGGATATCCCTATTAAATTCGTACCGGCTGGAGCTGTTCAGGTTGAGCTGAATACAAGGCAGAAGGATGCAGGCATTAACATGCTGCTCATTGAAGTGTATATACGAATTAACGTGGAAGTCGCGATTATTATCCCGTTTGAGACGGAATCTGAAATTGTGACAACGGATGTGCCAGTATCGTATATGCTCGTTGTGGGCGATGTGCCTACGTACTTCTTCGACGGGCGCGGTCGTCCTGTGGATGATCACTCTGCCGAGTCGATGCCTCCGCCATCTATTGCGATTCCCCCGCTAGAGGAAGAAGGGGATGGAACAGACATTCCAAGGAGTACCGGAGAGTAAATAGTGGGAGCCCCCGTGTTCATACGGGGGCGATTTCATAGGGAGCTGTGTCTGCCTATTCAGCGCCGTTGTCTGCGCTTGCGCTCCTCGCGCTCCCATTGGCGCAGGGAAGGATATGGATCGAAGGACCAGTCTGTGAATCCATTGTCCTTGTAGAGACCGTAGTGGAGATGCGGAGGGAACTTTCCTTGCGTTCCGGGCTTCCCGTAACCAGAGCTGCCAACCCACCCGACAACGTCACCCGGCTCGACGATATCTCCTGCCTTCCACTTCTTGTCGAAGCCACTTAAGTGCGCATAGTAATGATACACATTGTTCAGATCGCGGATTCCGATTCGCCAGCCGCCGAAGCGGTTCCAGCCGATTACCTCGATTATGCCATAGTTGGTGCTTCGGACAGGAACACCGTATCCGGCGAATATGTCTGTGCCCTCATGAATCCTTCTGCCGCCCCAGCCGCGTGCTGCCCCCCATGTACTGCGATAAGAATAATCCGAACGGACCGGAACGGGAAAGGCATGCTTGTACAGGTCGAGGCGGTCGTAATGCTCGTAGATGCGAGCGAACTGCCAGATGCGTTCCACGCTGCGTGCTTTCTGGTAATATTCCCACAGTCCGATACGGAAGTCTGTCTGCGTCGTACCGTGCTTCAAGATGATCTGTGCCATGGTATACAATACATCCTCGTCGTTATCCGGCTCCGCTCGGCCATCGCCGTTGCCATCCCGTCCGATACCGTGGAAGAGACTGATCGTACGCGGATCTGTGTCCGATAAGTTTGGGTTAAGCGCGCCGCTCCACAGTTTGTCTGGGAAGTGGATAGCGATGATGCGCTCCTTCTTCTCTTGCTGCTGCTTGCGGTTCATCGCTCGTTCATATTGATCGACAGCTGCGAGATAAGGCCATGGGATACCAGTCAATGCGCTCATGCTTTCGAATAACTGCTTCCTTGTTTCGTATGGGTTGGCTTCCGCGCCCTGTACCTCCTGTGCCTCTGCCTTGTGTGAAGGCCATATGATGCTTATAGCGAGAAGCATTAGCAGGGCGAGCACATTCGTTGTGCAGCGGGCATGTCTTGAACGCACGCGGGCTCCTCCTTTCGTTATCCTGTTCTACCTTATAGGTTGGGTTGAAGAATTAATTTTTATCCAGTTTCCCGCTGTACTTTGGTAAAATAGGGGCATGTGCACGATTCAATGTGGAGAATAGAAGGAGGATACCGATGTCCTTTGCCCATAAGGAAGAACATGTGGACGATGATATGCTGTTGCTGCAAGCCAACATTGATGATATGAACCCGGAGTGGACTTCCGCTGTAATGGACCGGCTGTTCGAATTAGGTGCGAATGATGTGTATTGGGTACCGATTGTGATGAAGAAAGGCCGGCCTGGCCTAATGCTGAATGTCTTGTGTGAAGCTACACTAGCCGAACAGGTGAAGGCTCTTATCTTCCGGGAGACGACAACGCTTGGTCTGCGCATCATTCCGCTGTCTGTCCATCGGCTGTCGCGCGCGTTCGTGGAAGTAGAGACACGATGGGGGAAGGTTCCGGTCAAGGTTGGATCGCACAATGGGCAAGTTGTGCAGTATGCGCCGGAATTCGACGTTTGCGATCGGATTTCTAGAGAACATGATGTCCCATTGAAGGAAGTGTATGATGCGGTTCGATTCGCATATACCGCACGCTCACGGAGTGAGCGGGAAGATTGACGGGATGTGGGTGGTGTGATGTTCCAATTCAGGTAGGCAAAGAATGACTGAGACACGTCAAAGGCTGATGTTCATCGGGAGCTATGACGAAAGTGATGCAAAAGTGCATGCTTTGTTCGTCAGAATAGGCGATTGTTCGAGAATTCCTGCGAACATGCATCTTTCCATTTCCCTAATCGCCATTCAGGCCGTTTCCGCACTGGATTCCTGCAGAATCGCATCAATTTAAAGATATGGGACGGTTTTCGTCTGCAATTCCTGCACAATCGCATCCTTTTATTCCTTAAAGTCGCAGCAAAAACCCCGCCGGTCGTTCTGGACGGGGTATTGTTGGGTTAATGCTTTTCCATATGCTCCAGACTCTCTTCAAGAGAGGGATGAGAGTGACCGTGGCTGTGCTCACCGCGATCGGGATTCTGGCGATGCTTATTTTCATGGGTATGATGTTCCTGATCGTGCCCATGAGCATGCTGCTCCTGATGATCATGCCCGTGTTCATGCTGATGATGGTTATGACTGTGCTCGTGATGATGATCATGCCCGTGCTCATGATTGTGCGGCTGTGCTTGGAAAGCCTGAACAGGTTCAAGAGTGAACGGGGAATCGGCTGTACCCGTAATGACACGCAGCACATTAGGATGTCCAGGCAAGTCTCGAGTACCTGCACCATAGCCGATTGTGTTGATGTGCATGGAAGGCAAGCTGCCAGAGAATTGCTCGACGAGTCCAGCAATAATACCCGCGCCAGTAGGTGTTGTTAATTCGAATGTGTGATTGGAGCGGCTCACAGGAAGACCTCTCATCATCTCCAATGTAGCAGGTGCAGGTACTGGATACACACCATGATCACATCGCACCGTACCGCTGCCTAGTGGAACGGGTGAAGCGAGAATACGGTCTGGACGAAGGCTGTGGATCGCCAGCGCAGTTCCTACGACATCGACGATGGAATCGACCGCGCCAACTTCGTGGAAGTGAACGCGCTCCACGGGAACATGATGGATCTTAGCTTCCGCTGCTGCAATTTTCTCGAAGACAGCAAGTGCCAAGACCGTAACCTGGCGGTCGAAATCAGCTGTCTCGATCATGTGTACAATATCGGCATAATGCCGGTGATGAGAAGACGGATGGCCAGGGTCCAACACGACATCTAGCTTCAATGAGGAAATCCCGCACTTGACGACTCGTTTCCATTGAAGCGTATATGGATCGAGGTCAAGCTTCAGCAATTGCTCCTCTATGTAGGTCTGATCAGCGCCTGCATCGACAAGCGCAGCCAGGGTCATATCGCCGCTGATGCCGGAGAAGCAGTCTAAGTATAAGATACGCACAGAAGATGTCATCCTTTCTTGTTCTGTTGAATAAGGGCGGCATAATAGCCAGCGCCGAATCCGTTGTCAATGTTGACGACAGCAATACCGGGCGCGCACGCATTGATCATCGCGAGCAATGCGGCCATGCCTTGGAAGTTGGCGCCGTAACCGACACTGGTCGGCACAGCAACGACTGGGCGCTCTACTAGTCCGGCGAGCACGCTAGCGAGTGCGCCCTCCATGCCGGCTACGGCGACTATTGCTTGAGCGCCGCGAATGAGCTCCAGGCGTCGGAAGAGGCGGTGTATACCGGCGACACCGACATCGAAGATACGCTCTACGCGGCAGCCTAGCATCTCTGCAGTAATGGCTGCTTCCTCTGCAACAGGCAGATCCGAGGTGCCTGCACAGACGACTGCGACGTACTCTTCTGCTGTCGATTCGCCAGGCTCAGGCTTGTTGCGATGCCACGAAAGTGTGCGGGCAATCGGATGATAAACCGCGTCTGCTACATCCGCGCATATGTGGTTGGCCTTCTCTTGGCTGACACGGGTAGCTAACACGCGATGCGAATGCTCCATCATGCGACGGAAGATGGCACTGATCTGCTCGGCAGTCTTGCTCTCGCCATAGATCACTTCGGGAAATCCGGTGCGCCGTTCGCGATCCAGATCGATCTCAGCGAAATCCATGGAGCCGGCGCCGCGCCAATCCTGCAGCCCAGCTTTCGCATCCTCCAGACTGATTCGACCAGCTTGCACATCGGCTAACAGTTGATCGATATTCATTGTGCCTTACTCTCCTTCGCCGCTTGCAGAACTTCGTTCATGCTGCCCGTTCGATATCCGGTCATATCCAACGTGACATATTGGAAGCCAAGCGATTGGAACTTGGCGGCTATCGCTTCATGATGTTCGACTGCTTTGGTAAGCTCCTGCGGCATGACTTCAATCCGCGCGATTTTATCATGGTGGCGTACACGAACTTGGTAGAAGCCGAGCCCAAGTAAGAAGTTTTCTCCTTCATCTAGCTGATCGATCTTGTCTTTGTCGATGCGGGTTCCGTATGGAATTCTCGAAGATAGACAGGCGAAGGACGGCTTATCCCAAGTCGGCAGGCCCAGCTCCTTGGACAAGGTGCGGATTTCCTGCTTCGTCAACCCCGCTTCTTGCAACACACTGCGCACGCCTTGCTCATCTTTCGCTTTCAGTCCCGGTCTATAGTCGCCGAGATCGTCAACATTGGAGCCGTCAATAATATAGGGATAGCCCATTGACTTAGCAATTTCCTGAAGATGCACATAAAGTCCGGTCTTGCAGTGATAGCAGCGGTCCGGATTATTAGCAACGAAATTCGCATTCGCGAATTCGCTTACAGTTGTTTCATGCAGACGAACGCCCATGTCATGAGCAAGCTGGACTGCAGCGTCATATTCCCTCGATGGGAATGTCTCTGATGCGGCTACTGCAGCCAATACGTTGTCGCCCAGCTCCTGGTGAGCTCGCTTTAGGACAAAGGTGCTGTCCACTCCGCCGGAGAAGGCGATCATCACTTGTCCCATCCCCTTAAGAATTTCCCCTAGCTTTCTATCTTTATCCTGTACGGTCATCGTTGTCATCTAGCGGTTCCTCCTATCATGGCGATTGTATCTTCATCATACCAGAAATAGGACCTAATGTGGAATGTTGCAGGGTTCATGTTATAATACTAGTGGAAACGAGTGGATCGGAGGGAGTGCAGCATGGCTGTAGACAAGATAGAACGCAAGCCGGAATGGCTCAAGATCAAATTAGCCTCCGGAGATGACTTCCAGGAAGTCAAGGAATTGAAGCAGATGATGCGGAGCAAGACGTTACACACAGTATGCGAGGAGGCCAAATGTCCGAATCTGCATGAATGCTGGGCGAACCGTACCGCAACCTTTATGATATTGGGCGAAACCTGTACGAGAGCGTGTCGATTCTGTGCAGTCCATTCAGGTATGCCGAACGAATTGGACTTGCAGGAACCGGAGCGTGTAGCTGAGGCTGCTGAGCAGATGGGCTTGCAGCATTGTGTCATCACCTCTGTTGCACGTGATGATCTAGAGGACGGAGGCGCAATGATATTCGCCGAATCGATTCGGGCTGTACGCAAGCGTCTGCCGCTGTGCAGTGTTGAAGTACTGATTCCGGATTTCCTTGGGAATTGGGCATCACTGCATACAGTGCTCGATGCGTCACCTGATGTGCTGAATCATAATATCGAAACGGTCGAGAGCCAATCGGATCGAGTACGTTCCAAAGCGAAGTATCGCAGATCCTTAGAGCTGCTTCGTCAATCCAAGTCATACAGTCCGAAGATACCTACGAAGTCCAGTATCATGGTCGGTGTAGGAGAGACTTGGCAGGAATTGCTGCAGACGATGGACGACCTCCGTGCTGTCGACTGTAATATTATGACGATCGGTCAATATCTTCAACCGACACGCAAGCATTTGCGGATTGAGAAGTATTATACGCCGGACGAGTTCGCGCAGCTGAAGGAGGAAGGAATGAAGCGGGGCTTCAGCCATGTAGAATCTGGACCGCTTGTCCGCAGTTCCTACCATGCCCGTGAACAAAAGGCGGCAGCCGACCAAACACTCGGAGGGGTAAAGGCGTAATGATTACTGTTGGAAACAAATCGTATGAACTAATTCACGAATATAAGGACGGCTGGAATCAGGATAGCTTCCGTGCGCGCTACAGCGAGGTGCTGGAGCGGTATGACTATATAGTAGGTGACTGGGGCTATAATCAATTGCGATTGCGAGGTTTTTTTCGCGATAACCACCCGAAGGCGTCGAAAGACGCCTTAATCGGGACGGTTCAGGATTATTTGAATGAATATTGTAATTTCGGATGCGCTTACTTTGTTCTGCAGAAGCTGCCTTCCTCGGCGAAGGAACGTAAGACAACCGAGCTTGAGCATGCAGACAAGCCTAATGGCGAGTCCACCTTCACAGATAGAACAGATGCTGCTGGGATGGAGAAGCACTATCAAGAAGACACCCCCGACGTCCATGACTTGAATAAGGACGAGTCTTCTCATCAAGCTGCGAATAGAGGGCATGCGTCGAGCCGGGAATTTCACAAGCGTGATACGCATCGAGGTGAGGCTGGCAAGCGGGAGCACGGTAGGAGCGAGTCAGCTAAGAGCGGATTTAGAGGCAAGCCCAAGCACAATCAGGGGAACTCAATGAAGAAGCAGGCACCATAACGATAGCTAGATCACAACTTTCCCAGAACAGCTGCAAGCGGCCTGCTATTCCAGCAGGTCGCCGATGAATGCTTCCTTCACGCGATTCCAGAATGGAAATGGACGAAAGCGCACGAACCGTACTTTGCGTTCTGCCACCTGGCAGCGAATCGATCGGAAATTTCCGATATCTACGTTCAGGTGGTCGACTGTAAGTACGATATTGCGGCCAGCTCGCGGGTATATATCGCAATGATGGTGACGGGGTAGCACCATAGAGGAGCCGAGAGTTCGATATACCCGATTGTTAATTGAGGCGATCTCGGCGATTTGGATCGTCTCCAGTGAAGGGTGAATGAGAGCTCCGTTCAAGCTTTTATTATAAGCCGTGCTGCCGGAAGGAGTCGAGATGCAGATGCCGTCACCGCGGAACATCTCGAAGTCTTCGTCGTTGACGCGCAGCTGGGCGACCAGAGTAGATTCAAATCCGCGCAGCGTGCACTCATTGAGTGCCAGGAACGACTGTGTATCTTGTTCGTTCGTAATTTGTACATGAGCTAGCGGGTATTTGACAATTTTGTCTTCCAAGGAAGTTTCCCTGCCCATACAGCGAACTAAGTCGCTCAGTTCTTCGGGCTTCCAATCCGCATAGAAGCCGAGATGTCCTGTATGTATACCTACGAAAGCGGTATGATCGATGCGGTCTATGTATTGATGGAACGCGTTCAATAATGTGCCGTCGCCACCAATCGAAACGACGATATCTGGTTCAACGGGATCATGAATTAATTGCTCGTCCGCTGCTAATTGGTGGAATTTCGTTGCAAGTTCTGCAGATACTTGATCTCCCCGGTTGATGACTTCGTATTTCACACGAATAGCCCCCTTGTCGATTCTTGCGCACACTATCCCCATCATATCGAATTCACTATGGAATGACAATGTGACATCAGTTATTAACTTGCTGCCGGTCCAAGCACAGGCCAGTACAATACGAGCAACAGAGCAGCGAGCACGCCATGGCCAAGCCGAGCGAAGAAGAAAGTCCGGTAAGCAACACCAGTACCATGCAGCAGGCTTGCCACTTGGGCATGTACGCTGAATCCGCCCCAAGACAAGATGAAGACAGTTAGCGCTGCTGACGCAAGCAAGCTGGAGTTCGCAACAGCCATGCCTGCAGCCTTGGCACCGAGCGTAACCTCGAACAAGCCGTCGATAATTACGGGGGATAGAGAGAGCGGCAACCCAGTTACGTATAGTACTAACCCTAGTGTGCCATTCAACAAAGTGACAATACCGACTTGGTCGAGTAATGTGATCACTACGGAGAAAAAAACAACGAGTCCGCCAATAATCAGAATTAAGCTGAATGCTGACCGAAGTGCATCCTGCAGCAGCTGACCGAACAATCGTCCGTCTGCCGCTTTCGCTTCGTGCATAGCTGTCCACGCTTTGTACAATAGGGAGCCGCGAGAATGGGTGGACTGTGCAGTATGGAACACTTGAGGAGGTTCCTCATTGCTCGAAAAAGAGGTGAAGCGCATGCATACGCCGAGCAATAAGGCCGCACTGTAATGAGCGACAGCAAGCACCAGTGCCAGATCAGGTCGAGCGAAGAAACCGACAGCAACTGCGCCGATGAGGAATATTGGGTCAGAGGTCGTGCAGAATGCAACTAATCGCGTGCTTTCAGCTTGACTAAGCATACCTTGGCTGTGTAGCTGTGCGGTCAGCTTAGCCGCAACCGGATAACCGGAAGCAAAGCCCATTGCCATGACGAAACCGCCAATTCCGGGAACGCGGAAGATAGGACGCATGAATGGATCGAGTATCGTTCCGATGAAATGAACGACACCGAATCCGAGCAGCAGTTCTGCCATGACAAGGAAGGGCAGTAATGCCGGAAGCAGCACGTGCCACCATATATCCACGCCAAGCAATGCCGCGTTCAAGGATGCAAGCGGATAGAGATAGATGAACCATAAGAATATAGCGCTGATTGACCCCCATAACCAAGTAGAAGTGCGAATTTCGGTATTCACAAGTCCTCTCCTTTGTGTGAAAACTTGATTAGAGTTCATTTCATAATTACTTTTTAGCCTCATTATGAAACGGACTCTATGCTTGTACTTCATGTGTATGTGTCAATATGACGGCACATGCCGGAACATGTACCACTAGCGGTTCGTTTGAGCTATAATACTAGTATGGATATCCGCAGAGGAGCTGGTCAGTCTGGATTTTTATGAGCAAATGGGAGGCGAGCAGACGATCCGCCGCATTGTCGACACGTTTTACCCGAAGGTGTTGGCTGATCCGGTGATCGGACCGTTGTTTCCCGATGGCATTGAGGAAGTGAAGGAAAAGCAGTTTTTGTTCTTGACACAGTTTTTCGGCGGACCGCCATTGTACTCGGAGCAATTCGGTCATCCGATGATGCGGGCACGCCATCTGCATGTGCCGATCGGTATCAATGAGGCAAGAGCTTGGTTAGCGTGTATGCAGCGCACATTGGAGGAGCTGGAGCTTCCTGAGGAACTGCGTGAAGCGATGATCGCGCGTCTGTCCGGTCCCGCCTATCACTTTATGAACCAACAATCATAAGGCTAGGTTCACGAATAAGCGACAAAGGAGAATTCCAGTGGTTGAACCGTTATATTTGAAGGAAGTAGTATGTCAGCATTGCGAAATGAGCTACAAAACATCCCGTGTGCGTCCTAGCTTCAAGAAGCCTGTCAGGCGGGACGCCGACTTCTGCGCTTATTATAAGGATGAAGGGGTAAATCCGGAATACTATGTGGTTCGAGTGTGCCCCTATTGCGGATTTGCGACAACAGAAAGCTTCAGCGAATCGATGACAGATGCGCAGAAGCTGCAATTCCAAGAGAAGATAGCCAACTTCTGGCAGATTACAGAGTACGGAGGTCGCCGAACGTGGGAGGAGGCGATGAAGTGCTATAAGCTTGCCTTGCTCTGCGCACAGCTGAAGCAAGAATCGCCGCGCATCGTATCCGGCATCTTGCATCATATCGCATGGCTATACCGCTATAAGGGAGATCACGAGCAAGAGAGCAAATTCTTAGAATTTGCTCTGGAAAGCTACATTCAAGTGTACGAACAAGAAGGGACCGATATGAACGATGCGCGGCTCATGTATTTGATCGGTGAGCTGTCGCGTCGTCTGAAGCGTTACAACGAAGCAATTCGCTGGTTCTCTAGAGTCGTGAACGATAGGAAGATTATGGATGCCTCGATGATTCAGGCATCCAGAGAACAATGGCAGATGGTACGGGAGGATATGCGTCGTGATAAGCTTTCTCCCGAGGAGATCGAGGCCATTCACAATGAAGCGGAGCATGGATGATCCGTATTACTTCTCCGCATCGTCATCCTTCGCTTCGGCTTGATCCTGAGCGTCATCTTCGCTTAACGTAGCGATCTTCTCTAATAAAATGTGTCGAGGCATATGCATAATATGTTCGATAGGAACATTCAGTTTCTTGGCGAGCATTTGTGCTGTTTCCGCGGTGATTTGTAATGGCTTCATCTCTAATCACTCCTATGCAAAGTATTCGCTTGGGATATCCCATATTCTTCACGGGTACCCACACTAGTATAACATACTTTGAAGGAAAGTAAGGGGCATATACGTGGGTTATGATTCATTAGGGAATTTGGACAAGAAAAGAAGATCGACATGAAAGGAGCCGGCTAAGTCTAATCGACTTGGGCCGGCTCTTCTAGGTAAGGAATTAAAATTTGAATACTTGAATCGTGCGTTGCAGTCGAGTTGCTAAGGCTGACATCTGTTCCGATTGCTCAACGACCGCTTGTACTGCCGAAATTTGTTCATTCATTGCGGCAGATACTTCCTCGGTTCCCGCTGCGGACTGCTGGGTTATAGAAGAGATATTCTCCATGCTGGCACTTACGCGTTGTGCCGCTTCAGACATCCAACTGCTTTCTTGTGCGAACGAAGCGATTTCTTCGCTAATGTAATGAATGCCCTCAACGATTTGCTCGAATACCGATTCTGTCTCACGTATGAGCTCGGTTTGTCGCGATACGACTTCTTCGTTCTGTTGGATGTTGGTAAGCGCTTGCGATATACCTTGCTCGATGCTTGCTACAAGCTGGAACACTTCCTTCGTAGAAGCTGTGGACTGATCGGCCAATGTGCGGACTTCCTGCGCTACAACGGCAAACCCTAATCCATGTTCGCCTGCGCGAGCAGCTTCGATAGATGCATTGAGCGATAACAGGTTTGTTTGTTCTGCAATTTCTGAAATCGTCTTCGTCATTTTCTGAATATCCTGCGCTTGCAAGGCTAGCTGACTGACTGTTTCTGAAACGGCAGTTGCAGCTTCGACATTTTGCTTCATACCTGCCGATTGGCTTTCTACTGCTTCTTGGCCTTTCTCCACAAGCGAGAGCGTCTGCTCAGAACGCTGATTCATCTCCAAGGTGGACTGGGCGTATTGCTTCACCTTGCTCTGAATATCATGAATCGATGTAGAGATATCGCCGACATCCTCGGAGATGGTCGTCGCGCCTGTCGCAAGTTCATTCGTGGACACGTTCACTTGATCAATAACGTCGCGCAGGCTCTGATTTTTCTGATAAATATCTCTGCTAGTATCCGCAACAGTCTTGGATATGCTGCTGGACTCATGCAAGATGTCCTTCAGTTTATCCATCATCTTGTTGAACGAGCTCGCCAGCGCCCCAAGCGCATCGACAGACTCGTAATGAACCTTCTGTGTGAAATCCCCCTTAGATACACTCATTGCTACTTTGGAAATTTCATCAATGGGCGCTGTAAGCGCTCTCTCTAAAAATCCAACGAAGGGATAGCTTGCGATGATGAGTACAGCAATGATGGCTATTCCGGCGGCTATTGGAAAGTCAGAAGCCAGCACCACAATTAGCAGAGCAAGTGAGAAGACGCCAACCATAGTATAAGAGCCCAGTTGCAGTTTGCGTTTAAATGAAAGCACCTTCAGTTTATTCAATCGTTCATCCTCCTTTAACTCAAGTGGGCCGCAATACCCATATTATAGCATCGTCAATTCCGTTCGGTCTATAGAAGAATGTTGAGATATGTCAGATTTATAGTTTAGGTGTTAGGACATCGGTGCCATAATACGATGGAATATGTTAAAAAATGTTGAATTCATAAACTTATATTATTATAATGGGACGTAAGACCTAATTGGTAAAAAGAAACAATCATAGGAGGGACATAATGAAAATGGATGAGTTGCCGCTAGCGCGGCAAGTGGATCTGGCATTTCGCCAAATGTATAAGGAGTTGTCCTTGCTTAGCGACGGAACTGTATTCCTTCAAATCCGTAATAACCGTATAGGGAAGTTTGGGATTCGGCATTATGATTCAGCCGATTGGAGCGAGTCAGGCAATGCTCGGTTACCAGGAGGTTTATCGGAGAGTCAGCGGCTAGCCTTTCGCAATATGGCATTGGAGGCAATGAAGCGCAAAACTTGGAGTCACGGTGAAATTCAATTCGAATTTGCAATCAGGAAAGGGCTGTTGACAGCATCCGTCCACTTCGAATCGAACTACAACATGGCGGCATTGGATCCGAATGTTGTCCATGTGTAAGGCATGCGATCTAACGTTCAAGGATAGAGGGACTCGAGCTTCGTATGACAGCAAGAGCTGCATCTTCAGCCGTAACGGCAAGAGGCAGCTCTACTTGCTAATTGTGTGAACGTTTGCCTCGTTCACAGGATCCGATTATGGACGACCTGCCAGTTGCTGTTCTGCAATCTGTACTAAGCGACGGGTAATGTGTCCACCGATTGCGCCTGTGTCACGGGTTGCCATATAGCCGTAGTACCCGTCCTGCGGAATCTGGATGCCTAATTCCTGTGCTACTTCATACTTCAATTGGTCCAGTGCAGCATTCGCTTGCGGAACTACGAGTGTATTGCTGGAGCGGCTTTGTCCTCTTGCCATTTGGAATCACCTCCTGTACAGGTAGTATGTGTCAACTGCTCACATATACACACCTTCAATCATGGAAGTTTTTCCCTGGCTGTCGCTGTGAAAGTTGACTTGATTGATGTTCCTTGTATAATGAAGGTAAGATCAAGATGATAAGGCTAGTCAATAGTTGTGTGAAAGGCGTTGAAGGATGAAAGTAGGCGCGGCAATCCCGTTACAGAGAGCCGATATGAGGGTGGGAATCGGTACGGGAGCTGAGGCTGAAGTGGGCATCTGGAGTTGATCTCACTAGAGATCCGGTAATCCTCGTTACGGATGGAAGATTCATGCTTGTCTTGCACGTTTGTTAGTGCAGACTGCTGAATGAATTAGGGTGGCACCACGGTCTCTCGTCCCTTGCTGGACGGGGGGCTTTTTTCATTTACTGGAAAGGAAGGGGATTTCAGATGAAACGAGTATTATCCGGCATACAGCCAAGCGGACAATTGACATTGGGCAATTATATTGGAGCAATGCAGAACTTTGTTAAGCTGCAGGAGACGCATCAATGCTTCTTTATGATCGTGGATCTTCATGCCATTACGCTGCCGCAAGAACCGGCAGCCCTGCGAGAGCAGTCGGAAGCAGTAGCGGCATTATTCCTAGCAGCGGGTATTGATCCGGCACAAGCAAGCGTGTTCATGCAGTCGCATGTACCCGAACATGCTGAACTCGGGTGGATTATGACGACAGCCTCTTATATGGGGGAATTGGAGAGGATGACGCAATACAAGGACAAGTCTGCTGGCAAGGAATCTATTCCGGCAGGTCTGTTCGTCTATCCGACCTTAATGGCCGCTGACATCTTGATATACAATGCAGATCTGGTGCCAGTCGGTGACGATCAGAAGCAGCATCTGGAATTGACTCGTGATTTGGCACAGCGCATGAATCAGCGCTATGATACGGAGCTTCAGGTGCCGGACCCATATATTCCGCAGACGGGTGCCCGAATTATGTCGCTAGACGATGCTTCGAAGAAGATGAGCAAGAGTAATCCCAATCCAGCCAGCTATATCGCATTGCTGGATGAGCCAGATGTGATCCGCAAGAAAATATCTAGAGCGACAACCGATTCCGGCAGGGAAGTTCGGTATGATCCGAGCGAGAAGCCAGAGATTAGTAATTTGATGGCGATATACGCGCATTGTGCCAACATGCAGGTGTCGGATGTGGAGCGTGCTTATGAAGGGCAAGGATACGGCGCGTTCAAGAAGGACTTGGCAGAACGGGTAGTTGAAGCCTTGGAGCCGTTACAGGCTCGCTACCATGATATTCGACAATCGGGCGAACTTCACGGAATTCTGCGGAAGGGGGCTGCGGAAGCGCGGGAGGTTGCTTCCACAACGCTCCGGCATATTAAGGATAAGATGGGTTTCGTACTGCCGCAATAGGATAAGGCTAATGGTTGCTGCGTCTTTTCACATAGAAGCCAAGGCCGATTGTGACGAAGGATGCGAGGAAGAATACCAATGCTAGACCGGCTTCTTGATAGCTGAGAGCAGCGCCCGTGCACACGAACAGCACGACGGCAGCAAGGGAGAATAATAGGGAGAGGGATTTGCTCAATGTAGATCACTCCGATTATAGGATAGTTTTTTTGCTATGCTATGCATAAGTGCGCTTGATCCTGTGCCATACTAGGGTTGCAAGCTTGCAAGTCATTACACTTACAGCTACGAAAGGAGTGCTTTTCAAGAATGGCATCTCGCAGCAGCAACACATTGGTAGTGCCGCAAGCAAGTCAAGCTTTGGATCAATTGAAATATGAGGTCGCACAAGAATTGGGTATTCAAATTCCGCAAGACGGATACTATGGCAACATGGCCACTCGCGATACAGGTGCTATCGGGGGACATATTACCCGCCGATTGGTCCAAATCGCAGAGCAAGCAATGTCCGGTAACCAACATTAATTCGTATTCCATATTAAGGAATAACAGGAGCTCAAGGGATACTAGTCCCTTGAGCTCTCTTTATAATTATACAAACTAAAGGGTCTGCTTGGATTGTAACTCAATAACTGTCTAAGCGCAATTTCTTGCCAACCTTGGCTTCATTCATCCATCCGACATATGAATCCAACACATTGTTGTTATGATCGAACAGCACAACGGCTACGAATGGATACTGCTTGCGATGCCGGTAGCGCACATCGATCCACCGCACTTCATATCCCCAGCGGTGAGTATGCACCTCCGGACATGCATAAGAAGTAAAAGCAAGTAATGCTGCAACATCTGGATGATCCTTGGATCGTTCGGCAACTGGATGGCTCGCGCCATTCACTCGATCTATCCACTGCAGCTTGCCGCTGCGCCATTCGCCAATGCGATATCCTCCGCTAGACTGGATCTTGACTATGTTCCAGTTGTAGAGATGGATGGTAGGGATGACCAAATAACGGTCCCCGGCGTTACATTCATGATCCATGAGTCGAATTTGCTGTCCGATTTGCCTATGAACGAAAGTACGCCAAATATAGTAGACGATTAGAACCGTATACAGCAGTGGAAAGATGACGGCAGGATCGATGAGCTTCAACGTCCAAAGCAGAACTGCGGCAGCATGACTGAGAAATATAAACGGATCAAAGATATGAATGATATTCCAAGAAACCCACTTGTGAGAAAATGGTCGCCATGCTTGCGTCCCATACGTATTAAAAAGATCCATGAAAATGTGCAAAGCAACAGCAAGCAAAACCCAATACAGCAGCGGCCAAAAGTTGTTCGGTTGAAATATCGCATACAAGCCGCCCGTTATCCCTGCAGTCCATAACAGCATGGCAGGGATCGAATGGCTCCAACCCCGGTGCTGCCGAATATAGAAGGCATTTCCCTTCAATCGGGTAAGGGTGTCTGCGTCCGGTGCTTGCGAGCCGAGAACGGTTCCGAGCAGTACCGCTGCCCCAAGCGATGATTCGCTAGCGACAGCAGGATCGAGTTGTGCCAATCCGGCAAGCCCCAAGCCTACGACAAAGTGTGTACCGGTATCCAATTGATCTCCTCCACAAATTGCAATATGTCGTGTAAGATGATTTATAGTTATATTGTACCCAACAAGAGTGCGATTGCAAAACGGCAGGAGTGGAAAATGTGAAAAAAACATTCGTGGAATATAAGGTGGAAACGGATCAGCTTGCTGCTTATCGGGATTACATGGCGAAGAGGCTGAAGGGTCTATCCGATACGATATGGCTGGAAAGTCAAGAGCAATCTGCGCTGTTCCTTGAGGTTCATACGAATGCGGAGGACAACCTTGGCGATCGGGTGAGATCGGATCAGGAGCTGCTCAGCTATGTACAGAATAGAACTGTGCGTGTGTGGACGTTCAGGGATGCGAGTCAGCCGACATAGAAGCATCGCTGTATGCCAATTACCCGGCTGCAATGCTAATGGAGATTGAGCCGGGTATGGCGCAAGCGACGTTATCGGGACGGGGATTCCATACTTTGGCCAAACGGGAGATCGTATGCAAGCTCCTCGTCAAACGTAATATAATCGAGATACACCATGAGCAGCAAGTATCTCTTGCCTGTTTGCGGATCACTAATGATGATATGATCCCGACCAGCTGCTTCAAGCACGCCTCTGAACACCTTGGCATTCCATTCCGTATTATTCTCGAACGTCATGTAGATCGTTGCAATCTTGCCTAGATTCAACCGGAGAATATTCTCGATGTAGGATTCCTCTACAGGCAGCAGGCCCGGAACCTGTACGCCTCCGGTTGGTCCAGCGCCTTGTATGGTCATACCTGCGGGCATTTGAGGGGGCATCGGTTTTGGCATCGGCATCGGATAAGCCTGCTGCATGCCCGGATAGCCACTTGCCTGCTGCGCTGGTGCATACCCAAATCCGCTATTGGGCATTGGATAAGGCGTATTCATCATTGCCAATTCCTCCTATCCTATCGTGATGGATTTTAAAATGTGCGGTACACGCCGGGACAGCTATTCTCATAAGGACGGAAGAAGCAATGCGCCTTGAATCGTCCTGTGTTGGGCTGATCGTACCAAGTTGAGGGGCATGAACCGGTCGGCTTGAAGAACCACAATGCATTGGAGGCAGGGTGCTGGCGCTCGCCCTTGATCGCCCGGCGGGCCAGTCGGATGTCCATTTCCCTTGCTCTCTGGTAGAAATATCCCTTGATCGTTGCTTCAAACCCTCCAGGACGCTGATATACCATATCATTGATATTCCGGATGCTCTCAAAATCCAGGCAGTTGCCTCTGACGCGGTTTACCCCGACATTACCGACCATCAGCATACCTAGTTTTCCTTCGCCTTCCGCTTCAGCACGCATGAGTCGGGCTAATGTCTTGACGTCTTCGCTGTTGGCTTTGATCACCGCCATGAATTCATATTCACTTCCTCTCCTTTGCATTTCTATCATCATTGTATGGATGCAGCTGTGGAATCATGCCTGCATTCTCGACAAATTGATGAACAATCAACAGCTAACATTGTCAAACAAGTGTACGATTGATATCATAGAGAATATTTGAAGGAGGAATAACATTCTGTGAACAATACAGCCTCATGGCGGGATTATGTGCAGCTCACGAAACCCCGTATCATCTTATCCAATTTGATCGCTGCATTCGGCGGCTTCTGGATGGCATCCGGCTGGCAGATTAATCTGTTGACGTTGGTGCTCATGTTGGCGGGGAGCTCGATCGTGATGGCTTCAGCGTGCGTATTTAACAATTACTTGGATCGTGACTTGGACCAGAAGATGGCACGCACCCAGAACAGAGCGTTGCCAACAGGTCGAATTGCGCCGAGCCATGTTCTCATATATGGCGCGATACTGGGTGTCGTCGGAACCGTATTGCTTGCATTGATTCATTGGCTGTCGGCAGTGCTTGGTTTGGTCGGGATTTTTGTCTATGTTATTATTTACACGTTATGGTTGAAGAGAAGCTCTACATGGAGTACTTCTGTAGGCGGGATATCAGGTGCGATGCCTCCAGTTATTGGATATGTATCGGTATCCGAGCAGTTGGACGCGGGAGCATGGATCTTGTTCGCGATTCTGTTCCTCTGGCAGCCGCCGCACTTCTGGGCGCTTGGCATTCGTCGCAAGGAGGAGTACAGGGCGGCTGGATTTCCGCTCCTTCCTGTAGTGAAAGGCGTTCGAAGAACGAAGTGGCAGATGCTCCCTTATGTCGCATTACTCATTCCTACATCGATATTGCTGTATACCTTTGATTATGTTGGGGTCATCTATCTGGTCGTTGCAGTTGTGTTAGGTGCTTATTGGCTATGGCTATGTATTAGCGGCTTGTGGGCGAAGGACGATGAAGCTTGGTCGAAACGGGCTTTTATGTTCTCGCTCTATTATTTGACGATAACCTTTGCTGTCATTATTGTGGATACCGTAAGAGTGTAACAGATGTGGAAGTCCAATAACGGATAAAGGGTGAAAAGTGGAGATGAAGAACAAAACGGCAGTTGTCGCCGGTTCGATTGCTGTCTTGCTAGTTGTCGGGGTTGTCATCGGCGTCGTCCTGTATAACCAGCTTTCTAAGCGCTCGACGTATCCGGTGCAAGGACCTGCACCTGCATTCACATTTCAGCATGTGGACGGCAGTGAAGTAACGATTGAGAATACGAATGGGAAGGCACGGCTTGTATACTTCTACTTCTCACATTGCCCGACTGTGTGTCAGCCGACGAATTACTTGCTGTCTCAAGTGCAAGAGGAGCTCCAGAAGAATGGAGAAACAGGCGATCGAACGGGACTGTTCTCTATTACATTCGATCCTGAGCGGGATACGACAGAACGGCTGAAGGAATACGCGGGCAAATACAATGCCGATCTCAATCATTGGTATTTCCTTCGAGGTGAAGAGTCTTATTCACGTGACATCGCATTAGAGTATGGGATTGGCATTCAAGAATTAGATGGCGGGGAAGACTTCGCCCATACGAATGCGATTATGCTGATCGATAAGGACGGTAACCTTCGCCACTATTACTTGTCGAAGGATCTGGAACCAGATAATGCCGCTAATATTGCTGCAGACATGCTTGCTCTCGCCAAAGAATAGACTGCTAATGGAGTGAACACAGTTGGCGATTCTCGGACTCATCTTATGGCAAACGATCATACCGCTATTCGTGCTCATCGGGATCGGCGTGCTGTTCCAGAAGGCATTCCGCCCCGATATTCGCACACTTTCGAAGTTAATTTTTTATGTGCTTACGCCAGTTATTACTTTTCAGAAATTGTACGAATCAGAGCTAACTATGGCAGTATTGGGTGAGATACTGCTATTTTTTTGTATGTTTTATGTGTTGCTCATTATAGTTGCAGAAGCAGTTATAAGAATACGCGGCTATAAGCCGAGCAAGCGAAGCGCATTCCGTAACAGCGCGCTCTTCTATAATAGCGCCAACTACGGAGTTCCGCTTAATTTGCTCGTATTTCAGCAGTCGCCAGTAGCGTTAAGTGTGCAAATTATGATTATGACCATTCAGAATATCATTCCGAACACATATGGTGTGTATAGCGTCAATGCGCATAAACAAGCGTGGAAGGAAACAGCTAAAGTTATATTGACGATTCCGACAATTTATATGATCCCCTTGGCCTTTATACTGCGTGCTGGAGATGTTCCTATTCCTGCATCCCTCTATATTCCGATGAATTATATTTCAGAAGGATTCATCCCGGTAGCACTGATCACACTTGGCATTCAGCTCGGCTCGATGAAAGTTAAGTTTCAAGCACTAGACGTAGCGTTATCCGGTTGTATACGGCTATTGGCAGCACCCGTATTGGGGTTTCTTGTCGTATTCATGCTTGGCTTGGAAGGCATAGTCGCGAAGGCGCTTATTCTCTCCTGTGCTGTTCCTACGTCATTAAGCAGCGTGTTGCTTGCAATTGAGTTCGATAATGAGAAGGAGTTCGCCTCGCAGACGGTTCTCGCCTCCACTATTCTCAGTATCGTGACCATTACCGTTGTTGTGTATCTGCTGCGTTATATTCCGGGATAGATGCATAATCGATCCATTCCTCCAGACCTGCCTTCTCTAGCTGCTGGACAAGATATTCATCCGGCGTCCCCTCAACTCCCGCGTATCCTTTGCGCGTGTAGATATGATCTGCGTCAGGGAATACGTCGCTTAGCATACCGCGAATGCGCTTCCCTGATGGATCATTATCTGTGAAGATGATGACTTCATGCCCTGCAGCTGCATGCTTGATTCGATCCAATCGTGTTGTTCCCGGTGTGCCGTATGTACAAATGATGTCGATAACATCAACTAACAGCCGACGCAATCTTGATTTATCGTTTTTACCTTCCACAATAATAAGCATGATTTACTCCTTCATACGCTACTGTTACTTTCTATTGTAGCCATTTCCCGGGAAATGTCGAACTTGTCAGGTCAAGGTGACAGATTTCGGACGGCTGTAGGGCAGTGCTGACAATGCCAGCATCATGACGACAAAGGCGATGTAATAAGGCGATACATTGTCTCGGATTTGGCCAGCAACTGTAGGTCCGATAAACGCGCCAATTGAGAAACAGATAGACAACAGTGCGAAGATGCGGCCGTAATGCGTAGCATCTGTAATGGATGCCAGAAGTGTAGCCATCGCCGGATAGATCATACCCTTGGCCATCCCAATTAAGAACAGGGAAGCTGTGAGAGGCAGCGCCCATTCTATCGCGATACCGAAGAAAACGACAGCTAAGAAAAAACTGCCTGCTGCAGTGCGGTAGAAAGGCGACAATCCATTCAGGAAGAACATGCTCAATGTAACTAGCGATCCAAGACTGATCACAGAGAACAACAAGCCGGAGGACAGGAGCGACTGTTCGCCAATATGCAACAGCGGCAATTCGAAGAACAGAATGCCCTGCGAGCAGGAGAGCGCCAGTGGTATGGCATAGAATAACCACGGTATGGTTGAGGATGCTGCATGTGCTTCGTGTACCTCTAATGCATCTATACGGCGGTGTACGGCCGTCTGGTGCGGAGCAGTTGTGCTTCCTGGCGCAACTTTGGAATTGGTTGGCACGTCATGAATGTACAGAAGGGCCAGCAAACCTGTAAGAATTAATCCCCAGCCGAGTACAGTGAAGGAGGAAGCGAAGCCGATCTTCGCTACAAGCAATGCACCGGCAGCGGGTGAGAGTACAGAGGCGATGGTGTGTACGAGTCCGTTGCCTGCCATGAATTTGCTTTGACCCGCAGTGTCTGTAGCTAGTTTGGCCAATAGCGACATGCAGGCCGGGGAGAGGAACGCGAGGACGAATCCGCTAACGGAACGAATAGCAAGCAGCTGCCATGGGTTAGCAGCGTAAGCTTGCAGCAGTAGCAAAATACCTGCTCCGATTAAACTCAAAGTAATGAAAACTTTGCTTCCGTATCGGTCAACGCCGTATCCAGCGAGCAAGTTCCCAGGCAAGTGAGTAAGAGAATATATCCCCATAATAAAGCCGATGAATGAGGGTGCGGCGCCGAGTGATAAGGCGAACGGAGATAATACTGGGTATTGGGCATGAAGATCGAACATAGCAATGAACATGAACAAGTATAGCCACATGGCGGTTCTCACGGCGTCACACCTTCCCTTATGCTTGGTCTATCATTACTTGTACGTGACGAGGAGCCAACGTATGCCAATAAAAATGTAATGCAAAAAATGTCGGAAACGGTATAATCTAAATTAAGAATAAATGTGAAGAACGAAATGTCCGGGAGGCAGATAGTAGATGGAAGAGCAATGGTTATCTTTTGTGCAGGACAAATGGTGGGTAATTGCGTTAGCTGCGGTTGCAGTATTCGTCATTATTAAGATTGTGAGAACGGCATTGAAGTGGGCTGTCGTCATCATTATTGCTGCAGGTCTGCTGTTGTATGGTGCTAATTACAAGGAATTGGTAGAAGATATAAGCGGCACGGTAGCTTCCTATGCGAAGGAAGAGGCGTTCGAGGCTATGAAGAAGGAATCAGATCAAGCAGAAGTAACCCAGGATGAAGAGGGTAATTTTATTGTGACGAGTCCGAATTTTCGTGTGCAAGGTTCACTGGACAGTGACGAGGTGGACATTACGTTTCGCGAACAAACCTTCACAGTGAAGAGGAATGAGATTGTGAATGTATTCATAGAGCAGGCAAGACAGGGCAACTGAACTTTCTGAGCAGTTACAGCGTCTACATTATGTGAGATTGCTTGAATGACATCAAGGTATGAAGGAGAAGGTATGGAAGCAATTGTTGATCGGTACAAAGCTATATTGTTCGATGCTGGCGATACGCTGTTGAATGTGAAGGCATCCCAACAGATCGTTACGCAATTTTTGAAGCAGCGAGCATTTTCTTGTGAGGAGCAGGATGTTGCAGCCGTGCTGTACGATTCGATTCAGCGCTTTTATTATGACCGGGAGAAGGATGAGCAGGCGGTATGCTCGCCAGAGCTAGATCGCGCCTTCTGGGTGAAGTTGTACACGCATATGATGAACAGCTTAGATTCACACAATTTCGGAGAGGAAGCTATTCACCGCTTCTGTCATGAGCTGTATGATGTGTTCACCGGACCGGAAGTGTATACACTGTTCGATGACGTGATTGAAGTGCTGGAATCGTTGCGTGCTCGGGGATTTCAGCTTGCAGTTATATCGAACTTCGCGGACACGCTGCCGCACATATTAGAGACCAAGGGGATCGCTAAGTACTTTAGCGAGATTGTCGTATCGACCGAAGTCGGCATGGAGAAGCCTAATCCTGAAATATTCCGATATGCCTTGCGGAAGCTGGGGAGAAAACCCGAAGAAGCGTTATACATTGGCGATCATGAACTAAACGATGTATGGGCGCCGAAGCAAGCAGGAATAGATGCGATCCGCATTCTGCGCTATGACTATATGCGAGGGGACGGAATATCCAGCTTGCGTGAGCTATTGGAAGATGGTCAACCACTATGAAGGAGGGGGAGCAGTGACGAATCAGCAGGAGCGAGATCCGCAGAAGCAGGAAGTCAACCGTCAACGGCATTTTGCCTTTCGCTTGAACATATTTTTCTTTTGCATATTTGTGTTGTTTTCTGTGTTGATCGTTCGTCTTGCTTTCTTGCAGTTCGTCGAGGGTGATGAATTGCGGGCGCTGAAGGACAAGAAGACTACCCGTTCCACACCGATTCCGCCGATTCGCGGCAATATCTATGATCGTAACGGCTTTCCGATTGCTCAATCCGTGTCTACGCAATCGCTATATTATCGTGTCCAACCGAATCAAGATCCGGACGAAGTCATTTCGCTAGCCCGACGTCTGTCTAACTTGTTCATGCGTGTGAAGGAGAATAATCCGAAGACGAAGACGATGACAGCTGCGGAAATTGTTGAGGCGATGGATGTCAGCTTCGATATTAATAAGCAACTGCGGACGCCGATCATTATGTATTCGGAACCACGACGGATTAAGACCGACTTGACTAGGGAGGAAATCGCCTATCTTGTCGAGCATCGCGATGACTTTACGGATTTGGAGATTATGGAGGAGAGCATCCGGGAATATGCCTCCATTACAGATGATGCGTTGGAAGCGGATGGTGCTGTTCAAGAGGAACATATTGCTGTACAGCTTGTTGGATACTTGAAGGAATACAGTGGTGCAAGCGATTTGGAAATCTACCGGAATCATGCAGGTGAATATCTGAATACAGAAACTGTCGGAATGGACGGCTTGGAACTGATGTATCAAGAACGGCTCCGCGGGCAGAACGGAACGAAGTTGTATCAAATCAATGCCGCGGGGAAGATTGTGCCCGGCGATGTAGAAGTTATCCCACCTACTAAGGGGGATAATCTGTACCTTACGATTGATGCAGATGTGCAGCTTGCTACGCAGCGCGCAATAGCGAACAATCTAGATAAGCTGCGGAACGATCCTTTCTACACTAGTATTAATAAGACTGGAACGAAAGCTATGGCAGGTTATGCTGTGGCCATGGAAGTTGCAGGTGAGGACGCCGGCAAGGTTGTGGCGATGGCCAGCTATCCCGATTATGACCCGGAGGTGTGGCGAGGCGGGCGCATCAGTCAACGCAACCTGGATGAATATCAGCTTGTGATGAGGAACGGAACGATCTGGAACAATTGGGCACCTGTATTGGATGATGACGAACGCGGCCGCCATCCAGGCTCACTCGTGCCGCTCGGTTCTACGATGAAGTCCCTGTCCATACTAGTCGGCTTGAATGAAGGGGTCATCCAGCCGGATAGCATGTATCGGGATACGGGACGGTTCGAATTCGGACGAGACGGTTCCAGTATTCGCAATTCCAGCAGCTCAGCCCTTGGAAACTTGTCGCCTCGATCAGCTCTGACCAAATCGTCCAATACTTATATGGCTGCCATGATAGGAGAACCGTTGTACAAGAAGTACGGGCCCGACGAAGTGTTGGACGTCTGGGATTCCTATATGGAGCAATTCGGCTTAGGGGTAAGGACGGGCAGCGGATTGCCAGGAGAAATTGCAGGGAAGAAAGATTACCTCGATGTGGACCAAATGGGCAGTGAGCTTGCCTCCATGGTGTTCTCTTCCTTCGGGCAAGGCGGACGCTATACCGCTCTGCAGCTTGCGCAGTACACAGCTGTGCTTGCGACCGAAGGGAAGCGATTGAAGCCAACCTTCGTCAATGAGATTCGCTCAGCTGATTCCGAGCTGCTCGAGCAGCCTGAACCTGTGGTGCTGAATGAGGTCGACATGCCGAAGGAATACTGGGAACTGGTGAGGGAATCTATGATGGAAGTATATCAGTACGGATTTGAAGGATTCCCGTATCCGGTAGCGAGGAAGACGGGGACGAGCGAGCAGTCAGTGGCAGGAGGAATCGTGGAGAATGCGGTATTCATCGCCTATGCTCCCGCAGACAAGCCGAAGCTTGCCGTTGCGGTTGTTGTGCCGGAAGGCGGATACGGCGCATATGGCGCAGCACCGATTGCACGTGATATCTTCGATGCCTATGATAAGGTATACGGCTTATATGATGATGAGCCGGGTACATCCGCAGATGACTCGGGCGATGATACGCCATCATAAGCAGTATGCGTGTTGTGAAGCAAGGACCGTCCTGAGCATCGTTTCAGAGACGGTCCTTTCTGTACTTTCGTGCCGCGTGCTTCGTATTCGACTCGGCACAGCTTTTTTTTAGTTGGAGACGTGAATATGCTATACTAATATTTTAATGAGAAGCTACGAGGAAAGGGACCGATCTAACATGTGCGGAATCGCCGGAATGATATGCTTCGACGGACGGGAGCCTGCCGTCGAACAATTGCAACGCATGACAGACATCATTCATCATAGAGGTCCGGATGATTCCGGGTTTTGGTCTGAACCAGGGGTAGGCTTGGGCTTCCGCCGCTTGTCCATTATTGACCTAGCGGAAGGTCATCAGCCGATGTCGAATGAGAATGAACGAATTTGGATTATCTTCAACGGTGAGATATATAATTACAAGGCGCTGCGCAACGAATTGGAGGCGCGGGGGCATCAGTTCAAGACGCAGACAGACACTGAGGTTATTGTGCATCTGTATGAAGAATACGGCGAAGACTGTGTTAACCACCTTCGCGGTATGTTCGGCTTCGCTATCTGGGATATGGATCGCAAGCGGCTGTTCGCTGCGAGGGATCACTTCGGAATCAAGCCATTGTACTATGCATTGTCCGACGATCGGCTAGTATTCGGCTCAGAAATCAAGAGTGTGCTGCAAGGCGGTGTTGCGCGTAAGCTGAATATGGAAGCATTGCTGCAATATATGACCTTTCAGTATGTACCAGAGCCGAACACGATGCTGGAGGGCGTGCAGAAGCTTCCGCCCGGTCATAGTATGACGATCGAATTGGACGGGAAGCTCCGAATCCAACGTTATTGGGACCCGACGTTCGAACCTGCTTCTGGTTCGTTAGACAGTATGATCGAGGAGCTGCGGGAACGGCTGCTTGATTCGGTTCGCCATCACATGCAGAGCGATGTGGAGCGGGGCTGCTTCTTGTCCAGCGGTATTGATTCAACAGCGATAGCAGCGTATATGCGATCTATTGAGCCGATCAAGACGTTCTCTGTCGGCTTCGAAGGACCTAATAATGAGACAGAGATCGCTCGTGAGACAGCGAAGGCGCTAGGTACAGAGCATTACGCTAAAGTGATCAGTCCTGGGGAGTACTTGGATACGCTGGAACGCGCGGTGTGGCATCAGGACGAACCCGTAGCTGATCCATCTGCAATCGCGCTGTATCATGTCGCGGCACTTGCTAGAGAGCATGTTACCGTCGTCCTGTCAGGCGAAGGGGCAGATGAGCTGTTCGGCGGCTATCGGATTTACCGCGAGCCGCTTGCACTGCGGCCATTCGCTTGGATGCCGGTTCCGCTGTTGCGTATGATGAACCGGATGGCGAGTCGGCTTCCAGCGTCCGTATACGGACGCAATTACTTGCTGCGTGCGACCACACCGTTAGAGGAGCGGTTTCTGGGAAATGCGCGTATATTCCGTGAAGATATGAAGGCAGAGCTAGTTGCGGCAGGCAAGAATTGGCTGGATACATACACCAATCCCTTACAGGTTGCTCGGCCGTTCTATGAGCAGTCGTCCCGACTCGATCCAGTTAGCCGTATGCAATATATTGATATGAACTTATGGCTGCCAGGGGATATCTTGATGAAGGCGGACAAGATGACGATGGCCCATTCCCTTGAACTGCGCGTTCCGTTCTTAGACAAGGAGCTGTTCGAGCTGGCTAGGCGAATTCCAGCATCCTACCGCCTGCAGAATGGGACGACCAAATATGTATTCCGCAAAGCAATGGAAGGGATCGTGCCGGACTTTATTCTGAATCGTCCCAAGCTCGGATTTCCCGTGCCGTTGCGCGACTGGATGAAGGAACCGATTGGCGACCGTATTCTGGAGACGATTCGCAGCCGTGATATGGCCGAATGGTTCGATATCGATGCAGCGGAGCGTCTGATGAAAGCGCATCGCGCTGGTGAAGGAGACTATGCTCGGCATTTGTGGATACTCTATGTATTTGCCTTATGGCAGCAGACATATTTGCAACGTGATGCGATTGAATCGCCGCTTGGCGCAGCCTATGCCAAGGCATGACAAGGAGGAAGGACGATGACGTTATATAAGCTGATTGCCTTGGATATGGACGGAACGCTGCTGAATGATAATCAAGAAATATCGACACGGAACAAGGAAGCCCTTCGCATTGCGCAGGAAGCGGGGATCGTAGTTTGCCTGTCCACAGGAAGAGGGATGTTCTCGTTGCGACCTTTTATTAATGAGTTGGAGCTGGATTCGCCTCTCGTCACTGTGAATGGCGGTGCGATATGGCGTAATCCGCATAAGCTGTATAAGCAACATGTGATGGATACGGGAATGATTGAACGGCTGCACCAGTTAGCTGTGGAGCATGATGTATGGTTTTGGGGTTATGCGGTTGAAGGGATGTACAATCGCAGTAACTGGACAGCGGCTGTGGAGGAGCATACGTGGCTTAAGTTCGGGTATTATACGGAAGATTTAGAAGTTCTTGCGCAGCTGCGTAAGACAGCGGAAGCAACGGGTGAGCTTGAGATCACGAATTCACATCCGCACAATCTCGAGTTGAATCCTGTAGGAGTGAATAAGGCGGCGGGTTTGCGCAGTGTCTGCACCATGCTGAACTTGCAGATGGAGCAAGTAATCGCGGTCGGCGACAGTATGAATGATTGGGCGATGATTCGCGAAGCGGGTCTCGGTGTTGCGATGGACAACGCTCAACAAGAGCTGAAGGATGCTGCGGACTGGGTAACGCTGTCGAATGAAGAAGACGGAGTTGCTCATGTAATTGAGTCGCAGTTAGATTTATGATGGGGGAGAAGAAGGAAAATGCTTGATGTGCTCGGTTGGGTTCTTGTAGTTCTCTTGCTCGTGATCGGCATGGCAGGAGCGGTATATCCCGTCTTGCCTGGTGTATTAGCCATATATGCAGCGTTCTTCGTCTATGGATGGTTCTTCTCATTCGATGTGTTCGGTATGTGGTTCTGGATTGTGCAGACATTGATTGTTGTGACTTTGTTTGCTGCCGATTATATCGTCAGTTCATACGGGATCGACCGTTCAGGCGGCTCGAAGTCGGCATTCTGGGGAAGTACGATCGGTTTAATCTTTGGTCCGTTTATTATACCGGCTTTCGGCCTCATAATCGGCCCTTTCGCAGGAGCAGTTGCCGGAGAGCTTCTGCATGGTTCTTCGTGGAATAAGTCATTGCGTATAGGCTGGGTAACATTGGTGTCCTTACTTGCCTCTACCGTAGTCAAGGTTATACTTCAAGGATTGATGATCGTCCTATTTATCCTATGGCTGCTATTCGGTTAATTGCAAGTCGCACTTCTTGGGAAATGGGGAACGGATTTGTCGAAGGACTCATTAATTAAAGGTACAGTAATTTTGGCTGCTGCTGCGTTTATTGCGCGTTTTCTAGGTGTTGTGCAACGAGTGCCGCTGCAAAATATGCTTGGTGATATCGGGATGGCCACATATGGCATAGCGTATAATGTGTATGCATTGCTATTGATTGTAGCAACAGCCGGCATACCGAGCGCATTGAGCAAGCTAGTATCGGAGAAGCTCGCACTTGGCCGGACGGATGAAGCTGCACGCATCTATCGCGCAGCTGTCTGGTTTGCGATCACGACCGGGCTGCTGATGACAGCCGTGCTTGCCTTGGGCGCGCCGTATTACGCTGTACATATTGCGAAGGATGCTGATGCGACGATCGCGATTCAAGCGCTTGCTCCGGCAATGCTGTTGTTTCCACTCATTGCTATTATGCGAGGGTACTTTCAAGGGCGGCAGACGATGCTTGCTGGAGGATTATCGCAAATCTTCGAGCAAGTATTGCGTGTTGGCACAGCAGTAGGTCTGGCTTACGTCATATTGCAGCTTGGCTATGATATAGAATGGGCCGTTGCCGGAGCCTCATTCGGCGGAGTGACTGGCGCATTGGCGGCATTCGGCGTCATGCTTGTATTCCAGCTGCGGCTGAGAAAGCGCACAGCCCTAGCAGAACGAGGGACGGCATCTCCGAGCGGGGATCGTATTAGAAGGCGCGACATATACCGCATGTTATTCCGCTTGTCGATTCCGATCAGTCTGATTTCTATGGCTGTTCCTATGATATACTTTATAGATTCATCTATAGTCATTCCGCTGCTCGAGCCTTGGACGGGTTATGATCAGGCCAAAGAGACACTTGGGATACTAACGGGGAGAGCGCAGTCACTAGCAGGCATTCCCCCTATCTTGGCGATTGCACTCAGTATGTCCATTGTCCCTATTGTGTCATCAGCGTACGCCCGGCATGATCTGCTGGAGGTCGCTGCCAAAACATCGCAAGCACTGCGCATTGCAATTCTGAGCGGTTTGCCAGTCATTTTGGCGCTTTGTGTTGCTGCTCGGCCAATCAACCAATTGCTGTACGGCGATGCATCGGGAACGGGAATTATTGCGTTCTTAACAGCAGGTTCGTTGTTTCAAATTATGATGATGACTTCTGCGGCCGTCTTAATGGGATTAGGCCAGACGAAGCGTCCGGTCATGTACGTGACAGCCGGTCTTGCGGTCAAGCTGGCATTCAGCTTTCTGCTCGTGAAGCCGCTCGGTATATACGGTATCTTAGTAGCGACCACCCTTTGCTTTGTGACGACGATGAGTCTCAATATGCTTGATCTGCGCCGAACCGTCCGTTATCAGCTGTTAGGACGCCGTTGGTTAGGTCTGCTTGCTACAACAGTTATTATCGTGGCTGTCGGCATATCGCTGGAGTCGGCTTTGCACAGCTTAGGCGCATGGTTTACACCAAGATGGAACGGTTTGCTGCATGCAGCGATCATTGGATGTGCTGCTGTAGCTATGTACCCGGTATTCATGCTGACATTGGGCGGTATTCGTCCTGAGGATGTGCGTCATTTTCCTGCACCTGTACGCAAACTGTTAGGGAAATGGGTGAAAAATCAAGAAGGCGGCCGCGCTATGTAAGCAGAGCGGCCGCTTCAATTTTATTTAACCCGAAGCAGTGTTCTTCGGACATTTCATCGTAGGCCGGAGCAATCGGTGATTGCATATAGCGGAAAGCGTCTGTGTCAGTGAACCAATCGTAGCGATCAGGAGCGGTGAGGGCTTGGTCATTCCATGCACTGTGCAACTGCGGGCTATATATGGGATCATGTTGATTCAATAGCTGACAGCCGTTGAGCTTCGCATGATTGTTAGCAGGAACGGCTGTGTGCCGGATAGCAGCGAATAGTTGAGGCCAGTAATCTGCTCGGGAGCCTGTATGCGGCTGCTGCTTGGCGAAGTGCAGAACTGCTGCCAACACATCTGACTGATACAGCAATCCATAGAGGGCTTTGCCAATCTGAATACGTTCATCAAGCGAGCTGAAATTTTCTACAACGACCCCACACAGGTTCATTCGTTTCTGTGATGGGGACGATTGTGTGAGAAATGGTACATGCGGTATGAGTACTTGATTTAGCTGGAATAACGATTGTGCTTGGAATAGTACGTGGTTCAATACGTTCTGCTGATAATACGGATGTCGGATGATGCGTCCTTCAATATAATGCTGCTCATTGATAATGAGTGCCAAAGTCAGCAATGAAGAATGACCTGTGCGCCAGAACGATATCCAGAATGGCTGCATGAATCTAGATACGTGGAAATGCGGAAGCAAGTGGAACAGAGGTTCACCTGCTCTACGACTTTCCGCATATAGCAGCAGCTGCGGGTATGCATCTTGGAATATATAAGCGTTAGCTGTTTCGAGGAAGCGGTAGAAGTGCATGCGGTCCGTTTCAGACATCAATGCTGGCAGCCATTCCCCCTGCAGATCCGTCATATTCCAACCACCGTTGCGGGATACGATATGCGCAAGCAGAGCCCAATGCAGCTCAGGATACGTCTGCGATAGTTCCCAGTACGCCTGAGTGCGGGTAACATTGTTGCGATTGGCCTGTTTCGTTAGTGCTTGGATTCGCTTCACCCTATGCTGTTCTTGCTGCGTAAGGAGAGGAGCTTTCGTCGGCTTCATCTGAAGCGTAAGACGCAGCTCATTCCGAACAGCACGCCATTCTTCTTGTTGCAGGAATAGCTCTTCTGGCGTGTGTCCTGCTTGAGTCGGCCAGAAGAAGCGCAAGACCCGTCTGCCCCATTCCTGAAACCAGTCCGGTATAACAATCGTATGAATTAGCATAAGCATAACTCCATTCAAGCCATAATCTTGTTCGTGTACCCGCGCAGTAATGGTGAATGCATGCCAAGCATTCATGCATCACGGGTCTTCTGTTTCATTAGTGTATGCTGTTTGGATGAAATCCATGGGAAGAAAGATTTTTTCGTCACTTGATACACGTTTCGTGATAAGATGGTTAGGGTTGGATAATTGTTCAAATAGGGAGAGAGGAAATTTATGAACAAGCAAATGAAATGGAAACTTGCACTCACAATGATGCTAGCTGTTATGATGGTATGGCTTGCAGCTTGTGAGCCAGTAGGAAGCACAGACTTGAATCAAGTACTTACAGACAATTTGAACCGGCAATCTTATGAAGGCGATGGAACGGTGACAGTGAAGCTGATCACCAATGATGAAGCAAGACAATTATCAGATGACAAACTGTATCAACTTCTCGGCAATGAGATGACAGTTCGCATCGACGATATGAAGATGAACAACAAGACCGAGTTTTACATACAAGGTGATTTCATATACGCACAAGGTGAGATCGGCTTCGAGATGTACAATGAAATGGATGGGCTGGCGATCAAGTTGGAAGGTTATGATGAGCCATTGATCATGAATAATGCAATGCTCGCAGAGGAAGCGGCTCTTGCTATGATGGATTTCCAGCAGCTTCAAGAACAAATACTAGACATTCAAGACGAGCTCATTACTGTCGTTGGGGAATACGTTATCGATCGATTCCCGAATCCAGATACAATCTCTATTGACGAAGTGGAAACGACTGTTAACGGAGAAGAGATTCAGGCGACTCAAGTTCATATGGAGATTCCAGCTGACGCAATGTTCAGCTTGCTGCAACAGTTCGCAATCAACATTGCAGAGGATGAAGAAGGCTTGCGTGAGTTGATCGGAGCCTTGTACGATATTATCATTCCAGTAGTGAAGGAGCACGCAGGAGAAGAGTTGGAAGCGGACCCTATGGCTGCTGCGTTGATTGATAATCGAGAATTTGTTGTAGAGATGGTATTCACATCCTTACAGCAAGGCTTGGCGTCGTTCACTACGGAAGTTGAATCTGGATTGGAAGAAGTAGCATCAGCTACACATTCGGATACGATGCTGACACTGGACTATTATTTGGATGAAGACAATCAAATCCGCAAGTCCGAGATGAATTTGTTGCTCAAGCCAGTTGGTGTGGAGGATGAGCCTATCACAGCGATGGAGATTACAAGCACGGAACAGTATTGGAACATCAACGGTGATGTTGCGGTGCCTACAATGAGCATTGAAGATGGCATTGAGATTTATGACATGGGCAACGAGTATGAATTTATGAAGCATGTGGATCAATCTTCGGATCTGTATGAGCTTCTGCATGCTACTGGAGCAACGGAGAAAGAGGTACTGCTCTTTATCGAAGATTCACCTTATATGATGAATGCGTATATGGAGGACGGTACTTCGTATGTGCCTGTTCGCTACGTATCCGAGCAATTGTACGGGGATGTGAAGTGGAATCATGAACGGAAGGAAATTATGATTATCGATCATCCAACTGGCAACGAAGTTGTGATTACAATTGGAAGTGATGTAGCTACGGTGAATAATGAATCATTTACTTGGAGCAAACAGCCGCTGTTAATCGATAATACGCTGTTTGTACCAGTCCGTGACTTTGCAGATATGCTCGAAGTTGAGTGGACATTCAACAAAGGCCTTCAATATGTGGAGCTGACTAGACATTTTTAATTCACATGACATGCAACAAGTAGTAATGGGAAGACTTGCCTAATGGTGAGTCTTCCCGTTTTTCGTTTATTTGTCACAGTTCACGTAGCTATTGACAAGGATAACCGCTATAATGAATGGTGTTGAATGTATATAGCTATGGATATGAAGATAGAAATAAGGTGACATCTATGAAGAAGGGTAAGTTTTTTCGCATGCTGATCTTAGCGACAGCTATTGGCATGTTCCTTGTGCTGCTTGGCGGCATTACCGTGACGAAGACTGGTTCTGGAATGGGCTGTGGTGATCATTGGCCGCTATGTAACGGGAAATTTGTACCTGCTTATACTTTGTCTTCGATGATTGAATACAGCCATCGTGTAGTTAGCGGAATCGTAGGACTACTCGTTGTTGCGTCTGTGATAGCGGTATGGAGATGGATGAATCAGCGCAAGGATGCGAAGCTGTATGCAGCGACTGCACTTTTTTTCACAATTGTGCAAGCACTGCTCGGGGCAGCGGCTGTCAAGTGGGAGCAGTCCTCTGTAGTAATGGCGCTTCACTTCGGCTTCTCCTTGCTTGCTTTCGCTGGTACTTTGCTATTAGCGATTACCGTGTTACGTATGCAACAGCCCGCACATCCAGACGGATGGGGAGAAAAGCTTGATCGAACATTCCATGTTAGTCGACGATTTCGGAATGCGGTCTGGTTCAGCCTGATTTATTGCTATGTTGTCGTCTATTTGGGTGCATTCGTGCGTCATACAGAATCCATGGCGGGATGTGAAGGCTGGCCGTTATGCAATGGAGAGGTGATCCCGCAGGAATGGAATGACGGGACTAGTATTGCGTTCATCCACAGAGTTGCGGCGCTATTACTGTTCGTGCTCATCGCTTGGATCGGACATGTTGGTTATAGACGTTATGGCAAGGTCACCCCTGTACGTGTGGCCTGCTTAGCAGCAGCTCTATTGATTACGTTGCAGGTGCTTACAGGCGGGATTGTTGCGCTATCCTTGCATCATGATCAGATCTACTTCTTCGCTAGTATGCTGCATACGATTATCGTGTCTGGCTTGTTCGGCGTGATCTGCTACTTGAGTATACTTGTCGGGAGATTGGGAAGACAATCTAGTAGCTAAGCAATGGAGCGTCATGGCCACGTTTGAGCCATACAGTAGGAGGGAACATGGATGCTGCGCCAATTATTTGATGAACCGAACAGACAAGATGATGGCAACGGCATATTGCAATCTACACTGCGAATGATCGATCAATTTTGCCATGCTGTGCGGAGTCAAGAACGGTTGCACGAACGGTTCTATCGCTTGGAGTTGTTCGCGGCAAGCTTTGCCTCTGTACTCGATGAACTAGAGCAAAGCCGTTATGCCACTGAGAAATTCGGTCGTCGGGTGCACAAGAAATATGAATCCGAGATGACGGAGCAGGAGCTTGAGGATTACAGACTGTTTCTATATTTTTATAAAAATGCTTTCATTCGTGTGTTCTCCACATTGGATAAGCTTGGCTATTTCCTGAATGAGCTATTCGAGGTGCGTACGGAAAAGGTGAAGCCGAAGTTTTCCTACTTCACCGTGTTGCGCCAGATGCACCGACGCAAGATTCATGCTGGCTTGGAACAGCAACTGTATAACTTGAAGATGCGATATCGCGATCCTATGCAGCGCTTGCGGGAGAAGCGAAATACGGAAATCCACTATTTAAACATTGAATTGTTGAACGACTTGACAGCGGTCAAGCGGCAATTTGCAGATTCTATGCGGGTAGAGAATATTGAGGCCAATATGGCAGATCTAGATGAAGCTTATGATATGGTTGTACAGTCGTTGCGGACGGTGTTCGTCTATGCTGTCAAGTATGTTGATTGAAGTAAGAAGGAGCTGTCCCCAGTCTTGTGACCGGATGACAGCTCCTTCATTCATTAAAAGACTTGTTGTACTTCTACTATGCCCTCAACCTCTTCGGTCAAGGCGCGTTCGATGCCAGCTTTCAAAGTGATCGTTGAGCTTGGGCAGCTGCCGCAAGCGCCTACCAGCTTCAGCTTGACGATGCCATCCTCCACGTCGACCAACTCACAGTCGCCGCCGTCCCGTTGGAGGAAGGGACGAAGTTTATCCAGCACTTCCATGACTTCATCATACTTGTTGTCACTCGTTTGTGTACTCATCTTAGCCTCAACTCCTTCCTTAGAATCATTATAACAAAATAAGAGACAAATTGCATCTGGCATTATTATAGTATGCGTGTCCTCTTATCGGAATATCCATGCGTACACAATCCGAACTTGAACTCATGCGGTGATCGTATTATGATGGTACATACGGCGATGAAACTCATTGCGATGGCAACAGGCAAAAGCTGTGTAAGGGGAAGTAGGTGAATGGATTGAGGCCAATCATTGAGTTCTGTGTCAACAATATGCATCATGGTACGGACAAGGTCATGCAAGAGCTAGAGGCTAATCCTGAATATGATGTGATTGAATATGGCTGCTTGGGCAATTGCGGAGAATGCTTCACACTCCCATATGCCTATGTTAACGGTGATATCGTAGCAGGGGAAACACCAGAACAACTGCTGCAAGCGATTCAGGAATCGATCCGTGAATATCAGAAGATGTTCGAGGATGAATAAGCAAGAAGCCTTCCATTATGGAAGGCTTCTTCAGTAATAGATGAGCTTATGCGGTTGGTATAGGAATCATGATCTTATCCGAAGTGATTCTTGGACATCCACAGCACACCGCTCTTCAAGGCACGAGGCACACGCCCCATCATAATCATGCGTTTGCCCATCAGACCGAATCCGGATTTCTTGCCTAGCGAGCCAAGCACACCTTTGAGCTTGATCTGACCAAGCTGCGGTGTATCCCCTTTCCATATGGCTTGCATAACCTCAGCAACTTGTATGCCTTGCGCTTCCGCCAGCTGTGCCGATGGAGAGAAGGGAAGACTGGCGCAATCCCCGACTACGTAGACATTCGGGTAGGCGGGAAGCTGATGATACGCATTGATCTCCAACCGACCTTGCACATCCTTGGGAAGGTCCAGCTTCTGTACAGGAAGGGCGGGCTGAATGCCTGCAGTCCAGACGGTGAGGTCTGTATGAACAGGCATATCCCCGTTGTAGAGCACACCTTCCTCCACTCGCGTAATGTTCGCATGCGTCAGCATCTCGATCTGATGCTCCTCGAACCATCCGCGAACATAGCTCTGAAGCTTGTCCGGGAACGCAGACAATATGCTCGCACCACGATCAACAATTCGCACATTGAGATCAGCTCTAGCTTCTCTCAGCTCTGAGGCAAGCTCAACCCCGCTCAAGCCACCGCCAACGATGGAAATTTGTCCGTATGGCTTCACATCCATAATTCGGCAGAACGTTTCCCGCGTCGATGCGAAGCTCTGAATGCTATGGGTATGCTGATCAGCTCCAGGAATATTATGGTACTTGTCGGTGCAGCCAAGCGCAATGACAAGTTGTTCGTAGTCAATGGTTTGGTCCTCCAGATGAACACAGCGATGCTCCAGATCAATCTCAGTAATCACGCCATATACCATGCGCACACGTGAGTCTTGCGGGAACGGAACACGAACGTCAACATCGGCGACAGTCCCTGATGCTAATGCGTAGTATTCAGTCTTCAAGCCTTGGAAGGGCATCCGGTCGATCAGTATAATTTCATGGTCGGCAGGCAGATCCTGCTCTAGCAGTTGATGAACGACAGATACGCCTCCGTATCCGCCGCCCAGTATGACAATAGCTTTCATCTCAAGCACCTATCCTTTGTTAATCTCTCTTTAGTTATTCATATACGTTGACTTCATTATAGAAGGTGTCGCGCTCCACAGCGATGCGTCCCGCGCCTTGAATGAGCCATACCAGCTCGTCGCGTGTCAGTCCTTCCTGACTCAGAGCACCTGCAGCATGGCTTATGCGTTCTTTGATCATCGTTCCATGCACATCGGAAGCGCCGAAGGTTAAGGCAAGCTGCGTCAGCTGAGTACCGATGTTAATGAAGTAGGCCTTGACATGCTGGAAGTTATCCAACATCAAGCGGCTAATGGCAATCGTGCGCAAATCCTCGAAGGCTGTTGTTCTGCGCTTGATGCCGGCATTCACCGACTTCGGCTGAACAGCAAGTGGGATGAAGACCATGAAGCCGTTCGTCTCGTCCTGCAGCTCGCGCAGTTGGATCATGTGCTGGAGTCGCTCCTCTAAGGTTTCAATAGAGCCATACAGCATAGTAGCATGCGTACGCAGTCCAAGCTGATGAGCGCTGCGATGAACGTCTAACCATTGTTCGGTTGTCGCTTTGTTGACGGACATTTTTTTGCGATAACGCTCAGACAAGATTTCCGCACCGCCGCCTGTTAATGTGCCGAGCCCTGCATCCATTAATTTCTGAAGTACTTCCTTGTAGGAGAGACCGCTAATGCGAGAGAAGAACTCGATCTCTGCTGCGGTGTAGGATTTGATAGTGACTTCGGGAAATCTCTGCTTTAATCCACGGATGCTATCTACATAATAATCAAAAGGGACTTCGGGGTTATGCCCGCCTGTAATATGAAACTCACGTACACCTGGATGATAATGCTGCTCAGCAAAGGCAATCACTTCTTCGGGAGTGTGTGTATAGCCGCCTTCCTCGCCGGGATTGCGTTTAAACGCACAAAAAGCGCATGTGGCTTCACATACGTTGGTAAAGTACAAGGTCATATTTTCGATAAAATAAGTTTTCCGTCCGTTCTTGCGCAAGTTGGCCTCATTCGCCAGCTGGCCGAGTGTCAGTAGATCCTCCGTCTGGTACAAGTACAAGCCATCCTCCAAGCTTAGCCGTTCACCATTGCGAACTTTATCTGCAATCGCCTGCATCTGCTTGTCCGATGGATTCAATACGATGGTCATGATTCCTTCCTCCCGCTAGTTCAGAGTAATATGTGGGGGTGCAAGTTAAAGAAAAATGGCTGTTTGTCTAAAATATGCCCTTGCTAATTGCGGCAGGGGTATACAGTTTGCTCTCAATAACCATTCTTTTATTATAAACTTTAGCGGGAACGGGGGCAATACGGCATTTTGGTCATGAAGGAAGAAGCTCGAGGGACTACATTTCATGATGATGCGGGTTCTCGTATATTCGACTCCCTATCTTGGACGGCTCTTTTTGTGTGATCGGGTTGATTGGCACAGGCAGATGGTGCAGTTGTAGAGCTATAGAGGGAATTTGTGGACTTATGTGACGTAACAGGTTCGAACGGTTCGGAATAACGGGAAAAAGTGGATGTAATTAGTCCCAATGGTCTCTGCTACATATATTCGAAGTGAGTAAGACCACTTATTTCCCCTATTATACTGCGGTGGGTGCCTTTATCGGTAATAGGACCGCTTATTCCCGTTATTCCCGTTATTCCCGTTAATGTCGTACAGTACAACGATCAAGCAGCTAGCACGGGCAGTTCGATTCCACCCGTTCTTATGCTTGAGAGATCACGCTTGAACTTGTATACTAATACTATAACAGGTTTAGCAAGGAGGCGATTCCCCATGATTAAAATTAGCGAGAACGCGGCAGAGAGGCTGCAGGATATGCTGGCACAGCAAGAAGTGGACAATTTGTTCCTGCGTGTAGGTGTGAAGGAAGGCGGCTGCAGCGGATTTTCCTATGGTATGGGATTTGACGATCAACAGTCCGACACCGATCAGGAGCTGGAGCTGGGCGGTATGAAGGTAGTCGTAGATGAAGAAAGCGCCAAGTATCTGTACGGCGTAGAGATTGATTATAAAGAATCCGATGTCGGCGGTGGGTTCACCATCGATAACCCGAATGCGGTTGCTACATGCGGTTGCGGTAGCTCCTTCCGTACGAAGGAAGCAGCGGGTAAGCCGGAGGAATGTTAATTGCAACAGCATTGAATGATGACAAGCGCCTCCTGATTTGGTGTTGGAGAAACACCTTCAGGAGGCTTTTTTTATTTGTTCCGATCGGATACGCCGAGATAGCACGTGTTCTAGTACGTGCCAACAGTCATGTGTTACTTCATCCTTGAACCTTGACATTTGTTTGTGTAAAATCAAGTAAACGACATTTCCCGACAAAACCTAACGGTCGTTGATCATTCTTTGGAAATAAGCACGATACTATGATAAAGCGCTTACACAGCGGTTGGGACATGACGAGGGACAGGGGGAAACAAGAATGAAGGTTGTGATCTGTCAATCAGTGAGTGTAACAGACATGAACAATGAAGTGCTTCAGGAAGCAGTGTTTCATCATGGAGAATTGGAAACTGCAAGCATCTCTGTCGGCTGTTCTATCATTACGAGCGCACTGGGTTTGAAGGAATTCGAGGTCGTCTATGATCAGCGATATGCGGAGAAGCAGCGGTGCAAGGTCGTCGACATTGAATACGATATGGCAGAGAAGCCAGTCGTAGCCAGAGCTTATCTCGAACCGATTCGTTTAATTATAGGGCAGCATGATGTAGGACAAGTGTAACCATGTCATCGTTCTAATCGACGCGATCCAGCGGATCATGGATGACTGCAACAGGCGGAGAGTGTGCTTTCCGTCTTTTTTGCATTTGATAATTATTATATTTCGAATCGATAAATTATTTTTATGAATGTATACTGCACAGGTTGTGAATAAGTTTATGCACAATATCAACAGTGATAACAGACAGCCTTTTGCACTTGTCAACAATTTATGCACAGGATATCCACATGTCGCTGTGGATAACGAACGCTTGTTCTAGACATGGGTCGATGATAAGATAGGTGTAGTAAAATTTTCAAGTGCGGGTGATGGATAATGCGGTTATTGAGTAACGATATTTTGATGGATACGTACAATAAAGCTGTGGAGATGCAGCTAGAACGTGAGTTTATTAACATGTTGTTAATGGAGATTCATCGCCGCGACCTCAAGATTCCGAATCGACGCCAAGGCGCTTAGATGAATGCAAGGCAGACAATGCTGCGACAGAGATCAGACAAGCTGTGCCGCACTGCGAACAGCTTGAGATGTGCATACAACGATGTTGCGATGCATCATCTTGTAAGCCGTCCGTCCACTTCATTGCATCCATAGGCATGTATGGAGAATAAGGACCGAACTGGTCTTGATAACGACCGTCATCGTTGAGCGGGGAATCGCATTGGTGACAGCGGTTGCTCCATTGCTTCATCCCGTTGCAGACGGGGCATAATTGTAACAAGGGTATCCCTCCGGATGTTTGGTCCGGTTAGGATGCCCTTTTTGGTTGATGATCATTATAATTTCATGTTTGAGCTGTGACCAGGCGATAGCTTGGCTGCCGGATCGATATAAACCTTAGCATTGTTAACGGCAGTCGGTGCCTCTCCGAATCCTACTGCTATCAGTTTAATCTTACCTGGATAAGTCGTGACATCGCCTGCGGCGAATATGCCCGGTACTGATGTTTCCATGCGGGTATCTACCACTATCGAGCCTTTGTCAATTTCGAATCCCCATTCTGCTATCGGTCCCAGTGAGGAGATGAATCCGAAATTCACGATGACAGCGTCGACATCTATCTCTGTGGATTCATGATTCTTCACATTGGTTAAGGTAACTTTGTCAATCTGATCATCGCCATGCAGTGCACTAATCTCAACTGGCGTAATGATTTCGACTTTCGAGTTGTTCAATTGCTCCACACTGTGTTCATGCGCACGAAATTTGTCGCGACGATGGACTAGTGTAACCTTCTCGGCAATCGGTTCAAGCATTAAGGCCCAATCGACAGCGGAGTCGCCACCACCGGAAATCAATACCTTCTGATCCTTGAACATACTGAGATCATCTACGAAATAATGCAGGTTCGTACCCTCGTATTGCGGAGCTTCCGGGAGATCGAGCTTGCGCGGCTCGAAAGCGCCAACTCCAGCAGTTATAATAATGGAGCGTGCATAGTGGGTTGCTTTATTCGTTGTAATTTCAAATAACCGTTCCTCCTTCTTCTCAACCTTGATGACCATTTCTTCCAGACATACCTTTGTTGGGAACAAGCTTAATTGCTTGACAAGACTGTCCACCAATTCCTGCGCCCGTACCTTGGGGAAGCCTGCCACGTCATAAATATACTTCTCCGGATACAAAGCTGCTAATTGCCCTCCCAGCTGCGGCATGCTCTCTATAACTTTCGCAGAAGCTTGTCTCATTCCGGCGTAGAATGCTGCGAATATTCCTGCTGGTCCACCGCCGATAATAGCGATTTCCACAATTTCATCCTGGTGCTGCGACATTGTTCGACACCTCCGTATCATTTTCAATCCGATACTCATTATATATGTTAGTCAACGGGAAGAAAATAAGATTTTCACGTGAAAAAATGAAGGAATGGTGAATGATTGGAATAAGACTTGACACGTCTTGATAACTGTGTATGTTTGTATGTACCATTAGTATGTAGGATTTTTCATAATTTATCATGTCGATACTTGCACTTTTAATGGGAACATTATATCATGTCAAGAGGAGAAAACTTGGCCGACAAAAGGCTACGGGTCTGCCCGATTATAGAGAAAATTCGGCTGGATTTGTGTATATTTTCACAAATCAACACCATACACGGATAGGAAGGGATAAGCATGAGCCGCATACCGAGAATCGTGATTTTGGGGGCAGGGTACGGCGGAGTCGTTACCGCCATTCGTCTGCAGAAGGAATTAAACTACAACGAGGCTGATGTCACGCTTGTCAACAAACACGATTATCATTATATTACGACCCATCTACACATGCCAGCAGCAGGAACAGATGATCCGAAGAATGCACGAATTAACATCTTAAAGCTAATTGATGAATTTAAGATCGATTTCATTAAAGCAACTGTTCAAGAAATTCGTCCCCAGGAGAAGAAGGTTATTCTCGACGAAGGAACGCTGTCATACGACTATCTGGTCATTGGACTTGGCGGAGAGCCTGAGACGTTCGGAATACCAGGCATGGTGGAGCATGCTATGGCGATTCGCAGCATCAACAGTGTGAACTTTATTCGCGAACATATTGAGTACCAGTTCGCCAAGTACAAGCGTGAACCGCATCGCAAGGATTTGCTGAACTTCGTTGTCGGCGGCGCCGGCTTCACGGGCATTGAATTCGTAGGTGAATTGGTCAATCGCTTGCCTGAGTTATGTAAGGAGTTTAATGTCGATCCATCTGATGTTCATATTTATAATGTGGAAGCGGCACCGACGATACTGCCGGGCTTTGATTCCGAACTTGTGGAATACGCTCGAGAGTTGCTCGAAGAGAAAGGTGTACAATTTAGAATTGGCATTGCAATTAAGGAATGTACAGAGAGTGGTGTCGTATTAGCAGATGGGGAGGAAATTCCATCAGCAACGATCGTCTGGACAGGCGGTATTCGCGGCAATCATCTGATTGAAGATGCCGGATTCGAGACGATGCGCGGTCGTGTGAAGGTTGATGAATATTTGCGTGCCCCAGGACATGATAATGTGTTCATCATCGGAGACGGCTCCATCTTCATGAATCCAGAAGGACGTCCTTATCCGCCGACAGCACAAATTGCAATGCAGCAAGGTGCGGCAACTGCTTCCAACCTTGTCGCATCCATCCGAAGTGCGCAATTGAAGGGCTTCAAACCGTCGATCAAAGGAACGGTAGCTTCATTAGGCCGCGGCGAGGCCATTGGTGTAGTGGGTAAGTATAAGATGCGAGGATTTGTTGCCTCGCTGATGAAGAAGATCATCGATATGCGGTACTTGTATACGATAGGCGGCATCCCGCTTGTGCTTCGTAAGACCAAACTATAGAGCTGCAAAGGAGGAACGTCCATGCGGCACTGCAGTGTTCAGGTTCGAGGCTTGTTGACACGTGCGGAATTAGATCGGTACAACGGCTTGATAGAGGTCGGCGGTTACTTGGAGAGCCAGAATCGTCATGATTTGGCTTACACGGTACAGCAGGAGATTGATCTGCTCGTACAACCCGCGATTGAACGGTTGAAGGAGAAAAGCAGGGAGCGAGACCGGATGACCGAAGCTTACCTGGAATCCAAACAAGCGTCGGATCAGCAAGACGAATAATAACTTGTAGAAGAAGGAGTTGCACCAGTCAGCAATGACAGGGGCAACTCCTTCTATGTGTTCTGTATGGAATTGTGTGCATTATATGGAAAGCATCTGCTTCCACTTATCCTCCGTTAGTCGATTCCCGACGAAAAACTCTCCAAATTCTCCGAAACGCGCACTCACTTCATCAAAGCGCATCTCGTACACAAGCTTCTTGAATTGAAGCGGATCATCTGCGAACAAGGTAACGCCCCACTCCCAATCATCGAACCCTACCGAACCAGTGATGATTTGCTTGACCTTGCCGGCGTATTGGCGTCCGATCATACCGTGGCTGCGCATCATCGCCCGGCGATCCTCCATGCTAAGCATATACCAGTTGTCGTTGCCTTCTCTGCGCTTGTTCATCGGGTAGAAGCATATATGCTTGGCAGTCGGCAATTGCGGCTTCAAGCGTGCGACGATCTCAGGATTGTCCATAGGGTCGCCGCCAGACTGTGCCATATAGTTGCTTAATTCTACGACAGAAACATACGAGTAAGCAGGATAAGTGAACGAAGAGAAGGACGTTTTGTTGAACGCGGTTTCGAGCTCATTCAGCTCCTCTAACGTTTCTCTTAAATGCATAATGACGAAATCAGCTTTCTGACCGACGACACTATATATAGCTGTGCTTCCTTGCTTCTCTGCCTCTGTGGTCGTCCAGCCTTGTATGGCAGCCCGCAATTCTTCTTCAGCCTGCTGTCTGTCTTCCTGCGAACTCGCACGCCAGGCTGCCCAGTCTATGGAACGAAAATCATGCAGGGCATACCAGCCATCCAATGTTTGTGCCGCTTCACTCATGGGTCTCATTCACTCCTTCTATGTACTTGTACTTATATTGTAGCCGAAAGTCGATAGCAGGAGCAAACCGTTCGGAGGGACAAGCGTTGTTTTTCGTTCAACAGTGCGCTACTATAGGAAGGAATGATGTGAGGAGGGAATCCAATTGGGAGTCGAACTTATTCAGCTGCCGATCTTGCTGCTGATTTTCTTTGTGCTTTTATTCGGAATCGGGTTTATCTTGAACATGTTGCTGAAGACGACATATTTGCCCATGTACTTATACGTTGTCATACTGCTCCCAGTCGTCATCTATTTGCAGTGGGACAGCGGTCAGTCACTAGTAGGGAATCTGTTCGGTTATCACTTCACTGATTATTTGACTGCATTGGCAGGTCTTATCGGTGCTTGGTTAGGCGGCAAAACAATTCAAACGCTGCGAATCAAAGGATACAAAATGTTCTGACCATAAAATCGAGGCTACGCGGAGATACTAGGCTCATTATCGTCAATCCACAAGGAGGCGTGACAGATGCCAATGATTTCCGTGAACGGTGTTGCATTGCATGTTCATCAACAAGGCAAGAACTTGGAGCCGGCCATTGTATTCATTCACCCGCCGCTGCTCAATTCGGAAAACTTCAACTACCAGATGGCTTCGTTGTCTGACGAGTTTCGAACGATCGCACTTGATTTGCGTGGTCATGGCTACAGTGGAAGCAGTGAGCAACGATTCAGCTATGCGCTGCTTGCGGAAGATATCAAGCAGTTGCTAGACAAGCTTGATATTGGGAAGGCATACTTGTGCGGCTATTCGACTGGTGCTACGGTTGCTATCGAAGCTATGCTCGCCTATCCCGAACGATATTACGGCGGCATCTTAGTCAGTGGGATGGCCGAAGTAGACGATTGGGTGAATAAATCGCGTATTCGACTCGCGACACTGCTCGCGAATCAAGCAACACGTGGACTGTTAACGTGGGCGATCACATATGGTAACAGCGATATGAACATCACATACAACAATTTGCTCAAGGGTGCCTCGCATACAGATACACGGTCGATGCGCGAGTATTACCGGACAAGCTTGATCCATAAGTGTATACAGAGGGCTTCCCGTCTAGAACTGCCACAGCTGTTAGTGTACGGCGAGAAGGACAAGCTGTTCCGCAGTTACGGCCAGCAGTTGCATCAGACATTGCCTGACAGTCACCTGTTCTTCATCAAGAACAGCCCGCATCAATTGCCGACGAAGGCACCTCGTAAGCTCAATGCGCTGATTCGCCACTGGATTCACCTGCGTCAAGCGGATTGGCGGGATCAACGCACGCTGAACAGAGAGGAAGCATCCAAGGAAATGGGTGACGAGCTCTGGCAGCGGGTGCAACGTGAACAAGAGGAGCAATATTTGTAAGGACGAATAGCCTGTTCGTATGGTAGAATGAAGGTAAAGTTTTTTGCCGAATGGTGTTGAACGATGAAACTAACGAATGGACTTGATTTTACAGAGCATCACCGCTTTATTGTCTTTCGCGATTTCTCAATTGGTGCTATGGACGAGACTGTCCTGCAACTGTTATACCAGCCCATGATCGGTTCTGGCGCTGTCAGCTTGTATCGCCTGCTGCACAGGCAGCTGCCTGCCGACCGCGTGGGCTATTCGCATTGGGAAGCGCAACGCAAACTGTTCCTGCTCATGCACATGGAACCGAGTGACAAAGGGAGGCGGCAGCTTGCAGATGGCGCTTCGCGGTTAGAAGCAGTAGGTTTGATGCAGACGAGGCGCATGTATATGGCGGATCGTGATGAATTCGTCTACGTGTATTCGCTTCAGGCTCCTTTGTCGCCGTATGAATTTTTCCGTAATCAACATCTAGCTCTGCTGTTGCAGGACAAGGTAGGCAAGCAGATGCTGCTGTCTGTCCGAAGTGAGCTGTGTGCGCCTGAACCGCCTGAGCTCAGCAGCTCGAAGCTTGAGGAGGCAGAGGACTTGACCGTTCCCTTCTATGAGTGGTTCGAGCTGAACCTGCAGGCGGAAGAACCGGACCTAACACCAGCGCCGGCTGCCGCGGCGAAGCAGCAGGAACAAGCTTTCTCTACAGGTGAATACCGTTATGCGGATATTATCATGCGCTTCCCGCGCGATTCTAGCAACCGACCGTTCGTCGAGCGGCTGGAGCATCGATCCAAGGAATTGACGGCTGTTAACTTCATCGCAAGGAAATACAAGCTGTCATTGCCGGATACGTGTCGGCTGTTGGATGAAGACGGCATATTCTCGTCAGCAGGAGAACTGCAGACAGAAGCGCTGCAAGCTAAAGCCAACAGCTATTATCGGCAAACAGTCAAGCGAGGACAAGAACGGGAGCGCGTACTGCAGCGGATGGAAGAGCGGCGTGATGCGCAACAACAAGCTTCGACTGACCTTGCTCCGGCGGAGAAGGACGTGGACGAATCTTACTATCTAGAGGTTCCAGAGCTGCTTCGCGATCAATGCAGCATTAGCCAATACAATCATATGCTACGCAATTCTCCGCATACTGAAGTGTTGGAACGATTTTTCCCTGGCACAGTGCCCAGCCATGTACTGAATATGTTCGATATGGTCGATCGTAATTACAAGCTGCAAGAAGAGGTCATTAACGTCCTCATTCATTACTTGAAGACAGAGCAGCTGTCATGGAATAAGCCGTTCATTGATTCGATTGCAGCGGACTGGCTTGGCAAGCAAATCGATTCATACGAGAAGGCCGTCATGCATTTGCGTAGCCGCCATAAGGCCGGTGATAACAAGTCTACTGGCAATGGGAGAGGTGGCAGCGCACGCAAGCGATTCGGTGGTAACGCTCAACAGAAGCCTAAGATTCCAATAATTCAGCATGAAACAACAGGGCAAGGACCTGAGGTGTCTGATGAAGAATTGGAACGAATACTGGAGAAGGTTCGCAAGCGGAGAACCGAATCGTAATCGGACCTGCGGCGTCCGGGGAAAGGGGAAGATGAGATGGAATCTTTATCCGATGTGATGAAGTCTCTGCCGATTGGCGAGATGCTCAAACAGTCAGAGAAGCAAAAGCAGGCACTGCTGAACGACCCGCTTGTGAAGAAGTGGCGTATTCGCTATCCGGAGCTGCAGGACGGGCATTTCACCCTTTACTTGAATCGCTTATATCAGTATGTCAAGGAATACAAGAATTGTTCAGCTTGTCCGGGGCTTGATGCGTGTCCGAACGATATGCAAGGTCATTACACGAAGCTTGAGGTAGAGCAGATGAATGGTGAACCGCAAATTATCGATCGAAAGGTTTCCTGTAAGAAGTGGAACAGCAAGCTCCAGGATGACGCTATGCGCAAGCGTATTCGCAGCTTCTATATTGACGAAGGGGCACTTGCCCGCGGCTATCAGATTGAGGAAATGATGACCATCGATCGCAAGCGGATAAAAGCAGTCGTACAGATCGAAGATTATTTGCACGAGACTAGGGAACAGGGATTGCCGACTCGCGGCCTGTACTTGGCCGGAGCGCTCGGCACTGGCAAGACGTACTTAATGTGTTACCTGCTGCATGAGCTGGCTGGAGCAGGGTACAGCGGTGCGATTGTGTATATGCCGGATTTCATCGAGGATGTGAAGTCGATGATACAAGAGCCCGGCAAGTTGAAGGAAACAATCGAGATGCTCAAGGAGACTGATTTGCTCGTGTTTGATGATATTGGCGCTGAGCAACTGACACCTTGGGTACGCGATCATGTCGTTGCCACGATCCTGAATTATCGCATGAATCGCAAGCCGACCTTCTATACATCTAATTATGATCTGAATGCGATGGAGAAGCACTTCAGCTTCACGAATAAGGACGGCGAAGAAGAGCACAAGGGGCAGCGGCTGATGGACCGCATTCGACACTTTGTCGACGTAGTCACGGTCGAAGGCTACAACAAGCGAGCGGTCAAGAATGACGCAGCCTCGAATAAGTAAGAGGATACACACAAAAGAGGCTGTCCCGAACCACATATGTGGCAGGACAGCCTCTACTTGTTGTCTTGACAAATTAGCTCATCAAAAAGCTGATGACAGCTGCGGCCGTGGAAACGACCAGCATGATGCCGAAGGTTACGCCAAATCCGACGCCGACATCCATGAAATCGTTGCGCGGCTCTTCGTTCACATGTGCTTCCGGATGATTGACTTCACTCACGGTCTTACCCTCCTTGCGACAAACGCTCTTCCTTAAGGATACTACATGTTAGTATACCCAACGTATGGATTGCTTGTAAAGGCGCGAAAGTGACAATTCTGGGAAAAGACGAATTGCTGCGTTGCATATATGTTTTTTTGGACGCGTTGTGGTATACTTTACTTGTTGACTTTTCATTACTGTGCACAAGTTAGGAGGATGCAGCAAATGGCAATTGTGAACGTGTCCGATCAATCCTTTAAGAATGAAGTGGAGGAAACAGGAACCGTCTTGGTTGATTTCTGGGCTCCATGGTGCGGTCCGTGCAAGATGATTGCTCCTATTCTAGAGGATCTGGATAAAGAAGTTGGCGAGCAGCTGAAAATCGCAAAGGTGAATGTCGATGACAATCCGGAATCGGCGTCCCGCTTCGGTGTCATGAGTATTCCGACATTGATCGTCTTCAAGGACGGACAGCCTGTTGACAAGATCGTAGGCTTCCAATCCAAGGATGCGCTGAAGAATGTTGTAACTCGTCACATCTAAGTAGCAAGAATTAGATATTCTGTACATGACCGCCGGTCATGTCGCCATAACTGAAAGTAAACGCCCCTATGCATATATGTCTGCTACAGACTTGCATAGGGGCTTTTATCTGTGCAGAACGGAGCGAAGTACAGACATAACTCACCACACACGGAATATGCGCAATATGATACAATGAGGATTTGAGAGGGGGATCGTTATGGCGAGTGAACATATTAAGAATAAGCTGGCATTGCTGCCCGACAAGCCGGGCTGTTACTTAATGAAGAATGAAGAGGGCACAGTGATCTATGTCGGCAAGGCAAAGATATTGAAAAACCGCGTTCGCTCGTATTTTACAGGCAGTCATGATGCGAAGACACAGCGATTGGTAGTGGATATTCATGATTTTGAATTCATTGTAACAGCCAGCAATATGGAAGCGCTGATATTAGAGTGTAACCTAATTAAGCAGTACCACCCTCGTTATAACGTATTGTTGAAGGATGACAAGTCCTTTCCATATATTAAGATTACGCAGGAGAAGCACCCTCGCTTGGAAGTGACGCGCCGAGTCGTGAAGGACAAGGGCAAATACTTCGGACCGTATCCGAATGCTTATGCTGCACAAGAGACGAAGAAGCTGCTCGACCGCATGTACCCGCTGCGCAAATGCAAGACACTGCCTGATAAGGTATGTCTCTATTATCATATTGGACAGTGTGTGGCTCCGTGTGAATGGGAGGTAGCACAAGCGGAATATGACCGTATGGTAAGTGAAATCACGCGGTTTCTGAACGGCGGGCATGAGCAAATTAAGTCTGAGCTGACAGCAAAGATGCAGGAAGCTGCGGAAGAGCTCGAATTCGAACGGGCAAAAGAACTGCGTGACCAAATTGCCCATATCGAGATGCTGATGGAGAAGCAAAAGATCAACATGAACGATACGGTAGATCGAGATGTATTCGGTTTTGCTGTAGACAAGGGCTGGATGTGTGTGCAGATTCTCTATATGCGTCAAGGGAAGATGATGGAACGTCGGGCTTCGATGTTCCCGTACTATGGAGAAGATGTAGACGACTTCATCAGCTTCGTGACACAATATTACAGCGAGAACCCTGCTTTGCCGAAGGAGGTACTGCTGCCAGAGATCACCGCAGATAAGGATAAGGCAGGAGAGTCGATAGATGAACAGCTGCAGCGCTGGCTCAATGTGCAAGTGCATATGCCGCAGCGCGGACGCAAGAAGCAGATGATTACAATGGCAGTAGACAATGCGCGCATGGCGCTGGAAGAGAAGTTCAAGCTTCTGGAACGTGATGAGCTGCGCACGAGCAAGGCAGCCGAGAATTTGGGAGAATGGCTAGGTATCGGTGCAGCCAGACGTATCGAGGCATTCGACAACTCGAATATCCAGGGCGCTCATCCGGTATCGGCGATGGTCGTCTTCGTCGACGGCAAGCCAGCGAAGAAGGAATACCGGAAGTACAAGATCAAGTCGGTCGTGGGGCCGGACGACTATGAGTCGATGCGAGAGGTCGTGCGCCGCAGATATGAGCGTGTATTGAAGGAGGAGCTGGCGCTGCCTGAGTTGATCGTCATTGATGGTGGCAAGGGTCAGATTGCGGCTGCGATGGATGTGCTGGAGAATGAGCTTGGGCTCTATATTCCGGTATGCGGCTTGGCGAAGGATGACAAGCACAGAACAGCGCAGTTGCTCGCCGGTAATCCGCCTGAAGTTATACCGTTGCCACGCGACAGTCAGGAGTTTTACTTGCTGCAGCGTATTCAAGATGAGGTGCATCGCTTCGCTATTACCTTCCACCGTGAGACGCGAGCCAAGTCGATGGTCGTATCGAAGCTCGACAGCATTCCTGGCATCGGCGAGGTGCGCCGCAAGAAGCTGCTGCGCCATTTCGGATCGCTGAAGAAGCTGCAAGCAGCAGCTGTTGAGGACTTCCGAGCTGTCGGCATCGGTGAAGCATTGGCCCAGAAGATTCTGGACCACTTGAACAAGCCGGAAGCGGAGGAAGATCGGACTTCTGTGTAGGAGTATATCGTAACGCTAGATCTCGCGGACTGGTACTGCATGCAACCGCAGAATATGCCGATCAAGGAATTGCTGCGAATGTGCAGGCTTTGCCTACGCTTGAAGGGGCATTCTCCGATATCGCTGCGAATGTGCATCTTTCTATCTTGGAAATGGCCGATTCTGTCTGTTGGAACAGACGGAAACTGTATAATCGCAGGCATTTCTTCTTTTGTTGCTCATATGGACTGCTATTCATGTATATTCGCATCTTTTTTTAAAAATTGAGGTCATGCAGGCACGATCTGCAAGAGGAATAGGGTGGAGAAGCGAAGAAAGACGCCACTGCGGCGTCTTTCTTTTTATCTTTCTTGTGCTGCTTGGATCATGCTGGTTCCGGCGCGCGGCGGAACCAGCGGTGGAACCAATAGAGCAAGCCGCCAATAATCGCAGGGAAGCAGAGGAAGAAGATAGCGGCTAACCCATTCTTCAAGCCGCCAACCGGAAGGATGGAGAAGGACATGAGTACACTGTCCATAATGGCATGCGTGAATAGCGCGGTGTAGAAGCCGTGCCGCAAATAAATATAGCAGAACAGCAGGCCAAGTATAGTGACCTCTACAAATCGGGAGTACACCGGATAGATCGGGTAGCCGACATGTCCTAGTCCCCACACCATACTAGACAGCAGTGCGGCTATCGGCGTATAGCGAACCAGCTTCTTGAAGACGGCAAGTCCGAATACGCGGTAAATCAGCTCCTCTGATATCGCGGCTACCCAAGCAAGCAACGGGAACAGATAAGCCCACTGCAAGTTGTAAGGGGACATCATCGGGTCCTGAATCGACCACATGTCCAGAAACTTGTAGCCGAACAGAAACATCGTGTTCTGCAGGCCCATCACGACAAAGCAGAATAAATAGCCGAGCCCCATAGATCGTACGACATGCGTACCGAAATGCTCGTCGCTGAATTGCGGCCACAGATGACGTCCTTCCTTACGCCACATCCCTTCGCCGCTGACACCGGACAAGTATATGCTGATCGCGGAGAAGAAGAAATAAATGCCCTGGAACCAGACAAGGTAGGTGACACTGCCAGAGTCAGTAATCTCATACGCCGGGATTAGGTTCATATTATAAATCAGTGCTGTAGCGAGATAAGCGACAGTCAATACAATACTCCGCGTAAAGGTCAGGCTGCTTCTATAGAAGATCACGAGGATGAGCGCAACGACTGCCAGAACCAAAGTTGATGCCATGCTGATAAGCTGCAGCACCATCGTGGTTGTCTCCTGTTCCTCTTGCCATTCGATATAAGACTCAGGTACTTGAAAGTACGGCAGATAGGACACAACAGTACCATTCGTAATCTCGATGTCGAAGCGCAGCTCCGCTTCACCGACTCGTTCGTTCGGAAGCTGGTAGACATGCAGCGTGCTTCCGTCAGGCTGCAAATTCTGTTCCAGCAGAGACGCTTCTGCAAACCCTTGTTCTTCCAATATACTACCAGCATCAATCGGAGGATCGATCATAGCTGCAGACGATTCCCAACCGAACACTTCGCCAGTGTACATATGCATGTAAAGTACTGCTGCTGGACTGTCATCCCGTGATATCTCGATTTGGAAGTAGTCGGCAGGCGCCCATGCAGACATAGGCGTCGTATACGTATCGGCAAGATCGTTCTTCTGCACATACCCGTTCATCAGCTTATCCGTATTGAAGTAAACCGAGGACGTAAGCGTCCCTTCGCTGTTTGTTCCCCAATGCGCATGGAAGTATTCAAGCGCTTTGTCCGAAGCTTCATGCTTCGACAATGGCATCTGGCCAGCTATGGCTTCTTCGCTTTGCAGGTTCTCTGTTTGGCTCAAGTACACGTTAATTCCGAAATAACCGAAGAAACCAATAACAGCTGTAATGACTAAGCCAATTATGTATCGGGAAGTCACAGAAGGCATAGACAACTCTCCTCGCTATTGTATCAAGTATGTGATATTGTTCATCTCATCTAAAGTAGCACAAACAGGATAGGAGTTCTAGTCGATTTGTATGAAACGCACGTTAGACCTATAATCTAAGATAAGCGAAACATGCGACGAACATGCACAGGAGGACCATTATGAAGGGGAATCAATTTGCCGTGATCGGCTTAGGCCGATTCGGCTCGAATTTGGCGAGAGAGTTAATCAAGCAAGGATATGAAGTGATGGGGATTGACAGAAGACCGGCCATTGTCGATGACATGAGCGATGAACTAACCCATGTCGTGACGGCCGACTCGACAGATGAAGAGCATCTGAAGTCGTTGGGTATTCGCAACTTCGACTGCGCAGTGGTTGCGATCGGTGATGATATTCAGTCTAGCACACTGACGGCTATTCTGTTGAAGGAGCTGAATGTGAAGACCGTTGTGGCCAAGGCTCTGAGCGAGCTTCATGGACGAGTGCTGCAGAAGATCGGTGTAGATCGTATCATCTATCCTGAACGGGACATGGCTATTCGAGTAGCCCACCAGCTTGTCACACCTAACTTGCTGGACTACATTGAGCTGTCGAAGGATTATACGATTGCGGAAATCTCAGTACCCTCGCACATATCCGGCAGGACGCTCGGAGATCTGAACACGAGGGCGGAGTATGGATGCAGTGTAGTAGCGATCAATACCGGCAGCGGCGGTGTCATCATAGCGCCAACCGCATCTGATATCGTACAAGAGCATGACATTATGGTATTGATCGGGACGAACAGCCAGATTGAGCGGTTTGAAGAAGAAGTTATTGAAGGTCCGTAGACGGCGAAGCACTATCTGTTAACAGCTTATTCGCTTGGTGGAACATGGTGGCTGCTTGGCGTACGATAGGCGCTACGATATCCTGATGCCCTGCCGATTTGCTGTAAATGAGTGTAGTTGTGCGTACTGTTTGCAGCAGCTCAGGAACGGGTAAGACGATGAGCCCGTTGTCGCTTAGTGTGCTTTCGCGCAAATAGGAATGAGGCAGCAGCGTCGCGGTTCGTGTTGTGGATACGAGTCGCACGATCGCCTCGAAGGAATCGATCTCCATCTTAATCTCAGGTCGAATGCCGAAGCGCAGGAACAAATCATCCATAAGCACACGATACCAGGTTCCGCGTGAGAACAAGATCATCGGCAAGTCCTTGAGATCCTGGATGGACAGACTGTCCCTATCGGCTAGCGGATGCATAGCGGGCAGTACGAGGCATAGATGGTCATCGAACAAAGGGATACAGACTGTGTCCTTGCGCTCGATCAGCGAGGCAACGAGACCGAAATCAACCTTATGTTCACAGACCATCTCGACAATCTCGTGTGTCTTGCCGGTAACAGCCTTCAGGTCTGTATCGGGAAATCGCTCGCTAAGGCGTGCGATCAGGTCAGGCAACGTAGCCTGCAAGGTTGTGAGGCTTGCTCCGATCGTCAGCTTGCGCTTCGGAGCGGGGTGGAGACGCCGCAGCTCGTCACGGAATTGTCGTTCCAGACGAATCATGTCCTGCGAATAGCCGTATGCGACCCGTCCGGATTCAGTCAACACCAGACGCTTCCCCTTCCGCTCGAAGAGGGCTGTTTCTAGCGAATCCTCAAGCTGCCGGATCTTCCGCGAGAGGGCAGGCTGAGACAAGTTCAGGAGGCGCGCTGCCTGATTTAGACTTTTTTGCTCAACAACCGTGCAAAATATATGCAGGGCTTCATTCATCGTTCATCACTCGCCTTATACGGATTAGTTATAACGAATTATAATTATTTCGCACTTCCATTATAAGCGATCGAGAGGTATGATGATAGATGTCACAAAGTGTACAAAAATAGTGGGGTAGGCCCAAATCACATGAGGTAGGCGAAAGGGGTTTAATGAAATGAAGGTCAATTCGTTTTATTCCCGTAAGCTGCACTCCTTACTTGGGGTGATTCCGCTCGGTTTTTTTCTAATCGAGCATATGCTTACGAATTATGAAGCCTTTAACGGCGGGAAGGAAGGATTTATTGAGCAGATTCACTGGCTGAATAGCTTGCCGCTCGTGCTTTTTCTTGAAATATTCGGCATATGGCTGCCACTGCTCTATCATGGAGTGTACGGATTGTACATTGCCTTCCAGGCCAAGCATAATATAGGGAATTACAGCTATGGCCGCAACATTATGTTCAGCCTCCAGCGCTTCACAGGCGTGGCGACGCTGATCTTCGTCGTGTGGCATTTTTACGATACGCGCTTTCAGGTTGCTATTGGTAACATCACGCATGATGATCTTGCGGAGCAAATGCACAGCATCGTAACGAATCCGTTATTCTTTACGCTGTACATTATCGGTATTCTAGCAGCGACATTCCACTTCTCCAACGGGATGTGGTCGTTCCTCGTAGCTTGGGGGATTACAATCGGACCGCGCGCGCAGCGTATTTCCACGTATGTGTGGATGGCGGTATTCGTCATCATGTCAGTTATGTTCATCTTAGCGCTCAACACATTCAGGAATGAAGAATTTGCTGCGATCACGCAGGCTGCATCGACATTAATTGGATAAGGGGGAGTGAACGAGACATGGCAAATTCAAGAGTAATTGTAGTTGGTGGCGGGCTAGCGGGCCTCATGGCTACCATTAAAGCGGCAGAAGCAGGAGTTCACGTTGATCTCTTATCCTTCGTGCCAGTCAAGCGTTCGCATTCCGTCTGCGCACAAGGCGGAATTAACGGAGCAGTGAATACCAAAGGGGAAGGCGACTCGCCATGGGAGCACTTCGACGATACCGTATATGGCGGCGACTTTCTGGCGAATCAGCCTCCAGTGAAGGCGATGTGTGAGGCAGCACCGGGCATTATTCACTTGATGGACCGGATGGGCGTCATGTTCAATCGGACGCCGGAAGGGTTGCTTGATTTCCGCCGTTTCGGCGGTACGAAGCATCACCGGACTGCCTTCGCAGGTGCTACGACAGGGCAACAACTGTTATACGCATTGGATGAGCAGGTACGCCGCTGGGAAGTGGCCGGACTTGTTACGAAGTACGAGCATTGGGAGTTCATGGGTGCGATTCTGGATGAGGATGGCGTATGCCGCGGTGTGACCGCACAGGACCTGCGCAGCATGGAGATCCGTTCATTCCGTGCGGATGCGGTTATTCTGGCTACAGGCGGACCAGGCATTATCTTCGGCAAGTCAACGAACTCGGTTATCAATACAGGAACTGCAGCGAGCGCCGTATACCAGCAAGGTGTATACTATGCGAACGGTGAGTTTATTCAGATTCATCCGACTGCAATTCCAGGCGATGACAAGCTGCGTCTTATGAGTGAGTCTGCACGCGGTGAAGGCGGCCGGGTATGGACGTATAAGGATGGCAAGCCTTGGTACTTCCTTGAGGAGAAGTATCCTGCATACGGGAACCTCGTGCCGCGGGATATCGCAACACGTGAAATTTTCGACGTATGCGTCAATGAGAAGTTAGGCATCAACGGTGAGAATATGGTCTACTTGGATCTGTCTCACAAGGACCCGAAGGAACTGGACGTGAAGCTCGGCGGTATTATCGAAATCTACGAGAAGTTTATGGGTGACGATCCGCGCAAGATTCCGATGAAGATTTTCCCGGCTGTTCACTATTCGATGGGCGGCATGTGGGTCGATTACAATCAGATGACGAATATCCCAGGCTTATTCGCCGCAGGCGAGTGCGAATATCAATATCATGGCGCCAATCGTCTCGGCGCGAACTCCTTGCTGTCGGCGATCTATGGCGGCATGGTAGCAGGTCCGAAAGCGATCGAATATATTAACGGGTTGGACAAATCGTCGGACGATATTTCTTCGGCGATGTTCGACCAGGAGCAGCAACGTCAGCAGCAAAGCTACGATGACTTAATGCGTATGGATGGCGACGAGAATGCTTATGTGATCCACAAGGAGCTAGGTGAGTGGATGACGAACAACATGACAGTCGTACGCTACAACAAGAATCTGCAGGAAACCGACGACAAGATTCAAGAGCTGATGCAGCGATACAAGCGCATCAATATGATAGATACAGCGAAATGGAGCAACCAGGCTGCATCGTTCACCCGTCAGCTGTGGAACATGCTGGAGCTGGGCCGTGTGATGACGATCGGCGCATTGCAGCGCAACGAGAGCCGCGGAGCACATTTCAAACCGGAATTCCCGGAACGAGACGATGACAACTTCATGAAGACTACGAAAGCGAAGTACACACCGGACGGTCCTGTCATCGAGTATGAGGAAGTCGATGCATCGTTGATTGAACCGCGCAAGCGTGACTATACAACGGACAAACAGAAGAAAGGAGGCAACTGATCATGGTGGAAGCTACGGCAAACAAAACAATCAAATTCATAGTGACACGCCAGGACAGTCCGGACACGAGCCCGTATAAGGAAGAGTTTGAAATTCCTTATCGTCCGAATATGAACGTAATCAGCGCATTTATGGAAATCCAGCGCAACCCGGTCAATGCACAGGGCACGGATACAACGCCTGTATGCTGGGAATCGAATTGCTTGGAAGAAGTGTGCGGCGCTTGCTCGATGGTCATTAATGGGAAGCCGCGCCAAGCATGTACAGCACTTGTCGATAAGCTGGAGCAACCGATTAGAATCGAACCGATGAAGACGTTCCCGGTCATACGTGATGTGGTCGTGGATCGGAATCGTATGTTCGACGGCTTGAAGCGCGTGAAGGCTTGGATTCCGATTGACGGCACGTATGATCTCGGTCCCGGACCGCGCATGGCGGAGACGAAGCGTCAGTGGGCGTATGAGCTGTCCAAGTGCATGACATGCGGTGTATGCTTGGAAGCGTGTCCGAATGTCAGCGAGAACAACAGCTTCATCGGTCCATATGCCGTCTCGCAGGTTCGTCTGTTCAACGCTCATCCGACAGGTGAGATGAATGAGGGAGAGCGTCTGGAGACGTTGATGGAGGACGGCGGCATCGAAGGCTGCGGCAATTCGCAGAACTGTGTGCAGTCCTGTCCGAAGGGTATTCCGCTGACGACTTCAATCGCGGCGATGAACAAGGATACAACGAAGCATATGTTCAAGAAGTGGCTTGGCATGTAAGTACGCCTTGGGACATAGAATGAGCAACAGAAGAACTGCCTGTACGGTGTAATAATGATATGCTCCCCTCAAAGTAGACACCTGAAATAACAAAAATTCAGGACTACATCGAGGGGAGTTTTTCTTTTGGGAAGAAGAGGTATCAGTTATGAGGAGAAAATTGAGGCTGTAAAGAAATATAAGCGAGGAGAAGGAAGCCAAGGAAGCATAGCCTTTTGACATGGCTGTATCCAAGTATCCTGATGCCCAGCCAATATTTCATAGCGATCGAGGCTTTCCATACACAAATAAGCAATTCAAGGCCAGATTGGACAAGGTCGGAATGGTGACGACGGCAAAAGAAACTGAATAAACTGGCACCGATGTCTTATCGCCAGTTACTCGAAAACGCTGCGTGAAAAAATTGGACTCCTTTGATAAAAGGAGCCCAGCATAACGTTTTTGTTATTTCTTGTGTCTACTTGACAGGGTGCAGTTCATCGTTGGCAGCGTCATCCTTCTGTTCCCCCCGAATGACGGCCACAATCGCCGGAATTTTCGCTACCCGCTCGGCCATTGCCTGGACGAATTAGCTCGGCATCCAGCGGTATAAGCCCTGGCTGCTGTATGCGGCTATGATGGCTGAGCCCGCCTTGCGTTTTCCTTCCTCACTCGCAAACACAATAAACCGTAGCGCAGCCGCATCGTGCTTCAGCGTTACCGTACGCGCAGCAAGCTTGAGCAGCCAGTGCCTGTTCGGATACGGGACGTTTGGCAAAGCTGCGGATCGTTCTTCTTTCGCGAATCAGCCTCGTCGCCTCTTGAACGGCTTCGGGCGGACTCGTTGCTTGCTCGTTTGGCGCGTTGCTTTTTTCCTCCGATCCGATCGTTCAAGTTGCCAGTAAGCGGCAATGGAAAAAAAGATACGAAGACCCGCACTTCCGGCTTCCTATTCGATTGTATGTTGACTGGAATCAAATCCTGCTGTACTATTTACTTACCGGTAGATAAATAAAGTGAAGGGGGAATGTTCATGTCGGAGAAATATGATGAGATTCTTCAGACAGCCTATCAGTGCTTTGCTGAGAATGGTTTTGAAAAAACAAGTATGAATCAGATTGCAAAGCAGGCGGGCATTACAAAGCCGGCTGTTTATTATTATTTTGTGTCCAAAGAGCAGCTGATCCGAACACTGTTTCAAGTCATTAAGGCGGAAATCGACTTTTCCGAATTTTTCAACATAGAAGCCTATTCGAAGAGTGATTTCAAGGAGAGATTGCTTGAAGATGGATTGGCGATGATTAAGCAACAAAGGGAAGACCTGTTTTACGAAAAAATAATGAGAGAATACGATGTTCTAGGATCCCGAGATGCTTCATACAGAGAAGAACTCAGGCAAATCCTCGACCATTACCTAGAGGGGTTTGTTTCTCTCTTACATATGGCCGCCAAGTATGAGCTTATATCCGAGGAAGAGATTGAAATCAAAGCACAGTTTCTTACGCTGGTCGTGGACTCCTTGGATAAATACACAGAGGAGGATTATAACTTTAATCCTGAAGCCATTTGGAAGTTTTCCGTACATTGCATATTTAAAGAGAGGTGAATGGAGTGAAAGAACAAGCAGCGAGAAATTACGGCTTTGATATTGCGCGCGCATTGGCTATATTGGGTATGGTTATCGTAAATTACAAGATCGCTATGAATGCGGAGGGGAACGGTCCGGGTTGGCTTATTGCCTTCACAGGACTTTTTGAAGGCAGGGCTGCGGCTTTGTTTGTCATCCTTGCTGGAATTGGCATTTCACTAATGACCAAAAAATCAAGGCTTTCCATGGATGCTAACTTGGTCAAAGCACAAAGACGAACCTTGTGGAAACGCTGTGTTTTTTTGTTTGCGGCAGGGATGGGGTTATATCTGTTGGAGTGGAGTGCGGATATTCTTCATTTTTATGCTTTTTATATTGTTATTTCCTCGTTTTTCATCAAGGCTTCGAACAAGTTGCTCTTGGCATCTGCGGCGGGCATATTGGTTTTCGCCCAATTGTTTCAACTCCTATTTGATTATACGAGGGGATGGAACGAGTCGTTTTCACAATACGTCACCTTTTGGACATGGGACGGATTTCTTATGAATCTGTTGTTTAACGGGTATCATCCAATTCTTCCATGGCTTTCGTTCATGCTGATTGGCATGTGGGTTGGCAGATTTGATTTCAATTCTATTCATGCAAGGAAAAAAATGACGATCCTATCTTTGACGGCCGCAGTTCTGCTTGAGCTCCTGTCTTATCTGTTGATTAAGCTGTCAACTCCCGTTACAGGTTTGGAAATCGCACAGTATTTATTTTCCACGAAGCCCATGCCGCCGAATATGTTCTATATTTTGTCTGCTTCCAGTACGGCTCTTATCTTTATTGTCTTATGCGTACATATCGCTCAATACATGCGGAACCAACTGGTTATCACAACGTTCGCGAATACAGGCCAGTTGGCATTGTCCCATTATATCGGACATTTTATTCTGCTGGTCATCTTTAGTGCCTTTGGTTTGTTGGATAAGGCCTCATTATTTTTTACAACCGCATGTTCCTTTGGATTTTTTGCCCTAGCGATGTGTTTCTCTTTCTTATGGAGAAAGCGTTATAAGCGAGGTCCTCTTGAGCTTGCCATGCGGAAAATGACGGAGTTTTCAAAGTAAGCGTCCACCCCTTACGGTTCGGATATTCACCTTTGATGACTAACTCCGATATTCTTCAGTTGAACGCTAGATATGAGACCCATTACAACCACAAGCGTATACAGCGTTTGACCCAATTAGCGGGCTTAAAAGCGGTCATCCGCAGGAAACGTCCACATTACCAGCGTTCTACGCCAGAAGTTGTAGCTGAGAACATTTTGAATCGTGATTTCGAGGCAGAGAATACGACAGCCTTGCAGCTGCTATGGAAAACTACATACACTTTTATAATTACGGACGACGGCAAAAGAAACTGAATAAACTGGCACCGATGTCTTATCGCCAGTTACTCGAAAACGCTGCGTGAAAAAATTGGACTCCTTTGATAAAAGGAGCCCAGCATAACGTTTTTGTTATTTCTTGTGTCTACTTGACAGGGTGCAGTTCATAATCCGTGCAGGCAGTTCTTTGATTGGCAGACGCGTCATGTCGGCGCTTGCCCCGGCTGATCTTCCCTGACGATGATAATGCTACTGCACTTAAAAGAGGTTCCCGCATTCTTGTCCGGTTTAGGCTTCTCTATCCTGCAGCTTCAGAAATTTCTCACCGTACTCGCCGTGAGGATGAATGCGGGCATGCTCGACCTGAACGGTGACATGGCTAATGTCAAATTGTTTCTTCAATGTTTCGGTGATGGCCAGTATGACGCAGAACGGTTGAATGGATTCAGAGATGAACACATGTGCGCTGAAGGAATGATGGTCTGTGGAGATCGTCCACAGATGCAGCTCGTGTACGTCCTGTACGCCTTCTACAGAGCATATAACGGAGCGAATCTGTTCTAGATCATATTGCTCCGGAACGGATTCCATCAATATCAAGCAGGCTTCACGAACGATTCTGGCACCGCCAATGAAGATGATGAGTCCGATGACGAGGCTCATGAGCGGATCGAACCAGAGCAGGCCGGTGAAGTAGATGACAACCGCGGATAGGATGACACCGACAGAGCTGAGCAGATCACCGATAAAGTGCCAGAGGGCGCTCTGCACATTCAAGTTCTTCTCTTCACTAATACTGCGGCTCAGCATGACAGTGAGTATAACATTAACAAGCAATCCGATAACGGCAATGGTCAGCATGAGCCCGAGTCTGATCTCCTCCGGGAAGAAGAACCTGCGGAAGCCTTCGATGAAGATACCGGAGGCAATCAAGCACAGAGCGAGTCCGTTCAAGAATGATGCGATGATTTCAAAGCGCAAGTAGCCATAGCTGAATCGGGAATTAGGCGGTCGTGAGGCGAGGTATATAGCGGTCATACTCAAACTAAGAGCGAACACATCCGAAATCATATGTGCGGAATCAGACAGTAGGGCAAGGGAATGGGACAGCAATCCGCCAATGACTTCGACGACCGTGAAGAAAAGGGTCAGCAGCAAAGTAATCCAAAGCGTACGCTTCGAGCGAGTCTGCTCCTTCACATGGCGAAGATGATGGTAATCCGGCATGATGCGATTCTCACCTGACTTTCCAAACCATAGTCGCATTTCCTTGGCAATTGTTACACAATTGAAATATTGCTGTTATGGCTTGTTAATGTCCGTAGGGTATTATAATAAACAAGACCCCCTTTTGATATAGTTTCACCCATGGAGCTTGCCTACCGGCAGGCGTTTTTTTTTGTATATTCGGCTCGTTGTTCCGACTATGTATATAGGTTATGCATCGTGCAGCATTCTGCACAGAGGCATTCGTACCGATTGTCTCCGGCAGAGAATGTCATATTGCGGACCGCACGATTTCGGCAGCGCTAACCTACAGAGCAACTTTATGGGGCTTCCTGCCACTTACGTATACCCACTCGCGAAACCCGATTTGCTTCAATCGTTCGCGTACAAGCTCCCATTCATCGGCAACTCGTTCCGGATCATGGGCATCAGATCCGAATGTGACAGCGACGCCATAGTGGCAAGCTCTCTCTAGAATCGCATCTGAAGGATACCAGCCTCCTACGTCTTTGGTTTTTCCAGATGTATTGATTTCAATAGCGACACCGGTATCGGCTATTGTGCGTAATGCCTGATCTACACGCGACGTCGGAATATCACTGAAGGGCGGATAGAAGGCTTTCATCGCATCAATATGGCCGAGAATATCGAACATGCCGGACTTGGCAGACTGCTCGATCAGATCATAATAAGCTTCTTTCACTTCAATCTTGCGGTGTTCGTTCAGCTTACCCCATCTTCTCTTGTTGAATATGCTCAACTCCTCCACATGATGAATCGATCCGATCAAATAATCGAATGGATAGCGGTTGTATGCTTGTTGATAGACAGATGCGACTGCCGGGAAGTAATCCGATTCTATGCCAAGCAGCACTTGTATTTGCCCCGCGTACTTCGCTTTCAATCGAAGCACTTCTTCGACATAGGAGGCAAACATGCTTTTGGCCATAGTTACTTGCGGATAGGGGTGATCCGCTTCATCTGCGAAATAAGGAGCGTGGTCGGATATGCCGATCAATTGCAGTCCCTTGCGGATGGCAGATACAACATAGTCCTCGATCGTACCGATCGCATGACCACATCGTTCGTTGTGTGTGTGCAAATCAAATTTCATAACAGCCTCCTCCTCGTGAGCGTGGGCAATGGGTTATAGGTTTGGTTACTCCGTGCCAAGGAAATGAGTTTCCGGCATTCCCTTCAGATCATTAAGAAATTGCATGAGTGCAGAATTCAAATAGCGTCCCGAGCGATGGATGACACCGACCGGATGGCTCGTTTCCAGCTCGTTCACCTTGATCATGCGCAATTTCCCATTCTGTAATTCCTCCATAATGGATTGCTTGGATATAATCGCTGCGCCTAAATTCAGTTCTACCATCCGCTTCACTTCTTCACTGCTGGACAGCTCCATCACGATCTGCGGCTCGATGTTGAATTGTTCGAACAGCTGATCGACGAAACGGCGGCCAGCTGTTTCTGGCGACAGCATGATCAGCGGCATATCCCGCAGCACTTCTATTGGAATATGTGTTCTACCAGCCCAATCATGATCGGGTGATACAGTTAGTTCGAAGGAATCGTAATACAGAATGGATGTTTCCAAACCAGGACTTTTATCGAACAAATAAGCGATACCGATATCGATAAGGCCGCTTTCGACACTCGACATAATTTGGGTTGTAGGCATGGAGTGGATGGTCGTCTTGATCAACGGGAATTGGTTTTGGAAATAAGATAAGACCCTGGGCAGGATCTGCATGGCGATGGAGGTAGTCGTTCCTAATGTAATATGTCCTTGCGGCGTAGCATTCAGGTCTGAGAGTCGGCCTCGTAATTCTTCCACAATCTTGAGCATCTGTTCGGCATGCTCGAGGAACACTCTCCCGCTATCTGTAAGTGTAACTGGTTGGTTGCGATCGACGAGCACGGTTTGGAATTCGTCCTCCAAGCTCTTGATCTGGGCGGATACGGCAGGTTGAGTAAGATTAAGCAATTCCCCCGCCTTGCGAAAACTCATCGTCTTGGATATCGCAACCAGGGTTTCTAATTGGTTGATGTTCAAGCTGCTTCCCTCCCGAATGAAATTACTTTCATTATAGGGCATCAAACAGAGCCAAGCAATCCGAGGTATTCACTTTTTCCTTGGCGATTCACATTATGTGCGATATAATGATAAAAAGCGACAACTTTGTGAACCAAAAAAGGAGACCGCTCATGAAGGCAGAAAACATTAATCCGTTCTTGGAGTCAGCAAGCATCGTCATTGAGCAGGTAATCAACATACGTCCTACAACGGGTGAACTCAACGTAAAGGACGTCAAGTTTGTCGAAAAGTACATATGGATCCAGATTGGTATGTCAGGTCAGATGTCAGGAGATATTGTGTTCGGCCTGCACGAAGATGTAGCGTTGAAGATGGTATCTGCCATGATGGGGGGCTATCCAATCTCGGAGATCGACGATATGGCGAAGAGCGCGATTTCGGAGCTTGGCAACATGATCAGCGGCAATGCAAGTACGCTGCTGTACAATCAGGGAGTGAAGGTGGATATTACACCGCCGAAGGTGATTCACGCTGCTGAATCTGCAGGCTTCACACCGGCCAAGGCTTTGACAATACCGCTTCAGATGGGCGATATCGGTGATTTGGACATTCAGGTATTGATTACATAATGTGCATGTAAGCGATGATACGCTGCATAGGTCGGCTAAGTTTGCCGGCCTTTTTTCACATTGGACAGCTCGCTGCACTCGAACATAACGATAATGCGAAAGGATAGGAGTGGACGTTGCAGATGATTCGGGATAAAGTAGCATTGATTACAGGCGGCTCAAGCGGAATTGGCGCAGAACTGGGAAGGAACCTTGCGGAACTCGGAGCAGTCCTTGTACTCGTTGCCCGATCTGCGGAGAAGTTAGCTGCTGTAGCTGACAGCATGCCGGAAGGTAGCCGCGTTCTAACGATTGTCGCAGATGTTGGTGTAGAGGAAGCGGTAGAGCAAGCTGTCTTGCAGACGATAGAGACATACGGACGAATCGATATACTCATCAACAATGCAGGCTTCGGTCTGTTTCAGCGTGTCGATGAGATGCGGCTAGTCGACTATGAACGAATGATGAATGTGAACTATATGGGGGTGGTCCGCTTGACGAAAGCGGTATTGCCACATATGCAGGCACAAGGATCAGGTCATATAGTGACAGTAGCCTCGATTTCCGGTAAGCTGGGCACTGCTAAATCTGCAGGGTATGCAGCGAGCAAGCATGCGGTTATCGGCTTTATGAACAGCTTGCGCCAAGAGATGGGGAAGAATACTCGCATCCATATATCTGTCGTTAACCCCGGACCGGTAAGAACAGCCTTCTTCGATCAGACAGATCCGGATAACAATTATTTGAACAAAGTACCCTCCTGGTTCGTATTAACACCACAGCGAGTTACTCAGACGATCATCAAGCTGCTGCATAAGCCGAGAAGCGAAGTGAATCTGCCGGCAATTGGCGGCTTCGGTGTCAAGCTCACGCAACTGTTCCCCGGGATATCAGCTTCGCTAGTTCGGCGAATGACCGATATAAAGTAAGCACGGTTACGTGTTATACGACAGGAGACTACAGTTCAGATAAGTGATCAATAGCTTTCTGTGTTATACCGCATTGATCTATTGCTTGTTCTGCGCTCGAAATTGCTCATTCCATTCCTTGATTTCCTCGAATAATTGCCGCATGTCTGTCTTGGCCTCCGGATGCTCCTGTGTCCAATGTGCAGTTAGCGGAGGCATCGTCTTGTGGATATGCGAGTAAATCGACCACAGCTTGATCTTCTCCACTGTTTCCGGGTCTGACTTGCCTGTAAGTCGTTCGGCGAATGTCTCGATTAATGCTTCTACCTGTTGCAGAGTTGCCTCATTCATTGGAAATCCCCCTCCTTGCCGATATCCGGCAATCTGTCTTCGGAACACAGAATACCGCAATCTGAGCCTTCTCGTCAATTTCCCGATCATAGACGCGCTTGCGTTGCTCCTTAGTCTCGCCTATGATAACGTAGATGCAAGTGAGACTAAAGGGGATGGAACGATGCACGCATTCGAAAAGTTACATATACAAGAAGCAATTGCTGCCAAGCTGCAAGAACAACAGATGGTAGAACCGACACCTATTCAGCGTCTGGCGATACAGCCAATCTTGGAAGGGAAGGATCTGACCGCTCAGTCACCAACAGGTACAGGTAAGACGTTGGCGTATGCGCTGCCCGTGCTGCAGCGAATCGAAGCAACTGGGAACCAACTGCAGGCAGTTATCATTGCGCCTACTCAGGAGCTTGCGATACAGATCATGCATGTGTTCCGTACGTATAGCGAGTTGCTTCATATTCGCGTCCAGTCAGCAATAGGCGGCGCGTCGCTTCAGCGTCAGCTAGATAAATTGAAGGATAAGCCGCATGTACTGGTCGGCACACCGGGCAGGCTGGAAGAATTAAGCGCCACGCGCAAGCTGAAGTGGCATGAAGTACGCACGATCGTAATGGATGAGGCTGATCAGCTTATCAAGCTAGGGGAAATCGCTGCATTAGACAAGCTAGTGCGTCGGGCGCCGCGCAATCGGCAGCTGTTAATGTTCTCTGCCACTATCACATCGGACATTCGGGATGTTGCGGGCAAGTGGATGATGAATCCGCTTCATATAGAAGCTGAAACAGAGAGCGGAGGGCACAATCATGTCGAGCATATGGCGATTGTGACAGAGGAACGTGACAAGATCGATACGTTGCGGAAGCTGATTCGTCATTTGCCGGTTCACTCCGCGATGATATTCGTCCAAGAAACCGATCGTATTCGAGAAGTGGCGGAGAAGCTGAAGTATCACGGACTGCCAGCCGAAATGTTGTACGGTGATGCTGGCAGCAAGGAACGTGCAGAGGCGATGCGTCGCTTTCGCAGTGCCCGCACGCAGCTGCTCGTTTCGACCGATGTAGCAGCACGAGGTCTGGATATTCCTCGGCTCAGTCATGTGATTATGTTCGACCCTCCTACAGATGCGGACCATTATGTGCATCGTGCAGGGCGGACAGGGAGAATGGGGCGGCAAGGTGCTGTCGTCATGCTCCTGACTCCACGTCAGAGCTTTCTCACCGAGAAGCTGAGCAAGGCGCTTGGGCTTGTCATTGAGGAGAGACGCCTGGAGCGGGGAGCGTTGGAGGAAGCAACCCAACACAATAGCTCCTCTAAGCCGAGAACGCCAAGAACAGAAGGCCAGGCTTCCCGCGACCCTGTGCCGCGCAAACAGCCGAATCAGGAGCGTACAGCGAAGGACAAGACTGCCAGCCGCCAGCGTGCTAAGAAGAACAAGGGTGCGCCGCGTTGGCTGAAGGAGAAGCAATCTCGCGGAAAGGAATGAGTGATTTTGTACAACACCCCCTCAAAGTGATCCTGTTTGCCGATTACATGTAATAGAGCCGGCAATTTGAAGCTTTTCGCGAGAGCTTCGATCACGAACGATAAGGGGAGTGTAAGGAGATATGAACAAGATTTGGAGAAAGTCTCTGTTAGGTGTATTGGCAGCAAGTGTACTAGTCAGTGCAGCGCCGGAAGCTATGGCTAAGGGTAAGGATCACAAGTGGGACCGCGATGACGATAAGGGTCACAAGTGGGAACATGAGGACAAGCGAGGCAACGGGTTTCATGGGTTTGAGGGAAAGGGCAAGATCGAGATTAAGATTGATTTCGATGACTTAGATCAAGATTGGGAATGGGCGATGACGAACATCGCACGACTGGCCAGTATGCACGTGTTCGAAGGGTATGAGGATGGCACATTCCGCCCAGGCAAGCCTGTTACTCGTCTAGAAGCCATTGTTACGGCCGTTCGTCTCATGGGATTGCGTGAGGAAGCAGAGTCTGAAGAGGAGATGGCGACAGAGCTGAATTTCAGAGATGCGGAGCATATCGAGCGCAAGTATCCGCAAGCTGTCGGTTACATAGCAGTAGCAGCTGAGAACGATCTGTTCAGTGAGACAGAAGATAAGCTGCAGCCTGAGAAGCCGGCCGATCGTCTGTGGATCGCGACGATGCTGGTGAAGGCCCTTGGTCTGGAGGATGAGGCGAAGGCGAAGATGAATGATCAACTGAACTTCAAGGACGCTAAGGAAATTCCGGCAGGGTCTGTGGGCTATGTAGCAGTTGCCGTAGAGAAGCAAATCGTGTACGGGTATGATAACGGGACATTCCGTCCGAACAAGCCAGTCACACGCGCAGAAATTGCCGCCTTCCTTGATCGTGCTGGCATGCAGCTCCCAGAATACCGTGACGGAGCAATCAAGGGGACAGTAAGTGCGGACGTAGACAATGATGTTCTGCTGCTGACGCATGACGGCAAGACGGAGAGCTTCAAGCTTGATCCGAACGCATTCATCTGGATAGAAGGCAAGCGTGTGGAAGCGAGTGACTTGGAAGCAGGGGACGAAATTACGATTCGCGTAGTTAACAATGTAGTTATCTTCGCAGAGGTAACCAAGCAAGCCGAAGATACGAACACGACGTTATCGTTCGAGGGAACCGTCCGTGCAGACACTGTAGATAACAAGCTGCATGTCAGGAGAGACGGCAAGGACGAAACGTATACGCTGACGAATGAGACGAAGATTTACAGAGAAGGTCAAGAAGTAGATGCAGATGACTTGGCGCGAGGCGATGAGATATCAGCCTACGTGCATGACGGCAAGGTTATCTGGGTGGTTGTCACCGAAGTTGCTGAGGTTCAGAACTTCAGCGTATCCGGCCTGTTCCAAGGCTTGACGTTAAATTCGCAAGGTGACATTGCGACGATCTCGATCATGCAGACGGTAGACAATGAGACACAGACGTCTGTATACAATGTGGCAGAAGATGTAGAGATCGAAGGAGACTTGGAGGATCTGCTTGGCTCAACAGCAGTAGTCCTGGAAGGCCGCAATCAACTCGTTACCGAAATTCGTATTCCGTAGTACTTGAGTCTGCTTCGCAGCTTCACTTCACTTTCGTGGGTAATCATGGCTGTCCCGATATTGGGGCAGCCTTTGTTGATGATTGGCACCGCTACGATTGAAGCTGTATAATAGTGCCCAAGAGGTGACCGCGGAATGACCATTATGCAAGTAGAAGGGCTAACAGGCGGCTACAGCCGTAATCGTCCTGTGCTGCACGATATCAGCTTTGCCGTACGACCGGGAGAGATGGTCGGTATGATCGGATTGAATGGTGCTGGCAAAAGCACAACGATGAAGCATCTGCTAGGTTTGCTCTTACCCCACAGCGGTTCGATTCAGATCCAAGGGGTAACACTGGAAGAGCAGCCGGATACATATCGCAGCGCATATGCCTACGTTCCAGAGCATCCGCTGGTGTTCGAAGAATTGACCGTGCGCGAGCATTTGCAGTTGACTGCGATGGCTTATAACATGAAGCCGGATTTGGCAGAACGGCGTGTTCAGCAGCTGCTCGAAGAATTTCGCATGGGTCCGAAGGCCGATGTGTTCCCTGCGCATCTCTCGAAGGGGATGCAGCAGAAGCTGATGATTATGAATGCCTTCCTAGTGAAGCCGAAGTTATATTTGATCGATGAGCCATTCCTCGGGCTTGATCCGCTTGGCATTCGTTCATTGCTGGAGCAGCTTCAGGAAGTTCGGCGTGAGGGTGCCGGTATATTGATGAGCTCGCATATCCTTGCAACACTTGAACAATATTGTGACCGTTATATTGTTATTCATGAAGGTCGGATTCGAGCCTCAGGGACGCTTGATGAAATACGAAGTGCTTGGGGCAGCAAGGCTGGGGAGCATCTGGAATCATTGTTCTACCGAATTGTGGATGGAGCAGAGCAGCCATGAAGCCATCGGATACGAGAAGACTGTATGTGCAAAGGGCGTCTGACAACCGCAAGCGCATCTGGCCGTACTTGCGAATTGTTGCCCAGAGCGGGCTGCCTATTATGATCGGATTTGGCGGTGTGGTGTTTCTGGCATTTTATGCGAATTTGCTGCAAACTTATCCTCTCGACTTTCCATTAACAGAGATTGCTACAGCGCTCTTAACTGTCGTCTTGGCAGTATCGCCGATCCGCACGTATATCCAGCGGGCTGACAGCCTGTTCTTAATGCCAGCCTCCACAGCGATGCACGGATACTTCCGGCATGCCTGGAAGCATGCTTATGCTCGACAGGTGGGGCTTGTTGGTGTCGCATGGCTGTTGCTGTGGCCGCTCTATCGGCTTCGAGAGCGCTTGGAGGGCACGCCGCTCATTGAGGGGTGGTTCTGGTTCTGCACAGCTTTCCTGCTGCTTGTCAAGGCTCTCAGTATGTATGCGTCTTGGCGTGAAGGTCAGCTTCGAGACAATGGAAGTAGGCGTTGGCTAATACTGTTGCGGTGGGGGGTAACCGGTAGTTCAGTTGCGGTAGTATTCGTGTGGCAATTGCCACTTGCAGCAGCAGTTGCGGCGATTGGCTTCGCCATGCACCTGTTCTTGATCAGCCGTGCGCCAAGCTATCCGATTCATTGGGAATACTTACACGTCAGAGAACTAGCAGCCGCTAGACGCATACATGCATTCCTTCGCGGTTTTGTCGATATTCCAGCAGAGAAGACAGCTGTATCAAGAAGACGATTGCTTACGAATTGGACGCAGCGTATGCCTATCAGGCAGGCAGTAACGTATTCTTATCTGTACTGGCTGCAGCTGTTGCGCACAGAGCGGTTGTCCATGCTGGTGAGGCTGGCTCTGCTAGCTATCGTCGTGACTGTCATCGTCCATGATTATAGAGCAGCGTTGGGAATCGATATTCTTGTTATCTACTTGCTTGGACTGCAGTTAACCGGCTTCTGGAGAGAGACGGAGCCAGTGGCATGGGTGCACCTGTACCCGCTGCCAGCAGAACAACGGGCTAATTCCTTCGCGCGTATCGCACTCATTCTGCATGCCGTGCTGGTACTTATCATCACCTTGCCGCTTTGGTTCAAGACCGACATGCCTTGGTATGGCTGTGCGGTGATGTTGGCAGCGGGGTGGCTCTGGAGTTGGCGAACTGGACGCAGTATTCTAGCTGTGGAGCGGAAGCGGGAGAAAGTATGAGTGACGAGAACAAAAAGCTGACTGCATCTATGGATGAAGTCAGCTTTTATAATATCTGTTGCTACATGATTGTATGACCGCTGTACGTAACTAGGCGTTCGCTTCTGTCTTCTGCAGATCGAGCACACCTTGATGGATGAGCGAGAACATCTCCTCGATATCTTCCTCTTCAATACAGGAGAAGGCTACTCGCAGGTCGTTCTCACCCAGTGCGATGGTGCCAACGCCATATTTGTCGAGCAAGTGACTGCGCAGCGTCTCTGCTTCAACAGTCTTCAGCTTCAGACACATGAAGTAACCAGAATTGAACGGGTAGTATTCCCACGCCTCATCGAACTTGCCACTGTCCAACACTTCCTTGGTACGGTTGGCTCGGCCCTTCATAATCGCGGCCTTCTCAGCCTTCTGTTCAGCGAAGTCCGGAGAGCGCAGAGCTTCCAGTACGAATGTCTGCGATGGATGCGGACCGCTTGATATCGTCGCACGGATAATGCCGAGCGTCTTCTGTTCCAGCACATGCTGCACGGCAGCGCTAGTGGAGGCGTAGCTGATGAAGCCGACACGGAAGCCCCATACATACTCCTCCTTGGTTGCTCCGTCTACCTTGACTGCGAGCACGCGATCATGCAAGCCGGCAAGGGAGCCGAAGAGTGACTCCTGCAAGGAATCCTCGAAGAACAAGCTGAAGTAAGCATCATCAGTCACGGCTACGATATTGATACCTGCCTCTGCGCCTGCGCGAATCGCTTCTACGATTTGACGGCCTTCCTCAGCTCCCGGCGTATAGCCGGTCGGATTGTTCGGGAAGTTGAGGACAACGATTGCCTTGCCGCTTTCTCGCTGTGCAAGTATTGCTGACTTCAATCCTTCTGCGTTAAAGCGGCGCTCTTCATTGTAGAGCGGATATGTGACAATGTTCGCCTTGCGCCTAATGCCGAAAGTAAGTTCATAGTTCTCCCAATTTTTCTCGGGATAGATGACAGCATCTTGTTCATCGGCGAACAGGTCAGCTATAATACTCAGGCCGTGTGTAAGCGCATTGGTTGCTATCGGCTGGCTGAAGCTCTTGTCACGCAGCGACGGATTCTCTTCAATCATCTTGTCCCGCCATAGCTCTCTCAGCTCCGGCTTACCTGCTGGAGGCGCATACGGGTACAAATCCTTAGGTGCGAATGCTGACAAGCGGTCTTGGATCGTCTGCAAGTACATCGGTCCCTTGTTCTCTAGAGCTATTCCGATGGTTGCATTGAATTTGTTCGCTTTCTTGCCGGCTTCTGCTGATTGGCTCAAGATGCCTTCCTTGGGGAAATAAATCGTCTTGCCAAGTGAAGAAAGCATGTTGTACACGTGCGAATTCTCACGCTCCAGCGTTTCATTCAATTGCTTGCATAGTGGATTCATCTGTTTTTCCGTCCTTCCGTAATCAGATCGTATTGCTCTCTATCTATGTCAGCTATTAGGGAATATTATACACTCCCCGCAGGCAGAAGACTACGGCTATCTGTATTTTTTTGAAATCCCTTCACAGTTTGCATATAGAGAATGATTGTTATACGGATTCTTCCTTCGTCCATTCGCTGATTTGCTCATCGGATGGCAGCATGAAGGCGATAAGTCCGATAAGCGGCAGCCAGCTTGTCCACAGCATGACATTCTCCAGCCCGATACTATCAGCAAGCTTGCCCCAGACGAAGGAGCCTGCCGCACCAAGACCGAAGGCCAGTCCAATCGTTAATCCGGATGCCGTAGCAACCTTGCCGGGAATAAGCTCTTGTGCGTATACGACCATAACGGAAAAGCTGGACAATAGGATGAGACCAATTAGTGCTAACAAGACGTACGACCAGAACGGATTAGCGAACGGGAGCAGAATCGTAAGCGGTGCGGCTCCGAGCATAGAAGCAATGAGCACCTTCTTCCGGCCGAGCCAATCTGCTAATGGACCGCCGATGAATGTACCGACAACTCCCGCTATAGCAAAGAGAAAGATGAACACTTGCGTCTGTTCAATGTTCATGCCGTACTTCTCCATAAGATAGAATGGGTAGAAGGAAGAGATACCGGCATGGTACCAAGAACGAGCAAAGATAAATAGAATGACCAACAGCAGAGCCAGTCGTATTCGACCCTTGAATGCATTGGCGTGCGCACGCCGTTTTTTGCTTTTAGTTGGAACAGCTGTTTCTTGCATAGCATTGCTGTACCAGCGGGCGATCATTAGCTGGAAGATAATCGCCAGACCAGCAGCGAACGTAAACCAGATCGCCCCGAACTGACCGAACGGAACGAAGATCAGAATAGCTAGAATCGGTGCCAGTGATTGTCCAGCGTTGCCGCCAACCTGATAGATCGATTGTGCTAAACCTCTTCTGGGCCCAGCAGCAAGAAATGCGACACGGGCAGCCTCGGGATGGAATACTGCTGAGCCGATGCCAACAAGCATGACGGATACAAGGACCCAAGAATAGCTCGGCGCTACGCTGAGTCCCAGCATACCAAGCAGGGAGAACACCATGCCGAGCGGGAGAAGTAACGGAGTGGGCCGCGCATCTGAATACAAGCCGATGACCGGCTGCAGCAATGCGGCTGTCAGATTCAACGTGAACGCGATTAGCCCGACTTGTGTATACGTAAGGGACATTGTCTCCTCTAGAATAAGAGAAACAGCCGGGATTACCGACTGCATCGTGTCATTCAGCAGGTGAATGAGACTGACGGCAAGCAATATCTTGAATACGAATGGACGAGCATGGATGGCAGTTCGCCCACTGCCTGCTTCGCTATTGGCAGCAGGTGCTGACGAGGATGATGAATTCATGATGATGGTCCTTCCTTATGTGTAATGGTTTTGCCGCGCAGGACGCCAAGAGACTGTCCTACCTGCACTTTGTCGCCGATTGCTAAGCCTGGCTCCGGAACGAAGGTGCCATTCTCGATCAGCAGCACGACGGTAGAGCCGAATTCGAAATAAGCGAGCTCTTCGCCGCGTTCAACGGCTTCTGGTACGACGTCATCGACATAACGGATGCTGCTAACATTGAAGGCGCCAACCTTGATGACGGCGACTGCCCCCTTGCTGCTGCGAATATAGGATACCTTTCGCACGTTGCGGCTGAGTACCTTGTTCATATGTTTCAGTCCGAAATCGTTGACAGGATACACCTTGCCAGATATTGCTTCTGTTTCTTCCATCTTACCGGTAACCGGGCTATGAATCCGGTGATAGTCTGACGGACTCAAGTACAGAACATAGCAATATCCGTTGCGATAGTGGATCATGCGCGGGGAACGATTCAACAGCTCCTCGACGGAATAGCGCTGTCCCTTGACATTGAGCACAGTGCCATCGGATATCGGCCCCATACCCGTAATTAAGGCATCGACAGGGCTGACTAACGCATTTGGATCAGTATCAACTGGTCGAAGTCCAGGCTTAAGTCTGCGTGTGAAAAAAGCGTTTAACGATTCATATTGATCAATGGATTTCTCTGCATGCTCCATCGGAATTCCGTATAGCTTGGCGAATCGTGGGATCAGCTTGCGGCTAAAGCTGGAGCGGGCGAAAGCGCCGGCCAGACGGGAAATTGCCGCACGCGATGAAAGCTCAGTTAATAGCCGGAACAGTGCTTTGGCCACTCTTAACACTCCTCTCAAGTTCAATGGCATAGTATACTCGATTATCTTGACACAGAATGACGAGACACGCAATAGGGCAACCATAGCTGATCATTCCTCTATATATAACAAGAACAGCCCTGTTAAGGCTGTTCTGCAGCATTCCTATTAATTGAAGAGTTCATGTATTCCCGGCAGCCAAGGCATGTCTTGAAGTTCACCCGGATCGGCTGCGCGGCGCCGGATAGCTTGCTGCAGGATACGGGGGTTTTGTTAGCAGATTCTTCGCTGATCGATTCACAGTAGTGGCATGCCTCTATGAGGCGGAGCAGGGATTCGCTTTCGGAAGCTTTGCCAGCTGGATTCACACACATCTCTCCTTTGGGAGACACACAAAAAAAGCGCCTGAAGAGGCGCGAAATCTGACGTTGGACTGCGTGCAACGAATCCCACGTGCAGCCCGGCTGTCATAGCGATCCGTAATCGCTTTAGACCCGTGGCTTTGCGTCTCCTTCTTTCGAATGGATTTGCCATTATGTACGAGTTCCATAACTTGTTAATCTCTATCTTAGCACATCACATATCGTTTGTCACGATGGACATACCAAGGAAGAGCCCCGTTCGTGCGGCGAGAACGCATGGACGGGACCTGTATTTACTTCGCAACGAAATTTCGCTTACAGTGATTGTCCTTTCAAATAGCCGATCCAGCGATTCAAGGTTTCCTGAAATTTCGGGTAAGATTCAATGGCTTGAAGTGTCATTAACTGGTGAATATGCAGAACATGGTACCCCCATTTTCCCGGATTGGGATAACCGCCGTCGGTTGTGTAATGAGACAGATCATAGGCTGTCCGATAGCCAAGATCATATAAGGGAAGCATTCTCTTTAATGTTAGCATTCCTTGCTTGTACAGCTCATGTGCTTCTTCAGAAGATGTTGTTCGATATAGATCATATAGACCGATTAATGCAAACATAAATCCATTAAGAATAAAGCTAGGCGGTTGAGTGGGGCATTCTTCGTAGAACCAGTACTTGTTCTCGAACTTGGCCAATACACCTCCTAATGAGGTCGGTGTCTTCATTAGCTGCATGCCTCGCAATGCTGCACGGGAATAGGCAGGGTTACTTGAGATATGATAGGCGCGAGTAAGCAGTGACATAGCTTGACCGATTGCAATGGCAGAATGCCACGGCGCTTTGATTTCAGGATATCGCGTATAGAAGAACCGGTGATTGAACAGGTAAGGCCAACCGCCGTTCGTCTGATCCTGCCGCTTCAGCAGCCAGTCTGCTACACGAAGCACCTTCTCTTTGTACCCGTTGTTCGGATGTTCCCGATGCAGACAATAGAGCTGCAAGCCATACTGGGCTATTGTGCAAGGGTTGTAATCCGAGCCCCACTTGTATGTGGTCTTCGGAATGCCGGAATTGTCAAACTTCACACCCCAGTTTTCTACGCGCACCAAGTCGTAGCGCAAATAATTGCCTCGGAAATCATAGTGGGTAATGGACTTGATCCTTAAGCTCTCCTTGTTCTGATAAATTTTGAATTGCATGTCCTTCCGGTCCCAATAGGAGTAGGTCTTATAATGCTGCTCGAGCGCGCTATAGGGTACATAGAATTCCCCATCCTGTTGGATACCGGTACATTCGTGCGTACCATGCAACACGATACGTACTGTTCGATAAGGTTGTTGCTTGCCCACCGGCCATACCTCCTTGCTTATAGTCTGTGATATATGCGAAGAAGCCGATCAACGCTCTTGCCGACGTGGTGATGTGCTTCAGCATACGTCCTCCCCCGCTTTCCGAGTCCCGGCAACAAGCTGGAATTACGAATCAAGTGACGCAGCGTATTGGTCAGCGATTGCGGCGTTGCCGAAACAATCGGCAGATCAGGGTACATCGGGCTTAAATCATTGCGGATGTAACAAATGACGGCCTTGCCTAACGCCATAGCTTCAATACTGACCATGCCGTAATCGCCGATGCGCAGCTGATCGATGACGAGGTCTGCTTGTCGGTATGCGGCTGTAGCTTTATCGTGTGTCCTATTCTCGATCATAGTGAACTGAAGATTCAGCCCTTCACTCTTCAGTTGGGCAATTGCTCTCTCAATGAACGCCGTTCCTTTCAGAGACTGACTCGTAGGTGCGTGAACGATGCGAACAGGTCCGGCGCCTGTTGGGTAAGCAGGCTGCATGGCCTCTAGGTCGATACTGTTCGGCAAGTAATGAATGTGCTTGTAATAAGGTTTGACATAGGGGAGCAGTTCGTAATAAGGGATGATCGCGTGGCTCACCACTTTGCTAATGCGCTGCAAATCAGTCAATATACGCGGTTCCGTCCAGCCCGACTTGACTTGCACATAGGGATTACGCTGCCGAGCGAGGGACAAGCGGCGCACTTCCGAGCCTTGATGATGGACAAGGAGTTTCTTGCCTGCAGCAGCCAATAGAGGTAAGTCGCTCTTATCAGGCTGGAAGGTGAAGCCGAAGTAAAAGTGAAATATATCATACTCAGCCATCACTTTATTCATGAATTGCTTGGTGATGGTTGGACGTCTGTCCATCGGGTAACGTTCCAGATGCAGACAGATGTCAGGCTTGAATTGGTATCGGTTTCCATAGAAATGGCACGATGCAGCGGAAATTCCTCTTTTGCGCAATTCTTTGCAAATAGGAAGCATATGCTGCCCGTCAGACAACAGCAGCACCTTCAACGCGCTCCCCTCCTCGTAAATAATCGTGACCCTTGCAAGCATTCTCGATAATGTATGATTTCGTTTTGTGTATGGATTGGATGAATGCAGCAATCTGTAATAAATAGTGTTTCGTACATGCATACAGAGGTAGGCTAGCATAGTGTGAGAGAGAAGAAGATAACCGGTTGAGGAGGGGCCATCTTGAAGGTAGTGACGATTGTGGGGGCGCGGCCTCAATTCGTTAAAGCGGGGATGCTGAGCCGGAAGCTGAGACAGCATATGCAAGAAATCATCATTCATACGGGTCAGCATTATGATGATAATATGTCGGCTGTGTTCTTTCAGCAATTGTCATTGCCGCAACCAGACTATGAACTGAAGGTAGGTTCGGATACGCACGGCAGGCAAACTGGTCGAATGCTTGCAGAGATTGAGCCTATTCTAATGGAGGTGATGCCGGATTATGTGCTCGTATTCGGTGATACGAATTCTACCTTGGCCGGAAGCTTGGCGGCCAGTAAGCTGCATATTCCGATTGCCCATGTAGAAGCAGGATTGCGCAGTTATAACCGAGCAATGCCAGAGGAAATCAATCGTGTCCTGACCGATCATCTCTCGGACATCCTGTTCTGTCCAACCGCAGCCGCAATGGAAAATCTGCAGCGGGAGGGGATTGATCGGCATCTGTATGTAACAGGTGACGTGATGTGTGATGCGGTGCTAGCCTACAAGCAAGTAGCTCTTCAACAATCTCAAGTGCTGGAACGGACAGGGCTTACTCCAAACAACTATTATCTGGCTACCATTCACCGTGCGGAAAATACGGACAATCCTGCGCACATGCAAGCTATACTCGAGGCGTTAGCACAATTGGATCAACCCGTCATTCTTCCGTTGCATCCGCGAACTCGGAAACGTATCGAACAGCATGGACTTCATTCCATGCTGAATCAGAAGAAGCTGCATGTGTTGGAGCCACTGCGCTATCTTGATATGCTCGCTTGCATCAGTCAGGCAAGCTTAGTGTTGACGGATTCGGGAGGCGTACAGAAGGAGGCGTATATGCTTCATACTCCTTGCGTCACGTTGCGCGAGCAAACCGAGTGGATAGAAACAGTGGTGAATGGGGGGAACGTACTGGCTGGCGCAGATCGTCAGCGTATATGGGACGCAGTTCAGCAGTTGCAGCGGCCTGTCATGTTCAGCAATGTATACGGCGATGGACATTCAGCGGATTCCATTACGAGTATTCTGATTTCGGTCTTACAAGCTTGAAGCCCAAGCTGCTTCCCGTTGGGGAGCGGCTTGGGCTATTCGAGTATCTAGAGGATGTATCCCAGGTAAGCTGGCTTCAATACTCGCTTATAGACACTATACAAGATAGGCTCCATGTGCTCCCAGGCATAAGATTCCTGCATGACACGGTATGCATTGTCACTCATCCGCTTCAGCAAGTCCCTTCGCTTGTGCAGATAGTGGATGGCGTACACATAGTCGGCTACAGAGGGCAACGGTTTGTCAATTACTAGCCCGCAGTGGTGTCTACGTATGAAGCTCTCCATTTCATGACACTTATTGACGAGTACCGGCACACCGTTGTTCAAGTAGCTAAAAAACTTATTAGGCATCGCGAACATATGATTCAACGAGAACGGAAGCTTATAATCGATCCAGCCAATATCTACATCAGCCATCTGTTGCGGGATCATATGGTAGTCGACCCAGCCGGACCGAAAGATCTTGCCGCGCAAATAAGGAGGGACAGCGAACGATTGATGACTGCGAACTCCACCGATAATCTTGAAACGGAAGTCCAACTTGTTATTTGCTACCCTAGTAATTTCCAGAATGCGATCCGCACTTCCTCGTCTGGGGTCAATATTGCCTTCGTAGCACATAGTCAGATGAGGCTTCCTGAAGTTTTTGGCAGTGCGGTTGCGAAGCAGAGGTGGTGAGTTGTAGATTACATCGATGCGCAGCTTCGGATTGATGGACAAGTACCACGTCTTCATGGAATCGGAGATGGCAATGATATGATCAACTTCCTTCAGCATCTCAAGCAGCGCCTTGTACAAGATAGTTTTCTTCTCCTGAGGGATGGGCGCATACAAATCAGGTGTGAATTCGTGGCTATCATAGATTAGTTTTACATGCTTGCCTCGTGCTCTTAATTCCCGCTTAATGCAGACTCCGGCATACAAGGACAGATACTCATGAGCGTGATAAATGTCAGCTTGCTGCGCAAGTCCTGTCTTGATAAGCAAGTTGACATCCTTGGTCGTGCATTTGCCTGTATGCACATTCGCTATAAGCTGCTCCAATGTTTCACGGCGATCCTTATAAGTAACAATTCGGATACCTTCATGGATGAAGACAGGGCTCAAAAATTGTCTCGTGTATGGAGTACCATCAATGTTAAATAAATAGCCGTTCGTTCGCGGTGCGACAATGGTCACGTCATAGCCGGCTTTCAGCAGGCTCTTCGCTTCTTTCTTGAAAATGCGGGCATCCTGGAAGGGGTGGTGCTGGATCAGCTTGCAGATCTTGGTCGGCACTGTACTCACTCCTTGTCAGAAAGGTTGTCTTGTACAATGTATTAGAGCTGCAAGCCGGAAGGAACTGCGATCGTACCGAACAGCACGAAAATAGGTGTAAGCACATATGCGTAGTTATCCGTAACTCGGGAGCCGGTAGAAAGCTTTGGTGTTTTGCACAATAAGGGTGTGTGCCTCATGGAAGGAACAGCGCTTCAGGTCAGCGATTTCCTGAATAACCTGTCTGATCATTACAGGCTCAGTAATCTGCCCTGTGAAGGGTCCTTCGAACGGCCAAGGACCGTCGGTTTCCACCATCATTTGGTCTATCGGCATAATTGTGGCAAGTTGGCGAATTTCCGGCTCGTAGCATAGATCCGGTGTGAAGGAGACGCTGTACTGATTGGCAATGATGCGTTGGGTCACAGTGTGTGATCCTTTGAACCAATGGAAGTGAGCCTGCTTCACATTGTGCTTCTCCAGCAGTTCACAGGCTGCGTCTGCATCCGCATAGACGGCATGCAGCACAATCGGCTTGTCGAGCTCGCCGGCCAACTGTATGAATTGATCGAGCAGCTCCAGATACGGCTGTGTATCGAACGTCTCGCCGGTCTGGCGCTTATCAAGCGCAGTGTAATAAGGAAGTCCGACTTCACCAACTGCCACCATGTCATCAGCATGGCTGCGTATCCATTGGAACAGCTCGGTACAAGCTGCTTCATCTGGAAGATCTTGCTCAGGGTGAAAGCCGAATGCTGGATGGACGAATGTTGGATACAGCTGGGCTAGCTGAAGGTTGCGGCGGCAGGAATCCAGATGTCGGGATACGGTGATCAAGCCTTCTACTCGCGGTGCATTCTTTTCCTTCAGAAGAGGTTCCAGCATGGCAATAAGCTGATCCTTCTCATACATATCCAAGTGTATATGGGCATCAATCATGGCGGGCTCCCTCCTCTTCCTTCGCGGATAACAGCAGTTCATACAGCTGTCCGCGCAATGCCGCGAATTGTGGCTCGAGCAGCAAGCGTCGGTCTCTGGGACGTGGGAATGGCACGGCAATCTCCTGCAATACTTGCGTCGGCTTGGCTGATAAGACGTATAGGCGGTCGGACAAATACAAGGCTTCCTCGATGCTGTGCGTTACGAACAGCACCGTGCGCCGTTCCTGCTCCCACTGGTTGAGCAGCCAATGCTGCATCTCCTGTCGGGTCAAGGCGTCCAATGCAGCGAACGGTTCGTCCAGACACATGACGTCTCTTCGTCCGAGCAATGCCCGTACGAATGCGGCGCGCTGCTGCATGCCGCCTGACAGCTGATGCGGCAGTGAGCGTTCATAGCCTTCCAACCCGGCTTTCTGCAAGGCACTGCGAGCCATGGACAATGCAGTCCTCGCAGGAACGCCGTCCAGCTGAAGCGGAAGCGCTGCATTCTGCTCCACTGTACGCCATGGGAACATCGCGCTGTCCTGAGGCATGTAGCTGACCAAGCCGCGCTTGCCTGCGATATCGCGACCGTCGAGCATGATGCGTCCGTGGTCAGGGCGATACAAGCCGCCGAGCAGCAGGAATAGCGTGCTCTTACCGCTACCTGAGGGTCCTAGTATGGAGACGAATTCCCCTTCACGCACGTGCAGATCGATACCGTCCAGTACGCGCGTGTCGTTGCCGTCTTCTCGAAATGACTTGACAATGTCTTCGAATTGCAGCTTGATGTTGTCAGATGAAGACGGTGTCTCATTGACCTCTCCAGTATTTTGGGTATTCTTCAAGGTCTGCTACCTCCTTCGGTACCAGCATGGAGGCTGTGTGTCTTCCATCGGGTGAAGCGCCATTCCAGCAATCGGGACAAGCCGACCATGAGCAAGCTGAGCACGATAATGACGATGACACTAACGAATACTCGATCCATGCGGAAGGAGGCATAGGACATCATCATATATTTACCGATTCCTTGGCTACCGCCGACCCATTCGGCAATGACCGCTCCCATGACGCTGTAGGTAGCTGCAATCTTCACGCCAGCGAACAAGTAAGGGAGAGAATAAGGCAGCTCCAGCTTCAATAAGAGCTGCAAGCGGCTCGCACCGGTCATCAGCATGTAGCTGCGCATAGCCCTGTCCGCCTGGGCCAGTCCATTCATCGTTGCGACGAGCACAGGGAAGAAGCAGACGAGCACAATAATGACAATCTTCGGTGTAAGACCGAACCCGAACCAGAAGATGAGCAGCATACTGAGCACGATTATTGGGATGTTCTGCGATAAGATCATGAGCGGATAGAATGCCCGGTTCAAGAATGGCGAGATGTGCAGTAGCAGAGCGCCCGCAATACCGATTGCAATACCGATAGCCGTCCCGGTCAGCATCACTTTAACGGTAATCCATGTATGGGCAAGCACCTGCGGATAACTCTTCATCGACTCTTGTGCGACATCGATCGGGGAAGGCACATGCCACTTCTCTACACCGGACAAGTCTACGGCAGCTTGCCAGCCAATGACGAGCGCTGTAATGACGAGCGCAGGCGGCCACCATTTGTACACAAATGCACCTATGCTCATTGCGCTCTATGCATCATACTTCTCGGTCAGCTTGTCCATGGAAGCGCCGGAAGGGTTGTAATAAATCTTCACCTGTGAAATAACGTTGGGGCTGCCGAAGTCGATCATCTCTTCATTCATTTGTTTGACGATATCGAGCAGCTTGTCGAGCTCGCCTTCCATCGTAGTCTCCAGCGGTCCAACGCGATACTTCACACCGGATGCCTGAATGACGGCAATCGCTCGGTCTACATACGGAATGATATCATCGTTATCCTTGGTCTTCGGTAATATCTGAATACTTACAAGTGCATTGGCCATCGTATTCGTCCTCCTCTTGTTGCAGGTAATGGATAAAAGACGCCGCAGGACGCTAGCAGCGCCCCCGGCGTCTGATCCCTTGCTTATTGTGGCAGGAATTCATTCGTAAATGCTTGTTCCGCGTCCAGTTCTTGCTCAAGCAGCTCATGTTCAAGCATCCAGCCGGCATAGTTCTCCCATACTTCCAGCTTCTGCTCACCCCAGCGCGGCGCCTCCGCTTGGTATTGATCTGCCAGCCATATCTGACTTGCCTTCACAAGCTCACTGTCTAAGTCAGGCTCGGCATTTAGCAATATATTCGCAGCTTCTTCCGGCTGCTCGATAGCATAGGCATATCCCTTGGAGGTAGCTGCCATGAATGCCTTCACGGTGTCTGCATCTTCTTCGATCATACGCTCACTCGCTATGAGCACCGGCGTATAATAGTCGAGCTTCTCCGAGAGATCGCGCAAGTAAATCATGTTCAGCGGCACGTCCTTGAGCTCGGCCTGCACACCGTCCCAGCCGTAGTAGATCCAGCCGAAATCAATGTCCTTCTCCACTGCAGTGAAGAACTCTGTATAGCCGGTATCAAGCACTGTCAGCTGCTCATAATCGGCACCGTCTGCTTCCATGACAGATTGAATGGTTGCAATTTCGGACGGAGAACCCCAGCCCCCGTACACCTTGCCTTCGAAGTCAGTTGGTGAAGTAATTCCCTTGTCTGCCGGAGAAGCGAATCCGGATGTGTTGTGTTGAATGACAGCTGCGATAGATACGATCGGAATCGGGCTTTCGCTCGTTCTGGCTACCGTTACATTCTCTTGATAGCTGACCCCGAACTGTACGTTACCGGCAGCGACAGCTGTTTCTACGCCTGTCTCTCCAGCCGAGATGATCGTAACGTCAAGACCTTCCTCTTCATAATAGCCGTTGCTTTGTGCGACGTACATGCCGGTATGATTCGTATTCGGTGTCCAGTCCAGCATTACGGTCACTTCCTTAAGGCTCTGTTCTTCTTGATTCTCTGATTGGGCTTCGTTATTACCCCCGTTGCCAGCCCCATTCGCCGTGTTGTTCGATGTCTCGCTCTGCGTTCCGTTCTCATTGGCGGTATTCCCGCAGCCTGCCGTCAATATGACAACTAAGGCGAATGCGAGCAGGATCGTCCAAGTCTTCTTCATGTTGTGTCCACTCCTTTATCTATAAGTCTTGCATGATGGCTTGAAGTTGGCAGAACACAAAAAAAGCTCCCCATAGGGAAGCGAGTATGTGCATATGCACGATAAGTGCGCTCGAAGTCCCTACGCTGGCATTACCCAGATCAGGTCAGAGGGTCAGTATCTTAGCGGGATACAATCTCAGCCGGCCTATTCCGGCACCCCTGAAGCAATATTTGGCTTGTCAACTCCAGCCTCTATTATAACAAATCGAGTGCCAGTGTCTATAGCCGTTAAGAAGTGCTGTAACAAAATGTTTGAAATTGACGGCGACTGCTGTGATATGGCTCACAGTTGAAGCAAGCAGCGGAAGCTTACAATGGAGCGACTAGCATGAGTCCATTCAACATTCGATTAGACAGCAATGGTGATGACATCATTGGGAAGGAGGGTAAGCCATGGCAGAGCCTGTCATTAAGCGAGACAATTCGGAAGCAGCCAAGTCGACAGAACAGACAACAGAGAAGTCCACGCTCAAGGGCACGTTCGTGTCGGTTATGATATTAGGCGGATTTCTGCTGCTTTCGTGGTTGCTAGTCTTCATGCTGTTCCTATCCAGACAATAAGGACAAGAGGGGGAATGAATGTGCATATTCACAAGCTGGAGAAAATATGGCTAACCTTCGGGATTGCCATGCTGATCGTCTTTCTCGTCGTGCTCGGTGTGGCGACCTTCTCTATGGGGATGGCGCCGCCAAGCCATTCTCATGCTATCGATCCCGAGCAAATCGAGAACACACCGCCCTTCGACGAACCGGGGTTGAAGCAGGTGGGTGAGAATGAATATGAAGCCGTCATGATCGCATACACCTTCGGCTACAAGCCGAACGATCTCACCGTACCGGTCGGGGCGACGGTGCACTTCAAGGTTACGAGTCCAGATGTCGTCCACGGGTTCGCCATTCCGAATACGAACGTGAACATGATGATTGTGCCGGGAGAAGTCAATCACATCACATACACCTTCGATGAAGCGGGAGAATATCTCGTACTCTGCAACGAATATTGCGGCGGCGGGCATGAATTTATGCGAACCGTCATTACCGTACAATAAACCTTCCACATAGAAAGGATGAACAAGATGGAGCATCCGGTTGATCGCAGAGATTCGCGTCTTGTGCTTTCCCATATTATATTTGCTTATATCGCTATGCTGCTTGGCGGGATTGCCGGGCTGCTGCAAGGTCTAGTACGCGGCGGTATGATTGAGCTGCCTGCCGGCATAGGCTATTACCAGCTGCTTACGGCGCATGGTGTGCTGATGGCTTTAGTATTCACAACCTTCTTCATTATCGGCTTCCTCTACTCCACTGCGGTCAAGACCTTAGGAGGGAAGTTGTTGCCAGTTGCACGAAACCTAGGTTGGCTCGGCTTCATTCATATGGCGTTCGGCACGCTGCTTGCTACGGTCATGATCTTGCTGAACAAGGCGACAGTGTTGTATACGTTCTACGCTCCGATGCAAGCATCGCCGTTCTTCTATGTAGCGCTCGTGTTCATTGTAGTAGGCAGCTGGATGAGCGGTTTTGGACTTTTCTATCAATATAAGGTGTGGAGAAGAGAACACAAGGGTAAGCTATCCCCGCTGCTGGCCTTCATGGCGATAGTGACCATGCTGCTGTGGCAAATTGCGACGATCGGTGTTGCTTTGGAAGTACTGCTGCAGCTAATCCCGTGGTCATTCGGCTGGGTAGAGACGGTGAATGTCATGTTAAGCCGCACCTTGTTCTGGTATTTCGGCCATCCGCTGGTCTATTTCTGGCTGCTGCCTGCTTACATGTGCTGGTATGTGATGATTCCGAAAATTATTGGAGGCAAAATCTTCAGTGATGCGCTGGCTCGCCTATCGTTTATTCTGTTCCTGTTGTTTTCCATCCCGGTTGGCTTCCATCATCAGCTGATGGAACCAGGCATCTCCCCCTTCTGGAAGTACTTGCAGGTAGTGCTGACCTTCATGGTTGTTATTCCATCACTGATGACGGCTTTTTCCCTGTTCGCCACGTTCGAAATTAGCGGCAGAGAGAAGGGAGGCAGAGGACTGTTCGGCTGGTGGAAGCTGCTTCCCTGGAAGGATGTCCGCTTCTTCGCGCCATTCGTCGGCATGCTCGTCTTCATTCCCGCCGGAGCTGGAGGGCTGATTAATGCAAGCAATCAGATGAATGCGGTCGTGCATAATACGTTGTGGGTAACCGGTCATTTTCATTTGACCGTTGCCACAAGTGTGGCCTTAACGTTCTTCGGTATCACATATTGGCTCGTCCCGGCGATGAGTGGTCGAACGCTGACAGCAAGAATGAACAAGCTGGGCATAATTCAGACAATCCTCTGGGCTATCGGTATGTTCTTCATGTCCGGCTCCATGCATACAGTCGGCCTGTTCGGCTCACCGCGCAGAACGGCCTATACGACTTATGGCGATCATCCGGATGCAGTGCTGTGGATGCCCTATCATGTAGCTATGGCGATTGGCGGAACCATTCTGTTCATTGCGGTGCTGTTGATGATCTACAACCTGTTCGCGCTCATGCGGACACCGCAAGGATATACGGAATACCCGATAGCTGAAGTGACGGAGCACGCTGAGTCTACGCCGCCCCTGCTCGAACGGTGGGGGGTCTGGATTTCACTTGTCGTCGTCTTGATTCTGCTAGCCTATACGGTGCCTGTAATGGAAATGTTGCAGCATGATGTACCAGGGTCCAAAGGCTTTGTGACTTGGTAATCATTTGCACCCGCCTTGGTATAGGGCATGTGTTCACGGGAACGTACAATAGCCCGCTATCTCTGACTAGGACAAGTGCAGAGGCAGCGGGCTTATTTATTAGGAGCATACAGATCAATCGGCTACACGTTCTTATGTTCGCATGCAGCATGCCGGATCAAATAGGCCGCGTAGCCGACGGGGTTAGCATATGTCGAATGCCAGGCATCTGGAAGTCCTGCCTTATCGAAGCTATAGCGAAGATCGCGGTTATTGCATTCTATGAACACAGGGAACCCTTGATTCGTAATGCCGACATCGAGACCGATATCGGCTAGGTTAGGCAAGTGCTTATCCAACTGCTCGGCAACGCTTAAGGAGAACGTATGCAGATCTTGGTACACCTGATATGAATCGAGGTGAGTTAATGCTTGCAGCACGTGCTCAAGCTGATACACGGCTCCACCTTGGGCGACATTGGTGACGAATTTCCCTGCTGCCGCTACTTTCGCTGCGATGCCAGTTACCTGCCATTCGCCAGTCTCATTCTTCTGGACAGAGACGCGGAAGTCGAATGGCTTCCCATCGTACTGGGCGAGCGGCAGACATTGTTGCACGACATATGCACGCGACCGGATTAGCTTCATGAGGCACGGAGGCAGCTTGCGTCGGAATCGGATACTCCTTCGTCCAGATCTTCTCTTGCCGCTTGATGCAGGCTGAAACGACCAATGCTGTCCGCGATTGACGAGCTTGCATATTCCTCTTCCTATGCTGCTGCTATCTGGCTTCAGAATAATCTCGTCATATTGCTTCATCCACTGTAGGATCGTAGTGCGGGTTGCTAGCTTCGTACCTGGCAGATGGGGACGGAGTGCCTCATTCTCCATCAGCAATGCATGAATGTGGGATTTGCCGTAACGATTGCCTCCGTTAAACACTGTACTGAATTCCGCGAGCTTGTGCAGCTTCAGCTTAGCAGCTCGCTTGAAGTACAAGGTTCGATTGTGGATGACAGATGGCAGCGGAACCTTGTGCTGCTCGTATCCATGCTTATCGGGAATCATGACAATCGCTTCTTGCCGTTCAAGCGATATGTCGGCTAAGCGCATGAAGCATAGCTGGACACCAATGCGAATGGCAGCTGTTATATAGAAATCTACCCTCTCCCGGGCATGAACTCCCTTCAACATCTTCTGATAGACGCGATTGCTGATTAATATTCCTACACGAGGTTGTTCCATTACTTCACCTCCTTGGCAGTTAAACCCTATCTACATACGGTCATGCTGTATTGCTTCATTCTATGATTCAACCATTGTGACTGATTGGACAGATGGCCAAGCATACGAACGAATTAGGTTGCCGCCGCAAGGCGGCTGTCCCTGTCAGTACAAAAAGGAGATGTATAAGATAATAGGAAGCATCAGGGGAATAACCAGGAGGGGGTGTACGGTTGATGAGTCGATCCTGTATGTGGATTGTACCCGGTTCCTTTCCCATACCATCTGCACGAAGCAGCTCTGTGGAGAGAGCCGTGCACGAAACTGTCTCTCATCTGAATCCTAGCGCCCGCAAGCTTATTGTATCCCGCCGCTTTCCCGGTCAGGCGGGGAAGAAGCGGATACACGGTGTCGAGCATCTCCGACTGCGTGCTCCGCACCGACCGATGTACTGCCGCAAGGCAATAACTGCAGCGAGTGCCTATCAGCCCTCACTGCTTCAAATCGAGAATCGGCCAGCTTGGGTGAGCAAGTTCAAGAAGAAGTTGAAGCGCACGGCAGTCTGGTTGTCTCTTCATTCCACTACATTCATCGATTCGTCACGACTGTCTGCAGCTCGAACGCAAATTGAGCTTGCGGCAGCAGATCGCATCCTTGTGAATAGCTGCTACTTGAAGCATCAGCTCCTTAACAGATTTGAGCTGCCTCCAGACAAAGTCCTCGTTAATTATTTAGGCGTCAATGCTAATCAATTCGTATCCAGACAGACCTTGCAAGGCAGTAAACGCAGGAACGAGATGTTGGAGAGGCTGGGATACTGCGGCAAGCAGCTTGTACTGTTCGTCGGCAGACTGCGTGAGCAGAAGGGTGTGCATCATTTGCTAGAGGCAGTCCCGCACATCCTGGCATGTTGCCCGGATGCAGTAGTGGCGGTAGTGGGCAGCCCTTACTACAACAGGAATACCCTCACACCTTATGTTGCGAACTTGCACAGGCTAGGCAACCGCTATCCGCATGCCGTGCGGTTCGTCCCTTATGTCAGCCATCACGAGCTGCCTAATTGGTATGCTGCTGCGGATGTGTGTGTTGTACCCTCCACACATGATGAAGCGTTCGGCTTGGTGAACGTCGAGGCGATGGCGGCAGGTGTGCCGGTAGTAGCGGCTGCTACAGGGGGAATATCCGAAGTGATTGTCGATGGCGAGACAGGGATCCTGCTTGCTCCTGAGCAGTTGCAGCACAGTCTTGCTGAGGCGATTGTCACGATACTGTCCAATGCTAAGATTGCGGCTGTTATGGGGGAGAATGGCATGCGGCGCGTCGCCGATCAATTTACATGGGAGGCATCTGCTAAACGACTGCAAGCATTATATGATCAGTACGTATAAGCCAGGGCATCGGTTTGCCCTCTAACGTCCCGGTACAAGCGCCGTGTCCGTATTGGCGCCTGCACATACAATATGCCGAGGAGGTGGGGGTCTGTCGTGAAAGCAACAAAGCTCGTTCGCAACGCTAACCGCCCCAAGGTCTCTGTCATTATACCGGTTATGAATGAACGGAGAACGATACGCAGCGTGATTGCCCAAGCTGCTAACGTTCATTCGCAGGTCGAGATTATCGTTATAGCGAATGGATCACGGGACGGTACCGCACGCATTGCGCGTGCAGCAGGCGCGCGTGTGCTGGTGTATCCTCAGCCCCTCGGACATGATGTAGGCAGAACAATCGGGGCGAAGGCGGCGAAAGGAGATATCTTGTTATTCCTAGATGGGGATATTCCTATAGCATCGGCAAACCTGACGCCTTTTGTCAAGGCAGTTGAGAATGGCGTAGATGTGGCGTTGAATCGTTATACGGGGCCCGTCCATCATATGCAAGTACATTCTGTTATCTTGGCTAAGCATGCGCTGAATATTGCATTGGCCCGCCCAGACCTCAAGGGAGTGTCGATGACTACAATCCCGCACGCTATAAACCGAGGAGCTTTGCGCATCATCGGTGCCGGTGCCTTGTCTGTTCCACCCTGTGCCCATGTGCGCGCGGTCGCGAATGGTTTGAAGGTGGAGGCAGTCCATCATGTGAATGTCGGTTCTACCAACCCGCGCAAGCGCAAGCGTATTGATGGCAAAGACCCGTTAGAGCACGTAATTCTGGGCGATCATGCCGAAGCCATTCATAGCTTGTTAACGATAAAAGGACCCCGGGCGAATCGGATCGATAAGATTCGAAGACGGGAGTGGTTAGTGTGACTAGACACCTTAGAAAACGAAGAGTATCGCGGAAGAAATTAGCTAATCGACCTGTTCGGCGTAGACGCAGACGAGCGAACAAGAGAGCGGTCAGACAGCAGGTGCGGCGCCAAAGCCGTAAGCCAGTTTATCGCAAGCGGCATGATCGCAGGGAGAGAGGGTTGTGTGCAGCTGTTCATAGAGAGCAGACAGCAGAGCTAGTCATTGCAGTCCCAGACCCGCAATTTCTGCAACTTGCAGCGATTGCCGGAGCTGAAGCAGGAGCAGATATTCGCTCCACTGGAGGAAGTATCGACAAGCAGCAAATCCAGCAGCATTGGTCGCTCTGGCTCCAGCGAGCGATGCCGCCAGGCATCGCACATCTAGATATCTATACGGCATTCATGCGAGCTTATATTGGCGCAGCATTCGCAGATCATGCTGAGCTACCCAGTTGGGTACTGCTGCCAGAAGCGCACACCGTAAGCTGCATACTGACAGCGATGAATGAAGAAAGAACGATTGGGCTTGTATTGGGCCAGCTTGCGCGTCTACCGCTGCATGAAGTGATCGTCGTCGTCAATGGATCGGCAGACCGGACGAGAGATATCGCGGAAACATTCGAGCGTGTGAAGGTGCTTCATTACGAAGAAGCGCTCGGGCATGATGTCGGAAGGACGCTTGGTGCGAGCTCCTCGTCAGGAGATTTGCTATTGTTCATGGATGCGGATTTCGCCGTTCCGGGGGAAGCGCTGCTTCCGTTCTTCCTTGCTGTTCATGACGGGGCGGATATTGCGTTGAATGATATATCTCCGTTCGTCGACCGGTTTGAGCGAAGGGACGAGGTAACGGTGATGAAGGAGTTTCTGAATCGTCTATTAGGCCGGCAAGATTTAGCTGTCAATTCGCTAACTGCAGTTCCGCACTTGATGACTAGAGCCGCTGCTAACTCGATCGGATTGGAGAAGCTTGCAGTCCCACCGTTAGCGCAAGTGAAAGCGGTGGAAGCAGGCCTTCGTATTGACAATGGCGGTCAAATTAATGTTGTGAAGCACAATCGGCATCGCAAGAGCAACACGGGCGCGAAAAACCCAGTAGCCGAAATGATTATTGGCGATCACATGGAAGCTCTTAGTCAGCTGATTAGAGAACAAGGTCCGCGACTAACATTTGCCGATACCGTACGAACTAGACATAGCTGATGGCGAAGGGGGACAGAATATGCAACCACAGAGGAAAGGGAAACGTTGGCGACTGAGACGGGATCGAGCAAGAAGAACCGTATTGGCCAGACAGAAGCATAACAGCTTCAACCAAGGTTATGATGGCGGTTATCTGAAAGGCTTCCAGAATGGATACAATTCGGGCTATGACGACGGCTACAACCACGCTCATGATCGTGGCTACGGTGAAGGCTATCAGCAGGGACTTCAGGCAACTGATCCGTATCAGCACGGGTTCGCGAACGGCAAGGATGAAGGCGTGTACGAAGCTGCAGAGATCTGGATCGAGAAGGCACTGCCGCCTAACACGATGCTTGCAGATGTGGCGATGGAGCAACTGATAGCAGCTGGATTGGAGCAATACAAGGCTTCATGGTTTCCGGTAAATCCGCCAGCCGAAATAGGTGAACAGCTGTTGCAAGCCGTTCAATCCGGTACCCCGTATGGGCTAATTCGCTTAGGTGATGGTGAGCTGCTGACGATGGCGCAGGAGACAGCGATGGAGGATAGCGAGATCAGACGGATTGGCTTCTTCTTGCCATACGCAGGGGTTGAGATTCCAGACAGAACCGCACGTGACCGACTGCTTACTGGTATGCGCGAAGCAGATGCCATCGGTATTCCGCTTTCGCGGAAGCGAGCCTACCAACCATTGCTGCTTCAGGTGCTGCGGGCACATGGCTTGGACTATCGTTCATTGCCACTGACGCATTCGCTAGTCAATTATGAGCTATACCGTCAAGGCTACATTAATCGGCTGTTGGATGCAGGCCGTGTGCTGGTCATAGGTAATCTGGCCCAGGATGTGGCAGATAAGCTGCGAAGCAATGGCAATCGGGTGAGCGGCGCGGTACAGCCTGTTCGCGGCATGGCAGATGTTCCGCGTGTGCTGTCAGACATTGAGAAGCACGCATTCGATTTCGCCCTTGTCTCTGCAGGAATAGCAGCCATACCAATCGTCACACACATTCGCTCTGTACTAGGTAAGGTAGCGATAGATTTCGGCCATATGTCTGACCGTTATGTGAAAGGAGGGGAAGGGTTTTGAATGAGAACGAGCTGCGGCTGCTCGAGCAGCTGTCCAATGCGCATGAACAGCTATCCAGATTGTTGGAGACCGAGAAGACCGTGGCAGCTCATATGGCAGCACAGACGAACGGATTGCCTGATCATCGAGGCGCAGTCGTTGGTGCAGAGAAGGCTTATAAGCATGCAGGTAAGATTCAGGAGAATGTCATTGCTTACTTGAACGGAATAGCCGGTGTTCTGGAAGTGTTAGCTGATCATACTGGATTGGTGCTCCGACAGGAAGAAGAGGATGAGGATGATGAGGAATAACGGACAGGAGGGGGAGCATGAGAGAGGAAACGCAAAAGCAAAGGCTATTGGCTTCTACTATTCGCATGCATGAGCAGCTTGCAGAAATATTAGCGCACAAAGCGTTAGAAGCGGAGAAAGCGCGCAATTGGCTATGCGGCAGCATGGCTGAAGGGGATCCGTTAAGACCTTGCCTAGACGTCCACGAACAAGTTGTTGAAATGCTCGAGGGTATTGCGAGAGTGGAGAGCGGAATTGTGAGCCACCTCAAAATATTGTTGGGTGAAGGCGATTCTGGTGACGGCATGGATCTGTTCGGAGGCAAGGGAGAAGAAGCGTCATGATTGGCGGAAGTGGTCTGAGCATAGCGGATAGCATGCTGCGTGAGCAAATGCTTGCGGCACTCATTCTTTCACAACATGCCGTCGCTGATTTGTTAGATCATACGGCGGAGCTGCGCCGCGCAGTGCCGTTGCATGATGAGGATATGCTTGCGCGTCAGCGCTCTGCAGCGTCGCAATTAGAGGAATGGTTGCTGCAGGCAGCAGATACAATGCGCGGAGGTACTACCGAGCAAGCAAGTGAGGACTTCTCGCAGACTGTATGCCGTCCAGCAAGATGTAAGAGCAAGCGGCCTCCTCTTCCCTGGCTGGCAGCAGGCATTATGCGAGGGAATCGATAAGCAGGAAGGAGAGAACGTGAGTTCATGCCGAGGGCACCCGCATAACGTGGAGGATTTGCGGCGTGCTCTTTTTCTTATCCATGCTTGCAGGGACGCATCGCTGTCATCTACTCGCTCCGATGTAATAATGTGCGCCTTGTATTCGCCTAATTTGCAGCAAACCCGTCCAGTTGTCTATTCGCTTGTACGGCAATCGACATAAGATGAATTGTTCTACAAGCGCATATTCGTTCTGGAGGTGGTGGAAATGAACGTCGGATTAATAGGCTGCGGCTTCATTGGAAGAAAGCATCTGGAAGCAGTTGAACATTCATCCGACCTGCAGCTTACTGCGGTATGCGATGTTTCCGACGAGGCGATGAGAGCTATAGTGGAACGCTATCAATCGAATCATCCGGATGCGCAGGTGAACGCTTATCGTCACTATGCTGATTTACTCGTTGACAAGGCTGTAGATATCGTAGTCGTTGCTACCTTAAGCGGTCTGCACGGGCGGATTGCGAAGGAAGCGATTATCCAAGGCAAGCATGTCATCGCGGAGAAGCCGATGGCCATGTCGGTGCAGGAAGCGCGCGAGATGAATAGGCTCTCCCGAATGTTCGGCGTCAAGCTGGCAGTCTGCCACCAGAAGCGCTTCTATTCGCACCTGCGAGAGCTGAAGCAATTGCTCTTAGACGGCGGTATTGGACAGATCCTCCATGCGGACATGACGATACGGATGAATCGGGATGATGCGTATTATGCTCAAGCTGCTTGGAGAGGCAGCTGGGCGATGGATGGCGGAGTTCTGATGAATCAGGCTATTCATAATATCGACTTACTGTTCTGGCTTGCTGGCAAGCCTCGTTCGGCAACAGGTGTTATTGGCAGATTACTGCGACCAATTGAAGCCGAGGATACGGCTTCAGCTGTAGCTGAAACAGAATCGGGCGGCATTGTCCAAGTGCACGCAACGGTATGCGCAGCGCGCGGATATACCGAGGAACGGCTTCGATTGCTTGGTTCGCGAGGGATGATCGAGCTAGTCGGCAAGCAGTTGGATAGGATCGCACAATGGCATGTTCCCGGTTATGAACAGCCTGCTTGGACAGTAGAAGGCGGCGATTATGCCTCACTCTATGCTGATTTGGTGCAAGCGGTTGTGACGAATCGAGAACCATTCGTAAGCGGAGAGGAAGGGATTGCTGCACTCGAATGGATATTGGCGGTTTACCGTTCGGCCAAGGAACGGCGCGTGATCGATTTGCCGTTGGAGCAATTCTCAACGATGGAGATGATGGAATCATGAATCGACCTAAGCGAGGGAGCGATCAGCACCGCTACTACGCTCGTATTTATAGCGGCAGTCGAATTGTCGTGACAGGTGGAGCGGGGTTTCTCGGCAGTAATTTAGTTCGTCGCCTGCTCCCATATGCTGCAGAAATTGTCGTGCTGGACGATTTGTTCACTGGTCGCAGAGATGTGATCCCAGGCGCACCGAATGTGTCCTTCAAGCAGGTTAGTGTTACGGATGGACCTGCGATTAGACCGTACGTGCAGCGAGCGGACTATATCTTTCACTTTGCTGCTCGCAATATTGTGTTGTCCATGGATCAACCGGCTACTGATTTCGAAGTGAATGCGGCAGGGACGATGCAAATACTGCTGCAGAGCATAGGTAACGCCAGCTTACGTCGATTCGTATACGCTTCGACTTCCTCTATCTATGGCAATTGTTCCAGGTTGCCTGCGACAGAAGACGAGTACAATGTGTCCGTGCCCTATGCGGCGACGAAGATGTGCGGCGAGTTGCTCGGTGTTGCTTATGCGCGCAGCTTCGGTATTCCGTATACTGCGCTGCGGTTCTCCAACGTATTCGGTCCCGGTCAAGTCAGTACGAACCCGTATTGCGGGGTCGTTACGAAGTTCATGGAGCGTCTCGCACGCGGGGAATCGCTGCACATCTATGGGAACGGCGAGCAGACGCGTGACTTCACCTTTGTAGATGATGCGATGGATGCGGTGTTAGATGCGGCGGCAAGTTCCGCGACTAGGGGGGATGTATGCAATGTGGGTACCAGCGCAGAAACAACAGTTAATGATTTGGCTGCTATCATCTGCCGAATTGCCGGCAAGCCGGACCATTATCCGCGCCAGTATGTAGAGAAGCGGCGAATCGATACGGTCCACCGCCGCGCAGTCAGCATGTCGAAGCTTCAAGCATCGACTGGTTGGAAGCCGCGGCATTCTCTTGAGCAAGGTCTCTGCAAAACATGGGAGTGGTACTTGCAAGAAGCGAATGGTCGAAAGGGAGATGAAGCATGAGCGTACCAGTTCATTCGATCCATCCATCCGCGCGAATAGGTGATTCCTGTAAGATTGGCTGGTATGCGGTCATTCATGAGGCTGCTGTAATCGGGGATGGCGCGGAGATCGGAGATCACGTTGTCATAGGTCCTGGAACCTGTCTGGGGCAAGGCGTCAGAATAGGTCCCGGCAGTATGATCGGCAGGCAGCCTTCAGCCAACGCGAGAATGAAGCGCAAGCCTGTTGTCTTGCCGCCGCTGCAAGTTGGGGCGGGTACGTCCATCGGTGCGAATGTTGTCCTGTATGCAGGCAGTGAGATCAGTGAAGATGTATTCATTGCCGATCATGCTTCCATTCGGGAGAACGTTCGGATTGGACATCGGTCTGTCATTGGCCGAGCGGTCACGATTGAGCTGAACACGGTAATCGGTGCCCGCGTCGTCGTGCAGACAGCAGCCTATATAACCGGTGATATGACGATTGAGGACGATGTGTTCATCGGACCGCGTGTATCTACATCGAATGATAAATATATGGGGAAGCGGCCTTATGCTTACCAGGGAGCAACTATTCGCAGAGGGGCTGCCATCGGCAACAATGCAACGTTGCTGCCGGGAATCGAAATTGGGGAAGAAGCCATTATCGGCGGCGGCGCTGTCGTTAGCCGATCCGTACCGAATCGGCAAGTCTGGGTAGGTAATCCGGCGCGATTGTTAAGACCAGCCACACAGGAGAAAGGAGAATCGACGTGAGAATAGTAGCCCAATTTTCATTAGATGTGTTTCGCATGAGTATGGGCTGGGCATTGGAGAGTCTCGGTCACAAAGTGTATCACTTGAATGATGCTAGCGAGCAATCTTTGGAGGAAGCTGTGCGCATGCACAAACCGGACTTCTATATCGATATGGGATGGGATACAGAGCATTGCGATCCGATGAAGGTGGAAGCTATTCGCAGTGTGCTGAAGCGTCATGGTGTCTATCATGTATACTTCGCCGAGGAAGACGGGCTTCACTTCGAGTATTGGTCGAAGCGATATGTAGAGCGGACACAGCCGGATTTTGTATTAACACGGGGAGAGGCATGTGTCGGGATGTATGAGGCTATGGGCATTCCTACCCGCTATTTGGATGTAGGCTGCAATGAGCAGTTTCATCGTCCTGTAGCGCCATCGCCGGATCTAACATGCGAGGTTTCTGCGATCGCGAATGTGCAGCACTTCTGGGATATTTACCGAAGAAGAAGCATTCGTGAGCTCATCGTGCCGCTGTTCCACTCCGGTCTGAACGTCCAGCTATGGGGCAAGGATTGGCAGCATGCCACGGAGTATTACGGTACAGCGCCGCCGCCTGGCATGCACAAAGGCAACTTGCCGTTCCAGCGCACACCGTCTGCCTACAATTCTGCGAAGATTAATATCGGTGTGCAATCGATAGAAGAGCAGGTCAGCAATCGGACGTATGAAGTTATGGCTAGCGGCGGCTTCTTGCTCACCTCCGGCACATCACAGGTGCATAAGCTGCTGCAGCCGGGCACTTGTTGTGAGACAGCCAATTCTCCTGAGGAGACGATAGACAAAATTCATTATTACCTGAAGCATGACGATGAACGAAAGCGGATTGCCTTGAACGGGATGTATTTGGCCAGACAACAATTCTCCTATCGTGTGACGTTGCCGTCTGTGCTTGAGACGATCGCTAAGCACATACAGCAGAGAGGAGGGGCAGCAGTTGGCTAATGTGCCATTCATTGACCTGCAGCATGAGTGGAAGGAACAGGAGGCAGATATACAAGAAGCTATTCATCGGGTGTTGCAGAATGGCACCTATATCTTAGGGGAAGAAGTAAGGAAACTTGAGGAAGAAATTGCTGCGGTAAGCGGGGCTGGCTACGGTATAGGTGTCGGCAACGGGACGGATGCGCTCGTCCTGCATCTGTATGCTCTCGGAGTCGGGCCTGGTGATGAGGTCATTACGTCTCCATTCACATTTTTCGCAACGGCTGAAGCGATTCAGCAGGTCGAAGCTGTGCCGGTATTTGCCGATGTGCGGTCGGATACCTTCAACTTGGATGCGGAGGATGTAGCCAGACGAATTACTCCTCGTACGAAAGCGATACTGCCTGTGCATCTATTCGGACAGATGGCTGATATGACGGCCATCGCCCAACTGGCCAAGAGGTACCAGCTGTATGTGTTGGAGGACGCTTGCCAAGCTATCGGAGCGCAGTGGGAGGGACACGGTCCGGGCGCGTTATCTCATGGCGCCTCGTTCTCCTTCTTCCCTACGAAAAATCTGGGAACGTGCGGTGACGGCGGGATGATTGTGGTTAACGATCCCGAACTAGCCGAACGTCTGCGCCGATTACGTGTGCACGGGAGTCGCCGCAAGTATCATCATGACGAAATAGGTTGGAACAGCAGATTGGATGAATTGCATGCGGCGATTCTGCGCGTCAAGCTGCAAAGGTTGGATGTCTGGAACGAACAACGAAGAGCGGTCGCAGCTATTTATAACGACCTGCTGAACGATCTGCCGTTGTCTGTACCACATGTAGATAAGCGCGCTTTGCCGGTCTATCATTTGTACACGATTCAAGCTGAGAGGCGTGATGAACTGCACGCGTATTTGCGGGATCGCGGCATAGGTTGCGGCGTGTACTATCCGGTACCTCTCTATCGTCAACGAGCTTTGCGCAAGCTTGATTATAAGCCGGAACATTATCCTCATGCCGAAGCGCTAGTGCGAAACAGCTTATCACTGCCGATATTTCCCGGTATGTCGCGCGAGCAGGCGGAAACAGTTGGTGCGTTCATACGCCAATTTTATGAAGGGAGCTGAGTGCTGTGCCCGCCTACGAACAATTGTTAGACAAAATCGACAAGCATCAAGCTGTATTGGGTGTAATCGGTTTGGGCTACGTAGGGCTGCCGTTAGCTGTCACCAAAGCACAAGCCGGCTATCGGGTAATCGGGTTCGATGTAGACACAGATAAAGTGGCGTCCTTGCGTCAAGGCCGCTCCTATATATCCGATGTTAGCAGTGAGGAGCTGGGTGAACAACGGGGGAACGGTCGGCTAGAGGTTACCTCCGACTTCTCCCGGCTTGCAGAGGTGGATGCGGTAAGCATCTGCGTCCCCACCCCGATTGACGGTCACAAACAGCCGGTCATGGACTATTTGCTGGCTGCGAGCGAGTCGATCCGTATGCATATGAAGCAGCAAGGATTGGTCATCTTGAGCAGCACGACATACCCGGGCACTACCGAAGAGGTCGTCAAGCCAATACTGGAGCAATCCGGCGAACGGATTGGCGAGCGGTTGTTTCTTGCTTATTCGCCAGAACGCATTGATCCTGGTAACCGCAGTTATCAAATTAAGGGTATCCCCCGAGTAGTAGGCGGGATGACCCCGCAGTGTACAGAGCTTGCGGCGAAGCTGTATGAACGGGTTCTCAGAGAAAAGCTGTTCCAGGTTGACGGTCCCGCAGTAGCGGAAATGGCTAAAATTGTGGAGAATACGTTCCGGCTTGTCAATATCGGATTAATGAACGAACTGGCCGTGTTGTGTCATCGCATGAACCTGGACATCTGGAAAGTCATTGAAGCGGCTAGTACGAAGCCGTACGGCTTCTTGCCCTTCTACCCGGGACCCGGTATTGGCGGTCATTGCATTCCGGTCGACCCGTACTACTTGACCTGGAAGGCGAAGGAATATCATTATACAACGGCTTTGATCGAGAAGGCGGCTGCGATTAATGAGAGTATGCCGGAATATGTAGTATTCCGCATGACGATGATTCTGAATGAACTCGGCAAGCCGATGAAAGGCTCCAAGGTGCTGTTAGTAGGCGCTGCATACAAGAAGAATGTATCGGACTTGAGAGAGTCGCCTGTGTTAGAGATTATCCAGTGGCTAGACCAATACGGGGTGGAATGGCAATTCCACGATCCGCATGTTACGCAAATCCGTCGGGGGAATGAAGTCAAGAACAGCGTTCCGTTACAGGAGAAGAGCTTGTCGCACTATGATCTTGTCGTCATCACAACAGACCATGATCAGCTTGACTACGATCTGCTCGCCGATCAAGCTTCCGCATTGTTCGATACGCGTAATTGCATGGATCATCGCATAAGCAAAGGCCACTATTACAAATTGTAGGAGGTGTCTTGTAAGCATGAAGGTGTTCCAAGGACCTATTGAAATTGCCGGCCAGATGGGCCTGAATACGAAAGGATTGCAGCAGCACGGTTATGATGTGGCATCGTACAACGTCGAACAAAATTACTTGGGCTATAAGCAAAATATACAGCAAGTGAGCAAGGAAGGCTTGAATCAGATCTTTCAGGAAACGAAGGACAGTATCGATATCTTTCATTATCACTATGGTGACCCTATTCATCCGCAAGGGCAAGATTTCACTTATTTGAAACAGAGCGGTAAGGTGCGCATTATGCAGTTTTGGGGCAATGATGTACGAAGCGAAGCAGCAGCATTAACGAAGAACCCTTATGCCAGCTTGATTGACCTGTTTCAGAGCGATCAGGATATCGGTAATCGGCTAAAGCTGGCACAACAAACGTTCGATGCGTGCATTGTACAGGATTTCGAGGTCGCTGATTATGTGCGTCCGTACTTCAATCGCATCTATGTGTTGCCTGTCGGTGCTGATGTCAGCGCGATGCATCCTGTATATCCGACGAATCGACCGGATCCGCTGATCGTGCATGCTCCTACCCACCCTTATTTCAAAGGCACATCTTATATCGAGGAGATATTGGAGGAACTGCGCGCCCAGGGCTATGCGTTCCGTTATGAACGTGTTCAAGGTTTAACGAACGATGAGGCATTGGAGGTTTATAAGCGGTCAGATTTGGTTATTGACCAAATCTTGTGCGGATCGCATGGCGTGCTTACCGTGGAAGCGATGGCACTTGGCAAGCCAGTAGTCGCCTATTTGCGTGAGGATGTGCAGTATCGGATGCCTGTCGATCAGCCGATTCTGTCAGCGAACCCTTCAACACTTCGCACTGTTATGAGAAATTTCCTTACGCAACCTAAGGAATGGGAGGGAATTGGCCGGCGGGCTAGAGCTTACGCGGAGAAATACCACGACGTGAATGTGATTGCTGGACATCTGAATTGGATTTATCAGCGCGAGTATCGGTTGTTAACAGGGCAGGATTCAGCGGAGCCGGAAGTTATTCATTGCATGGGACCGGATCGGATTCGCTATGCGCTTCACCCGGCATCAAGGAGGATTGCACTGGAAGGCACAGCTCTGGAAGGACAGGCGCCTATACGGGTCCGGGAATCGGTTCAGCACGCTCCCCATAGTATCGTGCTTACGCCGAATCGGATGTATCGAACGAGAAGCAAGAAAGCAGGCGCCCGTTCGTACTTTTCCTTCAACATGGCTCAGATTCCAGCTGGTTATGAGATCGTGCATGCCCAGCTTCAGCTTCCTCTCTTAGCTGGCAAGAAGCCAGTACGCGTGTATCGGGTACGCGAGGGTTGGGACCGGGCAGGCATCGCCAAGCGTAAGCGTCCGAAGCGGATGCCGAAGCCGATGTTCCGCGCTCGTATGCCCATTCGAAGCAAGCGAGTCAAGCGCAGTCTGGAGTGGGACTGCACATCACTCGCCCGCATGTGGGCAGAGGACCAGATGGGCAACCATGGCTTAGTCGTGTCGAAATACGTCTGGCAACAGCCTCGGCTAGTCATAACGGCTAATGGATAACACGTTGCTAAGTATGCTCGCGAGTAGCTGTCCTTCGCAGCAACCCGTTGCTGCGAAGGACGGCTATTTCGGCAGGACAGGCGCCTTATTCTAGTACGGCTAGTTGCATCCCCATACGGCGAGGCTCGTCAAGCATAGGATAGTTACTAGGGGGTGAGGGAGTTTGTATAAAGTACTTCACGCACCGCTTGATATTGCCGGTCAAGCAGGCTTGATGAGTGAACAGTTAAGCGCACTAGGCTGGCACAGTGCCGCTTATAATTACTTTCCATCCTATTTGAATTATCGCAATCGCAGCATAGAGACGGATGTGTATCAGCTTCACAAGTTATTTGATCATGCGGCGCAGATATTTGATATATTTCATTTTCATAACGGCTTGACGTTCTTCTCCGACTTCCGTGACCTGCCTAAGCTGCGTGATCTAGGGAACAAGATCGTGATGCATCACCGCGGGAACGATGTTCGGTTTGCACGCAAAGCTGCACGCGGGAATGGATATGTCAATCCTTATGTGTACGCAGGAAATTCATTGCCAGACGCAACGATTGACCGAAACTTAAAGTATTTTGCATCCTATGTGGACATGGTTTTGGTGCAAGATTATGAGTTGTATCACTATGTCAAGGATTACTATAACCGTGTACATGTATTGCCGAGATTAATAGAGCCAGGACGCATTCCACTGCGATTGCCGCTGGCGAACAAGCAAGTGCCGCTCGTTGTGCATGCTCCGACAGACCGATTATTCAAGGGCAGTGACAGCATCATGCATATTGTGCGTGAGTTGCAGCGGAAGTATCGATTCGAATTTGTGTTAATCGAGAATATGTCGCACGATATGGCATTGCGTTATATGTATCAGGCTGATATTGTGATTGATCAAATTTTGTGCGGAGCATATGGGAATGTAAGTGTAGAAGCGATGGCTGCAGGGAAGCCGGTCATTGCCTATATTCGCCCAGATCTGGTGAGCACATACCCGAGAGGGCTGCCGATTGCTTCGGCCAATCCCGATACGCTGAAGAAGGTACTGCTGCCATTGCTGCTTGATCCTGATCACAGGAGACAGTTGGGATTGAAGGGCCGTAAGTATGTAGAGGCTAATCATGATGCGCGTAAGGTAACCCTTCAGCTGATTTCCTTGTATCGATCTATGATGGCTTCGAAGTCATAGTGGAGAGAGGTGGAGCGAGCTAAGGTGCAATCGCGATGAAATCCGTCAGGAGGGATTGTGATGAGCAAGTCATTTCACGTTTTTCACAGCCCATTGGAAATAGCGGGACAGATGGGGACGCTCGTGGGCGGTCTTCGCAAGTGCGGTCATATGGCAGTCGGCTACAATATGTTTATTAATTACTTGAAATATTCCAATCACATTATCAATACGTACATGGAGAACATTCAGGAGTCCTATGAATTAATTAAATCGGGTTACAATATTATTCATTTTCACTTCGGAACAACATTGGACAAAGAATTGAACGATCTGCCTCGTTATGCGGCAGAGGGCAAGAAGCTTGTTATGCATCATTGGGGGAACGATGTGCGCTTAGCAGGTCTTGCCAAGAAGTACAGTCCGTTCTTGACTGACCCTTGCAATCCTTGGCCGGATACGGTTATGGTGCAGCGATTGAGGAAGATGTCCAAGTATATTCCGACTGCCATCATACAAGATTACGAATTATATCCGTACGTGAAGCACTATTACAAGAACGTATTCGTGCTGCCGCTGGCCTTCCCAGTGAAGGAGGTTGCCCCCGCATATCCGCTGAGAAGCAATGGTGTGCCGATGGTTGTGCATGCCCCGACACAGCCGACATTCAAAGGAACTGCAGCGATAGAAGCAGCATTGCAGGCATTGTGGAGCCAAGGATACACGTTCAGTTATTATCGGATTGAACGAATGAGCCATCAGCAGGCACTGCAGATGTACCGGCAAGCTGATATTGTGATTGATCAAATTTTGGTAGGGTCCTACGGCGTCTTATCTGTGGAAGCAATGGCGATGGGCAAGCCCGTCGTCTGCTATGTTCGTGAGAATCTGAAGAAGACCTTTCCTGGCTGGCTACCGATTGTCAGTGCGAATCCGGGAACGTTGCAGAGCGCGCTTATTCCATTGCTGCGGGATGCGGCCAAGCGTCACTCGGTCGGCATTATGAGCCGCAAATATGCAGAGGCGGTTCACGATGTTTCCAAGGTCATTCCGAAGCTTGTTGATATTTATAAGGTTGTCGAAACAACTTAAGCGATCGGAGGGATAGTATTGCCTTATCTCCATCCCCGTATATCCGGACACTTGAGTCCAATCGTGGAAGTTCGCTGCGGCTATCAAGCCCCTCGCGCGGGGCAGCGCCGGTTCTGGAGCGCAGCTTCATGGAAGTGCTACTTGAACGGAACTGCAACTGATGGGCAGCGGACGATGCTGTTCTCCTCATTCTTGTTTACACCTGTTCAATCAGGCTATGGACGATATTTGCTAGCACAGTATATGGGATTTTCAGCACCTTCGAACGAATGGGATTGGCTAGCTTGGCTGAATGAATTGTTCTTGCCTCACCAGCATCTGCATGCCCTGGATCAAGCGATTGAAGAGCAGAAACGTTCGATTGATATTTGGGTAACGTTGCCTTATCCCGACCCGCAACAGACGAAGTTCGGACGTATGTCCGGCAGTGCCCTGAACTTTCAATCCTCCGGACATCGATTGAAGGCCGTGCAGTGGTGGATTCGGGCATTCGTGAAGAAATGGCGCAATCATAGATTTCGCCATCCCTTACGATTGCGGGGGTTTCGCTGGCCGCGTGAAGTGCTTGTCCAAGATGACGAGCCGCTCGTGCAGCAGGTTTCCCGTGAATTGAAAGCACACGGTCTGCAGTTCATGTGGCTTAGTCAGTACGGGGCCAATCATGTACAGGAATGGAGGCGCAAGGGATTCGATGTAACTCTCATTCATCCGGGTTATTACGGACGCACGGATACGCCTGTGACGTACATCGATTATGCTGCCGCCTTCGCATCTGTTGCCGAATGCGGATTGCAGATGGTGTGCGGCAACGGCTTTCTATTCGATCAGAATCATCCGTATGCCTACTGGAATCGAGGGCTGCCTGAACAGCAAGGATATTTGAACAAGGCGCTTCTCTTATTCGTCTTTCAGGAGACAGATCTATATGAACTGGCGAGAACCCGGCCTACCGTGTACCGTGATCTAGTTCAAGTCGTACGCGGCATCCGGGAGCGGCAAGTTATGTGAGACATATGCGAGGGAGGAGATGAAACTGCGAATTATCCATGCTCCGTCGGAAATTGCGGGACAGATGGGTATGCTCTGTGATGGATTGAGAACAGCAGGAGCCCATGCTGTCGGATATAACTGGTTCCAATCGTATCTTCGCTATCGGTCTCCAGCCGTTATGCAGACAGATGCTTATGAGCTGGCCTTATCGCTAGACACCTTCATCCGAATAGGGGATTTGTTTCATTTTCACAACGGCAACAGCTTCCTGACAGACAATGCGGATATACCGTTCATTCATGCCGCAGGCAAAAAAATGATTATGCATCATTGGGGGAGTGATGTGCGCACATCCTGGCGGACGAAGAAGCTGAATCGGTATGGGCTGCCCCCCGGATACATGTCAGACAAGGATATTCACGAGAGATTGGTGAGACTGTCCAGACATATACAGCATGCTGTTGTGCAAGATGCAGAGCTGTATCCGCACGTGAAGGATTATTACCGACATGTGCACATCGTACCAGTGGCATGCGAGGTTCGGCGATTCCGCCCCGTGTATCCCGTGCTAGGGAGTAGACCGCTGCGTATTGTGCATGCTCCGACCCGTCCAGCTTTCAAAGGAAGCCGTTATGTAGAAGCGGCTATTACCAGCTTGAAGCGGCAATATCCAATTGATTATATTAGCGTGCAGAAGAAGAGTCATCAAGAAGCGCTGCGAATCTACGCAAGTGCAGACGTCATTATCGACCAGCTTCTATGCGGATCCTACGGCGTACTGACTGTAGAAGCGATGGCAATGGGCAAGCCGGTTATTGCCTATATTCGCGAAGATGTCCGGCGGTCGCAGCCTGCAGAACTGCCGATTATTCAAGCAGATCCTCAGAGCATACATGCAGTGCTGAGAGGTATTCTGCAACAACCGGATCGCCTGCAAGTGATCGGCAGAGCAAGTCGCGTATATGTGGAGCGCAGGCATGATACGCGTGTCATCATTCCGCAATTGCAGGCCATATATAATCAAATTTAAGGAGGGGGACAGATTGCAGCACCTGCTAATGATGGAGAACGCTTTGGCAGCAAGCGCACATGACATGCAACATCGATGGAGCTCCAAGGCAGCACCGTGGCTCGTGCATACCGGAGCGCAAGGGAAGACGGTGTTTTTTGCCGATTGGATCCTGAGTCCAGGGGCTACGGGGAAGGGCAACTTCTTGAACGGATTACGCGGCGGCATCCGACCCGCATCGCCTGCGGAGTGGATGGAGTGGACGCAATTGTTGTTCAATAAGGGAATGGCGCTTGATACGCTTCTCTCCTTATCTAATCGATACGGGATCAAACCGCTCTCCCTTTGGATTATGCTTCCTTATTGCTACGAACAGCAGGAACGTGTCCGATTGAAAGCCTTATTGGAATGGGCCGGAACTGTTCGCAGCCTATGGGTGAAGCGGTTCGGCTTGTCCGGTCATCGACTGGAAGGATTCGTCTGGGGACGCGAAGCGATTCCCGATGGTGATATACAACTGGTGCAGGCGTTCAACGAATGGGTGCGCAATTGTGGACTGAATACGATGTGGCTCGCTAATTACGGCAGCACGCACGTTCAGGAGTGGAATCGAATCGGGTTTACGCATGTGTCGATTTTCTCCAACTATACGGGGAAAGGACCTTATACGAAGCAGTGGTTGGATGCAGCGATGTCCTATGCGATCATTCATCATATGGGATTGCAGTCTGTATATGGTGCTGGTCTGCGCTTTGAGGAGAGCAGCCACGGGGACTATCTGAATGCGGTTGCTAGCTATAGGCTATCTGGCGGTGAGGGGCCAGTCGTCCATCGCTTCATTCCTTGTTCGCGCGGCGAAGTACCAGGACCCTCCTCCCCTATTTATGAGGCCATGTATCGCACCGTTCACGGCGGGGGGTGAGTATCGATGAATGTTCTTCATCTTCCATTAGAAGTCGGCAATCAAGTGAGCGAAATTTGCAGACACTTGCGAACATTGGGTGTGCGAGCATCCGGACTGGACTGGCGCACGAACAATTACATTGGCAGCGGTGTCGGCATTCTTGTTTCAGATGCTTATGAAATGGCGAATGGGTTGGAGAGTATCTTAGCCTTGTCCGACATTCTGCATTATCATACCGGCTATACAATCTATCCGGATAAGTCTGATATCCTCCATGCGCTGCAAGCTGGCAAAAAAGTCGTCATGCATCACAGAGGCAACGATGTGCGATTGCCGCAGCTTGCAAGGAAATTGAATCCTTATGTGTATACCGGCTGCTCGCAGCCTGCCGCTGAAATTATCGCCAACCTGCGGTTTTTCTCCAAGCATATGACGACAGCGATCGTGCAAGATTATGAATTATATGATTATGTATCTGGCTATTATAAGCGTGTGCATGTGCTTCCTCGATTAATAGATACATCGGCTATTAAGCCGCTGACTCATCAGCCGCCGAAGCAGCGGCCGCTTGTCGTGCACGCACCGACACATCGAGCTTTCAAGGGAACGGAAGCGATTGAGCAGGCAGTGAACCGCTTGCGCCAAGAAATACCATTCGATTTCGTCACATTAGAACGTATGCGGCAGAGAGATATCTGGCTGACACTTGCTAAGGCGGATATCGTCATCGATCAAGTGCTCTGCGGTGCATATGGAAATCTAAGTGTAGAGGCGATGGCGTTAGAGAGGCCGGTGATTTGCTACATGCGCCCTGATATAAGCAAGCGGATGAGTCCCAAGCCTCCGGTAGTGTCGGCTCACCCTGGACAGCTGTATGACCAGCTGAAGCATCTGCTGAAATATGAAGAACTGAGGAGAATACTAGGGAAGAGAGGGCGGGATTATGTGAAGAAGGTTCATGAGGCCTCTAAGGTGGCGAAGCAGCTCATGCGTATTTATTCCAGCCTATAAGGTGCATGGCAAGTCAGACTAATTGCCCCTCATGTGTATACTTGAGGGGAGATTGTACATAGTCGATAATCGAATCTCGTGCGATGCCTCGGGGTTAGCGCTTTTCTTTCCGTCGGAAATCGGGTAAGCTGTCGTTATGGAGATTGGCCGCAGGCAGTTGCCTAAGCAGGCTGGTTATATTTGATAGGAGGAACAGCGATGAGACCTGCACAGCAAATATTGGATTGTACGATACGCGACGGTGGATTGGTGAACAACTGGGATTTCAGTGTTGATTTCGTTCAAGATCTGTACCGCACGCTAAGCGCAGCTGGTGTTGATTATATGGAAATCGGGTATAAGAATTCTCCGAAGCTGCTGAAGGGAGCCGATGCCGGTCCATGGCGGTTCATTGATGAGGCGTTCCTGCGCGATGTGATCCAGGAGAAAACAGAGACGAAGTTGTCTGCGCTAGTAGATATTGGCCGTGTGGATGAGAATGATATCGTTGCGCGTAAGGACAGCATGCTCGATATGATTCGGGTAGCGTGTTACATTAAGGATGTGGACAAAGGGCTGGAGCTGGTCGAAACCTTCCACAAGATGGGCTATGAGACTACATTGAACATTATGGCACTCTCGCATGTGATGGAGAACGACTTGCATGAAGCGATGGAGTCGATTCGCAATAGTTCGGTGGACGTCGTCTATATCGTTGACTCTTACGGCAGCTTGTTGAGTCATGATGTGGAATACTTAGTGAGCAAGTTCCAGCGATTGTTGCCGGACAAGCAGCTCGGCATGCATATGCATAACAATATGCAGATGGCCTTCGCTAATACGATGGTCGGAGCTGGCAAGGGCGTGCAATTCCTCGACTCCTCGGTATTCGGCATGGGACGTGCTGCCGGCAATTGCAATACGGAGTTGATCGTCAGCCATCTGAAGAATCCGAAGTATGAAGTGCGGCCGCTGCTGGATTTCATCGGACGCCGTATGATTCCGCTGCGCAACGAAGTGGAATGGGGTTACATTATCCCTTATATGATTACGGGTATGCTCAATGAGCATCCGCGAACAGCGATGGCGCTGCGCAACAGCCCGGACAAGGATCATTACGTAGAATATTATGATCGTCTTACATCTCCGGAAACAGCCTTTGATCGCTAAGTGCATATACAATTACGCAAGAACTGTCGTTCGACGGGTATCAGTCTATGATTCATGTGCGTATTGACAGTCGCTGCCGTAACACCCAAGAAGCTGTCTCCCAAGTCTTGAACGACATGGGGGACAGTTTCTTGTCATGTCCATTCCAAAATAAAGGGAGTTTGTGGTCTTACTATTAGGCAAACGGCGAGTCACTTGAAGATAGCGGAACTTATTGGATCTATTCAAGCCATTAGCCTGTGCGCGGGGTGCTGTGGTCATTATTAGTCCACTTGCTCCCTCTATTCGCTTCATACACCTAAGAACAGTTGAAATTAGACCATCTATTCCCTCTAAGCAGCACACATACTGGGGAAAATGTCTGATCTGCGCGACGCCGTGCGGCTGCGTATCATGTGCACCTCTCGCCCCGCACGCGTGTGTGTAACAGCCGTCCTTACTTGCGTTCCGGCTCCGTACTCCAGTCCAACAAATAACGGCGGGCGATACGTCGGACGGTGAATAGCTGTTGCTGCAGCTGCCACACATTGTGACCCAATATGCGAAGGACAATGCCGCGGTCAGCAGTCAAGCTGGCACCTGTCAAGACGGGGGCACTGCTCCGAAAGTTGTGCGCCCGGGAAGTATCGGCAGCATGCTTGCCGGCAGTTGAAGCTCTAGTGGAATGATCAGGAGCATCGAATTGCGGCGCTTGCTCCGCCAATCCAAGCTCCTCCCGCAGCAATTGCAGTAGATGTGCGTCCGCCCGGGGGGCCAGCACCCACATGTTGGCCATATGCGTGAATGGGCCGAATGCTGCGCAACCGCTGAAATGGTGAACGGATGGCTGTAGAACAAATCGATCCCAAACCGTCAAGCGACCGCCACGGTAGATCTCCAGCTTATTGTCCACTTGCTCGTATTGGAACCGTTCCTCCCGATGGGTGCGTCCTGGCGTCATGATATCTCCGAACAGCAGAACCGCATCCTCCTCGAGCTCGCAGCGTGTGTGCATGTCGATCCGGCTCTTCGCATACGGAATCATCGGCTCTGGGAAATATTCCAGCACGCTGCCCTTCCCTAGCCGAAAATACTGGGAGAGGCGCGACCCAGTGATAGGGGAGGGGTGCGTCTTCGTGAAGGATTGGTTCGTCAAGTATACGCTTGTGCCTGCTTCAAGCTCCATACTGATTTCATACTGGTCTCCCTCCAGCATGCCAGGCGAAGCATCCATCATATATACAGCCAACTGACCGCCTTGCTCCATAGGGAACGTTTTGCTGATCTTTAGCGGCGCGCGGTGGTATCGGTCTACAAGGAAAGTACCGCGCCCCTTGCATGCAAATCTGCCTCTTACTACACCGCGAACACTTGGCATAGAGGATCCGGAGGGTGGTTGCGCTGGCGTCTTAATGAGGCTCATGACCATGCGTGCCGTGCGATTCTACGAGATCATGCGTATGCAGATTGACCGATGAGACATCGCCTGCCAGCTGGTGCTCGATCCAATGGCAGATCGTATCCAGCCCGACCCCGGCCATCAAATTGCTCATCACATATGGGCGATCCCCCCGCATCGTTTGCGTATCCTTACGCATGATGTCCAGACTGGCGCCAACGTGGGGAGCGAGGTCAATCTTGTTGATGACGAGCAGATCGCTACGCATAATGCCAGGACCCCCTTTGCGCGGAATCTTCTCGCCTTGCGCCACATCGATAATATAGATGAAGCGGTCTACCAATTCCGGGCTGAACGCCGCAGCCAAATTGTCCCCGCCACTCTCGATTAAGATCATGTCCAGGTCGGCAAAGCGGTCTTCCAGTTCTTCCACAGCTTCGAAATTCATCGAGGCATCCTCGCGAATCGCGGTGTGCGGGCAGCCTCCGGTTTCCACGCCGATAATGCGCTCAGATGGAAGCGCTTCGGCGCGGGTCAATATCTCCGCATCTTCCTTCGTGTAGATATCATTGGTGATTACGGCCAAGCTGTAGCGGTCCCGCAACGCCTTGGAGATGTTCTCCACCAATGCGGTTTTGCCTGAACCTACCGGGCCGCCTATACCGATTCGCAGCGGACGACCGCGCTCCAGAGCGGGAGCTTCCCATTGATCGTGTGAATGATTGGCACCTTGACACATATTGATCTCCTCCATTTTCTGTGATTGGATAGCTCTTGCATTCCGGCAAGTGCATAGTTAGGACATGAACAACCTGGAATACAAGCTTTCATGGTTCATGGCATAAATATCTTGCATAGGTGAGAAGCTGTGCAATTGTTCCGGTTCGAGTTCGCACACCTTGCTCCATTCTTCGGCAATGCGCGAAGTCCCGCGGCTGATCAGCAGCTGGCACTCGGTTTGCCCGACGGACATCAAGCGCAGGGCGCTGCCTGCAATGACGGATACAGCACTGTACAAGAAGCCTCGCACCGCATCATCCGAAGAGATGCCGAGGCTGCAGGCAATCCAAGTGTGCAAGGCTGGTACGGTGCCATACGCTTGGTAGTCAGATAGGGCCTGTTCCAATTCATCGAAGTTCATCCAAGGGTACAGCTTCCGCCCCAGTGTCAGCAGCCGTCTGCCCATCTTATGCTGGCCATCCCTTGATTCCGAGGCTGGACGCTGGACATGCAGAATGCTGTCCAGCTGGCAGAAGCGGCGCAAATCATTGTCCGCCATAGCCTGATACATACCCTTGATGGCGAGCCCTTCCAGTCGAACAAGGCTGCAGTGGATTTGACTGTTCATATATTCCTCGAGCTCCTCCATGCTGCGGATCACCCCCTTCTGGATATAGGTCTCCAGTCCGAAGGAGTGGGAGAATCCGCCGATTGGCAGGGCGCTGTCGAGCATTTGAACGTAGGCAAGGAAGTTGGCATCCTTGTTCATACGGCTTCTCCCCCTTACATAGCAAGTATTCGCCAAAGCAGTGCTCAGAACAGGAAATATCGCTGCGCCATAGGCAGTTCGGTGGCAGGCTCGCAAATTAATGCCTCTCCATCGGCCTTGACAGTATACGTCTCCGGATCGACCGTTATTTCTGGCGTGTTATCATTCAGCACCATATCCTTCTTGCTGATGGTCCGGCAGCTTCGTACCGCTTGTACGTTCTTCTCAAGTCCCAGACTTTGGGGGATGCCGGCCTCCATCGCAGCTTGCGAGACAAAGGTGATGGAGCATGCGGACAATGCTTTGCCGTAAGCGCCGAACATCGGACGTCCTCCTACGGGCTGGGGAGTCGGAATAGAGGCGTTCGGATCGCCCATTTGCGCCCAGGCAATCATCCCGCCCTTCAGCACAAGCTCTGGCTTGACGCCGAAGTAGGCAGGCCGCCAGACGACAAGATCAGCCCACTTTCCCGGTTCAATGGAACCTACCATATGACTAATTCCGTGTGTAATGGCAGGATTTATCGTATACTTGGCCACGTAGCGGCGTATACGAAAGTTGTCACGGGTTGCATCATCTTGTGGCAGCGGACCGCGCTGTTTCTTCATCTTGTCAGCGGTTTGCCAAGTGCGAGTGACAACTTCGCCTACACGTCCCATCGCTTGTGAGTCTGAGCTGATAATGCTGAAGACGCCCAGGTCGTGCAAGATGTCCTCTGCGGCTATCGTCTCTGGCCTAATACGGGAATCGGCGAATGCAACATCCTCCGGAATGGCACTGTCCAGGTGATGGCACACCATCAACATATCCAGATGTTCTTCGATCGTATTGACGGTAAAAGGTCTGGTCGGATTCGTGGAAGAGGGGAGCACGTTGGGTAGTGAGGCGGCCTTGATAATGTCCGGCGCATGTCCGCCGCCAGCCCCCTCTGTATGGTACGTATGAATCGTGCGCCCGCCGATTGCCGCCAGCGTCGATTCGACAAAGCCCGCTTCGTTCAACGTATCGGTATGAATGGCGACCTGCACATCATATTGATCTGCGATGTCCAGACAAGTACGGATTGCCTCCGGAGTCGTTCCCCAATCCTCATGAAGCTTCAGACCGATGACGCCGGCTTCCACTTGTTCCGCCAAGGGTGCGGGGGAGGAGGCGTTGCCTTTCCCGAGGAAACCTAGATTGACAGGGAACGCTTCAGCTGCCTGAAGCATGCGATGAATATGCCAAGCACCAGGCGTGCAAGTGGTCGCGTTCGTCCCGGTGGCAGGACCCGTGCCTCCGCCCAGCATAGTGGTGATGCCGGATTCGATGGCTGTGTCGATCTGCTGGGGACAGATGAAATGTATGTGCGCATCGATACCGCCTGCCGTGACAATCATACCTTCGCCGGCAATCACTTCGGTTGAGGCGCCGATAATGAGAGAAGGATCAACACCGTCCATCGTGTCTGGATTGCCTGCCTTGCCAATGCCGACAATGCGTCCGTCGCGTATGCCGATATCGGCTTTCACGATCCCCCAATGATCGATGATGACGGCATTTGTGACGACTGTATCCAATACAGGTCCGGGTGTGCCTACGGCGCCTCGCGGCATCTGTGCATGCTGGCCCATACCATCTCGGATCACCTTGCCGCCACCGAATTTGCACTCGTCCCCATATACGGTATAGTCGTTCTCAATGACGGCCCACAGCTCGGTGTCGGCAAGCCGGATTGCGTCTCCGGTTGTCGGACCGAAGATCGAAGCGTACTGCGCTCTAGTCATGTTCGACATCGTACAATCTTCCTTTCCATGTGTGGATCCGCTCCTTCAATTCAGTCGCTTCCGGCATGGGAGAAAGGGGACCATTCGTCAATCCGTTCAATCCATAAATGCGCTTCGCACCGCCGAAAGTTGTCAGCGTCACCGGTTTCTCTTCCCCGGGTTCGAATCGAACGGCGTTGCCTGCTGGTATATCCAGTCTCATGCCGAACGCCGCTTGGCGATCGAAGGACAGCAATGTATTGACTTCAAAAAAATGATAATGGCTGCCAACCTGAACAGGTCGATCTCCCTTGTTCACGACTACAAGGGTTAGGGTTGACCTGTCGGCATTGATTGTAATTTCATCAGTTTGTAAGCGATATTCGCCTGGTATCATACCTCGTGCTCCTCTCTTTCGCAGATTGTGCTGGACCGTGCTTTGCTCGTATTCGCGACTGCGAATGGTCCAAAGTCACGTCCTTAACGAATCGGTTCATGAACGGTGACAAGCTTCGTTCCATCTGGGAAAGTTGCTTCGACCTGCACTTCACTGATCATTTCGGCTACGCCTTCCATGACATCCTGTCTGCCTAATATCGTGCCGCCGAACTGCATCAGATCAGCGACCGATCTTCCGTCGCGGGCCCCTTCCATAATTTCTGAAGTAATGATGGCGGTAGACTCCGGCACATTGAGCTTCACACCTCGCGCCAATCTTCTTCTGGCAAGGTCTGCAGCGTAAGAGATCCACAGCTTCTCCTTTTCCCTCTGTGTAAGATGCACAATCTTCCCCTCCATGCATGCTTAAGATTAGAATTTATGTAATAATAACTTACATGAATGAAGAATGTAAAGGGGCTTTTTAGTGAAAAAGTGAACATTATAAGCAATTACATAGTCGTTCTTTCGGCTATTTTTGATTTCATGTCATTTTAAATCTACAAAGTGTGTAAAATATATTGACATTAAATTTGTTCGCTCTATATAATATGAAACAACGAACAGTTGACGTATAGTTCGATCAAATGTTCGGAAATAAGGTGTATATAAGAGGAGGAGTAGGGGAAATGGTCAAAAATGTTCGGATAAAGTGGTCGAAGGTCGTACTCATGCTAGTATTATCCTTTGCATTGGTGGCTGCAGGCTGCTCCAACACCTCGAATGAGGGTGTAACCGCGAATACAGGGGGAACGGAATCTGCATCTAGCAGCGACACGATTAAGGTTGGGATATTGCACTCTCTGAGCGGTACGATGTCTATTAGTGAGGTTTCGGTCAAGGATGCGGAGCTGCTTGCGATTGAGGAAATCAACGCCAATGGCGGCGTGCTTGGCAAGCAGCTGGAGCCTGTCATCGAGGATGGGGCGTCCGATTGGCCGACCTTCGCCGAGAAGGCGCGAAAATTGATCGAGCAAGACGAAGTAGCCACTGTGTTCGGCGGCTGGACTTCCGCAAGCCGCAAGGCGATGCTGCCAGTGTTCGAGGAGCTGAATGGCCTGCTATGGTATCCGGTGCAATATGAGGGGCTGGAAACGTCTCCGAATATTTTCTATACCGGGGCAACGACCAATCAGCAGATCATTCCTTCCGTCAGCTGGCTGCTGGAGCAAGGGCACCAAAATTTCTACTTGCTCGGATCGGACTATGTATTTCCTCGTACAGCCAACAAGATTATCAAGGCACAGCTTGAAGCGGAAGGAGGAGTAACGGCGGGAGAAGAGTATACACCGTTAGGTCACACCGAGTACAGCACGATCATTAACAAGATCAAATCCGCGCAGCCGGACGTCATTTACAACACCTTGAACGGCGACAGCAACGTTGCCTTCTTCAAGCAGTTGAAGGATGCCGGTATTTCCGCTGAGGATATCCCTGTGCTCTCCGTCAGCGTAGCGGAGGAGGAAATACGGGGGATTGGCGCAGATGTGCTGGAAGGCCATTATGCAGCCTGGAATTATTATCAAACGACAGAAACGCCGGAGAATATGGCCTTCGTTAAAGCCTACAAAGCGAAGTATGGCGATGACCGAGTAACAGCTGATCCGATTGAGGCCGGATATATCGCAGTGTATTTGTGGGCGGCTGCGGTGGAGAAGGCAGGTACGACAGATGTCGATCAAGTGAAGGCGGCAGCGGATGGCATTACCTTCGCCGCTCCGGAAGGCGAGGTTACGATAGATGGGGATACGCAGCACATTTATAAGAAAGTGCGGATCGGCCAAATCGAGGCTGACGGCATGTTCAAGGAAGTGTATAGCACACCTGAACCAGTGAAGCCGGACCCGCATTTGGCTGGCTACGATTGGGCGGAAGGGTTGAAAGGGCAATAAATAAATTATCGGATGGGCATGGATCGGTCCGTCGGACCGGTCCATCGTTTATTCCTTATAAGGGGGGAAGATAATGGAGTCTACCATTCAGCTATTGTTTAATGGAATCAGCACAAGCTCCATCTTGCTCTTGATCGCACTGGGACTTGCGATTACGTTCGGGTTGATGAATGTGATCAATATGGCGCACGGGGAATTCATTATGATTGGTGCGTATAGCGTCTATGTGACACAAAATATGTTCGCTCTGATGCCTGACGCATGGTTTGAAGCATACTTTCTGGTTGCACTGCCGATCGCCTTCGTTGTAGCTGCTATTTTCGGCTTGTTGCTGGAGTGGCTGCTCATTCGATTTTTGTACGGTCGTCCGCTCGACAGCTTATTGGCTACTTGGGGCGTAGGCATGATGTTGCAGCAGTTGGCCCGCACCCTATTCGGCGCACCTAATGTGGCGGTAACCAGTCCTTCGTGGCTGAACGGCGGCCTGCAGTTCGGCATGGTCGTATTGCCATACAAACGCTTATTCATTCTTGGCATGGTAGCTGTCGTGCTGGTACTCATGTATCTGTATATTTACCGCAGCGCAGCGGGAAGGAGAATGCGTGCCGTCATGCAAAATCGCGAAATGGCCGGTTGTCTGGGCATTTCTACGCGGCGGGTGGATGCGGCAACCTTCGCAATTGGCTCCGGTATAGCAGGAGTAGCCGGCTGTGCTGTAGCCTTGCTTGGCCCGATCGGTCCTTCGACAGGAACTTACTATATAGTAGACGCATTCATGGTAGTCGTGCTTGGGGGACTTGGCAAATTGATCGGAACGGTAGCAGGCGCTTTTGGCATAGGGGTGACGAATACGCTGTTTGAATCCTGGACATCCGCATCGATCGGCAAAGTGCTGGTTTTTGCCGCGATCGTCGCCTTCCTGCAATGGAGACCGAAGGGCTTGGTGGCAATGCGGACACGTTCCTTAGACTAGAAGGGAAGGGAGGCGATTGTGAGATGCGAACCGCCGCGATTCGTTTCATCCAATCGAGGGGAACCGTGGGCTATTTGCTGATAGCCGCAGTTTTGTTCTCTGCACCATTGTTCATTTCTGATTTTCGCTTGAATTTACTGGCCAAATTTTTAAGCTTTGCTATTCTGGCGATTGGACTAGATCTAATCTGGGGATACACAGGCATCTTAAGTTTGGGGCAAGGCGTGTTCTTCGGATTAGGTGCATACTGTATGGCGATGCATCTGAAGCTTGCTTCCACGAATGGCGCATTGCCGGACTTTATGAGCTGGAGCGGGCTGTCTGAATTGCCGTGGTTTTTGGAGCCGTTTCATTCCTTTCCCGCAGCGGTGCTGCTAGGGTTGCTGCTTCCGGCAGCCTTGGCTATGTTGCTGGGCTATGTGACGTTCCGAAGCCGCATTCGAGGTGTGTACTTTTCGATTCTCACACAGGCGCTCGTCTTGATTACAGTTACTTTATTTGTCGGTCAGCAAGCATATACCGGAGGGACGAACGGGGTGACGGGATTTCGGGAAATCTTCGGTTACTCTTTGTCCAATCCGGATGTACAGATGGTGTTATATTGGATCACAGCGGCCGTATTGATCGTAGTATTTCTGTTTGCAAAGTGGCTCGTAGGCACCCGGTTTGCCCGCGCGCTGCAAGCGATACGCGACGGTGAGAATCGACTGCGCTTCATTGGGTACAATCCCGATATTTACAAAATGGCTGTGTTTGCTTTGTCGGCAGCGTTCGCCGGATTGGCAGGTATGCTATTCGTGCTGCATGTCGGGATCATCTCGCCTTCCATGATGGGCATTGTGCCGTCTATCGAAATGGTGCTATGGGTGGCGATAGGCGGAAGAGGCACGCTGATTGGAGCCGTAATCGGCGCTATCCTGATCAATGCGGCCAAGACCGGATTCAGCGAAGCTTATCCGGACGGTTGGTTGTATTTTCTAGGCGCGCTGTTTGTCATTGCGGTCGTGTTTTTGCCTAGCGGCATTATGGGCGTAAGGGATAAACTGATGGCGTTGGTTCAGAGACGAAGCGAACGGAATACAAAACAGCTTGCGGAGAAAGGAGGAGAGTCGATTGGCGCAAACGGAATGGATTCTGTCCTGCGAGAAACTAACCGTTGATTTTGACGGCTTTGTCGCAGTCAATCAGATGGACTTTCAATTGGCCCGAGGAGAGCTGCGATTTCTAATCGGACCGAATGGCGCAGGGAAGACGACGATGCTGGACATGATTTGCGGCAAAACGAAGCCTACTTCGGGCAAAGTATTCTATGGCGATGCGACGGACATCTCCCGGAAGAAAGAGCATCAGATCGCTGCCATGGGCATCGCCCGCAAATTCCAGGCGCCCTCGATCTTTCAACCGCTGAGCGTGTTTGAGAACATGGAACTGGCACTGAAGCAAAATCGCAGCATATGGACGGCGCTGTTTCGCCCCATTACGTCGGAGCAGCGGAACAGGATCATGGAAGGGTTGCAATTGGTTGGTTTGCATGAGAAGGCGCATATGCGGGCAGGCAGTTTGTCGCACGGCGAGAAGCAGTGGTTGGAGATCGGCATGATGCTGCTTCAGGAACCGACCGTCCTGCTGCTGGATGAGCCTGTGGCGGGTATGACCGATGTGGAGACGGAGAAAACTGGGGAGCTCCTTATGACGATCACAACGAGCTGCTCCGTTGTGGTAGTTGAGCATGATATGGAATTTGTGCGCGCATTCTCCAGTACAGTAACTGTCATGCACGAAGGTATGTTATTAAAGGAAGGGTCAATGGATGACATTCAGAACGATCAGCGCGTAGCAGAAGTATATTTGGGACAAAAGGCGGGATGAGACATGCTGGATATCCGCAATTTGGAAGTTGCTTATGGAGAAAGTGTGGTGCTTCGCGATGTCACCCTGCAAGTGCAGCCAGGTGAAGTAGTTTGTCTAATGGGGCGCAATGGCGTAGGCAAGACTACGTTGGTCAAGAGCATCATGGGGATACTGAAGACGCGCAGTGGCAGCTTGATGTACAAGGATGCTGATGTGACGAGAACTTCTGCAGACAAACGAGCCAAAGCAGGTATTGGCTATGTACCGCAAGGCCGTGAAATTTTCGCTCAGCTTAGTGTGCAAGAAAATTTACTCTTGGGTCTGGAAGCGGCGCGGGAGCAACGGGAGCGCGTTCCGCAGGAAGTGCTGAATAGATTTCCGGTGCTGGAAACGATGATGAATCGAAGAGGTGGCGACTTAAGCGGCGGTCAGCAGCAGCAGTTGGCATTTGCCCGGGCGTTGTCGTCTTCACCGGATTTGCTCATTCTGGATGAGCCGACAGAGGGCATCCAGCCGTCGATTGTAGACAGTATTCGCGAAGTGATTCTGTCATTGAAGGAGAGCGGCAATATGGCGATTTTGCTCGTGGAGCAAAGTCTGGATTTCGTCAGACAAGTAGCGGACAGTTTCTATGTGATTCAAAAAGGAACCGTTGTTGCGCACGGCGGGCGCGAGGATATAACAGATGAGCTGATTCGTAATTATCTGGTTGTCTAGCTGTACGACAGATAGAGGCGAATCAGCAGTCGGGAGGCTGTCCCAAAGGTGTTGCACGACCGGGGACAGCTTATTCTGTCTCATCCCTAGTTAGAGGGAATTGTTGGTCTTATCACTGCAGAATCAGAGTCCTTAAGATGACGTAAAATAGTTTGTGTAATTCGGTAAAAAGTGTATTCACAAATAGAAGAAGGTAGGGTACTCTCGGA
>ENA-ORCW01000072-ORCW01000072.1-marine-metagenome-genome-assembly--contig:-NODE-72-length-158145-cov-4.967027_pt1 | contig 158145 bp, 143 predicted proteins | sample MGYA00237784_ERZ508517 | MGnify/ENA primary metagenome ERZ508517 (study PRJEB26187, sample SAMN06268979) | marine metagenome | isolation source: Tt ae E1 feedstock associated aerobic enrichment on... | reverse complement strand
GCCATCGGCGTGCCCGAGCCGATCTCGCTGGTCCGCGCCGACGACCGCCTCTCCGTCGCGCGCGACGGGGCGGGCCGCGGCTATTCCTACGAGGCCATCGCCTACAGGAAGTCGGACCGGCGCATCGAGGCCTATGTGATCGAGATGAAGCCCCATCTGGAGATCGAGGAACGGTTCCGCCATCCCGGCCAGGAGCTGTTCTACGTGCTCGAGGGCGAGGTGAGCTTCCTGTTCGGCGACCGGACCTACCGGCTGTCGCCGGGCGACTGTCTCTATTTCGACGCCATGGTGGAGCATCGCGGCGACGCCTTCGGGGACGCCCCCGCCCGCGCGCTCGCCATCATCGTGCCCGAAGGCGGCCAGGCCGTCGCGGAGGCGCTTCTTCAGTCAGTAAAACAGGAAACCCAAGGGAGGAAACCATGACAAGAATGAACAGACGGCAGATTCTCGCCGGATCGGCGCTCGGCGGCGCCGCGGCGCTTGCCATGCCGGCGGTGGCGCGGGCTCAGGAGAAGGTGAGCTGGCGCATGCAGGCCCTGTGGGACGGCGGCACCACGCCCTTCGAGTTCGAGAAGAGGTTCGTGGAGCGGGTCGCGGCGCTCACCGATGGCCAGTTCGAGATCAAGCTGTTCTCCGCCGGCCAGATCGTGCCCGCCAACCAGGCCTTCGACGCGGTGCGCGGCGGTGCGTTCCAGATGATGAAGACCTTCGACGGCTACGAGGCGGGCAAGATCCCCGCCTTCGCCTTCACCTCCACCATTCCCTTCGGCTTCCCCGAGCCCGATCAGTACGAGGCGTGGTTCTACGAGCTCGGCGGGCTGGAGATGGCGCGCGAGGCCTATGGCAAGGCCGGCCTCTTCTACATCGCACCCACAGTCTACGGGCAGGAGCCGATCCACTCCAAGGTCAGGATGGAGACGATCGCCGACATGGCCGGCAAGAAGGGCCGCTTCGTCGGGCTCGCCTCCGCCGTCATGAGCGACCTCGGCGTGGCGGTGACGCCCATGGCGACCGCGGAGGTCTATTCCGCGCTCGAGAAGGGCCTGATCGACTTCGCCGACCGCGGCGACCTGACCGCCAATTTCGAGGCGGGCCTTGCCGATGTGGCGCAGTACATCATCCTGCCGGGCGTGCACCAGCCGACGACCGCGACGAGCTACGTGGCCAACAATGCCGCCTACGAGGCGCTTCCCGACAGCTTCAAGGCGGCGCTGGCGGTGGCGGCGCGCGAGATTTCCGGCTCGCTGCGCCAGCATATTCTGGTGGAGGATTCCAAGGTCATCGAGAAATACCGCGACAAGGGCGTGGAGATCATCCATCTCGATGCCGACGACGTGGTCTCCGCCCGCGAGAAGGCCGTGGCCTCCTGGAAGAAGGCGACCAAGGACGACCCGCTGGCCACGAAGATCGTCGACAGCCAGACCGCGTTCATGCACGCCCTCGGCCTCATCTGACAAACAGTGCGTGTGGCCGGCGCGCGCCTTCCTTCCCCCTCTCCCCTCGCGGGAGAACGATGGGCGGGTGAGGAAGGCGGCGCCGGCCCTGCGCGATAGATCCTCATGATCACGTCCCTCTTCGCCGCCATCACCGCGCTCAACCGCGTGCTCTTCGTCGCCGCCGCGGCGATCATCTTCGCCGTGGTGCCGATGCTGCTCTACGAGGTGGTCGCCCGTTACGCCTTCGACGCGCCGACCGTCTGGGCGATGGAGGCGAGCACGCTCGTCTTCGGGCCGCATTTCATGCTGGCGGGCCCCTATCTGCTCCATCTGAAGGGCCATGTCGCCGTCGACATCGTCAGCGAGCATCTGGAGGGACGGGCCCGGGCGGCGATGGATATCTTCTCCTACGCGGTGATCGCCATCTTCGCCGCCGTCTTCGCCAAGGTCGCCTGGCCGCTCGCCGTCAACGCCTACGAGATGGGCGAGACGAGCTTCTCCGCCTGGAACCCGCCGATCTGGTGGATGAAGTTCATCGTGCCCTTCGCGCTCGCCATGCTGTGCGCCCAGGCGCTGGCGGAGGGCTGGGCCGCGCTGAGGCGCCTTTCGGGGCCCGCGGAGGCCGGCTCATGAGTTCCGAGGCCGTCCTCGCGGTCATGTTCGCAAGCCTCGTCGGCCTGCTGCTGACGGGCATCCCGCTCGCCTTCGTGCTCGGCGCGCTGGCCCTCGTCTTCACCATCACGCTGTGGGGCGAGGCCGCGCTGACGGTCACCGTGCTCAACCTCTTCGACACGATGCGGTCGGAGGCGCTCATGGCGATCCCGCTCTATGTGATGATGGCCAGCACGCTGCAGCGCTCCGGCGTGATCGAGAGCCTCTACAACGCCATGGAGCTGTGGTCGCGGCGCCTGCCGGGCGGGCTCGCGGTCGGCACCATCGCCATCTGCACCATCATCGCGGCGATGACCGGCATCGTCGGCGCGGCGGTCGCGGCCATGGGGCTGCTCGCCCTGCCCTCCATGCTGAAGCGCAATTACGACCCGAAGCTCGCCATCGGCACGATCTGCGCCGGCGGCACGCTCGGCATCCTCATTCCCCCGTCGGTCATCACCATCGTCTATGCGGTGACCGCACAGGCCTCCATCGGGCAGATGTTCATCGCCGGCATCGTGCCGGGGCTGCTGCTCGCCGGCCTCTATATCGGCTATATCGTGCTGAAGGCCGCGCTCGACCCCAAGGCCGCGCCGAGGCCCGAGGGGACAGGCGACGTCACCTGGGGCATGCGGATCTCGGCGTTGAAGTCGCTCGTCCTGCCGGCGGCGATCATCGTCGGCGTGCTCGGCACGATCTATATGGGCATCGCGACCCCGACGGAGGCGGCCGCCGTCGGCGTGGCGCTCGCCTTCGTGTCGTCGCTCATCGAGCGGCGCTTCGGCTGGGAACTCGTCACCGGCGTCGGCATGGATGTCGTGAAGGTCACGACCATGATCCTGTGGATCACCATCGGCGCGCGCGCCTTCGTGGCGATCTTCACCGGCACGGGCGGCGCCGACTTCCTACTCGGCTTCATCCAGGATCTCGATGCCAATCGCTGGATCGTGCTGGCCGTCATGCTCGCGATCCTGTTCTTCCTCGGCATGTTCCTCGACGAGATCGGCATCATCCTCTTGTGCGTGCCGGTCTTCCTGCCGGTGATCGACTTCCTCGACTTCGACCGGCTGTGGTTCGGCATCCTGTTCCTGGTGTCGGCCCAGATGGCCTATATCTCGCCGCCCTTCGGCTACACGCTGTTCTACATGAAGGGTGTGCTGCCGGCCGGCATCGGGATGGGCACGGTCTACCGCGCCATAATCCCCTTCATTCTTCTCCAGGCGGCGGGCATCGCGATCTGCGCCATGTTCCCCGAGCTCGTGCTCTGGCTGCCCCGGACCATGCTTCAGTGACAGTGACCTCCAAAGTACAGGATCCCATGATGAGCGACGCGACCTCGTCCCGTATCGAAGGCCTTCACAAGATGACGCCGGACGCCCGGCTGGAGGCCGTGGCCCGCCAGGCCGGCCTCGACAACGAGATGGTGGCGAATCTGAGGGATGCCGCCAAGGGCCATATCGAGCTCGCCGACCGGCTGGTGGAGAACGCCGTCTCCGTCATGGCCATCCCCGTCGGCATCGCGACCAACATGACGGTCGACGGGCGCGACGTGCTCGTTCCCATGGCGACGGAGGAATCCTCCGTCATCGCGGCGGTCTGCAACGCGGCCAAGCGCTGCCGGCCGGCGGGCGGCTTCGTCACCTCCACGAGCGGGCCGGTCATGGCCGCCCAGATCCAACTCCTCGGCGCGAGCGATCCGGAGAATGTCAGGCTCAAGGTCTTCGAGCGGATGGAGGAGATCCGGGCGATCTGCGACGAGACCGACCCCCTGCTCGTCAAGTTCGGCGGCGGCTTCCGCGATCTGGAGGTGCGCGTCGTGGAGACGGCGGAGGGGCCGATGACCATCGTCCACATCCTCGTCGACACGCGTGACGCGATGGGCGCGAATGCCGTCAATTCCATGGCCGAGGCGCTGGCGCCGAAGCTTGCGGAATGGACCGGCGCGCGCACGCTCCTGCGCATCCTCTCCAACCTCGCCGACCGGCGCGTGGCGCGGGCCCGCGCGGTCTGGCCGCTCGACGAGATCGGCGGGCCGCAGGTGCGCGACGACATGCTGTCGGCCTATCGCTTCGCCGATGCCGACCCCTATCGCGCCGCGACCCACAACAAGGGCATCATGAACGGCGTGAGCGCGGTGGTGCTGGCGACCGGCAACGACACCCGCGCCATCGAGGCCGGCGCCCATGCCTATGTCGCGCGCGACGGGCATTACCGCTCCATGTCGCGCTGGGAGATGGACGCGGACGGCAATCTCGTCGGCATTCTGGAGATGCCCATGGCGGTCGGCCTCATCGGCGGGGCGACGAAGATCCATCCCACCGCCCAGGCGAACCTCAAGGTGCTCGGCGTGGAGACCGCCGACCGGCTCGCCCGGATCATCGTGGCGGTCGGGCTTGCCCAGAATTTCGGCGCGCTGCGCGCGCTCGCCACCACCGGCATCCAGAAGGGCCACATGGCGCTCCACGCGCAGAATGTGGCGCTGATGGTCGGTGCGGTCGGCGAGGAGATCGACGCGGTGGCGAGCGAGCTGAAGGCGCGGGGCCTGGTGCGCCAGGATCTCGCCGAGGACATCCTCATGAAGCTCAGGGCCGGGACATGACCGAGGCCATCACCATCGTCGAGGTCGGCCCCCGCGACGGGCTGCAGGCCCAGCCCGGCGCAATCGCGACGGAGGCGCGCGTGCGGCTCGTCGCCCTGCTGCGCGAGGCGGGTGTCGAACGGATGGAGATCGGCGCCTTCGTCTCGCCGTCGCGTGTGCCGCGCATGGCCGATACCGGCGCCGTGATGGAGGCCACCGGATCGCGCGGCCGGCCGGGCGACATGGTGCTCGTCGCCAATGAGCGCGGACTCGACCAGGCGCTGGAGCACGGCGCCCGGGCCATCGCGGTGTTCACCGCGGCGAGCGATGCCTTCGCGCAGAAGAATATCGGCTGCACGGTCTCCGCCTCGCTCGACCGTTTCGCCCCCATCGCATCGCGGGCGAGAGCGGAGGGCCTCTTCGTGCGCGGCTATATCTCCACGGTCACCGACTGCCCCTATGCCGGCCCCGTCGCGCCCTCCGCCGTCGGCGAGGTCGCCCAGGCGCTCGATGCCATGGGATGTGCGGAGATCGCGCTCGGCGAGACGCTCGGCAAGGCCACGCCGAACCGGATCGCCGCCGTGATCGGGGCGGTGTCGGAGATCGTGCCGACGGACCGGATCGCCGCCCATTTCCACGATACATACGGCATGGGCGTCGCCAATGTGTACGAGGCCGTGCGCCTCGGCGTGCGCACCGTCGATGCCGCCGCGGGCGGCCTCGGCGGCTGTCCCTTCGCACCGGGAGCGGCGGGCAATGTCGCAACGGAGGACGTCGTCTACCTGCTCCACGGCCTCGGCTACGGGACCGGCATCGACCTCCACGGCATCCTTGCCGCCGCCCGGTTTTGCCAGAGCGGGATGGGCATCGCCCCGACGAGCCGCGTCTTCAAGGCACTGGGCGTGCGGTAGCGTTGATTCCCGCCTGATTGTTGCGGCACCGGCCCACTCCCCCACCCGGCCACCCACGGCAGTATGATCTCATGGGTGGCCGGGTGGGGGAGTGGGCCGGTGCAGTCTGAGCGAAAAGGCTCCGGTGCCCCCAGCCTTCCGGTCCACCGGCAGAGTGTGCATACTGGGCGTCCTTTCCGAGGGCAGCCGCCCGGCCGCCCTCCCTATCTTCACGAAACGAGGACGGATCCGAGATGAGCAGCTTCTCCCGGTCGCAGATCGTGCGCAAACCCGAGGCCCGGTCTCAAGGCGGTATCGTCGCCGCACAGCATGCCGAGGCCGCCGAGATCGGGGCGAAGGTGCTGGAGGAGGGCGGCGATGCGCTCGACGCCGCCGTCGCGGTCTCCTTCGCCATGGGCGTTCTGGAGCCGTGGATGAGCGGGCCGGCGGGCGGCGGCGCGATGATGATCTGGCGCGCCGGGGAAGCCGAACCCCACGCCGTCCATTACGGCATGCGCTCGCCCGCGGGCCTCGACCCGGCCGACTACCCGCTCTCCGGCGAAGGCCGCGCCTCCGATCTCTTTCCCTGGAAGGCCGTCGTCGACGACCGCAATATCCAGGGCGCGACGGCCGTGGCAGTGCCGGGGCTGGTCGACGGGATCGGCATCGCACACGCCCGTTTCGGGCGCATGCCGTGGCGCGAGCTGGTCGAACCGGCCGTGGCGCTGGCCCGGCGCGGCCTCCATGTCGACTGGTATGCCGCGCTGATGATCGCCTCGGCGACGCGCATACTGGCGCAGGATCCGGATGCGGCGGCGCTGTTCCTGGAGGACGGCCAGTGGCCGACCATTGCCGGCTGGACGGCGCTTGCCGAAAAGCATCTCGACATGTCGCGGATGGCCGACACGCTCTCCGTCATCGCCGAGCGCGGCCACCGCGAGCTCTACGATGGCGAGGTCGGCGAGGCGCTGGCCCGCGACGTGCAGGCCAAGGGCGGCTCGCTCGCCTTCGGCGACCTCAACGCCTATCGCGCCGCATTCCAGACGCCGAGAAGCCTCGCCTATCGCGGCGGCCATCTCCATGTGACACCGGAACTCACCGCGGGGCCGACCATCGCCGATGTCTTCTCGAGACTGGCGGCAAGCCTCACCCCCGGCGCGGCACCAGGAGCGGAGGCCTTCTCCGCCTATGCCGACGCCTGCAAGGCGGCCTACGAGACGCGGCTGTCGGAGATGGGCGATAATGAGAGCCCCCATGCGCCGGCCTGCACGACCCATTTCTCCGTCGTGGACCGCGACGGCAACATGGTCGCGCTCACCCAGACGCTCCTGTCGAGCTTCGGCGCCCGCGTCGTCTCGCCCTCGACCGGCCTTCTCCTCAATAACGGCATCATGTGGTTCGACCCCGAACCGGGAAAGCCGAACTCGCTGGCGCCGAACAGGCGCTGCCTCATGAATGTCTGCCCGGTAATCGGCGAGGGCGGCGGCCGCCGCTTCGCCGTCGGCGCGTCGGGCGGGCGCAAGATCATGCCGGCGGTCGCCCAGCTCTCCTCCTTCCTGCTCGACTTCGGCATGAGCCTGGAGGAGGCCTTCCATCATCCACGCATCGACATGAGTGGCGGCCCCGCCGTGATCGCCGACGAGACGCTCGGCGACGAGACCCTCGCCGCTCTGCAGGCCCGCCACGAGGTCGCCACCACCAGGCGCACCGTCTTCCCCTTCGCCTTCGCCTGCCCCGCCGCGGTCATGCGCGACGGCGACGGCAATACGGGCGCCACGGAGATCATGTCTCCGTGGGGCGATGCGGTGGCGGAGGGCTGAACAGCGAGACGGGCTGCGCCACGCCGCGCAGGGCATGCTCGCCCATATGGTCGAGCGGGCGCTCGACATGGCGCGCGACGGGTCCCGTGACGAGAATGGACCGGCCGAGCGACTTGGTCAGCGTCTCCACGCGGCTCGCCGCGTTCACCGCGCGCCCGATGGCCGTGAAGTCGAGGCGCTCCGGCGCACCCACATTGCCGAAGAAGACCTCCCCCTCATGGAGCGCGATGCCGGTGCGCAGGGGCCGCCAGCCCTCGATCCGCGCAAGCTCCGCCGGCGGGGCCTCGTTGAGCCGGTCGACGGCGGCGAGCGCCGCCTCCGCGGCCGACAGCGAGGCATTGGCGGCCTCCCGTGCGGTCACGAAGGTTCCATAGGGGAACCCGGCGAGGAGACCGTCTCCGATGAATTTCAGCACCTCGCCGCCATGGTCGAGCACCGCGCCCACCAGGCCCTCGAAATAGGCGTTGAGCAGCGCGATCATGTCGGAGCCGTCGAGCCGGTCGGCGAGATCGGTGAAGCCGCGCATGTCGGAGGCCCAGATGATCGCGTGCACGGGCTCGCCGGCGCCGCGCTTGATCGTGCCGTGAAGCACACGCCTGCCCGCCTCCGCGCCGAGATAGGTGTCGAGCACATTGCCGGCGATGCGGAGCACGATATGGCGCTCCACATGCAGCGCGAACAGCCTCGTGAGCCGCTGGAGCGCCGCGATCTCGCGCTCTGCGAAGCCGCCCGGCTGCCTTGTCGCGGCGGTCGCGGCATTGTGGTAGGCACCGCCCGCGCGCAGCGGCACGGCGATATATTCCGTGACGCCCTGGCCGAAGAGCTCCGCCATGAGCGGATAGCGCTCCCTGATCTCCGGATCGGCAGTCTCCGCGCGGAATGTCTCCCCGTATTCGATGACACGGAACAGCGGGTTGCTCCGATAGGCATCCGTCTCAAGGACCTCCTCGGACACCTTCACCTCATCGCACAGCCCGTCGGCGCGCGACCAGTTCCACGCAAAGCCGTAGAGCTGGGGGTGGAGCGTACCGACATGCAGGCTCGCCCGGTCGACGGGCAGCCCGGCCGCCACCAGCCGCCACACGAACCCCTCGAACAGGGCGAGCAGGTCGTCCTCGCCCATGGCGTCGGCCAGGAGCCACGCCTCGATCTCCTCGACCGTCGTCCTCTCCGGCACTGTCGCGGGCATGCCCGTGCCGCGGCGCATGAGCGTCACGGAGGGGGGATAGCTCCGGGGCGCAGGATCGGGGGCCTGTGTCTGGATGGGCATGGATGTCCGCTCGCTCCCCTCCGCCGGTTCATGTCGTCACTGGCCGACATGTCCGCTTCTTGTTCGGCCACAATGACATCCCGGTCAACAGCGGATCGGGCGCCGTTCACCGGCGCTTCCGGCTCTGCGCGATCCGTTTCAGCCCGTCGGCGTCCGTGACGACGACCCTCTGGCGCCCGCCGACCACGAGCCCCCTCTCCTCCCAGGTGCTCAACAGGCGCGACACGGTATGGAGCGTGGTTCCCGCCATCTCGGCGATATCCTGCCGGCTGACGGGGAAATCGATGTCGATGCCGTCCTGCGTCTTGCGGCCGGACCGCTCGGCAAGCCTGAGGACGGTGAGCGCGATGCGCTGCTCGACCTGCTCGGTCGCCATCTCCATGACGCGGGCATGGCTCTCCTGCAGCCGATCGCCGACCGTGCGGGCCGCGCAGGCGGCGAACGGGGGATAGCGCGCGGCGAAATCCGCCCACAGCGCCGATGGCCAGGCGAGCACGACACAATCGACCGCGGCGACCGCCGTGGCCGGATAGGTCTCGCGGCCGATGGCAGGCGCTATGCCGAAGAGCTCGCCCTCGTCGATATAGCGCATGACGATCCGGTCGCCGTCGGCTGTCGAGCGGACGACGCGGATATGACCGTTGAGAAGGAGGAAGAAGGCGCGGGCCTCGGTGGCCTGCTCGAAGACCGTCCGGCCCTTCGGGTAGCGCGCGGGCCGTGCCTCGGCGAGGATCCGGTCCAGATCGGGGCCCGACAGTCCCTCGAAGGGTGCCAGGTTCGCAATAAGAGATCGGTCCAGATCCGGCAAACCGGGCCCCCTTCCCGTGCCTCGAGGCCTTGCCGCCATCCGCGCGGCCTTCCGTTTGCCCTTTCTACCCGTCTGTCCGTGTCAGTGCAAAAGGTGCAATAGGGTGCATGGGGCGCCTGCCCGCCCCCACAACCGCTTCTATCCGCGCGCGCTCTTCAGCCCGGGCCGGCACAGGATCGGGCCATAGCGGAGCGCAAAGAGCGCGAAGGCGAGGCTCCACAAGCCCCCGCCGCAGATCAGCAGGTCCATGTAGAAGCGGTTCGCAAAGGGGGCTGCCACGCGCAGGGCCGCCCCGGCGGTGACGGCGAGATAGAGCGCCGACGTCCACCCGTCCGCCACGATGTCGCGCCCCGTATGGCCGAGGCTCGCCCGCGTCATCACCGCGAGCGTCATGGTGCCGATGGCGCCCGCCGTGAGCGCATGCAGGGCCGCGCTCGCCGGCACGGCCAGGGGCAGGAGCACCGACGCGCCGAGCAGGAGGAAGGAGAGCGCGAGCCACAGATATCCCATATGGAGGATCAGGACGATCGGCTCGTCGGCGGTGTCCAGCCCCCGCCAGCGGGCAAGCCGCGCGCACAGCAGGACGCCGGCGGCGGCGAGAAGCACGCCCGTCGCCGGCAGTTCCGGCCGGATCGCCCACATCGCCGCGGCACCCCCCGTGGTAAGGAGCGCGGCCTTGTCGAGCCGGCCGAAGCGCGCCGGCAACCGCTCGCTGCCGTGCTTCACGAGCCAGTTGCGCGTGAAGCTCGGCACGATCCGTCCGCCGATAAGCGCGAGCAGCATCGCGATGACGGCAAGCGCCAGCCGCATCGCGCTGCCCGGCGGAACGAGGCCCAGATTCTCGCCGTGGTGGAGGGCGTTTGCGAGCCCGAACAGAGTCAGCATGACGGCGATGGGGGCGTTCCGCCAGTTGCGCCCGGCGACGACCTCCACCCAGACCGCCGTCGCGAGCACCAGCGGGAAGGCAAGGTCCAGGCCCATGGCCCAGACGGGGGCGGCAACCGTCGCCATGGCGACGCGCCCCGCGGCCCAGAGCAGGACGAGCATGGCAAGCGGCCATCCGCTCAGGGGCAATCGGCCCGTCCAGTTCGGCACGGCGGTCAGAATGAACCCCGCCATGACGGCCCCGACGAAGCCGAAGAGCATTTCGTGGATATGCCAGTCGAGTGCGGAAAACGGCCCATGAGGCACAAGGCCCCCATGGAGTATCCACAGCCACAACGGAATGGCCAGCGCCGCATAGAGGGCGGCGGCCAGGAAGAACGGCCGGAACCCGTAATGCAGGATGGCCGGCGCGCCGCGATGGCGCCCCCGCCCGTCCCGTGCGGTCTCGCCCGCCCGCCGGCGCCTGCGCGGCACCGACCGGTCGCCCAATGCCTCCGTCTGCGTCATGGCCGTTTCTCCTGCTCCTCGAGATCGATCGACCGTTGCGAAACCGGATGGGGCCGCCCGATTGCAGACCAGTCTCGAACCGTTGGCCTCTCGTCGAACCGCTCAAAGCCCGCGGTCTGCCGCACCTGGGCTCCCGCCTTCGCGGGAGCGAGCGGGGACGACAGATCCTTCCGGTCCTCTTGCCGCTCATGCCCGCGCAGGCTGGCATCCAGACGCTGCCTGGCAAAGCCGTTCACCCTGACCGCACCCTGCTCTAGAGAGCATTTCGTGAACTCATGCTCACTCAATGCCCTCCAGGTCCCTGTATTGCCGCGCTTTCGAACCGGAAAAGTGGTCTCCACTTTTCCTGAAAGCACTCTGGGCGAGACGGGCGGGCCTGTCTTTGCTCTGCCTCAAACTGGCCGAGAGGCCGTGCTCAACCGCCACCGGCCTCGAGCCTGGCGGTACGGCGCGCGGAGACGAGGAAGGCGGCGATGAAGCCCGCCGTCATCAGGAGCACGATGGTCGGCGCCGGCGCGCTGTCGATGAAGAAGCTCATATAGACGCCGAGGAAGGAGGCCGCGACCGCGATGGCGACCGACAGGACGAGCATGGCGGCGAAGCTTCTCGCGAGCAGGAAGGCGATGGCGCCCGGCCCGATGAGCAGCGCGATGGCGAGGATGATGCCGACCGCCTTGAGCGCGCCGACAATGGTGAGCGACAGGATCGCCAGGAGGCCGTAATGGAGCAGCCGGACCGGCAGCCCGACGGCCTTCGCCTGCGCCGGATCGAAGGCGTGCAGCAGGAAGTCGCGCCATTTGAGCGCGATGGTTCCGCCCGCGACCAGCGCGATGATGCCGGTCTCGGCGATGTCGCCCCAGTTCACGCCGAGCATGTCGCCGAACAGGATATGGTCGAGATGCACATCCGACTGGATCTTGGTGTAGAGCACGATGCCGAGACCGAACATGGAGGAGAAGACGACCCCCATCACCGTGTCCTGCTTGATGCGGCTGTTCTCCTTCAGGAAGCCCGTGGCCAGCGCGCACACCATGCCGGCGACGAAGGCGCCGACGGCAATCGGGATCCCCGCAATATAGGCGACCACGACACCCGGCAGCACCGCGTGGGAGATGGCATCGCCCATGAGCGACCAGCCCTTGAGCACCAGGAAGGCGGAGAGCAGGGCGGCGGGGATCGCGACCAGCACGGAGATGACGAGTGCGTTCACCATGAATTCGAACTGGAACGGCATCAGCGCGGTGTCGAGGGAGAACGTCATTTGCCCGCCTCCAGCGCTGCCGCCGCCCGGCGCCGCGCCGCCAGCATGCCATGGGTCGGCGCGAGGAAGAACGCGACGAGGAAGACGGTGGCCTGCGAAATCACGATGATCCCGCCCGTCGCGCCGTCGAGGAAGTAGCTGACATAGGCCCCGACGAGGCTCGTCAGCGTGCCGATGGCCACGGCGATGGCGATCAGCCTCGGGAAGCGGTCGGTCAGGAGGTAGGCGGTGGCCCCCGGCGTGACGACCATGGCGATGACGAGGAAGGCGCCGACCGTCTGAAGGGCCGCCACGGTACAGGCGCTCAGCAGCGTGAAGAAGACGACCTTCAGCGCCGGAACGTTGATCCCCACCGAGCGGGCATGGGTCTCGTCGAAGAAGGCCACCATCAGGTCCTTCCATTTCACGAGCAGGACGGCGAGCGACACGAAGCCGATAATGGCGAGCTGCAGCGTGTCGGCGGGCGTGATGGCGAGGATATTGCCGAGCACGATGGTCTGGATGTTCACCGAGGTGGGCGAGAGCGACACCATGAACAGGCCGAGCCCGAAGAAGGAGGTGAAGATCAGGCCGATGATCGCGTCCTCCTTGAGCTTGGTGCGCTGGTTGAGGAACAGCATGGCACCCGCCGCCAGCGCGCCGGAGAAGAAGGCGCCGATGGAGAAGGGCAGCCCCAGCATGTAGGCGCCGGCGACCCCCGGCACGATGGAGTGGGAGAGCGCGTCGCCGATCAGCGACCAGCCCTTCAGCATCAGATAGGCAGACAGGAACGCGCAGACCCCGCCGACAAGCGCGCTGACCCACATGGCATTGACCATGTAGCCGTATGAGAAGGGCTCCAGCAGGACGCTCATCGGCGAGCCTCCCCGCGCCGCGCCTTGCGCGCAGGCCCGTCCGCATCGCCCTGCCCGTCCGTACCCTCCTGCCCGCCATAGACGACGAAGGGGCGCTCGTCGTCGGTGATGACGCTGACGGGACGATCCCGGCCGGCCTCCGCCTCGGGGAAGACGAAATGGCGCAGCACGCCGCCGAAGGCCTTTTCCAGATTGGCCTGCGTGAAGACCTCCCCGGTCGGCCCGTAGGCGAGCACGGTGTTCTTCACCAGCACCGTGCGGTCGCAGAATTCCGGCACGCTGCCCAGATTGTGCGTGGAGACGAGCATCACCCTGCCCTCCTCGCGCAGGCCCTTGAGGAGCGCGATGATCGCGTCCTCCGTCTTCACGTCCACGCCGGTGAAGGGCTCGTCGAGCAGGATCACCTGCCCGTCCTGGGCCAGCGCGCGGGCGAGGAAGACGCGCTTCTTCTGGCCGCCGGAGAGCTCGCCGATCTGGCGCTTGCGGTAGTCGGCCATGCCGACGCGCTCCAGCGCCGCCGACACCGCCTCGCGGTCTCGCGTCGTGGGGATGCGCAGCATGTTCATATGGCCGTAGCGGCCCATCATGACGACATCTTCCACGAGCACCGGGAAGTTCCAGTCGACCTCCTCCGCCTGGGGCACATAGGCGATGAGGTTCTTCCGGAGCGCCTGGTCGACCGACTGGCCGAGCACCGAGATCGTTCCCCTGGCGACGCGGACGAAGCCCATGATCGCCTTGTAGAGCGTGGACTTGCCGCTGCCGTTCACGCCGACGAGCGCGGTGATTGTGCCCCTCGGCGTGGTGAAGGTCGCATCCCTGAGTGCGGTATGCCCGTTGCGGTAGGTGACGGTGACGTTTCGGACATCGAGGCCGGAGCCGTCGCCATCGGCATCCGAGGTCCCGCCGGCAAGGGCTGAGGGCGTGCGATGGAGGTTCATCCGGACAGGCCTTTCGCAATTGTGTCGGAGGTTACCCGCAGGAGGTCGAGATAGGTGGGCACGGGCCCGTCGGGCTCGCTGAGGGAGTCGACATAGAGCACGCCGCCATAGCGCGCTCCGGTCTCGCGGGCGACCTGCTCGGCGGGCTTCGACGAGACGGTGCTCTCGCTGAAGATAACGGGAATATTCTCCTCGCGCATCTTGTCGATCACCTTGCGGACCTGCTGCGGGGTGCCCTGCTGGTCGGCGTTGATCGGCCAGAGGAACACCTCCTTCAGGCCGAAGTCGCGCGCGAGATAGCTGAAGGCGCCCTCGCTGGTGACAAGCCAGCGCTTCTCCTGAGGGATGGCGTCGAGCTCCGCCCTGATCGGGGCGATGGTGTCGGTGATCTTCTGCTTGTAGGCCTCCGCATTCGCCCTGTAGATCTCCGCATTGTCGGGATCGTGCTCCACGAAGGCGTCGCGGATGTTGTCGACATAGATCAGGGCGGTGTCAGGCGACATCCAGGCATGGGGGTTGGGCTTGCCCGTATAGGGCCCGTCGACGATGCTCATCGGCTCCACGCCATCGGAGACGACCACGCCGGGAACATCCCTCAGATTGTGGAAGAACTTCTCGAACCAGAGCTCCAGGTTGAGCCCGTTCCAGAAGATGAGCTGGGCGTCCTGGGCCTTCAGGATATCGCCCGGGGTGGGCTGGTAGTTGTGGATCTCCGCGCCCGGCTTCGTGATCGACTCCACGATGGCCGCGTCGCCCGCCACGTTGCGCGCCATATCGGCGATGACGGTGAAGGTCGTCACGGCCTTGAACCTGTCCCCGGCAAGCGACGGCCCGGCCATGAGGCCGAGCCCTGCGACTGCGACGAAACCTGCGATGAGTGTACGTCTGGCGCGGCTGAACATCCAATCCCTCTCTCTGCGTTCCCTCAGTTGCGAACCGTTCGCAACACATGGCACAGCCCAAGGTCGAATGCAACTCATTTGCAATAACGAACGCAGATCCGGTATCGGATGGCTCCGGACAGCTGCCCGAGCCGAGGCTCCGCTGTGCGCGGTTGCGGTCCATAACATCGGCAATCATTGGCTTTGCACAGTTGTTGAGCTAGAGTAATTCGAGTGTCCCGCCTCCCCGATCCTCCTCCCCCTCAGGAGATTCGACGCGATGGCTACTCACATCAGCCGGAGGCATTTTCTCAAGGCCGGCATGGCGACCGGCGTTGCGATCAATGTCACCTTCCTCCCGCCGGAAACCGAGGCACGGCTGGTCGAGACGCCGCCGCGGCCCGGGCCCGACTGGCTCAACGAGGCCGGCCAGCCGCGCTACCGGCTCGACGCCATCGCCAAGGTGACCGGCGAGAAGACCTTCTCGCGCGACTACCGCGCCCGGAACCTCGAAGGCTGGCCAAAGGAGCAGTCGCACGCCTTCCTGATCCATGCGACGAAGGCCGACCGGACCTTCGAGGGCGTCGACCTCTCCGTGCTCGGCGAGGACCTCAAGCCGGACCGTCTCGTCCTGCACGAGGACCTTGTCGCCGACGGCATCGCCGTGCCGCATCCCGATTTCTTCGGCGACGTCTTTCTGGTGCCCAAGGGCGAGACCCCGCGGCTGCTCGGCCAGCCGGTGGCGCTGCTCATCTATCGCGACTTCGCCCGCTTCGACGCCGCCAAGCGGCGCGTGCGGTTCGACGACACGGTGGTGCGCTACGGCGAGAAGACCGCCTACAACACGCCCGCCAATTACGGCGCCTCGCGCTATGTGCGCATCGGCGGCGACACGCCCGACGCACCCGACCGCTACTCCCCGCTCAAGGAGAAGGTGGTCTATGGCACGTTCTCCGGCAACGACGTCGAGTGGCCATCGGCCGCCGAGAGCGCGGCCATGGCGGCGGCCGCCGAGATCGAGAAGGAAATCGCCGGGGCCGGCGAGGACGCGCTGGTCCTCAATCACACCTATTTCTCCCAATCCATCGACGCTTCCGCCATGGAGGCCGACAACGGCAATGTCTGGTACGACGAGGCCTCCGGCGCGCTGCATCTGATGATGGCCACCCAGTCGCCATACGAGGTCGCGCAGGTCTCCGCCGAACTCGTCCAGGCCTCTCATTTCCGGTTGAGCGCGGTCGACCTCAAGGTCGGCTACACGGTGGGCTACGGGACGAAGGATCACAACATCTTCCCGTTCTTCTGCGTCGTCGCGGGGCTTTATGGCGAGGGCCGGCCCGTCAGGCTCGCAAACGACCGCTACGAGCAGTTCCAGACAGGCCTCAAACGCCACGCCTTCTGGATGGACAACACGCTGCTCGTCGACCGCGAGACCGGCAAGTTCCGCGCCATGACCGGGCACTTCAAATGCGACGGCGGGGGCCGGGCCAACTTCTCCTTCCCCATCTCCACCGTCGGCGCGACGGCGACGCAGTCGATCTACTACCTGCCGAAGAGCGATTTCTCCGCCGCGGCACTCGCCTCGCGCGCGGTGGAGGCGGGCTCGACGCGCGGATACGGTACGCTCCAGTCCATGTCGGCGACGGAGATGATGGTCGACGAGGCCGCCGAGCTGATCGGCATGGACCCCATCGATCTCAGGCTCGTCAATGTCTTCAAGTCGGGCATGAAGAACACGCAGGGCGCGATTCCCGGCGGCGCCTTGCGCAACGAGGAGATCCTTCACAAGGCCAAGGCCCATCCGCTCTGGGTCAACCGGCACGACAGGAAGAAGGAATACGAGGCCGCCCATCCCGGCAAGCGCTACGGCGTCGGCTACGGCCATGTGCAGAAGGACTACGGCACCGGCGCGGAGGCCGCCGTCGCCTCGCTGGAGGTGACGCCCGACGGGCATATCTCGTTTGCCCATGTCGCCCACGAGATGGGACCGGGGGTGACCACCTCGCAGGCTATCATGGTCGGCGACATCCTCGGCCGCGTGCCGGACGAGACGGCCTTCGGCGTCGTCGACTGGCCGCAAATGCCGCTCCAGACGACCGACGAGCCCTATACGATGAGCCAGGAGGAGGAGGACAAGCGCAAGCAGAACCCGCGCTGGACGCCGCGCTTCACCTCCCCCATGAGCGCCACCAACAGCGTCTACTATCTCGGCCATGCGACGCGGGAGGCCGCCCGCACCCTCCTCGACGTGATGGTCTGGCCGGCGGCGCGCTCTCTGTGGTCGCGCGGCATCGGCGGCGGCGCCATGGCGCCCTACGACGTGCGCCGCGAGGAGCTGAGGCTCGAGCGCGGCATGGTGAATGCCGGCGGGCTGCCGCCGCTCACCTTCGAGCAGGTTGCGGCGGAGGCACACCGGCTTGGCCTCGTCACCGGCGTCACGGTGCACACCTTCAATCGCTGGCAATGGGCCGATGCGGAGTTCGACGTGCCCGGCACCGGCTATCTCTATGGCGCGATCGACGCGCTCGCGGTCAAATACGGCGATGGCGCGCCGGCCGACCGCAAGGCGCTGATGACGACGGGCGGCTGGCATTTCGTCGAGCGCGCCTCCGTCTTCTACCCGCCGGTCCAGCGCAACAATGCCGCCGTCACCTATTACGCGCCGGTCGCCACGCTCGCGGAGATCGCGGTCGACATGGGGTCGGGCAAGGTGGAGCTCCTCACCCACCATTCGATCATGGAATGCGGCCGGCAGGTGGTGCCCGACCTCGTCTCCGGCCAGCTCCAGGGCGGGCTTGCCATGGGCATAGGCCACGCGCTCCACGAATATCTGCCGCTCTATGAGGACGGCCCCGGCGACGGCACCTGGAACTGGAACCGCTACACCCTGCCGCACGCCCGGGACGTCGCGGTGTGGACCCAGACCGCGGAGGTTCTGGAGCCGCTCTCCGACAGCGACGCGCCCAAGGGCATCGCGGAGGTGGTGATGATCGCCGTCGTGCCGGCCATCGCCAATGCCGTCGCGCATGCCACGGGCAAGCGCTTCCACGCGCTGCCGATCACGCCGGAGAAGATCCTGGAGGCGCTCTCATGACGCTCGCCACCAAGCCCCTCTCGCTCACCGTCAACGGCCGCGCGGTCGGCCCGGTGGACGTGCCGGAAGGCATGATGATGCAGGGCTTCCTCCACGAATATCTCAACCTCACCGGCGCGCGCATGGGCTGCGGCCAGGGGATCTGCCACGCCTGCACGGTGATCGTCGAGCACGAGGACGGCACGCTGCAGGAGATGCGAACCTGCATCACCGGGGCGCACTGGTTCGCGGGGCGCACGGTGCGCACCATCGAGGGGATCGCCGAACGCGATGCCGACGGCGCGATCACAGCGCTCTCGCCCGTTCAGGAGGCCTATATCAGGCATTTCGCCTTCCAGTGCGGCTATTGCACGCCGGGCTTCGTGATCGGCGCGAGCGTGCTGATCGACCGGCTGAAGCGCGAACCCGTGGCACGCGAGGATCTGGAGCAGACGATCACCGAGGCGCTCGACAAGCATATCTGCCGCTGCACCGGCTATGTCCGCTATTACGAGGCGGTGCGCGAGGTCATCCTCGACACGCCGGGCCTGGTGACCGGCTGATGAGACTGCGCACCCTTCTCCTCGGCCTCGCCGGCCTTGCCGCCGTCTGTGCCGTCGCCGCCGGCGCCGTCTTCCTCGGCGCCTTCCAGACGAGCGCGGTGTCCGCCGATATCGACGAGCCGCTCACGCAGGACGAGATGGCCGCACTCGCCGAGCGCGGGGCCTATGTCACCACGCTGGCCGACTGCTATGCCTGCCACACCGCGCCGGGCGGCGCGCCCTGGGCCGGCGGCCTTCCCTTCAAGACGCCCTTCGGCACCATCTACTCGACCAACATCTCGCCGGACGAGGAGCATGGCATCGGAGGGTGGAGCCGCGCCGATTTCCACCGTTCCCTGCGCGACGGAGTGGCGAAGGGCGGCGTCCATCTCTACCCGGCCATGCCCTACGCCTCCTACCGGAAGATGACGCCGGAGGATATCGACGCGGTCTATGCCTATCTCATGACGCGCGCGCCCATGCCGGTCGCGAACCGGGAGAACGATCTCGCCTTCCCGTTCAACATCCGCCAGACGCTCACCTTCTGGAACCTTCTCAACCTGCCGTCGGAGGGAACCGTCGCGTCCGACCCGGACCGGTCCGAACTCTGGAACCGGGGCCGCTATATCGTCGACGCGCTCGCCCATTGCGGGGAATGCCACACCCCGCGCAACGCCATGCAGGGCATGGAGGAGAGCGAATATCTGAAAGGCGCGGTGATGGAAGGCGTCGAGGCGCCCGACATCACGAAGGAGGGGTTGACCCGCATGGGCTTCGACGCCCCCCTGCTCGCGCGCTTCATGCAGACCGGGCTGTCCGCGCAAGGGTCCATGACGGACCGGATGTTCGAGGTCGTCCACTTCTCCACGCAGTACATGAACGAGGACGATCTCGACGCCATGGCGGCCTATCTCTTCGATCTCGACGCCATGCCGGAGGAGCCCGCCGCGCCGCCTGCGCCGACCCCTGTGGAGGTCTCCCCCGAGCTCGCCGCGACGGCGCGCGCGACCTATCTCAATCTCTGTTCCGGCTGCCATGGGGCGGAGGGCAAGGGCATTCCCAATGTCGCGGTGCCGCTCGCGACCAATGCCTCGCTCAGGCTTGAGAGCCCGCGCAACTTCCTCCAGACGGTGCTCCACGGCATCCCGGCCCTCGACTTCCCCGGCCTTGCGCGCATGCAGCCCATGCCGGGCTTTGCCGGCGAGCTCGACGACGAGGCCGTCGCCGACCTTGCCAACTGGATGCGCGCCCGGTGGGGCGGCCAGGAGCCGGACGTCACGGCCGGGGACGTCGCGAAGATGCGCCGGCGGGCCGGAGAGTGATGTCCGGCCCCGCCGGACGGCGTCACATATCGACGATCACCTCGAACCCGCCATAGATCATGCGCTTGCCGTCGAACGGCATCGGGTTCGCGTCGGGCTGGAGGCGCGGGTCCGCCATCACCTTCTCCATGCCCGCATCGCGCACCTCGCGCGAGGGCCAGAGGACCCAGGCGAAGACGACCGTCTCGTCCTCCTTGCACTTCACCGACATGGGGAAGGAGGTCACCTCGCCATCGGGCACGTCATCGCCCCAGCATTCCACCATCTTCAGCGCGCCGTGCTCCTTGAAGACGGCGCCCGCCTCCTCGGCATGCTTGCGGTAGACCTCGCGATTCGCCGTGGGAACCGCTGCCACGAAACCATCCACATAAGCCATCGTTTCTCTCCCTATCGGCCTTCGAAGGCCCGTTCCAATGTTGCAATGTCGAACTTCTTCATCTGCAGGAAGGCGTCCGTCACGCGGCTCGCCTTCCCGCGGTCGGCGTCGCCCAGCATGGTGGACAGCACGCGCGGCACGATCTGCCACGACACGCCGAACCGGTCCTTCAGCCAGCCGCAGCGCTGGGCCTCCGGGTCGCCTCCCTCGGCGAGACCGTCCCACAGCCGGTCGATCCCGGCCTGCGTGTCGCAGAGCACCTGCAGCGAGATCGCCTCGGTGAAGGTGAACCGGTGATCGTGCGCGCTGTCCATGATCCGCACCTCCTGCCCGCCGAGCGAGAAGACGGCGTGCCTGACGGTGCCTTCCGCATCGGGCCCCTCGCCCGCCGCGTAGCGGTCGATGCTCTCGAGCCGCGACTGTGGGAACAGCGACATGTAGAGGTTCATCGCCTCCTCCGCCCGGCCGCACTGGTTCCCGACGAAGAGGAGGCAGGGCGCGAGCTTGTCGGCGCGGGGGACGGAATTGATCTGCCAAGTGACGCCAAAGCGGTCCGCCACCCATCCATAGGCGGGGCTGAACGGGTAGCGGTCGAACGGCATCAGCGCCGTCCCGCCTTCGCTAAGCCTGTCGAACAGTGCCCGCGCCTCCTCCTCGCCCGAACAGTTGACGAAGAAGGAGAGTGCCGGCGTGAAGGAGAAGAGCGGCCCGCCATTGAGCGCGACGAAGCCTTGCCCGGCGACCTCGAAGCCCGCCGTCATGACGGAGCCCTCGGGCCGGCCGGCCATGCCCGCTGACTCCGCCGTATAGTGCGTAAGCGAGCCGACCTGGCCGTCGCCGAAGGCGGAAACGTAGAATTCCGCGGCCTCCTCCGCCTCGCTGTCGAACCACAGGAAAGGTGTGAGAGTTCGGGATTTGCTCATGGATCCGCTCGTCCTGCGGTCAAGGTCGTGAAAGGGTGGCGGGCTATTGCGGGAGCTGGGCGGGATCCATCCAGAAAACCTCCCAGATGTGACCGTCGGGATCCTCGAACGACCGGCCGTACATGAAGCCGTGATCCTCCGTTTCGCGCTGCTCCTTGCCGCCCGCGGCCAGCGCCTTGTCGAAGAGCGCGTCGACACGCTCCCGGCTCTCCACCCGAAGGGCCAGGAGCACCTCCGTCGTGGCGCGGGCGTCGGCGATGTCCTTCTTGGTGAAGCGGCGCAGGCTCTCCGGCGTGTGCAGCATGGCGTAGATCGTGTCGGAGATGACGAGAGCCGCCGCCTCGTCATTGGTGAAGGCCTCGTTGAAGGAGAAACCGAGCCCCTCGAAGAAGCGCTTCGAGCGGTCGAGATCGGCAACCGGAAGATTGACAAAGATGGCTTGCGGCAAGAGGGCGCTCCCTGGGTTCGCGTGAGTTTGTCGAAAAGACTGCCTCGTCGATCTGGCGAAATGGCGGCAGTCGCCGCCGGATGCGTTCCATATTTAGGTTGATATCAATCTATATTGACTGTGTCAAACATCCTTTTCTCAATGCAGCGGACATCCCGTATGCCCCACGGGCAGACCGGCGTCCTCAAGACCGACCGGCGGGACCCGCGCATATCCATCGCACGCAATTCCAGTTGTCAGACATCTGATGTCATGCTACCGAGCCCTCGCAATGACACAGACGACGCTCGACGAACTGAGACAGCTCCTCACCCCGCGCGGCGTGATCTGCGACGCGGACGAGACGGCCCGCTATCTTCAGGACTGGCGCGGCATCTTCCGCGGCCAGGCGCTCGCCGTGCTCAGGCCGGGTTCGGCCGGGGAGGTTGCCGGGGCGCTCGCCATCTGCCGGCGAGCGGGGATCGCCGTCGTGCCGCAGGGCGGCAATACCGGCATGGTCGGCGGCAGCGTGCCCTCCACCGACGCGCCCACAGTGCTCCTCAGCCTGGAGCGGCTCGACGCGATTCGCGAGATCGACACGGTCGACGACACGATGACGGTGGAGGCGGGCTGCATCCTCGCCGACATCCAGGCCGCCGCGCGCGAGGCCGACCGCCTCTTCCCCTTAAGCCTCGGCGCGGAGGGAAGCTGCCGCATCGGCGGCAATATCGCCACCAATGCCGGCGGTGTGCATGTGCTGCGCTACGGCATGACGCGCGACCTCGTCATGGGGCTCGAGGTCGCCCTGCCCGACGGTACGCTGTGGAACGGCCTGCGCCGGCTGCGCAAGGACAATACGGGCTACGATCTCAAGCAGCTCTTCATCGGGTCCGAAGGCACGCTCGGCATCGTCACCGCCGCGGTCGTCAAGCTCTTCCCGCGCCCGCGCGAGCATGTGGTGGCGCTGCTCGCCATCCCCGAGCCCGCCGCCGCGCTCGCGATTCTCGGCCGGCTGCGCCAGGCGACGGGCGACCGGGTGGCCGCCATCGAGCTCATGATGCGGGCCGGCATCGACATCTCCATCCGCCATGTTCCGGGCGCGCGCGATCCGCTGGAGGCCCCCTACCCGGCCTATCTGCTCGTGGAGCTCGCCACGCCGCGCGCCGACGAGGGGCTCGCCGCCCTGTTCGAGGGCCTCGTTCCCGGCCTCATGGACGACGGTCTCGTGCTCGACGGCACCATCGCCGCCAACGAGGCGCAGGCGGAGAGCCTCTGGGCCCTCAGGGAGGGCATCACGGAGGGGCTCCAGCACGAGGGCATCCAGCTCAAGCACGATGTCAGCGTGCCGGTGAGCCGGATCCCGGCCTTCCTCGCCGCCGCCGACGAGGCGGTCGCCCGCGTGAGCGAGGCTGTGAGGATCGTGGCCTTCGGCCATGTGGGCGACGGCAATATCCACTACAATCTGATCCTGCCTGCGGGGCTCGACGCGGCGGGAACGGAGGCGCTGCGCGAGCCCCTCACCCACGCCGTCTACGACACGGTTTCCGCCTTCGACGGCAGCATCAGCGCCGAGCACGGGCTCGGCCAGCTCAAGGCCCGCGAGATCGCCCGCTACAAGACCCCGCTGGAGCTCGCCCTCATGCGCCGTATCAAGCAGGCGCTCGACCCGGACGGGCTGATGAACCCCGGAAAGGTGTTCGCCGATGGCTGAGAAGGAGGCGATGGCGGAAGGGTTCTCCCCTGTCGAACGGCCGGCGAGGCTGTCCGACGAGATCGCGCGCCGCATCGCCGAGCGGATCGCGTCGCGGGCGCTCGCGCCGGGCGACCGCCTGCCGACGGAGGCCGAGCTCTGCCAGGCCTTCGGCGTGAGCCGCGCGGTGGTGCGCGAGGCGGTCGCGAGACTCCGGACCGACGGGCTGGTGGAAACCCAGCGCGGCGTCGGTGCCTTCGTTTCGCATTCGCCGGAACTGTCCGTCTTCCGGCTGGAGGCGGAACGGGCGAGCCCGGCGGAGCTGCGCCAGATCTTCGAGCTGCGCACCGATGTGGAGGCGGGTGCGGCAGCACTCGCCGCTGCCAGGTGTACCGAGACCCAGATGGAGGCCATGCGCACCGCCCTGTCCGCCATGGCGAAGGCCGTCAGCGAGGGAGAGAACGGCACGGCCGCCGATGTCGCCTTCCACATCGCCATCGCGGAGGCCACCGACAATCCGATCTATCGCGACTTCCTGCGCTTCCTCGCCCATCGCCTGGAGCAGGCGATCGGCACGGCGCGGCGCAATTCCGCCACCCATCAGGGCTGGAGCGAGCGCGTCCAGATCGAGCACGAGGCGATCTTCGAGGCGATAGCCGCACGCGATCCCGAGGCCGCCCGGACCGCGGCCAAGGCCCATATCATCAACGCCGCCCACAGGCTGGGCATAAGGAGCAGGACGTGACCGAGACCCGCGACATCCCCGTCTGCCAGCCCTTCGATCCCGATCCGCGCCCGGCACGCTTCACCCCGCCGAAGGGCGCGGTCGACACCCATTTCCACGTCTTCGGGCCGGCAGACCGCTACGCCTATGTGCCCGACCGCACCTACACCCCGCCCGAGGCGCCGCTTGCAGCCTACGAGCACATGCTCGACACGCTCGGCATCTCGCGCGCGGTCATCATCCACCCGAGCGTCTACGGCACCGACAACAGCGCCTCGCTCGACGCCATGCGCGAAACCGGGCTCGATATGCGCGGCATCGCGGTGGTCGACGACACGGTCTCCGATGCGGAGCTGCGCGCGATGGACGAGCAGGGCATGCGCGGCGTGCGCGTCAACCTCCTGTTCGGCGGCGGCGTCGCCTTCGAGGCGGCCGAGCGCATGGCCCGCCGGATCGCCGATCTCGGCTGGCATCTCCAGCTCCTGATCGACATATCGGCATTCGATGAGCTGGAAACGCGGCTGAAGCGCCTGCCGGTCGATACGGTCATCGACCATATGGGCCACATGCCCACGGCGAAGGGCGTGGATCACCCGGCCTTCGCGACGCTCATGAGGCTCGTCGACACCGGCCGGACCTGGGTGAAACTCTCCGGCGCCTACCGCATCACGGCAGAGCGCGAGGCGCCCTATCGCGACGCCGAACCCTTCGCCAGGGCGCTGATCGACTGCAATCCGGAACGGATGGTGTGGGCCACCGACTGGCCTCATCCCTTCGTTCAGATCCCCATGCCCAATGACGGCGCGCTGCTCGACATGCTCGCCGACTGGGCGCCCGACGAGGCGGTCCGCAATCGCATCCTCGTCGACAACCCCGCCAGGCTCTACGGATTTTCCGAGGTGCAGGAGAGCCGGCCGACCCCCGTCAACGTCCATAAGGGAGGACAATGATGACACTGTTCAAGACAAGCCGCCGCGCGCTGCTCGGCCTCGGCATCGCCGTCTCCGCCGCTGCTGCGCTGAGCCTCGGCATGGCACCGGCCCGGGCCGAGACCACGCTCAAGATCGGCTGGACCACCTCCGATGGCGAGAAGGATCCCTATGCCATCACCGCGCGCCAGTTCGCCAAGGCGCTCGAGGAGGTCGCGCCGGGCGCGTTTGAGGTAAAATATTACCCCAACCGCCAGCTCGGCGACGAGAAGGAGATGCTGGAGGGCCTGTCCTTTGGCACGCTCGATGTCGGCGTCATCACCAATGCGGTGATCGCCAATGTCGCTCCCTCCTTCCAGCTCAACGACATGCCGTTTCTCTATTCGAGCGAGGAGCAGGCCCATGAGGTGCTCGACGGCGAGGTCGGCCAGAAGCTCCTGTCGGATCTGGAAGCCAAGAAGATCATCGGGCTCGGCTTCGCCGAGGGCGGCTTCCGCCACATGATCAACAATGTCCGGCCCGTGACCGCGCCCGCCGATGTGGAGGGCGTGAAGTACCGGGTGATGCAGAACCCGATCTATATCGAGATGTTCAAGTCGCTCGGCGGCAATGCCGTTCCCATGGCCTGGGGCGAGGTCTACACCGCCGTGCAGCAGGGCACGATCGACGGGCTGGAGATCCCGGTCGCCGTGATCGAGTCCAACAAGTATCCGGAGGTCACGCAGTATCTCTCGCTGACCAAGCACACCTATTCCGCGCTCGGCCTCCTGATGTCGGCCAAGACCTGGGACAAGCTTTCCGAAGACGAGCAGAAGGCCGTGCGCAAGGCCGCGTCCATGGCGATTAAGGCCGAACGCGAGATCGCCGCGAACAACGTCAAGGAGCTCATCGGGCAGATCGAGTCGGAAGGCATGAAGGTCAACGAGGTCGAGGACGTCGCCGCCTTCCGCGCCAAGGTGAAGCCGGTCTACGACCAGTTCCGCGACCAGATCGGCGCGGATGTGCTCGACAAGACGCTCAAGCAGGTCGACGGCGACAGCTGAGCCTGTCGCTGAAGCCCCCCTCCCATCGCTGACGCGACGGCCCCCTCTCCCCTCGCGGGAGAGGGTGGCGCCGCAGGCGCCGGGTGAGGGGGAGGCGCCCGCCGCAACCTCTATAGGGGACAGTCTTCCATGATGCTATCCGCGCTCGATGCCGTCTCGCGCCTCGTCGCGAAGGTCACAGGCGCCGCCGTGGCCATCATGGCGGCCGTGGCGATGACCAGCCTCATCCTCCAGGTCTTCTCGCGCTATGTGCTCGGCGAGACCTTCGGCTGGACGGAGGAGCTGGCCCTGTTCCTGTTCACCTGGATCGTCCTCCTGGCCGGCAGCCTCGGTGTGCGCGAGGGCTTCCATGTGCGCCTCACCCTGATCACCGGGTTCCTGCCGGCGCCCGTCTCCGCCGTCTGGGAACGCGCCATCACGCTGCTCGTGATCGTCTTCGGCGCCGCGCTCGCCTCGTCGGGCTGGGACTATGTCGCCGCCACGCTCGGCCAGGTCTCCGCCGCCGTGCGCTATCCGGTGGAGTGGCTTCACATGGCCGCGCCGGTCGCCGGCGCCGCCATCGTTCTCCACGGTACCGTCCGCCTGTTCCGCCCCGTCGAGCGCACGCCCGACGCCGTCGTCGAGGAGTATGTCGATGACTGAGACCGGCATCGCCCTCGGGCTCACCTTCCTTGCCCTGCTCGTCGGCGGCGTGCCCATCGTCGCCACGCTCGCGCTCGCCACCCTCGTCGGGCTCTGGTACGCCGATATTGACTTCATCGTGCTCGCCCAGCGCACCATTGCGGGCACGCAGGTCTTCAGCCTGCTCGCCATCCCGGGCTTCGTGCTCGCCGGCGACCTCATGATGCATGGCGGCCTGTCGGCCAGGCTGGTGCGGCTGTGCCAGGCACTGGTGCGCCATGTCACCGGCGGGCTCGGCATGGTGACCGTGCTGTCGGCGAGTTTCTTCGCCGCCATTTCGGGCTCCGCGCCCGCGACGACTGCCGCCATCGGCAAGATCATGATCCCGGAGATGGAGGCGCGCGGCTACCGGCGCAACTTCTCCACAGCGCTCGCCACCGCATCCGGCCCCATCGGACAGATGATCCCGCCCTCCATTCCCATGGTGATCTGGGGCGTGGTGTCGGAGGAGTCCATTTCCCAGCTCTTCCTCGCCGGCATCGTTCCCGGCATCCTGATCGCCGGCGGGCTGATGGTGTGGTGCTGGATCTCCGCGCGCGCCATGGGGCTTTCGCGCGAGACCCGCCGCTCGACCGGCAAGGAGCTGCTGGCAGCCCTCAACGACGCCAAATGGGCGCTCGGTGCGCCCGCCGTCATCCTCGGCGGCATCTATGGCGGCATCTTCACGCCGACGGAGGCCGCCGCGGTCGGCGTCTTCTACGGGCTCGTGGTGGGGCTGTTCGTCCATCGCGAGCTGAAGGTCGCAAATCTCTACGCGATCATCCTGGAATCGATGAAGACGACCGCCATCGTCTGCTTCATCATCGCCACGGCGTCGGCCTTCGGCTGGCTGATCGCGCTGGAACAGCTTCCCATAGCGCTCGCCGACGCGATCCTGTCGGTCTCCGACAATCCGATCGTCATCCTGCTGATGCTGAATGTGGCGCTGCTCGTGATCGGCGCGGTGATGGACAATATCGCCGCCATGATCATCCTCGGCGGCGTCCTGACCGCCATCGGCTCCCAGCTCGGCCTCGACCCGATCCATCTGGGCGCGCTCGTGGTGATCAACTTCGCCATCGGCATGGCGACGCCGCCGTTCGGCTATTCGCTGTTTGTCGGCTCGGCCATCTCCAAGCTGTCCATCGAGCAGATCTCGCGCGCGCTCTGGCCCATGCTGCTGATCCAGATCGCCGTGCTCATGGCCGTGACCTACATCCCGGAGGTCACGCTGGCCCTGCCGAGCCTGTTGCGCTGACCGCTCCCCGCCCCGCCGCCTGGAGCAATGCGCGCCCGATTGGACGCAGATTGCTCCAGGCCCCTGTATTGCCGCGCTTTCCGGAAAAGTGGTGTCCACCTTTCCGGAAAGCTCACATCTAGCGCGCGCTGAGCATGGTGGTGCGGAAGCGCGACAGGGCGATGGCGAAGACCGCGACGTCGATGCCCGCGATCCAGACGAGTTCCGGCCACACGATGGTGAGCCCGGCGCCGCGATAGAGCACCGCCTGCGCGAAGGCCACGAAATGGGTCGAGGGCATGAGCTGCGTAACGTTCTGAAGCCAGACCGGCATGCTCTCCAGCGGCGTCGTGCTCCCCGACAGCAGGTTCATGATGATAATCACCGGGATGATCAGGAGCCCGAACTGCGCCATCGACCGGGTAAAGGTCGCCAGCAGGATGCCGAGCGCGGTCACGGAGAACTGGTAGAGCACGGCGCCCGCGACGAACAGCGCCAGCGAGCCGTGCACAGGCACGCCGAGCAGCCCCTCCACCACGAGCAGCAGCGACAGGAGCGCCGCCGTCGCGATGACCAGCCCGTTGGCCCAGATCTTGGCGAGCATCACCTCCGCCGGGCTCACCGGCATGACGAGCAGGTGTTCCAGCGTCCCGTGCTCGCGCTCGCGGATCAGCGCCGCACCGGTCAGGATGACCGACAGGATGGTGATGTTGTTGATCACCTGCATGACCGCGGTGAACCACATGGACTGGAGATTGGGATTGAAGCGGGCGCGCGTGACGACCCTGACCGCCTGGCCCGCATCCGCGCCCTGGGAAAGATAGCCCGCCACCTCCTGCGCGACGATCTTCTGGAGGTAGGAGGCGCCGTTGCCGGCCTGCGCCATGGCGGTCGCGTCGATATCGATGAGCACGCTCGGCCGGTGGCCGCGCAGAACGTCCTTCTCGAAATCCGGCGGGATCTCGATCACGAACACATAGCGGCCGGCATCCATCGCCGGCGTGATCTCCGCCGGCGCAATCTCGTCGGCCGGGCTGAAATAGGGTGGCTGGATCGCGCCGGCGATCCGTCTGGACAGATGGGACCGGTCCTCGTCGGCGACCGCGACGGAGGCGTTGCGCACCTCGAACTGCACGCCCGTCGCCACCGAGTAGATGGCGAGCGTGAAGATGTAGAGGATCAGCACCGAGAGGACGGGATCGGCCTTGAGGCTGCGGAATTCCTTCACGCCGAGGCGGGCTATGTTGGCAAGACTCGGCATGTCTATCGTTCCTGCTTCCGCAGCGCGAAGCGCGCGGCGACCACGAAGACGACGGCGAACAGCGCGAGCACGGCCTGCTCGGCCCACAGGTCGCTCATCGGGAGCGCCTTGGTCATGGTGCCGACCGAGATCTGCTGGAACCAGGCGGAGGGAAACAGAGGCGCGACCAGCCTGCTGCCGCCGGTCAGGGCGGAGACGGGCACCAGGAGGCCCGAGAAGTTGACCGCGGGAATGAGCGACAGGACGGCCGCGGCGGCGATGGCCGCCACCTGGCTGCGGGTGAAGGAGGACACGAACAGGCCGAACCCCGTCGCGGCCATGACATAGAGGAGCGCGCCGAGCGAGAGCGCCGCCATGGACCCCTTCACCGACACGCCGAACAGCATCTGCGCCAGCACGATCTGGCTGACGAAGCTGAAGAAGCCGATCAGCACATAGGGCACCTGCTTGCCGAGCAGGAATTCGAGCCGGCCGACGGGCGAGGCCCGGAAGTTCATGATCGACCCTGTTTCCTTCTCGCGCACCACGCCCACGGCCGTCATCATGGCGGGGATCAGGATCAGCATCATCATGATGACGCCGGGCACGATGGCATAGACGCTCTCGAAGGACTGGTTGTAGCGGAACCTCGTCTCGATCGAGATCGGGGATTGCGGGGCGGCAAGCGCGCCGAGCCGGGCCTGTTCGCTTGCATAGGCCTGCGCGAGCCCGTCTATGTAGCCGCGCGCGGTCTCCGCCCTGAAGGGCATGGCTCCGTCCAGCACCACCTGGACCTCAGGGCGGCGGCCCGCCATCAGATCGCGGCCGAAGCCCGGTGGGATCTCCACGGCAAACTTGATCTCCCCGCTCTGGAGGCGCCGGTCAAGGTCGCGGCTGCTGACCAGCGGCGTCTGCCGGTCGAAATAGCGCGTGCCCTCGAAGGTCTGCAGGAGCATTCGGCTTTCGCGCGAATTGTCCTGGTCGAGCACGGCATAGGGCAGGTCCTCCACATCGAAGGAGATGCCGTAACCGAAGGTCATCAGCAGGATCAGGGGCCCGAGCACCGCGAAGGCCAGCCGGACCGGATCGCGCGCGATTTCCATCAGCTCGCGCCGGGCATAGGCCCAGAAGCGCCGGATATCGAAGCCGCGCGCGGCGGGGGGCGCCGCCTTGCTTTCCCCAACGGGAACCTCGCCTGTCTCCTCCTGCGGCACGGCCTCGTCCGCCGTCGCGGCGGCGTCCTCCAGATAGGCGACGAAGGCCTCTTCCAGCGTGTCGGCGCCGCGCGTGTCCACAAGCTCCGCCGGCGTGCCGACGGCGAGCACCTTGCCGGCATGCATCAGCGAGATGCGGTCGCAGCGTTCCGCCTCGTTCATGAAGTGGGTGGAGATGAAGATCGTGACCTTGCGGTTGCGCGACAGGTCGACGAGATACTGCCAGAACCGGTCGCGCGCGACGGGGTCGACGCCGGAGGTCGGTTCGTCGAGGATCAGGACCTCCGGCCCGTGGATGAGGGCGACGGCAAGCTGCAGGCGCTGGCGGATGCCGAGCGGCAGCTCGTCGGGCAGGCTGTCGGCGACGCCCGCCAGGTCGAAGCGCTCCAGCATCTCCTCAACGCGCGGGCCGACCTCCTCGGGAGGGAGGCGGTAGAGGCGCGCGTGAAGGTCGAGGTTCTGGCGCACCGTGAGCTCGGCATAGAGCGAGAAGGACTGCGACATGTAGCCGACGCGGCACCGGGTCTCCATGTCGCGCGCATCGAGCTCCCTGCCGAAGAGCCGTGCCGTGCCGGAACTCGCCGGCAGGAGGCCGGTCAGCATCTTCATGGTGGTGGTCTTGCCGCAACCGTTGGAGCCGAGGAAGCCGAAGATCTCCCCGCGCCTGATCTCGAAGCTCACATGGTCGACCGCCGTGAAGTCGCCGAACCGCCGCGTCAGGTCGCGGGCCTCGATGGCGACCGCCCCGTCCTCGCTCTCCAGCGGCGGCACGGTGACTTCGGTATGGGCCGCGCGCTCTGCCTCCGGCAGCATGGCGATGAAGGCCGCCTCCAGGTCCTCCGCGCCGGCCGCGTCGCGGATCTCGTCGGGCGTGCCCGTCGCGATGATCCTGCCGTCGTTCATCGCGGCAAGCCACGAGAAGCCCTCCGCCTCCTCCATATAGGCGGTGGCGACGAGCACGCTCATCTGCGGGCGCCGCGTCCTGATCCGGTCGATGAGCGCCCAGAACTGGCGGCGCGACAGCGGGTCGATGCCGGTGGTCGGCTCGTCGAGGATGAGCAGATCTGGATCGTGGACCAGCGCGCAGCACAGGCCCAGCTTCTGCTTCATGCCGCCGGAGAGCTTGCCGGCCGGCCGGTCCGGAAAGGGCGCGAGCCCGGTCGCCTCCAGGAGATCCATGATCCGGCGGTGGCGCTCGCGCGCATCCTGGCCGAACAGCCGGGCGAAGAAATCCACGTTCTCGTAAACGCTGAGGCTCGGATAGAGATTGCGGCCGAGCCCCTGGGGCATATAGGCGATGCGGCTGTGGCAGGTCCAGCGGTGCGGGGGCTCGCGCATGTCGCCGTCGAGCACCGTGACCGAACCGTCCTGAATCCTGCGCACCCCGGCGATCAGGCCGAGCAGCGTCGACTTGCCGACACCGTCCGGCCCGATGAGCCCGGCCATGGTTCCGGCCGGCACCGAGAGCGTGACGTCGTCCAGCGCGAGGACGGCCCCGTAGCGGTGCGTGAGGCCCTCCAGCGTCGCGACGGCCCCGGGCCCGCCATCTGTGTTCACGGCAGGGTCACGGCCAGCCATGACGGCCACTCGGTCGCCTCGTCCACGCGCACATAGCCGAGGCCGCGCACGCCGGTCTTCACCTTGTCGCGATATTTCCGGAGGATCTCGACCGGCACCTGGAGCTTGACGCGGAAGGAGAGATTGTCGCGCTCATCCGCGGTCTCCACGGCCTTCGGCGTGAACTGGGCCTCCGCGGCGACGAAGCTGACGGTTGCCGGCACGACATAGTCGGGGATCGGGTCGAGCACGAGGCGGGCCTGCGCCCCGATGGCGAGCCGGCCCGCATAGCGCGCCGGCAGATAGATCGTCATGTAGACATCGCCGAGATCGAGGATCGTCAGGATCCGCGCGCCGGCGGCCACCACCTCGCCCGGCTGGACGAGCCGGTACTGCACGCGGCCCGAACGCGGCGCCTTGAGCACCGTATCGTCCATGAGCGTCTTCAGCCTATCCACGGTGGCCTGCGACGCGGCGATGGTGGCCTCCGCCCGGTCGATGCTCGCCTGTGTCGCGTCCACAAGGGCGCGCGCCGTGGTCAGCCTCGATTGCTGCTGATCGAGCAGCTCCGTCGTGGCGTAGCCCTGCTCGTGAAGCCTCCTGGCGCGCTCATATTCGCGCTCGGCGAGGTCGAGCTGGCTCTTCTGCTGGGCAAGCGTCGCCTCTGCCTCGCGGCGGGCCTGGCGGGATTCGCGAAGCTGGGCCTCAGCCGCCCTGAGCTGGGCTGCCACCTCGTCGGACTGCATGCGCGCGACGACCTCGCCCGCCTCGACCATGTCGCCCTCGTCGACGAGGATCTCGATCACGCGGCCGGCCTGCTTGCTCGCAATGTCGACCTGCTCGGCCTCGATACGCCCGTTGCTCTCCGCGATCCCGTCGGGAAGCCTGGACGCCAGGACCGTGTACCAGTAGTAGGCGCCGGCGGCGGCAAGGGCGACGAGCGCGGCGGCGATGAGCCATTTGTACCTGGCGACCATGGGTATCGTCTGCTCGCTCTGGATATGCGGAACGGAACGGGACCGCGGATGCCGGCTACAGATAGCCGGCGCCCCCCGAAGCGGCATTGATACAGGTCATACTGTGCGGGTGACAACTCGGCAGGTTCGCCGAGCCCCGGGGCCGGTCAGATCGAATCGCGGATCAGCGGCGAGGTCGAGCAGTGGATGCCGCCGCCGCCGAGATACATCTTGTCGTAGGCGACCTCGATGATCTCGATGCCGAGCCTGTCGAGCTTGTCCTTCGTCTGCGCCGATATGGCCGCGGACATGATCACCTTGCCCGGCGCGATGGCGAGGCAGTTGACGGTGGAGATCGGATCGCCCGGCGAGACCTCGACCGTCCGGATACCGAGCTCCTTGAGCTTCTCAAGGAACCAGAAGGGGAGCTGGACGGGATTGATGATCGCGGTATCGACATCGACCATGACCAGCGCTCCGTCGATATGGAGCCGGTAGCCGGTGAGATCGACGCGCAGGAGCTCCACCCCTTGCGCCCGCAACACGTCCTCCACCTGCCGGCAGCCCTCCTCGTTGACCCGGTTCGACCGGCCGATCACGGCGGTCTGCGGATTGAGCCAGACGAAGCTGCCGCCCTCCATGATGCCCGTGCCGTGGACCGTGCGCAGGATGGGCATGCCGAGCGCGGCGAGCGTGCGGGTCGCGGAGACCTCCTCGCCGCGCCGGATCTTCGGGCCCAGCCGCGTGACGATGGCGCCGCCCTTGACCGCGATGACGGAATCGCGCGTGTAGCAGGTCTTCATGCGCTCGGGCTCGGCCCTGTCTATGAACACGACCTCCACGCCGTTGTCGCTGAGCGCCTTGACCAGCGCGTCGTGCTGGGCCTGCAGTTCCTCGAGTGCGGGAATGGTCGCGCCGCGCCAGTACCAGCCATGCTCGGGATCGCCATAGGAGCCGAGCTCCTCGTTGCGCATCGTGGGGTCGATGACGCCGAGTTCCTCGCCCGGCCGGTGCATGAGCACCATGCGCAGGCGCCCGACATCGTTGTCGCAGCCCCATTTGCGGCCCCAGACCTCCTCCTGCTGCGCGGCCGACTCGAAGGCCGGCTCGGGCCAGGAATGGAAGATCTTCATGGTCATGTTGTAGCGATATTCTTCCTCGCTGACGGCGGACATGTCTGCGAATTCCCCTTGTTTGAGCGAAGCGGCGCCGATCAGGCCCCGACCGGGATCCACCATTCCTCGCCGCGCTCGGTCGTCACATATTCCGGCCAGCGGTAGTGGACGGGTGCGGGATAGTCCTTGCCGAGCAGCGGCGGCACCCAGCGCTCCCCGCCGATACCGCCGCCGGTGCGCTCGCGGAATTCCGCCCGGCAACGCTCCAGGAGCTCCGGCTCGGCCATGAGGTCGATCATGGTGGTGGCGACCACCTCGCCCGCCTTGAGGAACATGGGGTCCATGGCCGCCGGCAGGCCGCCCAGCGCGCAATGGCACCAGTGCGGCACGGCATGACCGGCTTTCGGGGGCTTGAGCGCCGCGCGCCCGATATAGAGCCGCACGGTCGGCGCGTGCCATGTGTAGTCCGTATAGTCGTCGGAGGTAAAGTTCCTCTGCCAGGGCGGCAGGCTCTCGCGCAGCATGGCCTCGCCCTCGCGCGGCTCCACGAGGCGCTCGATCTCCTCCATCAGCGGTTCGTCCACCGGCTCGAAGCCGAGGGACTTGCGCATCTCGTTGGCGAAATCCTTCGCCTCCCGGCTCCATTTCGGCGCGCCGACGCGCTCCAGATTGCGGTAGGTGATCTCCGCGAGCGCATGGTTCGGCAGGCCGGGGCGGGTCTTGGTCACCCAGTCGCCCTTCGCCTCGGTATGGGTGATGCCGGCGACGTGGCTTGCATTGTTGTCGAGGATGCGGCCGATCTGCTCGGCCATCTCGATGGTCGGGCAGCGCCAGGAATACTGGATCTGGCCGAAGCGCGGCGGCAGATTGTCGGCGGTCGCCTGGCCCGCGCACAGGATCGCCTCGTTCACTGTCCAGCTCCCGCGATGGGGCAGCATGGATTCCTTGGTGTATTTGGAGGTCGTGTACATGAGGCACACCGCGTCGATGGCCGCGGGCGCGCGGGCGACGGAGTGGTTGTTGTTGGTGCCCTCGCGCCCGCCGGCGCCGAGCCAGCTCTCCGGCTCCACGCATTCGAAGGTGTAGACCTTCGACCAGTAGCAGCCGCAATGGGTGTCCCAGACGGTGGTGTTGGACAGCGCCGGCAGCGAGGTCGGGTGGAAGCTCAGGGCGGCGTCGAGATCGTCGTAATAGCCGTGCGATGCGTGGACGGGCTTCGACCCGCACATCTTCTCCGCCGGCTCGCCGAAATACTTGATCGTGCCCGCAATGCCGTGGCGGACCATCGCCTCCTTGGCGGCGAGTACGCCCGTGAGCGAGCCCATGCCGAGGGCGGAATGCGGGTCCGTGTGGCCGGCGGCGTAGCGGTGCACGCCGTCGCGCGGCTTCTTGTAGGGCACGGGATCCTGCGAGGTGCCGGGCACGGCGTCGTATTCGGCATAGGCGCCGATCACCGGGCCGCCCTCGCCATTGGTGAAGGTGGCGCAGAAGGCCGTCGGCATGCCGGCGCTTTGCGCCTCCACCTCGAAGCCCTCCGCCCTCAGCCTGTCGACATACCAGCGCGCGGACTTGTATTCGCGCCAGGACGGCTCGTGGAAGTGCCACAGCGTCATGTGATCGCGCGAGAGGTCCTCCGCATGCTCCTTGATCCAGGCGAGCGCGGTGCGCTTTTCGGGCGTGAGCTCCGACATCCCTTTACTCCGTGGTTCGCGATCAGCTGTCGTCGGCGGGCGCGGCCGACTGGCGCATCATCCGGCGCTCGCGCCGGCTGCGCAGGACCATGTCGGCCACCAGAAGAAGCAGGGTCAGGAACACCAGCGCGGTCGCCACCGCGGCGATGGTCGGGTCGAGATTCTCCTGGATCCCGTCCCAGATGCGTTTGGGCAGCGTGTAGATGTTGCGGCTGGTGATGAACAGGACGGTGACGATCTCGTCGAAGGAGATCGTGAAGGCGAAGAGCGCACCGGAGAGGACGCCCGGCATGATGCAGGGCACGATCACCCAGCGCACGGTCTGGCTGACCGAGGCGCCGAGATTGCGCGCCGCCTGCTCCAGGCGCACATCGAAATTGGACAGGGCGGCCGACACGGTGATCACCACATAGGGCAGCGCGATCAGCGTGTGGGCCAGGATCACGCCGAGATAGCTGTCGATCAGGTCGATCGTGATCCACATCTTGTAGAAGGCGAGCGCCTGGACGATCTGCGGCACGATGATCGGCGTGAGCATGAGCGTGCGCACGAGCTCCGACCGGTTGGAGGCGATGCGCCAGCATCCCACCGCGCACAGCGTGCCGAGGATCACCGCGCACACCGTCGCCGCCAGCCCGATGAAGACGCTCTGGCCGAAGGCCGCGAGCCAGCGGTCGTCGGAGAAGAAATTCTCGTAATGCCTGAAAGAGAGATGCTCCTTCGGCATGGAGAGATAGTACTGGTCCGTCAGCGAGACGGGAAAGATGATCAGCATGGGCAGGACGAGGAAGCCGACCACCGTCCAGGCGCCGCCCAGCACCAGCCCTCTTGCGAATGTGAAGCGTCCCTCGGTCATCGCGCGGCGAACAGCTTTTTCAGGTCAACGAAGCGGGACATGCCGAACAGCAGGACGAAGACGGCGATCAGCAGCGTGGAGGCCATCATCGTGGCCGTGCCCCATTGCAGCGTCTCCTCGAAATGGACCGCGATGAACTCCGCCACCATCACCACCTTGCCGCCGCCCAGAATGGCCGGCGTGATGTAGAAGCCGAGCGAGAAGATGAAGACCAGCACCGTCGCGCCGACGATGCCCGGCAGCGAGAGCGGCAGGAAGACCATGTAGAAGGCCTCGAAGGCGGACGCGCCGAGCCCGCGCGCGGCAGCGACGAACGCGCGGTTGATGCCGATCATGTTGGTGTAGAGCGGCAGGATGGCGAGCGGCAGCATGAAATGCACCATGCCGATCACCACCCCGACCTCGTTGCGCGACAGCGACAGGGGCTGGTCGATGAGGCCCAGAAACTGCAGCGTGCCGTTGATCGCGCCATTGGGCAGGAGCAGCATGACCCAGGCGAAGGCACGGATCAGCACCGACAGCCAGAAGGTCAGGAGCACGCCGAACATCATCCAGGTGAGCTGGCGCCGGCCCACATGGACCATGGCATAGGCGACCAGATAGCCGAGCGTGACGGTGATCGCCGTCGTCACCACGCAGACCCTGAAGGTGGTCCACAGGATGTTGTGGATCGTGGAGCTCGTGGCGAGGTCGGCATAGTTGCCGAGCCCCGGCTCCGGTTCCGTCACACTCAGCCAGAGAACCTGGAAGAGCGGGAAAATATAGAAGACGAGGAGGAGCGCGACGGCCGGCAGGATGAGCAGCCAGTAGATGTTCTGCGCGTTGAAGCGCCATCGTCTCCCGGCACGCGGCGGCCGGACCGTTTCCACACCAGCGCTCATCCGCCCTCGACGCTCCCCTTCGTCCCTTTGCCGGCCCGCAAGGCCCGGTCAGCCCGAAATCACCTCGAGATAGCGGGAGACGGCGGTTTCCTGATGCTCCAGATACCATTCGCCGTTGAACGGGAGCTGGACATCGTAATTCGCCTTCTGGCCGGGATCGTACTGCTTGAGGTCGTCGGGCACGAGGTCGGCGGCGGCCGGGTTGGCCGGGCCGTTGCCCATGGCCTTGAAGAGCGAGATCTGCTGCTCGGGCGCCTGGGCGGAGGCGATGAACTCCATCGCCGCCTTGCCGGCGGGGTTGCCCTTCGGAACCACCCAGGTGCCGCAGGTCACGACCCCCTGATTCCACGTCCACTCGATGTCGCCGCCGGTCTCGCGATGGAGCAGCAGCGCGCGGGTGTGCCAGATATTGCCCATCACGACCTCGCCGGTGCGGAAGAGCTGCTGGCTTTCCGAGCCCGAGCCCCAGAAGATCACCTCGTCCTTGATCTCGGCGACCTTGGCGAGCGCCCGGTCGAGTCCGTCGGGCTTGGAGAGCTCCTCATAGACCTTGTCGATGGGAACGCCCTCGGCCATCATCGTGCTTTCCAGCATGCCGATGGGGTTCTTGCGCATGGTGCGCTTGCCGGGGAAGGTCTCCAGGTCCCAGAAGTCCTTCCAGCCCGTCGGTGCGCGCGGCACGCGGCTCTTGGCGTAGGTCAGCGCGAAGCTGAACAGGTAGTTGGCGAGCCCGTGGTCGAAGATGAACTTCTCGTAGACCTTGCTCTTGTCGACGATCGAATAATCGATCGGCTCGAGGATCCCGGCCTTGCCGAGAACGAGCGTCGTGCCGATGCCGGAATCGCAGACATCCCAGGTCACCGCGCCGGATTCGACCATGGCCTTCATCTTGCCGCCGGACGGTCCCGTCCCGTCGATGACGACCTTGATGCCGGTGTCCTTCTCGAAGGGGATGCCGAAGGCCTCCTCATAGGCCTCGATGGCCGGCCCGCCCCAGTTGACCACCACGACCTCGTCGGGTGCGGCAATGGCTCCGCGCAGCGGGATCGAGGCCGCCGCGGGAATGATGCCGAGTGCGGCGATGGCGCCCAGGAAGGTCCGCCGGTCGATCTCGCCCTTGTTGTACCGTCCGGCCGCGATCTCCGCGCAATCGAGTGCAAAATCCTTGTGATCGTCCGTCATCCGTCTCCCCTGCAAATCATCGCGCCCGCCCCTTGCGGCGGACGTTGGCGGCGCCCGATGGGCCCCCGGTATCATGGCTTGCGGGACCGCCCCGGCCGGCCCGTCCTCAAGCCAGATCGCTGATCGTTTTTTTTACGGCAAAAAATACAATAAACTTGCCAAACGGATTTTAGCAAGCCGAAATAAGCAGCATGTCCTGCTTCAATTCCAAGCAGGCGCAGCCATCCCGAACGTGTCCCCATCCCGACCGCCGGAGCCGCTTGCCATGACCGTCGCCGACCTGATCGTCTCCAATGCCAATATCGTGACCATGGACGAAAGCCGCCCCCGGGCGCAGGCGCTCGCGGCGCTTGGCGGCCGCATCCTGGCACTTGGACCCGATGCCGAGATTGCCGGCCTTGCCGGCCCCGGCACGAGGCGGCTCGACCTTGACGGGCGGACCGTGATCCCGGGCATCGTGGATTCGCATTGCCACCCCGACACCGCCGCCGTGAGAAGCAGGCTGTGGATCGATCTGAGCCCCGAATCGACGCCAGACCGCGCCTCCGTGCTCGCACGTCTCGGGCAAGCCGCCGGCGAGACGGGCAGCACGGGCGAATGGATCGCCGCGTGCCGGCTGAACGACCTTAAGAGCGGCGGCTATCCGACCCTCGCCGAGCTCGACGAGGCGACCGGCGACCGCCCGCTCTTCATCCTGCGCACCGACGGCCATATCGGCCTTGCCAACTCCGCCGCCTTCGCCGCGCTCGGCATCGACCGGACCACGCCCGACCCCGACTTCGGCTGTTTCGACCACCATCCCGAGACCGGCGCGCTGACCGGCGTGGTGCGCGAGACGGCGGCGCATCTCTTCATCAACCGTATTCTCGACGAGACGCCGCTGGAGGCCTATGTCAGCGGCCTTCGGGGGCTGTTCGGCGAGTGGAACGCGCTCGGCATCACCTCCGTCTACAACTCGCTCACCGCGCGGCCCGGCATCGCCGCCTATCAGCTCATGCGGGCCAATGCGCTGCTCACCATGCGCGTCGGCATCATCGTGAGCGGGCGCGAACCGGGACTGGTCGAGTCCTTCATCGACGCCGGGATCCGCTCCGGCTTCGGCGACGACTGGTTGCGCGTCATCGGCGTGGAATGGTGCCCGGACTGCTCGACCAGCGGACGCACCGCCGCCTATTACGAGCCCTATATCGGCACGCCCGTGCCCGGCGAGCCGGCCGACAATCGCGGCATGCTGCTCTACGAGGCCGACGACATGAAGCGCCGGGCCATCGCCGCGCACAAGGCGGGCCTACAGGTCATGATCGAGGGCGTCGGCGACCGCGGCATCGACTTCGCGCTCGACGCCATAGAGGCCGCGCTTAAGGCCCATCCGGCCGACGACCACCGTATGCGCGTGGAGCACTGCTGCTACGTCACTCCGCGCCAGCTTGCGCGCATCAAGGCGCTCGGCGTGATCGATTCCTCGGCCACGGGCTTCATGTACGATCTGGGCGACGCCTATATCGCCAATCGCGGCCGCGACGCGATGCGTTATATGTGGCCGCATCGCACGCTGATCGACGAAGGCGTGATCGCGCCTGGCCATTCCGACGCGCTGGTCTGCCGCGCCGACCCGTTCGCGGCCATGTGGTCCATGGTCAACCGCCTGTCCGACACCGGCCAGTCGCTCGACGCGCGCGAGGCGATCACGGCGGAGGAGGCGCTCAAGGCCTATACGCTGCTCGGCGCCTGGTCGGGCCGGGAGGAGACGGTCAAGGGATCGCTCGCGCCGGGCAAATGCGCCGACATGGCCGTGCTCGACCGCGACATGCTGTCGATCCCGACCGACGAGATCCGCGAGACCCGCGTCGACATGACCATCGTCGACGGGCAGGTCGTCCACGAGCGGTGAGCGATAGCGCGGCGTCAGGGGGCGCGATATCGCCCTCCTATCGGTCCTCCACCACGGTTGAGGCGTCCGGATCCCAGCCGAGCCAGACCGTGCCGCCAATCTCGGGTGTCACCGCGCAGCGCCATGTGGGCGTCGTCACCGACAGGGACCCCAGCGTGTCCGTCTTCACATGCAGCTCGAAGCTGGAGCCGTTGAAGTTGAAGGCCTCGATGCGTCCCTGGACGCGGTTGGGCATCTCGGGCTCGTCGCCGCGCACCTCGATCTTCTCCGGCCTGAGCGACACGACGATGCTGTCGCCCTCCGAAAGGGCGCGCTCGGGGCGCGACTGCACGAAGCGCTGGCCGTCCACCGCATAGGCCATGTCGTCACCGGCGGTGCGCTCCACGGTGCCGGCGAGGAAGTTGCTCTTGCCGAGGAAATCCGCGACAAACCGGGTGGCCGGCTTCTGGTAGAGCTCGGTGGGCGTGCCCTTCTGCTCGATCCGCCCGTCGCGCAGGATCGCGACCTGGTCGGACATGGACAGCGCCTCCTCCTGGTCGTGGGTGACGTAGATGAAGGTCGCACCGAGGCTCTTGTGCAGCGACTTCAGCTCCCACTGGAGGTCGGCACGGAGCTTCTTGTCGAGCGCCGACAGCGGCTCGTCGAGCAGCAGGAGATCCGGCTCGAACACGATGGCCCGGGCGAGCGCGACGCGCTGCTGCTGACCGCCGGAGAGCTGGCTCGGCATGCGGTCGGCGAACTTGCCCATCTGAACCAGATCGAGCGCGCGGGTGACCTTCTCGCGGGCCTTGTCCTTCGCCACGTCGCGCACGCGCAGCGGAAAGCCCACATTGTCGGCGACGGTGAGATGGGGAAACAGCGCATAGCCCTGGAAGACCATGCCGAAATTGCGCTTGTCCGGCGGCAGGTGGGTGATCACCCTGTCGTCGATCATGATATCGCCGCCGGACGGCTGGACGAAGCCGGCGATGGACATGAGGATCGTGGTCTTGCCCGATCCCGACGGCCCGAGCAGCGTGAGGAACTCACCCTGGCCCACGGTCAGCGACACATTGTCGACGGCGGCGTGATGGCCGTAATATTTCGACAGGTCGCGGATGGATACCGAATGGGCGCCCGCGCCGCCTCCGGCGTTCGATGTCTTGTCTGCCACTGCCTACCTCACCCTCTCGTCCCCTCGGCGACTGCCGGATTGTGTGAAGCCTCCCCAGAGCCTGTCAATCGCGCCGGGCGCGCGGCATGTCGCCCCGACATTGTTTCTTTTCTTGCAGATAATACAATATACTGCAATGGACAAACGAAAAGACGGCATGCCGGGGTCCGGCACAACATGTAGGGGAAGGCCCACCGTGAACGACAGGAAGGTTTCCGGCAGGCGGCTGGAACTGGCGCAGCGTCTGCTGGGCCTGATCCGCAGCGAGGGCCTCGCCAAGGACACCCATCTCATAGAACAGCAGCTCGCCGAGCGGTTCGGGGTCTCGCGCACGCCGGTGCGCGCCGCGCTCAAGGTCCTGGAATCCCATGGCGCGGTGCGCGCGGTGCCGAATCTCGGCTTCTTCGTCGACCGCGAGCCGGACGAACTCTACGCCATGGACCTGTCCGGCCCGATCTCGCGCGACGACGAGGTCTATGTCCGCATCGTCGACGACCGTCTGGCCGGCCGCCTGCCGGAGACCGTCACCCAGACGGAGATCGTGCGCCGCTACGATGTGAGCCAGGCCCAGATCCGGCGTGTTCTGGAGCAGATGGCCGACGAGGGGCTGATCACCCGCAGCCCCGGCCATGGCTGGACCTTCGAGAAGACGCTCGACAGCTGGCAGGCCCAGACCGCCAGCTACGAGTTCCGCCGGGTCCTGGAGCCCGCCGCGATCCTTCTGGAGAGCTTCCGGCCCGACGGGGAAGTCCTCGACCGGCTGAGGCGCGAGAACGAGGCGCTTCTGGAGGACGAGACGCTCGGCCGCTCGTCCAGGGCGCGGCGCTTCCTGGTCGATGCGAATTTTCACGAGGCCATCGCGCGGCTGACGCACAATCCGATGTTCGTGCAGGCGATCCAGCACCAGAACCACATGCGGCGGATTCTCGAATATCGCGGCTATACGAACGCGCAGCGCATCGCCGACTGGTGCCGCGAGCATCTCGCGATCCTGAAGGCGCTGGAGGCGGGCAATCTGCGCCGCGCATCGCGCCTGATGCGCGACCATCTGGACAATGCCCGGGCCAATGCCGAGACGGTGCGGGGGACCGGCGACGACAGATCCTCGTCCGGCCGGAGCTAGAGCGCTTTCAGGAAAAGTGGACACCACTTTTCCGGTTCGAAAGCGCGGCAATACAGGGACCTAGAGGGCCCCGCCCCTCCCCCTGTCGCGCAGGCTGTCGGCATTGAGGGCGGTGGCCGGCACCCGGCCCTCGAGCGCCTCGATGACGCAGTCGGCGGCCGCGAGCGCGGTGCGCTCCAGGCTGCTTTCGGTGGACCCGCCGAGATGGGGCGACAAGATCACGTCGTCGCGCCCGCGCAGGACCGTGCCGGGCGCGTGGACATCGAGCGCGGCGGCCCCCACCAGCCCCTCGTCGAGCGCCTCGGCGAGCGCGTCCTCGTCCACGAGCCCCGCCCGCGCGGTATTCACGAAGATGGCTCCGGACTTCATCGCGCGGAAGGCCTCCGCGTCCATCATGTGGCGGGTCTCGGGCCTCAGCGGCACATGCAGCGACACGAGATCGGCCATGGCGAGGCCGTCCGCGAGGCTCTCCGCCTTGCGCGCGCCTCCGGCTTCCAGAACCTCCGCCGGGGTGCGCGGCGCGACCGCCACGATCTCCATGCCGAAGCCCAGACGCAGGCACCGCGCGGTCGCGCGTCCGATTGCGCCCCAGCCGACGATCAGCGCGGTCTTTCCGGACAGCTCGATGAAGCGGCGGTGCTCGCGGAACCCCGTCTCGCCCGCGCGCACGGCCCGGTCGGCGGCCGGCACCCACCGCGCCGCGGCAAGCGCCAGGCCGACCGCCAGCTCCGCGACGGACTGCGCGTTCGCGCCGGGCGTGTTGGCCACCAGTATGCCCAGCTCGCTCGCCGCCGCGATATCGATGGTGTCGAACCCGGCGCCGTGGGAGACGACCGCCTTCAGCCGCCCGCCGGCCTCCATGGCCGCCCGGGAGAATCCGGCATCGCGGGTGATCGCGGCATCGCAATCGACGATCTCGCCCATCACCGTCGCCATATCCGGCGCCGCGGCGAGCCGTGTCTCGATACCGGCCTCCTCAAGCCGGCGGCGCCCGGCCTCGTGAACGGGTTGCACAAGAAGACAGCGCACGGACCCTCGTCCCTTTCCTCGACAGCGGCTTCCGGGTGGGCGCCGGGGCACGGGGCCGCACGGCGGGATGGCGGGTCCTTATAGCATGACTGCCGCGCGCGGCATGGCGGTTTCCCCGCACCCCCGGTATCAGGCGTCGGCCCGGCCATGCATGCACATCAGCGTCTGCTGGCCGAGCGCCACGAGGGTGTGCTTGCCGTCCGCCTCGGCAAAGACCTCGAGCTGGCAGACGGTCAGCGTGCGTCCCGATTTCGCGACGCGGCCCACCGCCTCCAGCGCGTCGCCGCGCGCGGGGTTCACGAGGTTCAGCTTGAACTCCACCGTGAGCACCGAGCTGTCCTGCGGGAACAGGGTGAAGCCCGCATAGCCGCCGGCCGAATCGGCGATCGCGGAGGTCCCCCCGGCATGGAAGAAGCCATGCTGCTGGGTGAGCTCCGGCCTGTAGGGCATGCGGATCGAGACCAGCCCGCGACGGATCTCCGCGAGCGACGCGCCGAGATGCGCCATGAGCCCCTGACGGGCGAAACTCTCCTCCACCCGCTGGACGATATCGTCGGCGAGCGGGCCGCCGATCTCCCTGGACATGGGAACATCCCTCCAGATTTGCCCGCCGGAGTGTAGTGAGCTTTTCCGGCGGCGTTAAGCGGGACGCGCGGCGTGTGCCGTCCGCCGCACATGCGGCGTTACGACAGCGTGCGGTCGAGGAACGCGACCAGATGCTCGTGGTGCTCGTTCTCTCCGGCACTTCCTGGAATATGATCCTGGCCCTCGTAGTAATGGACCTCCGCCTCCTTGCCGCAGCGCTTCAGGCGCGCCTCGAGACGCCGCGTCATCTCGACCGACCACACGCGATCCGCCGTTCCATGGCTGAGGAAGAGCGGACAGGCGATCTCCTCCACCGCGATGGGCGTTGTGGGCAGGAGACCATCGGACGACCCGCGCCACGTCCAGGCCCGCTGGCCCGGGTCCCAGGCCTGCCAGCCGGGATCGCCCGCATCGCGCCAATAGCGGCTGTCGAAGGCGCCGCAGACCACGTCGGCGGGGCTGTGGGCGGCGACCGCGTCGGGCGCGCCGGCAATGCGGTCGCGCGCCATGAGCGAGGCGACGAGCAGAGCGTGCTCGCCCCCGCGCGAGACACCGTAGAGCCCGACCTTCCCCGCGACCGGCGCGAAATCGCGCAGGGCCCTGAGCGCCTCGACCGTCCGGTCGAGCGGCACTTCCGCGATGCTGCCGGCGTTCCAGGCATTGCCGCCCTTCGAATAGCCGAAGGGAAACGCCAGGAAGCCATGTGCGGCGAGCAGGACCGCATTGCGGTGACTCCAGCCGGAGAACGCGCCCTCCGACCCGTGCAACACCATCACGGCGGGAAAGGGCCCGTCGCCCGGCGGACCGTAGGTCGTGCCCCAGTCCGGCATCAGGCGGCGTACGATCTTCAGCGTCATGGGAGACAGGCCTTTCTCTCGGATTGCGCGGCAACGGGCGGGAGGCGAGACCATTGCACCGGCCGAGCCGCGCCGCAACGGTTCTTGCGCAACCGTGGCGCCCGCCTATCCCGGCCGCGCCCGCGCCATGAGGTCCACGGCCCGGTCGAGCGCGTCATCGTCATGGGCCGCGAAGCCGAGACGGAAGGCTTGCAGGGGGCGGCTCGCATCGAGCGCGAAGCGCGAACCGAACGTGACGGAGAGCCCCAGGGCAGCGGCCCGTGCCGACCAGCGCTCCGCATCCGTTCCGCCGCCGGCGAGCCGCAGCCAGATGGCGAGACCTCCGGCGGGGAGCGTGAAACGCGCATCGTCTCCAAGACGCTCTGCCAGCAGCACCGCCATGCGGTCCCGACGCGCGCGGTAGACACGCCGCGCCTTGCGGGCGTGGCGGCGCAGCGTCCCGTCGGCGATCAGACTGGCGAGCGCATGCTCCAGCGGCACGTCCCCCTGCCGGTCGATGGCCTCGCGCCGCTCCGCCATGCGCCGCAGGAGGGCGGGGCCGGCGAGCGCATAGCCGAGCCGGATGCCGGGCGTGAGAAGCTTCGACAGCGACCCCACATAGACGACCGGCCCGCCAGGCTCCGTGCGCGCCGCAATCGGCAGGACGGGCCGGCCATCGAAGCGGTATTCGTGGTCGTAGTCGTCCTCCACGATATGAAACCCGTATTGGCGGGCGAGCGCGACGAGCCTCAGCCGGCGCGCGGCGCCGAGGGTGACAGTCGTCGGATACTGGTGATGCGGCGTCACATAGACCGCCTTCAGCCGCCTCTCGTGCCGGGCGAGCGCTTCCAGCGCCTCGGGATCGATGCCGCCGCCATCGACCGCAACCCCCGCAATCCGGGCACCGGCGGCACGGAAGGCCGCCCAGGCGAGCGGATAGCCGGGGGTCTCCGCCGCGATGACGTCGCCCGGCCCGACGAGCGCGGAGGCGGCGAGAAAGAGCGCCATCTGGCTGCCCCGGGTGACGATGACATCCTCGCCCGAGGCGACAAGCCCCCGCTCGCTGCCGAGATGGTCGGCCAGCGCCTCGCGAAGCGCGCGGGTGCCGAGCGGCGATCCGTATCGCCCCGCCTCACCGGGGGACGGCGAGGCCAGCGCACGGCGGATGGCGCGGGCGAACTCCGCCGCCGGCACGAGGCGCGGGTCGGGCGTGCCGTCGGTGAGGTCGAGCATTGGCGCGCGGGCGGGATCCGCCGGTCTTTCGCGCCTCTCCGTCCCGGGAGGTCGTTGACGCGCGACGCCGCCCGCATCGGGCAGGTCGGAGGCGACGAAGGTGCCGCGCGCGGGCTCCGCGACGAGCCAGCCCTGCATGGCGAGCTCGTGATAGGCGGCGTCGACGGTGTTGCGGTTGAGCCCGAGATCCCGCGCCAGCGCGCGCGTGCCGGGCAACCGGTCCCCGGGCCTCAGCCGCCCGCGCCCGATTTCCGCCACGATGGAGGCGCCGAGCGCGAGGAAGACGGGCTCGCCCCGCTCCCGCCTGAGCTCGATGGTCACCTGCCTGCCCTTGCCGGCTCCGATCCTCATCCGGCCCACCCATTTTCCCAAAACCGGCCCTTTCAGGCAGGCCGGTCGAGGGATATTGCACGGCGCGAAGGCTGCCGGCAATCCGCCCGCCCGTCTTTCGCACTCAGGGAACCGCCCACGATGCTCGGTACCGTCCTTGCCATTCGCCATATCCATTTCGAGGATCTCGGCACCTTCGAGCCGGTGCTCCGGGATGCGGGCTACGCCATCCGCTATCACGATGTCGGCGACGGCGGGCTCGCCGCGCTCGATCCGCTCCAGCCGGACCTTCTGGCCGTGCTCGGCGGGCCGGTCGGCGTTCACGACGGCGACGCCTATCCCTTTCTTGCGGAGGAACGCGCGCTGATCGCCAGGCGCCTCGAGGCCGGGAAACCGCTCCTGGGCATCTGTCTCGGCGCCCAGCAGATCGCCATGGCGCTCGGCGGGGCGGTCGCGCCGGGGTCGGAAAAGGAGATCGGCTTCTCTCCCCTCGCGCTCACCGAGGCCGGGCAGGACAGCCCGCTCAGGCATCTCGACGGCGTGCCCGTGCTCCACTGGCATGGAGACGGTTTCCGGACACCCCGGGGCGCGGCGACCCTCGCCTCGACGCCCGCCTGCCCGAACCAGGCCTTCGCGCTCGGCGATACCGTCCTTGCGCTCCAGTTCCACCCGGAAGCCGACGCCTGCAACGGCCTTGAGCGCTGGCTCGTCGGCCATGCCTGCGAGCTTGCCGCCAGCGGCACCGACCCGCAAGCGATCCGCGCCGATGCGGCGCGCTTCGGGCCCGGCCTGCGCGAGGCCGCGCGTGCCATGTTCGCCGACTGGATCGAGGGATTTGCCCCATGAGCATTGCAGACAAGCTCCACGATGTGCGCGAAACGATCCGCGCCGCGAGCCTCCGGTCGGGACGCGCCGGCGACGCCGTGCGCCTCGTGCTCGTCACCAAGACCATCGAGCCCGAACGCGTCCGCGAGGCGATCCGTGCCGGCCAGGTCGATCTTGGCGAGAACAAGGTACAGGAAGGCCGCCGGAAGGCGGAGGCGCTTGCCGGCGAGCCCGTGCGCTGGGCCATGATCGGCCATCTTCAGAGCAACAAGGTCAAGGACGTGCTGCGCTTTGCCGGGGAAGTCCAGTCTCTCGACCGGCTGTCGCTCGCCAGGGCGCTGGAGAAGCGCCTCCAGTTTCTGGGGCGCGGGCTCGACGTGCTGGTGCAGGTCAACACCTCCAACGAGGCCTCCAAGTTCGGCCTCGCCCCGGCGGACGTCCCGGGCTTCCTGAAAGAGCTCACCGCCTTCGACGCGCTGCGCCCGAAGGGCTTCATGACGCTTGCCCGCTTCACGCCGGACGAGGAGGAGGTGCGCCGGTGCTTCCGTATTCTCCGCCAGATCCGGGACCGGGCGCTGCGGGATGCCCCGCAGGGCGAGGCCCTGTCGGAGCTCTCCATGGGCATGTCCGGCGACTACGGGATCGCCATCGAGGAGGGCGCGACCGTCGTCCGCGTCGGCCAGGCCGTGTTCGGCCCGCGCGCCCTGCCCGATTCCCACTACTGGCCGGGCGCGCCCGGAACGGAGGCGGCCGACCGGAACCGATGAGAGTGGCCTCGGCAGCGGGTACGGGGCACCGCCAGCGGCGAACCGCGGCGATGCCCCGCACGGGTTGCGATGCGCTGCGCCCCGATCAGGACGTGGCGAGGCTCTTTCGCTCGCCTTCAAGCAGCGCCTTGCGGTCGACGATGAACGAGACCGCGACGCCCGCCACAAGCGCCCAGAACGGGGCGCTGATGCCCAGCAGGGACAATTTCGACATGGCGACCGCAAGCGCGACGAAGGCGCCGGTCTGGTTGCCGAGCGACTTGCCGAAGGCGTTCTGGAACGCGGCCAGCAGGACGCCGATCATGGCGAGCCCCGCAACCGTTCCGATGAGTGCGCCGGGCAGCGACATCACCACCGGCACGGCGGCCCCGGCCACCAGCCCGAAGGTCCCGAACAGGATGCCGTTGATGACGGTCGCCGCATAGCGTCCCTCCGTGTTCTCGCCGGCTTGTTCGGACGAGCAGATGGCGGTCATGGGACCCGCGATATTGGCGTTGTGGCCGCCGAGCAGGCCGGCCGCGACGCCGCCGATACCGGACACGATCGTCATCATGTTGATCGGCGGGCGGTACCCTTCCGCCATCAGCACACCAGTTGCCTGCGCATTCTCCGCGCCGATGACCAGAAGGGCCAGCGGCACCGAGATCGCGAGGAAGGCGTCGAGCGTGAAGGCCGGCGCGGTGAATTCCGGCATCACGAAGGCGATATCCGCGCTGCCCCCGCCGACGGAGCCCATTGCAAAGGCGGCCAGGAGGCCGACAACGAAGGCGGAGAGCACCGGCGGCACGGTCTTGGTGACGCGCATGGACACGAAGAACGCCACAATGGCCGCCCCGGCGATGATGGGCGCCGACCCCACGGCGGACACCGCACCCGTCGCGAAGCGGATGAGCGCGCCCGCGATCATCGCCATGACGATGGGCATGGGCAGCCACCGCATGACCCTGCCGATGAGGCCGCTGACGCCGAGCAGGAAGACGATCGCGCCCGCCATGATGAAGGCGCCGACGGCCTCGTTGAACGAGAATGCGGCGAGCGAGCCCGCCACGAGCGCCGCGCCCGGAATGGAATAGGCGCCCGTGATGGGCTGCTTGTAGCGCAGCGCCAGAAAGATGCTGATGAGCCCGCCGAGAAAATAGATGGCGAAAAGCCACGCCACGGTCTGGCCGTCCGTCAGCCCGCCGTTCCTGGCGCCGCCGATCACGATGAGCGCCGGGCCGGAACAGCCGAAGATGGCCGCGACGAGCCCGGCGCCGGCCGTCTTCAGGTTGAGATGCCGGGGCAGGTCGCGCAGGCCGCTGGCGATGCCCGGCCCCGTCTCCACGATGGTTCGTTTTTCCATGTCTTTTCCTCCCTTGAAGCGGCGGGAGGGCCGGCATTCCCACGCCGGCACCGCCTGCCTGGTGGACCCGGCCGGTCCCCCGCCCGGCCGGGCATGCGGTCAGCGGCCGGTGAAGTTCGGCGCGCGTTTCTCGTGGAAGGCCGTCACGCCCTCGCGGAAATCGTCAGACGAGCGCAGGCGGCTGTAACAGTGCCCCTCAAGCTCGATGGCCACGGAGAGGGTGGCGTCGTCGGTGTCGTTGAGCAGTGTCTTGGCGGTGCGCTGGGCAAGCGGCGAGAAGGCGATCAGCTCTTCCACCAGGGCGTCGACGGCACTCTCGAGTTCCGCGTCGGCCACCACCTCCGTGGCGATCCCCCAGTCATGGGCCTGCTGGCCGGTGATCCGCCTCGACCGCATGACGATGTCCTTCGTGCGGGTGATGCCGACCATCTTCTGCAGGCGCGCGGACCCGCCGGAGCCCGGAATCTGGCCGAGCTTCTGCTCGGGCAGCGCGTAGAGCGTGGTGTCGCTGGCGATGCGGAAGTCGCAGGCGAGCGACAGTTCGAAGCCGACGCCGAAGCAATAGCCGCGATTGGCGGCGATCACCGGCTTCGAGCAGCGTGCCGGCGCGGCGATGTTCCAGGCGAGATGGGCGACATGCTCGGGGCTCGCCTCGAGGAACCCCCTGATGTTGCCGCCGGAGGAGAAATGCGCGCCCGTGCCGGACACCACGATCACGCGCACGCGGGCATCGCCGTCCAGCGCCTCGAAGACGAGGCGAAGCTGGTCGCGCTGGGCCATGGACACGACATTGTAGGGCGGCCGGTCGAGGACGATATCCGCGCGCTGGCGTTCGGCATCGACGGTCACGGAGAAGCCGTCGAGCTCGGCGAGGCGCGGATCGTCGAAACGCATGGTCTCAGTCATGATGGAGGGCATCCTTTCACTCTGCCTTCTGGGGATATCCGGGGGTCGCCGCGCCCTCGGGGCGGTAGTCGCCCGCCACGAGCATGCGGCGCAGAACCTTGCCGACCGGCGATTTGGGGATCTCGTCGACGAAGACGATGCGGCGCGGGCGGCGGAAATTGGCCAGGCCCGAGGCCCGGCAATGCTCGTCGAGCTCTTCCGCGGAGACCTCGCCGCTGCGCTTGACGAAGGCCGTGACGATCTTGCCCCAGCGCTCGTCCGGCAGGCCGACCACGGCGACCTCGGCCACCCGGTCGTGGAGCGAGAGGCAGCTTTCCACCTCGACGGGCGAGACGTTCTCCCCGCCGGTGATGATCATGTCGTCGACACGGCCGGTGACGAACAGGTCGCCGTCCTCGTCGAGGAAGCCGGTATCCCCGGTGAAGTACCAGCCCTGCCGCAGCGCCTTGGCGTCCGCGTCGGGCCGGTTCCAGTAGCCCTCGAAGGATTCGTCGCCCTTCAGCAGCGCGACGATCTCGCCCTCCTCGCCGGGTTCGGCAACATCGTCGGGCGAGGCGGCGTCGAGCTTCACCACGCGGATCATCTGGTTGATGCCGGCGCGCCCCGCCGAGCCGGGCTTTCCCGCGGCATCCTGCTCGATGGTGAAGGTGTAGATCTCCGAGGAGCCGTAATGGTTGACGAACAGCTCCGGCCGGAAGGCCTCCTGGAGTTTCTTCAGGAGACCGTCGGTCATGGACGCCCCGGCGAAACCGAGCTTGGAGACGGTCGCCACGCGGTCCGGGGAGAAGGCCGGATCGTGCAGCATGTCGTGATAGAGCGTCGGGACGAGATAGAGATTGGTGATCGCCTCCCGCTCGATCAGCGCGATGGCACGCCCGGCATCGAAGCGGGGCATGCAGACGAATGTGCCGCCGGTCAGCGAGGAGGCGATGAGCGAGCGTACGCCCATCGTGTGGTAGAGCGGCATCACGCCGAGCGTGCGCTCGCCGTGCCTGTAGAGGTTCTGCGCCACATGGGCGACGGCGCCGGCGCGCTCGGCCCGGTGGCGGCGCGGCACGCCCTTGGGGCGCGAGGTGGTGCCGGAGGTGTAGAGCATCAGGGACCAGTCCTCCGCCCCGGCGCGCGGCCGGGCGTCGGGGGCATCGGCCTCCATCATCGCGGCGAGCTCGCCCGCCGCGGCGCAGGGCAGGTCCGCCGCGCCCGGGGACTGGCGGAGCGCCTCCTCCGTCACCTCCTCGTAGAAGACGGCCCTGGCGCCGGCATCGCCGACGGCGTAGTCGATCTCGTCGCCCTTGGCGCGCCAGTTCAGCGGCGTCACGATGAGGCCCGAGAACTGCGCGGCCCAGTGGAGCGAGGCATTCTCCCAGCGGTTCTGCATCACGGTGAGAATGTGATCGCCGGGCTTCAGTCCCATCCGGTCGAGCCCCGCCACGAGCGCTGAAATCCTGCGATACCACTGCGCATAGGTCAGCCGCGTGTCGCCGTCGACCACGGCGAGCGCGTCGGGATCGCGGCTGACGCTCGCAAGAAAGCTCGTCCCCAGATCAAGCATCGTCCTTTTGCTCCTTCCTGACGTCCTCCAGGGCTGCCAGCGCAGCCTTCACGATCGTCGCGTAGCCGGTGCAGCGGCACAGATGTCCGGACAGGTGCTCGCGGACCTCGTCCGCGCCAGCGTCGGGCCGCGCCGTCAGCAGCGCGTCGAGCGTCATCAGGATGCCGGGGGTGCAGAAGCCGCATTGCAGGCCATGATGGGTCCGGAACGCCTCCTGAAGCGCGCAGAGGCGGGCGGGCTCCGGCGCGAGCGCCTCCACGGTGCGCACATCCGCGCCCTCGATCTGGGCGGCGAGGATGAGGCAGGACCGCGCCGGCGCACCGTCGACCTGCACGGTGCAGGCCCCGCACACGCCGTGCTCGCAGCCCACATGGGTGCCGGTCGCGCCGATCTCATGGCGCAGCAGGTCGCAGAGCAGCATCCGGCCTTCGGCGCGGACGCGCACCTCGCTGCCATTGAGGCGAAAGGTGACGAGATGTGTCTCGCCGGCGGTCAGCTTCGGCATGCGCAGGCCTCCTCGATGGTCCGGCGGCCGAGACGGCGCACGAGCTCGCGGCGGTAGCGCGCGCTCGCATGGAGGTCGTCGCGCGCATTGAGCGACCAGGCGATCTCGTTGAGCGCATCGTCCAGCCCGCCGTCGCCGGGCGGGGGAACGGGAAACCGGCGCGGTCGGTCGTCGACGCCGGAGATTGCGAGATGGATGCCGTCGGCTTCCGCGACGGCCGCGCAGGCCACGATGGCGAAATCGCCATGCCGGCGCCCGACCTCCCTGAAGGCCACGCCCGTTCCCGGCGCGGGCACGGGGAAGGCGGCCGCCTCGATCATTTCGCCCTCGGCGAGCGCGGTCGACATCATGCCGAGGAAGAACTCATCCGCCGGAACGCTGCGACGCTTGCGGGCCGTACGCAGCCGCACCGAACCGCCGAGCGCGACGAGGGCGAGCGGCAGCTCCGCGCTCGGATCGGCATGGGCGAGCGACCCGCACACCGTGCCGCGCGCCCGCGTCTGGACATGGCCGATCCAGCCGATGGCCTTCGCAAGGAGCGGAAGCCGGCGCGCAAGCTCCGGCCAGCGCTCCAGTGCCGCCTGCCGGACGCCCGCGCCGATCACGACCTCGCCGGCCTTCTCCTCGATGGTGGCGAGGGCATCGAGCCGCATGATGTCGATGAGCACGCAGGGCCGCGCGAGCCGCATGTTCAGCATCGGCACGAGCGACTGACCGCCGGCAATGATGCGGGCGTCGCCGCCACCGTCATGCAGGGCCCGGAGGGCCTCCTCCAGGGTGTCCGGGCGCAGGAAGTCGAAGGCGGCCGGTTTCATGCGCGGCCCCCGAACAGCGATGCCAGGAACGCCTTCGCGCGGGCGAACACGCCGCCGCCGCCCGCGGAGCCGCCGCCGGCATGGCGCGCGAGCGCCTGGAAGAACTGGCCGATCACCACACGCGCCGCCCCGTCGAGCAGCCGGCCGCCGACGGAGGCGACCTTGCCGCCGATGCTCGCCTCGTAGCGATAGGCGACAACGGTCTGCGCGCCCTCCTCGGTGAGCGTGATACGGCCCGTGCCGTTGCCGAAGCCGAGCGCGCCGCGCGTCTGCCCGGTCAGCGTCACCGCCTCGGGCTCGACCATGTCGGAGAGCGCGATCTCGGCGCTGTAGCGCCCCTTTACCGGGCCCACGCCCAGCGTCACATCGGCGCGGAAGCGGGTGTCGCCGACCTTCTCCACCCCGTGCGCGCCGGGGATGATGGCCTCAAGCGTGGCGGGATCGAGCAGCATGCGCCACACCGCCTCGCGGGGGGCGGAGACGGTCGCCCGTCCCTCACCCGTCAGCATGCGCTCGCCCGGGCGCGCGGCGGCCGGCGCGGGGCTGGCCGGCGGGGTCGCCGGCGGCGCCTCCTCGCCGAAGACCAGCGCGCCGATACGGCCCGGCGACAACGGCAGGGTGATATCGGCCGCGCCCGTGGCGTCGGCCACCGCATTGGCGATGCAGACGGGCGTGGACATGCAGTTGCCCTCGCCCACGCCCTTGGCGCCGAGCGGGGTGAAGGGCGACGGGCTCTCGTGATGCAGGATGACCGGCTCGGGCGTCTCCATCACCGTCGGCATCAGATAGTCGGCGAGCGTGCCGGACAGGAAGGCGCCGTCCTCGCCATAGGCATATTCCTCGTAGAGCGCCGCGCCGAGCGCCTGAGCGAAGGCGCCGCGCACCTGCCCCTCGACCATGGCGGGGTGCAGGATCCGGCCGCAATCGTGCATGGTGACGTATTTGTCGACGCGGACCTCGCCGGTCTCCCGGTCGATCTCCACGCCGCAATAATCGAAGATGAAGCCGTGGCAGAGCGAGGAGTTGACCCCGTCCTCCGGCGTCGGCGCCTGCAATTCCTCCGGCGTCCAGAACACGGTCTCGCTGATCGTCTGGCCAACCCCCTCCGGCAGTGTGGCCGGCGCCCAGTGGCTCGCCGCGGCGACCCGCGCGAAAGACACCGAATTGTCCGGATTGCCGCGGCCGAACACCCGACCGTCGCGGAACTCGACCTCGCCGGCCTCGATATTGAGCTGGCCCGCCGCGATGGCGGCCAGCCGCTCGCGGATCCGGTCGGCGGCGAGCCCGGCCGTACCCGCCACGGCGGCGGCGAAGCGGCTGGAATAGTTGCCCGACGCGATGGACCAGGCGTCCCGCCCCGTATCGAGCTCGGTATTGACCCGCACTGCCTCCATGGGCAGGCCCAGCCGCTCGGCGACGACCTGGGCGAGCACCGTGCGGTGCCCCTGGCCCTGGGGCACGGAGGCGACCTTCACGGTCACCGCGCCGAGCGGATCGATGGCGACCGTGGCAACCGCCTGCGCCCCGTTCTTCGGCCCGGCCTTGGCCCGTTCCTCCGGCGTCAGGACGGTGGTGATGTAGCCCATGTTCGACACGCTCGGCTCGACCGCCGCGGCCATGCCGATGCCGTAGAGCCGGCCTTCGCCCCGGGCACGCTCGCGCCGGGCGCGGAGATCCTCCAGCCCGCCCTCCTCCGCGGCGCGGTCGAGGGCTGAACGGTAATCGCCGGAATCGAGCAGCGCGCCGGTCGCCGTGCGGTAGGGAAAGGCGTCGGCCGGCACGAGATTGCGGCGGATGACGTCGAGCCGGTCGAGGCCCAGCTCGTCGGCGATCCGGTGCACGAGCCGCTCCAGCGGGAAATAGACCTGCGGGCCGCCGAAGCCGCGATTGAGGCCGGTCGGCGTCTTGTTTGTGAGCACCACCCGGTTGCGGATTGAGACGTTCCCGATGGCATAGGCACCCGTCATGTTGCCGTGCATGCGATAGAGGGTTGCGGGCTCGGGCGCGCGCAGATGCGCCCCGCAATCCTCGATCTGGTCCCATGCGAGCGCCGCGATCGCGCCGTCGGGGCCGACCGCCGCCTCGAGCCTCGTCACGCGATTGGTCGCCGACACCGAGGCGGTGAGGTGCTCCAGCCGGTCCTCCACCCACTTGACGGGCCGGCCGGCGACACGTGCCGCCGCGGCGGCGAGGACCACATAGACGAAGACGCCCTGCTTCACGCCGAAGGAGCCGCCGGAATCGGGCGGCGTGCGCAGCCGCATGCGGTTGCCGGGGACCTTGAGGGCGCGCGCGACCACGGCATGAATGGAGAACGGCCCCTGGAAATTGGCCGTCACGTCATAGGCGTCCTCGCCGGGATCGTATTCGGCGATCACGCCGTAGGTCTCGATAGGCGTGCAGGAATTGCGCGGATAGGCGATCTCCACCGAGATCCGGTGGGCGGCCTTCGCGAAGGCCGTTTCGGGATCGCCATAGCGGAAGCGCCGGTCGCTGATGCAGTTGCTGCCGAGAGAGGGATGAAGGAGCGCTGCATCCTCGCCGAGTGCGGCCCGGGGGTCCATGACGACCGGCAGGATGGTGTAATCCACCTCGATCAGGTCGAGCGCGTCCTCGGCGACATAGCGGTTCTCCGCGACGACGATGGCCACGGGCTCGCCGACATAGCGCACGCGGTCGCGCGCCATCGGCCAGCAGTCCACATCGGCCTTCACGCCAACGGTGAGGCTCCTGGTGAGAGCCGCAACGTCTTCGCCGGTGAGCACCGCGAAAACGCCGTCGAGCGCGCGGGCACTCGCGGTGTCGATGGAGCGGATCTCGGCATGGCCGTGCGGGGAGCGAAGGATCGCCGCGTGCGCGGTCCTGCGGCTCGTCGGCAGGTCGTCGAGATAGCGGCCACGCCCCGTGAGCAGCGCGGCATCCTCCACGCGCGGAACAGAGCGCCCGACAAGGCCTGCCGCGTTTGCGGTCTGGTTCATCGGTTCCTCCCCGCCGTCCGGCACGGACGGTCGTTTTCCGACTTCATGCCGCGGGGATGGAGGGGCGGCGATACCGCCCGGTCTTACGACTTACCGAGGAGTCTCAAATTTCGGCGTTGAGGCGGGTGACCTTGCGGAAGACGCTGGGCGAGGACCCGGCATGGTCGTGGAAGAAGCGGGAGAAGTGCGCCGGCACCGAAAAGCCGAGGCGTTCGCCGATGGTTGCGAAGGTCTCGTCGCCTTCCGCCACCAGCTCGACCGCGCGCTCGAGCCGCTGCACATTCAGGTAGATGCGCGGGCTCACACCCATATTGCTCTCGAAAAGGCGGAAGAAATGCGCCCGCGACAGCCCGACATCGCGCGCGAGCTCGTTCATGCCCGGTATCTCGCCCGGCACGGCCTCGATCCGCCGGACCGCCTTGCGGATCCGGTAGTCCATCATGCCCCGGTCGGCGAGGCTCCTGATGGAATGGGGCAGAGCCTTCCAGGCTGTAAACCGCTCGATAAGGGCGATCATCAGCCGGCCGAGGAGCTCCTCGTACATCGCCGTCTCGTCGGGGGCGTGCACCATGGCGCCGGCGAGCAGACCCGCCATCCGCCGGATCCCGGGCGTGATGGCGCCGACCGTCTCCTCGAAGAAGTCGGGCGCGTTGCTCGCCGCCCAGTTCGGACGGAAATGACCCAGCCAGTGCGGCTCGATATAGAGCGCGAGGATCACCGTCTTGGGCCGGGTGGGATCGTGGTCGTAGGCGTGCGGTTCCCAGGCGTTGACGAGAACCGCGCTCTCGTCGGTGAGATGGGCGATGCGGTCGCGCACGAGGAACTGCGTGTCCGCCCCCTCCACCTTCAGCAGGACATGGCAATGGGGGTGCGCATGGCGCACCAGCGGGCGGTCCATATCCAGAAGTGCCACGCGCCCGAAGGGGCCTCTGGCAATTCGCAGGGCATCCGACATGGCTGTTCTCCGGCCCATCCGGCAATCGCGGCGCAAGGCCGGATCGTGTGCGACTGGCCGTTTCCTCCGTCTCGAGCCATAGCCGACAGGTCGCCCCGGTCATCCTCCCTGCTTCGGCTTGCAGCGCGGCGCGCATTGTACCCGCACCGCGCCATTCGGCAAGAACCTGTTACCGCACCCGCGCGCGCCCTGCCCTAGTCGAGCATTTCCGGGCGGAAGAGAGCGCGCCGGTCGACGATCTCGCCCGCCACCATGAAGACGCCGTCGCCCGTATAGTGCAGCGTCTCGGGGTATTCGGGCTCCGGCGCGGCATGCGCCGCGACCACCTCGAAGATGAAGAAATTGTAGCGCTCCACCAGCGCGTCCTCGTGGAGGCGGCACTCGAAGGCGGCATGGCATTCGCGGATCGCGGGCGCATCGACGCGGGCCGACTCCTCCGCCGTCAGACCGAATTCGGCGAACTTGTCGATCCGGGCTCCCGTCGTGTTGCCGATCCCGACCACGGTATCGGTCAACGCCGTCGTCGGCAGATTGACAACGCATTCCCCGCTGGACCGGATCATGTCGAAGCTGTGATTGCCCGCCGAGATCATGAGGCCGACGATGGAGGGGGAGAATTCGAGGATCGTGTGCCAGCCGAGCGTCATGATATTGCTCCGGCCCCGCCATCGCGACGAGACCAGGACGATCGGCCCCGGCTCCAGATAGCGCCGCACGCGGCTGACCGGGAACTCCTGCTTGTGCGGAAAACCTGCCATCGTCTCATGCCCTTCCGGACTGTCGGTCTCCCCGCAGCATAGCAGCGCATGCCGATGCAGGGCATTCACCCCATCGCGGCCCTGTAGCGCGACCAGATCAGCGCAGAGATGGCAAGGTCGGCCGGCGCATGGCCGCGAAAGACGAACATGGCGCGCTCCGCCTCGCCGGTGCGGCCGGGATGGATGCCGGCAGCCAGCTCCGACAGGTCGCAATGGAGCGTGAGCGCGCCGTCGAGATAGCGCATATGCTGCTCGCGGTCGTCGGTCGCCATGAGGTCGAGCGCGCCGAGCCCCTCCGGCAGCCACGAGCGCCCTACATCCACCGCGGCGACGAAGGCGCCCGGCGCAAGCCAGGCCGGGTCGAGAAACGGCTCGAGCCCCGGGCTTGCCGGCACCGTCGTGACGACGATATCGCTGCCGCGCACCGCCTCCTCCGGCGAGACGGGGGCGCGCGCCTCCATTCCGAGCCCCCGCGCATGCTCGGCAAGCCGGGCGGCGGACTGCTCGGAGCGGCTGCTGCACAGCGCCGTGCGCAGGCCGGGGCAGAGCGCGCGCATGGCCTCCAGATGGGTGCGCGCCTGCAGGCCGCTGCCGACGAAGCCGATGGTCGCGCTCTCCCTTCGGGCCAGATATTGCGCGGCAAGGGCCGACATGGCGGCCGTCCGCAGGCCGGTCATGGCGTTGGCATCCATGATGGCCAGCGGCGCGCCGCTTGAGAAATCGTTCAGGACGGACAGGGCGTGGATGCCCGGCCGGTCGTCGCCCGCGGGCCGCGGCGCGACACCCAGCCACTTGACCGTGGCGAGCCCCAGATCCTCGCTGCCTGCGCACATCGCCTGGAACATGTGGCCGGGCCCGATGTCGAGCGACGTCTTGGGCCTGGAGACCACCTTGCCGGCGTGATTGAGCCGGTAGACCCGCACGAGCGCCTCGCGCGCCTCGTCCGGCGTGAGATCCAGGCCGGCGATCGCGGCGTCGTCGATGAAAGGCAGGGCGTCGCTTGTCATGCGAAACGCTGGGCTCCGTAGGGTTCGGGGTCGATGACGGGAGGCCGGCCGGTAGACAGCTCGGCGGCGAGACGGCCGCTGATCGGCCCCATGGCGAGGCCGCTGTGGCCGTGGCCGAAGCTGTAGACCACGTCGCGCGAGCGGCGCGACGGACCGATGCAGGGCAAGCCGTCGGGCGTCGACGGGCGATGGCCCATCCAGCGGTCGATGCGGGCGCCATCCATCCGGCCGGCGAAGGCGGGGAAGACCCGCGGGAGGTAGCCTGCGAGGATGTCCGCCCGGCGCCAGTCGGGCTCGGCCTCGTAACCGGCGAGCTCCACCTGGCCCGCGACCCGCAGGCCGGCCCGCGTCATGGTGATCGCCATCTTGCCGTCCATCGGCATGATGGGATGACGGGGCACATGGACGGGATCGGGAACGACCACATGGTAGCCGCGCTCCGTCTCCAGCGGCACACGGTCGCCCGCCTGCCGGGCCAGCATGCGCGAATGGATGCCGGCGGTGACCAGCGCCCGGTCGCAGGCGATTTCCCCGCCTCCTTCCGTCTCCACCGCCCGCAGCCGGTCCCCCTCGAAGCGGAACCCGGTGGCGCGCAGCGTCTCAAGGCGCGCACCGTCGCGGCAGGCGCCTTCGACGAGGCCCGCGACGAAGGCGCCCGGATCGGTGAGATTGGCATCCGACGCGAGATGCGCGCCGAAGCCGTAATCGGCGCTCAGGCCGGGCTCGAACTCGTGCAGCTCGCCGCCCTCCAGCTCCTGCCACGAGAAGCCGTAGCGGGCGCGCAGCGTCCAGGCGAGCGCGTCCGCCTCGAAGTCCGCGCGGTCGCGGTAGATCGAGAGCAACCCGTCCGTCCGGAGAAGATCGCAGAGCCCGCAGGCGGCGGCCTCCTCGCGATAGTGCCCGAGCGCGCCCCGCGTCAGGGCGTAGCGGGCCGCCGCCGTCTTCTCGACCTTCGCGACGGTCGAACCGGCCGCCACGAACCGCACGAGCCACGGCGCGGCGCGCCAGAGATGGGACCAGCGTATCGCGAAGGGGCCGAGCGGGTCGGCGAGATAGCCCGGCACCTGACGCCAGAGGCCGGGAACGGAGACCGGCAGGAGCGAACTTTCCAGGATCCAGGCGCCGTTGCCATAGCTCGTCGCCTGACGCCCGCCGGGCGGGCCGGGATCGACGATCGTCACGCTCTGCCCGTCGCGGACAAGGGCCCGGGCGGCGAAGGCGCCGACGATCCCTGCCCCGATCACGACCACCCTCAACGGTTCGCCCATGAAATCCTGTCCCCCCTCCCCGTTCAGATCAGATCATGCGGGTATCGCGCTCAGACGGTCCCGCAGCGCGGAGAGATCGCGATGGACCGTATCGAGCCTCTCCAGCGCGAAGCCGTCCGCATGGGGAAAGTCCCAGCGCTTGAGAACCGCCTTCAGAGCTCCGGTGTAGCGCGCTTCGCGCCCCTCCACAACGAGGCCGTTCGCGGCTTCGAATGCCGCGTTCCAGGACACCGCCTCCTCCTGCGTGAGGCCGTCGGGCAGGTTGAGGCGCAGGGTCCCTTCCTCCAGACGCACCGGATATCCGCCGGGCAGGCCGTTCGGGCCCGGCACGTGGCCGACCCAGGGCTCGCCCGCCACATAGGCGCGGATCAGCGTCACGCCGGAGGCGCCGGAGACCTCGATGGCGGGTTCGGCGGTGAGCTTCACATCGGCGAAATCCTCGAACACGTCCGCGATCTCGCGCCCGTCCAGGAAGACGCGCGGGGCGACCGCCCCCTGCCGCTCGCCGCTCGGCCGGCGCCAGGCGGCGAGGTTCTGGTAATGGGCGAGCACGCGGAGGCGGGCGGGATCCGAGATGCCCTTGGCGCCGGAGAACACATTGGAGAGGATGGCGACATTGCCCGTGCCGCAAAGCACATTGTAGCCCTGCGCGGCGATCAGGCCGTTCACCACGTCCGGGAAGCAGCAATTGATGAACGCCGTCTCCGGCGAGTGTTCGGCGATGGCGCGCGCGACCTTTCCGGTGATCACGGCATGGAAGGGGGCGGTCGCGCTCAAGCCGCCCTCCGCGACCAGCGCCGTCCACGCGTTCCCGGTATCGGAGATGACCATGGAGGTCTGGACCGAGGCGGCCTGCACGGCGATCCTGGGCCGTGTCTGCGCGATCACGCGCTCCGCCGCGCCGTCCTCCGTCAGGTCCGCCTCCAGCGTGGAGAAGGTGGCGGGACGGCCGAACATGGCGGCACGGGCATTGCCGGCGGTGCGCAGCCAGTCGAGCCGGTCGCGGTTGCGGCCCGCAATGGCGACCGAGATCGGCCGCTCCGCCGTCGCGGCGATATCGAGCGCGATGCGCCCGGCAAAGGGGCCGGTTCCCGAAACCAGCACGTCGGTCTTGAAGCCCTCGGTCATCGGATGCTCTCCCGTTCTGCGAGACGGTCCCAGCACTCCGCCCGCGCGGGCGAGAGCCTGTGCTTCATGATGCGTTTGCTGGGGGTGCGTTCGAATTCGTCGACAAAGGCGATGTAGCGCGGCTGCTGGAAGGGGGCGAGCCGCTCCGCCAGCCACGCGCTCAGGGCGCCGGGGTCCTCTGTTGCGCCGGGCTTGAGCTGCACGAACAGCTTGATGTCCTGCTCGCCGACATCGGCGGCGACGCCGATCATGGCGCTGTCCTCGACATCGGGGTGCAGGCCCACGACATGCTCCACCTCATAGGCCGACACGTTCTCGCCCTTGCAGCGCACGCTGTCGCCCTTGCGGCCATGGAAATAGAGATTGCCCTCAACGTCGCGCGAGCCCATGTCGCCGGTGCGGAAACCTTCCGGCCGAAGGGCCTTGGCAGTCGCGTCCGGGTTGCGGAAATAGCCCGGAAAGATCGCGCCCGGCAGCGATGTCGTCACCACGATCTCGCCGCGCCCGTCCTCGATCTCCCGGCCGTCGTCGTCGAGCAGGCGAACCTCGAACCACGGCACGGGCCTGCCGATGGAGCCGACGACGCCGGTATCGTTGAAGCTGGTGAGGCTCGACGCCTCGGTCATGCCGTAGCCCTCGCGGATCTCCACGCCGAAGCGCTCCTCGAAGGCACGCCAGGCGTCCGCCGCGCAGCCGCCGCCCCAGGCGATGCGCACGGGGTGGTCCCTGTCGCGCGGCGATGGCGGCTGCTTGAGCAGGATCTGGATGACACCGCCCAGATAGTGGATATGCGTGGCGCCGGCCTCGCGCACCTCCTGCCAGAAGCTGCTGGCGCTGAAACGGTCGACCATGGAGAGCGAGATGTCGCGCACCAGCGGCAGGATCAGCGTCTGCGCACCGCCGATATGGTAGAAGGGTTCCCACAGGAAATAGATGTCGCCCGGCCGCGGCGCCGAGCTCAGGGCGACGGCCTCGGCCGCCAGCCGCAGCATGCGGTGGGTCACGATCACGCCCTTGGCCGGCCCGGTGGTGCCGGAGGTGTACATGATCGCCGCCGGATCGTCCGCCGCCGGCACGGGGCCCGCGACACCGCCGGCCTCCTCCAGATCGTCGCTGTCCGGGCACACGGTCACGGGCGCGCGCGCCTGCGCGCCGCAGTCCGCGATCCGGTCCAGGAACTCCTCGTCGGCGACGATCAGGGCGGGATCGCAATGGTCGAGGACATGGCGCAGCCCCTCGCCCTTGAGAGCGGCGTTGACGGGAACCCAGACATGGCCGGCCCGCATGATGGCGAAGATCAGGGCGAGCGACGTCGTGCCGTTGCGCATCATGACGGCGACCCGGTCGCCGCGCTCCACCCCCAGCCGCGCGAGCATCGCGGCGAAGCGGGCCGACGCCCGGTCGAGGTCGGCGAAGGTGATGGCATTGCCGCCATAGCGCGCGAAGACCCGGTCCGGATCGGTCGCCGCACGGTCGTTGAACAGGCTGATGAAGTCTTGTGAACCAGGCATTTCCTTGACCTTGAAACGGCGTGCCGGGCAGCACGCCGGAGAATCGACCGCTTGCCGCCTCACCGGCGCAGCCGGTCGGCCACCAGCAGGATGGCCGTGACGATGACGAGAACCACGACCGACACCGCCGCCAGCGTGGGATTGAGCTGGAGGATCATGTCGTCCCACATCTGCTTGGGCAGGGTGGACTTCAGCCCGCCGCTGACGAAGATCGCGATGGTCAGCTCGTCGAAGGAGGTGACGAAGGCGAACAGGAAGGCCGATATGATGCCGCCGCGGATGAGCGGCACCGTGATCAGCCTGAGCACGTTCACCCGGCTCGCGCCGAGCGAGGCCGCCGCCTGGTCGAGCCGCCAGTCGTAGCTCTTGAGCACCGCCGCCGTCGCCACGAAGGTGAAGGGGATGGACAGCACCGTGTGGCCCAGAACGAGGCCCGCATTGGTCGCCACCAGCCCGATCTGGGCGAACAGGTAGAACAACCCCACCGCGATGACGATGCGCGGCACGATCATCGGCGCCAGCATGAAGGCGAAAATCGTGCCGTTCCACCTGGAGCGCGACCGGGCGAGCGCCAGCGCCGCGAGCCCGCCGATCGCGGTCGCGAGGATCGCGGTGGCGAAGGCCACGCCGAAGGAGCGCACCGTCGCGGAGATCCAGATCGGCGAGTTGAAGTAGACGTCGAACCAGCGCAGGGCGTAGCCCGGCGGCGGGAACTCCAGGAAATCGGAGCTCGTGAAGGCGACCGGGATGACGATCAGCGTCGGCACCACCAGGAACAGGATCGCGAGCGCCACATAGGCCGGCAGGATCCGGCCGCGCCCCGCGCCGGGGACGCGGTCGGCGACGAGCGCCGTCGCCCGGGCGAGCGCCTCCAGGATGGCGAGGCCGAGGCGCCGCGCCAGGCCGTCGGACGTCCCCTTGCCCCCGCCGGTCTCCGCCGACAGGGAGGAGAGCCCGAAGATCCTGTTGTAGATCCAGCAGGCGAGGAGGGCGGAGACGAGCAGCATGGTGGCGAGCACGCCGGCGAAGACCCAGTTCACCAGCTCCTGCACCTGGACGATGATGAGCTGGGCGAGCATGGTCTGCTGGCGCCCGCCGAGGAAGGCCGGCACGATGAAGAAGCCGAGCGAGGTGATGAAGGTCAGGAGGCCGCCGGCGGCCATGCCGGGCACCGACAGCGGGAAATAGACCATCCAGAAACGGTGTGCGGCGCCCGCGCCGAGCGTGCCGGCGGCCTGCGTCAGCCGGCCGTCGATGCCGCTCATTACCGGCATCATGGTGAGGATCGCGAGCGGCATCATGGCGTGGACCATGCCGACGATCACGCCGAACTCGTTGTACATGAGCTCAAGCGGCGTATCGACCAGGCCCGATCCCGTCAGGATCCGGTTCAGCACGCCCTGATTGCCGAGCAGCAGCATCCAGGCGAAGGCCTTCACGAGGTAGCTCGTCCAGAACGGCACGAGCACCAAGAGCAGCATCCTGTTGCGCCGGCCCTCCTTCAGCTTGGACAGCCAGAAGGCGAGCGGATAGCCGAAGAGGAGCGAGAAGAACGCCGTCAGCCCGGCGATGCGGAAGGTGATGACGAGGATGCGCCAGTAGACTTCCGTGTCGACGAGGCGGGCATAGTGCTCGTCCGTCAGGGCACCGCTATCGCCCTGCACGCTGAGCGCCAGGAGGCGGGCGACGGGGACGAGGAAGAAGACGACGAGGAACGCGATCGCCGGCGCGGCGAGCCAGAGCGGACCGGCGCGGAACCGGACGAACGAGCGGGGCGGGCTGAGCGTCGCGTCTGTCATGAAACGACCACCGCCACGTCGATCGGCCAGTGATAGGTCATGGTCTCGCCGAGCCCGGGCAAGGGGCTGGAGGGGTCGTGGCGCACCGACAGGGTCGCGCCGTCCTTCAGCGTGAGGACGAGCCGCGTGTCGGAGCCCACATAGATGATCTCGCTGACCGTGCCGGCAACCTCGTTCTCCCCCTCGCCCGCCGGGCCGGGGCGAAGCTGTTCCGGGCGCAGGACGAGGCCGCCATGGCCGTTGACCGTCCGGCAGTTCTCCGCCTTCGCCTCGAAGGTGCCGTTGCCGTTGCGGACCGCCATGCGGCCCTCGCCGGCCTCCTCCACCTCGCCCATGAAGAGGTTGGACAGGCCGATGAACTGTGCGGAGAAGATGCTCTTCGGGTGCGAATAGATCTCGCGCGGCGTGCCGATCTGCTCCACGCGCGCATGGTTCATCAGGCAGACGCGGTCGGACAGGACGAGCGCCTCCTCCTGATCGTGCGTCACATAGATGACGGTCGTGCCGAACTCCCTGTGGAGACGCCTGATCTCCAGTTGCATGTCCTCGCGCAGGTTCTTGTCGAGCGCGCCGAGCGGCTCGTCCATCAGCACGATCTCGGGCCGGTAGACGAAGCAGCGGGCGAGCGCCACGCGCTGCTGCTGGCCGCCGGAGAGCTCGCGGGGGAACCGGTCGCCATAGGCTTCGAGCTGCACCTTGGCGAGGGTCTCCGCCACGCGCTCGCGGATATCGCGCGCGGGCGCGCCGCGCATCTTCAGCGGGAAGGCGATATTCTCGCTGACCGTCATGTGCGGAAACAGCGCGTAATGCTGGAAGACGAGCCCCATGTCGCGCTTGTGGACCGGCGTTTCCGTCTCGTTTCTCCCGTCGACCCAGAGCTCGCCGCTTGTCGGCTCGGTCAGCCCGGAAATCATCTGCAGGAGCGTCGTCTTTCCGGAACCCGACGGTCCGAGCAGGGTGACGAACTCGCCGGCCTCCACGGAAAGATCGGTCGGCTCCAGTGCGGTGACGTTGCCATATTGCTTGCCGAGCCCCTTGATCTCGAGCTTGGGCGGCGCGTTGGCGGTGCGGTCCACATTCACCATCGTATATCCCGAAGAAAAGGTCGTTCCGGCACGCCGATACAGGGCGTGCGGAGGCACATGGGACCGGCCCGCCGGAGCGGACCGGCCGTGCGTGTCGTCCATGGCCTCAGGTGAGGAGCCAGGCGTTGAACCGCTCGGTCATGTCCGCGCGGTTCGCGCTCCACCAGTCCTCGCTGGCAATCCGCATCTGCGAGATGTTCGCCGGCGCCGTCGGCAGCACCTTGGCGCGCTCGGCCGGGATGCTGTCATAGGCCTTCCGGTTCGTCGGGCCGTAGGCGAGCTCGCTCGTATAGAGCGCCTGCTGTTCGGGCTTGGTACAGAACCTGACGAATTCGCGCGCCGCGTCCGCCTTGGGGTTGCCCTTCGGGATGCCCCAGCCCTCGATGGAATAGAGCCCCTGGTTCCAGACCAGCTCGGCGGGCGTCCCCCCGTCGATGGCGGCCTGCAGGCGGGCGTTCCAGCCGGAGATCATGTCGACCTCGCCGCTCTGTAGAAGCTGCGTGGACTGCGCGCCGCCGGTCCACCAGACCGCGATATGCGGCTTGATCTTGTCGAGGCTCGCAAAGGCGCGGTCGACATCGAGCGGATAAAGTTCCTCCAACGGCACGCCGTCGGCGAGCAGCGCCTGCTCCAGCGTGTCGATGGGGTTCTTGCGCAGGGCGCGCCGGCCGGGGAACCCCTCGACATCCCAGAAATCGGTCCAGGATTTCGGGGCCTTGTCGCCCATCTTGTCGGTGCGGTAGGCGAAGATCGTGGAATAGACGTCGGTGCCGACGAAATTCGGGAACAGCGCCTCCGCCATCATGCCCGGCGCGTCGGCTTCCTTGATCCCGGTCGGCTCCAGGAGATCGCCCTTCTCCAGGATCTTGCGCGCCGAAAGGGTCAGCGTGCACACATCCCAGATATAGGCGCCGGTCTCCACGATCGACTTGAACTGCGCGGTGGGCTCGGCCTCGCGCGCCACATTGACGATCGTGATGCCGGTCTCCTTCTGGAACGGGTCGTAGAAGGCCTTGCGGAAGGCCGGGCCGAACGGGCCACCCGGATCGGCGACCGTCAGCGTGGTCTCGCCGAAGGCCGGCCGCAGGATGGCCGGCGTGGCGAGCACCGCCCCCGCCCCCATGAGGACCGTGCGACGGTTCATTGACATGGACATCTTGTTCTTCATTTCCTTCCCCTCTTTGCTTGAAGAACCCCCGAAATCTCTTGCTATGCGTTCTTGCGCGCGCGGCGTTTCGCCAGAAATGCCTCCATCATGCGGGCGGGCTCGCCGGAGGCGTAGGCCTCGCGCTGGATGCGGATGCCGGCCTTGAGCGCGTCCTGGAAGGAGGCCTCCGTCACCTCGCGGAAGCGCTGCCGGTCGAGCCGCATCGCCACCGGCGGCTTCTCCGCCAGCTCGCGGGCGAGCGCCATGGCCTCCCCGGCGACCTTGTCGCGCGGGACGAGCCGGTTGATGAGACCGATCCTCTCCGCCTCCTCGGCATCCATCATGCGGCCCGTCAGGGTCAGGTCGATGGTGCGCGCGATGCCCAGCATCTCCCGCATGATCCAGGGGCCGGTGGAACTCGCGATGCCGGAATTGATCTCCGGCTGGCCCATGGTGACGCCGGAATGGCCGACGCGCAGATCGCACAGGAGCGCGACCTGGAAGGCCGAGCCCGCCGCCACGCCGTTGAGCGCCGCGACGATGGGCTTGGAAAGCGAGCGGATGCGCGTATAGAGCTTTTCCCACTCGCCGATCCAGAGCTCCGCGCGGTCGGCGTCGAAGGTCTTCGTCTCGTTGAGGTCCTGGCCCGCGCCGAATGCGCGATCGCCGGCGCCGGTGAGAATGACGGCCTTCACCGCCTCGTCGTTCTCCGCCTCGTCCAGAGCGTCGACCAGCTCCTCGCGCATCGCCGCGTTCCAGGCGTTGAGGACTTCCGGGCGGTTCAGCGTGATGGTGAAGACCGGCCCGTCGACCTCCGTGAGGATGAAATTGCGCATTCGCCACTCCAAACTATTGTTATGCGATAATTGCTATTGTATTTTGAAAGCACCAAACTCATCCTGTCAAGGTCGCTTTCTGTGGGGCGTCGGATGGGCTAGACCGCTCGTTGCGGCGGGCGGCCCGGAACCCGGCCCGTGCGGCAGCTCACGAGAAAGGGGGGTTTCCCGGTGGCGAGTACGGAGAAGAAACCGAAGAACGATCCGCTGATGGTGCGGTCCGTCGAAAAGGCGTTCCGTGTCCTGTCCGCCTTCGATGCGGACCGGCCGGCCATGAGCCTGTCGCAGATTGCATCCGTGACGGAGCTCGACATGAGCGCCGCCCAGCGCTTCACCCACACGCTGGTCAAGCTCGGCTATCTGGCGAAGAATCCCGACACGCGCCAGTTCGAGCTGACGGTGAGGACGCTCGATCTCGGCTACCACTTCACCCGCTCCAACAGGCTGGTAGAGCGCGCCATTCCCTATCTGCTCCATCTCAGCAAGGAGACGGAGGAGACCGTCAATCTCACCATCCCCGACGACACCGAGGTCGTGTTCGTCTCGCGCTTCCTCAGCCGCCACGTCCTCAATACGGACGTCATCATCGGCACCAGGCTGCCGGCCTACTGCACGGCGCCGGGGCTGGCGATCCTCTCCAGGCTTCCCGAAGACGAAGCGCGCGACATCGTGCGCCGCTCCGATCTCAAGCCGCACACACCGCATACCGTCTGGGATATCGCGACGGTGATGGAGCGCGTGGACGAGGCCGCGCAGACCGGCTTCGGGATCGCGTGCGAGGAGATCTATCACGGCGACGGATCAGTCGCCGCGGCCATCGTCGACACCGGCGGCCGGCCCATCGCCGCGATCAACATCGCCACCTCGCTCGCGCGCTATTCCCGCGAGGAGATGGTGGAGCGCTTCGCCCCGCTCGTGGTCGCCGCCGCCCGGTCCCTCTCCAAGATCTGACCGCCGGCTTGCGGCCTTGACAGGACCGGCCTCTCCATCGAAACTTTCATTTCGATAATAATTATCGAAATACGATAGAACATGACCCAGCCGGACGAGACAGCCGAGCCGGAGCCCCTGCCGCCGGACCCGACCGAAGCCGCATCCCCCAGCCAGTTCGTGCCGGCCGTGCGCCGCAAGGGAGCGTCCGTGACCTTCCGTCTGGACGGGCGCGACCTCTGCGCCCATGACGGGCAGAGCGTCCTGTCTGCCGTTCTGGAGGCCGGCCACACGCTCAGATACAACGAGTTCTCCGGCGAGCCGCGCGCGGGCTTCTGCCTCATGAACGCCTGCCAGGACTGCTGGATCTGGACCGCCCGGGGCACACGCCTGCGCGCCTGCCAGACGCCCGTCTCCGCCGGGCTGGAGCTCCACACCTCCTGTCCAGCGACGCCGGAGGGGACATAGAGCCCATGGCGCCCATCCTCATTGTCGGCTCGGGCCCTGCGGGGATGAGCGCGGCCATCGCGCTTGCCCGGCGCGGCGTCCGCCCGGTACTCGTCAGCGATGCGCCCCATGCCGGCGGCCAGGGTTTTCGGCGCCTGAACCCGCAGATGGCGCTCGACGCGCAGCGGATCTACGGCGCGGAGGCCCGGAAATACGAGGCGCTGCACCGCGATTTCGAGGCGATCCTGCCGCGGATCGACTACCGTCCCGCAACGCTCGTCTGGGCGATCTACGAGGGCAAGGCCTCCATCCTCCGAGACGGCCAGGCCGGCGAGATCGCCTGGTCCGGCCTGATCCTCGCGCCCGGCGCAACGGACCGCATCATGCCCGTTGCGGGCTGGACGCGCCCGGGCGTCTTCTCGCTGGGCGCCGCCCAGATCGCGCTCAAGGATCAGGGCGCCTTCATCGGCCGCAAGGTCGTCTTCGCGGGAAGCTCACCCCTCCTGCTGCTCGCCGCGCTCCAGTACCGCACGCACGGTGCGCGCGATATCGCGGTGCTCGACACGACACCGCTCGGCGCCAAGCTGCGCGCCGCCCCGGGCTTGCGCCATTCGCCCGGCACGGCCTTGCGCGGCCTCGGGCTCATGGGGGCGCTGAAGCGCCTCGGCGTGCCGGTCCATCAGGGTGTGCGCCTGGAGGCCATAGAGGGGGCGGACCGGGTCACCGCCCTCCGCTTCACCGCCCCCTCCGGCCGGGAGCGCCGCATCGCCTGCGACGCCGTCGCGCTCGGCCACGGTCTCAGGGCGGAAACGCAGCTTGCCGAGCTCGCCGGCTGCGATTTCGGCTTCGACGCGGCTCTGCGCCAGTGGCTTCCGGTCGCCGATGCGGACGGGCGCGCGGGCGAGCGGCTCTATCTCGCCGGCGACGGGGCGTGCATCGGCGGGGCCGACGCGGCCATTGCGGGCGGCATGCTCGCGGCGGAGGCGCTCCTTGCCGAGCTCGGCGAGCCGGGCCCGTCCGCCCGGCGGCGGCGCCTGCGCGGGACGGTCGCGCGGCTGCGCCGGTTCCAGCGTGGCCTCGCTGGCGCCTTCCGGTGGCCGCACGAGGAGGCCGGCCGCCTGGCCGACACGGTGACGGTCTGCCGCTGCGAGATGGTGACGGCCGGCGATATCCGGACGGCCGTCCGCGCCGATCTGGGGCCGGTGGAGGTCAACCGGGTCAAGGCCATCACGCGCTGCGGCATGGGGCGCTGCCAGGGCCGGTTCTGCGGCCCCGCGCTCGCCGAGATCACGGCGGAGGCCTCGCGAAGCCCGATCGACGCAGTGGGCCGTCTGCGCGCCCAGGCCCCGGTCAAGCCCCTGCCCCTGTCGGCGGCGGACACGCGCTCATGACGACGCGCACGACCGGAACCCTCATTGTCGGCGGCGGGCTGATCGGCGCCTTCACCGCCTGGTTCCTCGCCCGTGCCGGCCGGTCGGTCACGGTTCTGGAGAAGGGCCTTGTGGGCGCGCAGTCGAGCGGCGCCAATTTCGGCAATCTCCGCCTCCAGGGCCGCGACCCCCGCCAGTATCCGCTGTCGCTGCGCGCGCAGGCGATCTGGGAGGAGATCGAGGCCCTGACCGGGGAGAGCTGCGAGTACGACCGCACGGGCCATCTCTATCTCGCCCGCGACGAGGAGGAACTCGCCAGGCTCCATCGCTATGCGGAGGTCTCGCGCTCCGCCGGGCTTACGGTCGAGGATCTCGACGGCCCCGCGCTCGCCGCGCGCTTTCCCTATCTCGACCGCGGCATCCTGGCCGCGACCTTCTCTAAGCGCGACGCGACCGCCAATCCGCGCCTTGCGACCCTCATGGTCATGCGCGCCGCCCGGGCCCACGGCGCCGGGGTGCTCGAGCATTGCGAGGTCGTCGCGGCCGGCCATTCGGGGGCTGCCTTCGAGGTGGAGACGCGATCCCACGGGCTCTTCCGGTCGGAGCATCTGGTGAATGCCGCGGGCGCCTGGGGCGGCGAGATTGCCGCGCAGTTCGGAGAGGAGGTGCCGCTGTTCTCCGCCGGCCCGCCGCAATTCGTCACCGAGCCCCTACCCCATGTGATCGCACCGTCCATGCAGCGCGTGAGCGGCACGGTGATCTTCCGGCAGATCCCCCGGGGCAATGTCATCGTCGCGGGCTATCCGCGCACGGCGAGCGACGCGCGGAACCTGCGCACGCGCGTCCCCCCGCACAAGACGCTCGACGGCATGGCCGGCCTCGGCCTCCTCGCCCCGATGCTGCGCACCGCCCATGTCATCCGGGTCTGGTCGGGCGTGGAGGGTTATCTGCCCGACATGATCCCCATCATCGGGCCGAGCGGGACGCAGGCCGGCCTGTTCCACGGCTTCGGCTGCTGCGGCCACGGCTTCCAGATCGCCCCGGGCGTCGGCGCCGTCCTCGCCGACCTCATCGCGACGGGGCGCACGGACACACCCGTCGAGGCCTTCCACATCGCCCGCTACCGGGACGGCGTCCAGGCCAACGAGAAGTTCGCGCGCGAATTCGACAGCCGATGACCCCGGCCGGCCGCGCCGTCAGATGCCGAGATAGGCCTCGCGCACGCGGTCGTCCCGGAGGAGCCCGCCGGCCTCACCGCTCAGCACGATCTGGCCGGATTGCAGCACATAGCCGCGGCTTGCGACGGAGAGCGCCAGCGAGACGTTCTGCTCCACGAGCAGGATGGCGACGCCGTTCCGGTGAATGTCGACCAGCCGGTCGTGCATCTCCTCAACCACCATGGGTGCGAGGCCGAGCGAGGGTTCGTCGAGGATCAGGAGCCGGGGATCGAGCATCAGCCCGCGGCCGAGCGCCAGCATCTGCTGCTCGCCGCCAGACAGGGTGCCGCCGAACTGCCGCCGGCGCTCCTTCAGGCGCGGAAACAGCCGGTAGACCATCTCCAGCCGCTCCGGCGCCGCCGCCTTGCCGCTGGCATGGGCGCCAATGGCGAGGTTCTCCTCCACCGACATTTCGGGGAAGACGTGCCGGCCCTCCGGCACATGGGCGATGCCGAGCCGCGGCCGCGCATGGGGCGCGACGCCGGTGAGCTCCGTCCCCTCGAAGACGATGCTGCCCTCCACCCTGGGCCCGACACCCGATATGGCGCGCAGAAGCGTGCTCTTGCCCGCGGTGTTCGCGCCGATCACGGTGACGAACTCGCCCGGCGCGACGCTCAGCGCCACGTCGTGCAGCACGGGCGCGCCGGTGGCATAGCGGGCCGAAAGGCCGGAAATCTCGAGCAGGGCTGTCATGACGCGGTCTCCCCGGCGTGCTCGCCGGCCCATTCGCGGCCGAGATAGGCCTCGATCACGCGGCGGTCCTTCGAGATCGCCTCCGGCGTGCCCTCGGCGATCTTCTGGCCGAAATTGAGGACGAGGATGCGGTCCGACAGCGTCATGACCGCCTTCATGTGGTGCTCCACCACCACGAATGTGATGCCCTCCCCGCGCAGATCGCGGACGAGATCGATGATCTCGTTCATCTCCGCCGGCGTCAGCGCGGCCATCACCTCGTCGAGCAGCAGGATCTTCGGGCCCGTGGCAAGCCCCCGGGCGATCTCGACCCGCGCGCGCTCGGGAAACGACAGCTCGGCCGCCGGCCGGTCGGCGACCGCGCCGAGCCCGACCCGGTCCAGCACCTGCCGTGCCCTGGTGCGCGCGGACGCCAGGTTGCCGCGCAGGAGGGCGCCGGTGATGACATTGTCCAGAACGCTGCTCTCCATGAACAGCGAGACGTTCTGGAACGTCTTGGTCATGCCCATGCGCGCGATCTCGTGGGGCCTCAGGCCCACCACCGGGCGGCCGCCGAGCACGATGCGTCCCTCCGCCGCGCGAACCAGCCCGACCAGCATGTTGAAGCTCGTGGTCTTGCCGGCGCCGTTGGGCCCGATGAGCCCGACGATCTCGCCCTCCTCCACGGTGAAGCTCAGCGTGTCGACGGCGGTCAGGCCGCCGAAGCGGACCACCGCGTCCTCGACCTTCAGGAGGCTCATGGCGCCCTCCGGCTCATGCGGCCGCGCAGGCGCTGCCAGAGCGCAACGAGGCCGCGCGGCTCGATCAGGATGATGGCGATCAGGATGGCGCCATAGGCAAAGGCCGACAGCCCCGCCGCCTGCCCCTGGAGCGTGGCACTCGCGACCTCCTCCAGCGGAATGACGACGAGGGCGCCGATAATGGGGCCGATGACCGTGCCGATACCGCCGACGATGGCGACCAGCGCCATGCGGATGGAGATGGCGGCGACGCCGAACACCGTGTCGGGATCGAAGAAGTAGTTGAACTGGACGTAGATCGTGCCCATCGCCGCGGTCGCCGCCGCCGAGATCAGGCTCGCCCAGAGCTTGGCCCGGAAGGTGTTCACGCCGACCACCTCGGCGGCCTCCTCGTTTTCCTTCACCGCGCGCAGCCGGTAGCCGAGCGCGCCCGACTTGATGCGCCAGAAGACGACGGTGATGACGGCGAGCGCCCCCAGCGCGATCCAGTAGAAGGGTCGCGGCGCGCCATAGGCCATGAGCCAGAAGCTGTCCTCCGGCGTGAACGGCACGGACAGGCCGACGGGACCGCCCGTGACCTCCTTCCAGCTATTGGCGATCACCCGCATGGCCTCGCCGGCGGCGAGCGTGGCTAGCGCGAAATAGTGTCCCTTCAGGCGGAAGGTCGGCACCGACAGGACAAGCGCGATGACCACCGCGAGCGCCATGCCGGCGACCATGCCGATCCAGGGCGAAAGGCCGAAATGGATGAGCAGGACGGTCGAGGCGTAGGCGCCGGTGCCGAAATAGGCCGCGTGGCCGAGCGAGATCTGGTTGGCGAGCCCGCCGACGATGTTCCAGGCCTGGCCCAGCGCGGCAAAGATGAGCGCGAGCGTGAGGATGCGGATCCAGTAGCCCTGCGGATCGAGGAACAGTGGAACCGCGATGGCCGCGACGAAGGCCGCGGCGAGCGCGAGAGCCCGCCAGTCCGGCCGGCGCGATGCCTCTGTGCGGGATGCGGCAGCCATGCTCATGCCGCCCTCCGCTTCACGATGCCTTCCGGACGCAGCGCCAGGACGAGGATGAACACCACGAAGAGGATGAGGTTCTGGAGCTGGATCGGGAAGACGAGCGTCGACAGCGACTGGATGATGCCGACGGCCACCCCGCCGACGACGGCGCCCGCGACGCTCCCGAGCCCGCCGAGCACGACCGCGGTGAACATCAGCACCACATAGTGGGCGCCGACCGTGGGGCTCGCCGTGAGATAGGGCAGGATCACCGCCCCGCCGAAGGCGGTCAGCCCGACGCCGATGCCGAAGGCCGTCATGTGCATGAGATTGGTGTCGATGCCCATCAGGGTCGCGGCCATCGGATCCTGCGAGGTCGCGCGCATCGCCCGGCCGATCGGCGTGCGTTCCAGGAACGCCCAGACGGCGGCACCCGACAGGAGCGCCATCGCGAAGGCATAGAGATAGGGCTTGCTCACGATGATGCCGCCAATGTCGAAGGCGGAGGTCTGATAGGGCGTCTGGACGGAGCGGAAGTCGGCGCCGAAGACGAGCAGCGCCGCATTCTCCAGAACGATCAGGATGCCCACGGTCAGGAAGATCTGGGCAACCTGCGGCGCCTTCAGGATCGGCTTGATGAGCGTGCGCTGGACGCCGCAGCCGAAGACGAAGATCACCGCGAAAGACAGGAACGCGCCAAGCAGCGGATCGAGCCCCAGATAGTGCCAGGCGAACCAGGCCACGAACATGCCGAGCATGAGGAATGCGGCATGCGCGAAATTGACGATGTTCATCACCCCGAAGACGAGGCTCAGCCCGATCGATATGACCCCGTAGACGCCGCCGATCAGGACGCCGTCCACGAGTGCTTGGAGAAACTGCATGGCGGTTTTCCCGTCGGTCCTACTGGCCGGTCTCGACCGACCAGACCGGCTCGCTCCTGGCGACGTCGGCGGGGTGGACGGTGACGAGTTCGCTGCCGCGCCACTGGACCATGACCGGGAAGGCGTTGACATTGAGGCCGCTCTCGTCGAAGCGGATCCCGTCGCCGGTCATCACCGTCGACCAGCCTTCGTTGTGGGTGCCGGTCGCGATCTCGTCGCGGATCGCCTCGGGGTCGCGGCTGGCGCTCTTCTCCAGAGCCTCGCGCAGCACGCCCATGGCCGCGGCATGCTCCAGCGCCTCGTGGACCATGAAATAGCCGAAGCGCTCGCGGAACCGCTCCGTGTACTCCGGCGCCAGGTCGTAATTGGCCGGCGCAATGGACAAAACGCCCTCCGACAGCTCGCCCAGCCCCTTGTGGAAGTCGGGAATGACGTAGCCCGCCGCGCCGCCAATGGCGGGGATGGTCAGGCCCTGCTGGCGCATGGTGCGCACGATCAGCAGGCTGTCATTGAGGTAGGAGACGGGGAAGACGAGCTGCGCGCCGGAGCCGCGCAGCTGGTTGATCAACGGCGTGACGTCGGTGATGCCCAGCGGATAGGCGGAATCCATGACGATCTCCGCGCCGTGCTCGGTGGCCGCCTTGCGCAGGCCCTCCGCCTGGCTGGTGCCATAGGCGGTGTCCTCGTAGAGGATCGCGACCTTGTCGGCCTCCACGTCGACGCGCTTCGCGATCTCCATGGTGTAGTCGAATTGGGCGGCGCCGATGGTGGAGCCCTTGTTGACCACCTGGAAGACGTATTTGAAGCCGCGGCCGGTGACGATGTCGGAGAAGGACATGGTCAGGAGCGGCAGGCGGCGGCGCTCCGTCACTTCCGAGATCGCGATGGTGAGGGAGGACGCGAAGGCGCCGAGCACCGCCACCACCTGGTTCTGGGAGATCATGCGCTGGGCGACGCTGGCCGCCGTGGTGGGGGTCGAGGTGGAGTCCGCGATCACCAGATTGATCGGCGCGCCGCCGAGCGCCTTGATGCCGCCCGCGGCGTTGATCTCGTCGGCGACGAGCTGGATTCCGTTGCGCGAGTTGATGCCGAACTGCGCATTCGCCCCGGACAGGGGGACGATGACGCCGACATTGACCGGGTCCTGCGCCCGGGCGATCCGGCTGACGAACGGCGCGGCGATGGCCGCGGCGCCGCCGGCGAGAACGGCGCGCCGGCTTGTCTCAAAGCGTCTGGTGTACCGCATGGTGGGTCCTCCCGTGGCGGTCTGCGTTTTCTTCGATCTGTTGGGGCGCTATACTGGAAATCAACAAACAAGCTGTCAATAGGGTTGACCGAATGTCCTACAATCCGAATACTGACCACATGATGAGCGGTATCAGCATCCGGCGCGAACAGGCTTCCCTCAGCGGCCAGATCGCGGAAAGCCTTCGGCGGGCCATCATCGCCGGCGAACTCGAGCCCGGCTCCCGGCTGGTCGAGCGCGATCTCTGCGAGCGCTTCGAGGTGAGCCGCGGCCCCGTGCGCGAGGCGCTGCGGCAGCTTTCGGCGGAAGGGCTGGTGCGCCACGAACCCCATCGCGGACCGACTGTCGAATCGGTGAGCGAGCAGGATGTCCGCGACCTCTACCGCGTCCGCGGCAGCCTGGAGGGACTGGCCGGCGAAAGCTTCGCCCAGCGCGCGACGGACGAGGAGATGGAGCGGCTTCGCGAGGCCGGCCGGCAGATCGAGACACTGTCGCCCGACGACCCGCCGGAGCGGCTCATCACGGTGAAGAACGAATTCTACAGGGCGCTGCTCGACGGCGCGCACAGCCCGGTGATCAGCGATTCCTTCACCCGGCTCAACAACCGCATCTCGCAATATCGCCGCCTGTCGATGTCCCGCCCCGGCCGCCTCGCGGAGACGAAGGCGGAGATCGCGGCGGTGGTCGCCGCCTGCGCCGCGCGCGACGCGGGCGCTGCCCGGCGGGCCTGCGAGGATCATGTCGCCCGCGCGGCCACCGCGGCGCTGGAACAAGTCCCGAACCTTACCGACAACAGGAGCGAACTGGATGACGAATAAGGAGCTGTTCGACAAGGGCCTGAAGATCCGCCGCGAGGTGCTGGGCTCGGAGTATGTCGACAAGTCGATTGCCGGAGCCGACGACTTCACCAGGCCGCTTCAGGAACTCGTCACGGAATATTGCTGGGGCGAGATCTGGGGCCGCGAGACGCTGGACCGCCGGACCCGGTCGATCATCAACCTGTCGATGATCTCCGCCCTGAACAGGCCCCACGAGCTCAAGCTCCATGTTCGCGGCGCGCTCAATAACGGGCTGACCAGGGAGGAGATCCGCGAGATCCTCCTGCAGGTCGCCATCTATTGCGGCGTGCCGGCCGCCATCGACAGCTTCCGCGTCGCCCGCGAGGTGTTCGCCGACATCGAGGCCGAAGGTTGATGGCGCGCACGCTGACGACAGGCTTCGTGGGCCTCGGCGCCATGGGGCTGCCCATGGCGAAATGCATCCTCGCCGGCGGCGGCGACCTCATCGGCTACGACGTCTCGCAGGCCGCGCGCGAGCAGGCCCGTGCGGATGGCATCCCCGTTGCCGACAGCCTCGGCACGATAGGCCGCGACTGCGCGACCGTGATCGCCATGCTGCCGAATGCGGGCATCGTGCGCGAAGCGGCCTTGGGCGACGGCGGCTTCGCCCTTGAGATGCAGGCCGGCGACCTCATCGTCGACATGTCCTCCTCCTATCCCTCCGCCACCCGCGCGCTCGGCGCGGAGCTCGAGCCGCACGGCATCGGCCTTGTCGACGCGCCGGTCTCCGGCGGCGTCGGCCGCGCGGTGAAGGGAACGCTCGCGATCATCGCCGGCGGCGGCGATCGGGATGTGGAGCGCGCCGAGGCCGTGCTCGCTCATATGGGCAAGGTCCATCGCGTGGGCGCGCTCGGCAACGGCCACGCCATGAAGGCGCTCAACAACTATGTCTCCGCGGCCGGGCTGGTCGCGGCCTGCGAGGCGCTGATCGTCGGCGAGAGGTTCGGGCTTGCGCCGGAGACCATCGTCGACATCCTGAATGTCTCGACCGGGCGCAACAACTCCACCGAGAACAAGCTCAAGCAGTTCGTCCTCAACCGTGCCTTCGACGCGGGCTTCGCCTTCGCCCTGATGCAGAAGGACGTGCGCGCCGCCGCCGATCTCAGCACGGAGCTCGGGCTCGACGAGCCGCTGCTCAAAGACCTGACGGGCCTGCTCGACCGGGCCGGCGAGGCGCTGCCCGCCGGCGCCGATCACACGAGCGTCTTCGAATGGCTGGAGCGCCGCTGAATGGGGACAGCCCCTCTCGACCGATGGCTTGAACGCTGCCTCGCCGACCGGGAGCTTGCCGGGCTCGCCAGCGGCCTGGACCGGGTGGTGGAGATCGAGGCCTCCGGCCTGTCGCGCCGGATCCTCCTCGACCATGCGCCCCGCCCCACCGAAGCGGAAGCGCATATCTCCGTCGGCGCGGACGAGGCCGCCTGGGCACAGCTCCTCAGCGGCCCCCATCCACCCGGCTGGCAGTCCTACGGCGCGATCCGGCGTTTCAACGACGCCTTCCGCATCGCGGCCGAAAGCCCGCTCGCCGAGGCCCAGGCGCTCGCCGCGCTCGAACGGATGATCGAGATCGCCATCGACCCGCCGGCGGAACCGAATATCCCGGACGGCTGGACGGCCGGCGCGATCTCGAACACCTCTCTCCACGCCGCCATCGACGGGCGGGACCCGGCCCATCTGCGCGTCATGACGGCGGGCAAGGGCACGCCCGTCCTGTTCCTGCACACCGCCGGCGCCGATTCGCGCCAGTATCTCTACCAGCTCGGCGACCCGGCGCTCGCCGGACGCTGCCGCATGATCGCCTTCGACCTTCCCGGCCATGGCAGCTCCAGCCTCGAGGGAGAGTTCGGCGGCAAGGCTGCGGACTGGCAGGCGACTGGCGGGCGCTATCTCGCCTGGTGTCGGGCGGCGATCGAGGCGCTGTGCGAGGCGCCGCCCATTGTGGTCGGCTGTTCGGCCGGCGCGGCCATGGCACTGACGCTGGCGGCCCGCGAGCCCGGCCTCGTGCGCGGCGCCGTCGCCCTGGAGGCGCCCTACAAGGCGCAAGGCCGCCTGACGCCGTTCCTCGGCCATGCGCGCGTCAGCGAGGGCCGGCACAACCCCGCCTGGGTGCGCGCCCTGCTCGCGCCCGCAAGCCCCAAGCCGCATCGCGACGAGGCCTGCGGTATCTATCAGCAGGCCAGGCCGGGCATCTATGCGGAGGATCTGCGCTACTATTCGCAGGAGTTCGACGCCGCCGGGCTGATCGGCGATCTCAACCGCCATGCCCGGCCCGTCGTCCTGCGCACCGGCGCCTACGACTATTCGGCAACGCCGGAGGACACCGCCCGGATCGCGGACGCCGTGCCGCATGCCGATTTCCGCGTCATGCCCGGTCTCGGGCATTTCCCGATGATCGAGAATCCGGGAGACTTTGCCCCTTGGCTGCTTGAGGCCCTGGACATGGTGGAGGAACGGTCATGACCCAGACACCACGCAGCGAGGTGCTCGCGATCAAATATGCGGAAACGGTATCGCCCGACCGCGAGCACTTCCTCATGGGCCACGACCCCCATGACGGCCCGCATCCGATCTCCTATTTCCTCTGGCTCATCCGGCACGAGAACGGCCTGATCCTCGTCGATACCGGGTTCGGCGAGCGTGCGGCGGCGGAACGCGGGCGCACGCTGCTGCGCGACCCGCTGGACGCCCTCGCCTCGCTCGGCGTGCGTGCGCGGGACATCGAGACCGTGGTGCTCACCCACATGCACTACGACCATGCCGGCTCCGTCGGGCGCTTTCCGAATGCGACCGTCATCGTGCAGGAGCGCGAGCTCGCCTATGCCGCAGGCCCCGCCATGCGCCACCCGGCCTGCCGCAAGGCCTTCGACGTGGAGGACGTCACGGATGTGGTGCGCACGCTCTATGACGGGCGCATCTATCCGGTGAACGGCGACCGGCACCTGTTTCCGGGCATCTCGGTCCATCTGGTCGGCGGGCATTCGAAGGGCCTGCAGGTCGTCCGCGTGGAGACCGCCGCCGGCCGGCTGGTCCTCGCCTCCGACGCAACCCATTTCTACGAGACCGCCATGGAGGGCGATCCCTTCCCCGTACTCTGCGAGATGCCGGCCTATCTGGAGGGTTTCGACCGGCTGTTCGAGCTCGCCGACGATCCGAACCTCGTCGTTCCGGGCCATGACGAGCGGGTCCTGTCGCTCTTCCCCGCCCTGCCCGGCGATCCGAATGTACTGGAGCTCCACAAGGGTCCTCTCGGCCCCACGCCCTTCGCCGGGCGCCGCATGCCGGTCGTGAGAGATCCCTGACCGGCCCGTCGACGCCCGCCCCGCCGGAGACATGCGTCAGGCGCCGAACACCGCCGCATACCGTTCCGGCTTGAAGCCGATCTCGACGGTCTCGCCCGTCTCCAGAACGGGGCGCTTGATCATCGAGGGCTGGCTGAGCATCAGCGCGATGGCCTTCTCCTCGTCGAGGCCCGCCTTGTCCTCGTCGGACAGCTTGCGGAAGGTCGTGCCGGCCCTGTTCAACACCGTCTCCCAGCCCGCCGCCGCGCACCAGCGCCGAAGAGCCTCGCGCCCGACGCCCTGCTTCTTGTAGTCGTGGAACGTGTAGTCAACGCCGTGGCCGTCGAGCCAGGCGAGCGCCTTCTTCATCGTATCGCAGTTCCTGATGCCGTAGATGGTGACGGGCATTGCGCTTCCCCCGGTCTGACGGTCCCTGCTCATGGCGCCGGCACCATACCGGCGGCGTGCGGTATTTGCACCCCCTTGCGAGCCATCCGGCGGCCGCCTCCCGGCATCGCCTGGAAGGTCGACGGACGAGGACAGCCTCGATGCCTCGAACAGGACGCTGGCGAACAGGGACAACATGGGGATGCCTCGGTTTCGGGCCCGCCGCTACGGCGCCGCGATCATTCCGCCGCGGCCTTCTGCTTGCGGAGGCTTGCAAGCGTCAGCCCGTAGATGCAGGCGACAACGACCGCCAGCGCGCCGACCTGATAGGTCTCGATGGCATCGCCGAGAAAGATCGCCGCGAGCACCATGGTGAGCGCCGGCCAGGGCGTGGTGATGGAACTCGCCAGCGACACGTCGATGTGCCGGACGGCGTAGAACCAGACGATCAGCTCAAGGTAGTAGACCAGCCCCATGAAGACGGCATGCGCGCCGAACAGCGCCGGCAGGAGCCCCGCATGGAGGCGCTCCGGCTCCACGATGGCCATCAGCGCGGCGAGGAAGACCGTCGAGATCGCGACGCGGAAGAAGGTCACCTGCGCCGGCGTCACCGGCGTGCTGGTGAGCTCCTCCCGGATGATCACATGGGCGATGCTCCACAGGAATGGCACGCCGAGCGCGACCAGGAACCACGGGGAGACCCCGGTCATCTGCCACGTTCCGCCCGTACCAAGATAATAGAGCGCGCCGATCAGGAGGCCGGTCAGCGACAGCTCGACCGTCGTCTTGCGCCGGCCGAGGAAGAGGCTCTCCCACAGGATGGCGAAGAGGGGATAGGCCTGGATCGCGATCGCGGCGTTGGTCGCGCCCGCCTTCTCCGCGCCGAGCACATAGAGATAGGTGGACAGGCCGAACATCGCGCCCGTCGACAGCGCCACGACGAGGCCCCGGCGCCATGTCCGCGTCATGACGCCCGGGCGGAAGACCCCGCGATCGGGGCCGCGCAGTTCCACGGCGAAGAGCGGGACGGCGAAAACGACCTGCCATACCGACAGCGCGAAGGCGAAGGCGAGGGCATCGAGGCCCGCCGGGCGGCTGTTGGCGATCACCGGCATCATGCCGAGCAGGATCAGGCTCCCGAAGGCCAGAAGGATCCCGGTTCCCGTTCCGCCGCCGCGCATTGCACCGTCTCCCTTGCCATATTGCATCGATTGATACGATAATTGGATCAATCGAGAGGCGAACGGCAAGGAAAACATTGATCTCATGGCAATTTGGCACCCGGACCTCGATGGCCGCCGCGGACCGAAATATCTGCAGATCGTCGAGGCGATGGCGGAGGATATCGCCTCCGGGCGGCTCGCGGTCGCAACGAGGCTGCCGCCCTATCGCGAGCTCGCCTATGCGCTCGGGCTATCGCCCCATACGGTAAGCCGCGCCTATGCGGAGGGCGTGAAACGGGCGCTCCTTCGCGGCGAGGTCGGACGGGGCACCTTCGTGCGGGTGCCGGGCGCCGGGCTCGACGAGGGGGCGCCGGGCGATCTGGTGCGTGAGGCGTCCGGCCCCATCGATCTCGCCCGCAACCTGCCCGTCCAGGGTCTGGCCGAGCCGCATCTGCGCCGGGTGCTCGGCGAGCTCGGACAGGACCGGGATCTCCGCGCCCTGCTCGACTACCAGACCGACGCGGATCTCGCGCATCACACGGACGCCGCGCTCGCCTGGCTGGAGCGGTGCGGCGTCGGGGCCGGACCGGAGACCGTCGTCCAGTCGAACGGCGCGCAACACGGGATCTTCTGCACGCTGATGGCGCTGCTGCGCCCCGGGGACCTCCTCCTGACGGAGGCCCTGACCTATGCGCCGGTGCGGGTGATCGCGGAGCGGCTCGGCCTGTCCACCCTGCCGGTCGCGATGGACCGGGACGGCCTCAGCCCCGAGGCGTTCGCGGAGATTTGCGGGACCGGCGCGCCAAAGGCGCTCTATCTGACGCCGACCCTGCAATCGCCCACGACCGTCACGCTGTCCGCAGACCGCCGGTCCGACATTGCCGGCATCGCGCGGCGCCATGACGTCATCCTTATCGAGGACGACGTGTTCGGCCTGCTGAAGCCCGACGCGCCAGCCCCCCTCGCCACGCTGGCGCCGGAACGCACGGTCTATATCACCAGCGTGTCGAAATGCGTGGCGCCGGGGCTGCGCGTGGGCTATCTGCGCGCGCCGGAGCCCATGGCTCCCGCCCTTCGCCAGGCCGTCAATCTGAGCGTCTGGATGACCCCGCCCATGACCGCGGAAGTCACCGCGCGGCTGATCCGGGACGGTACGGCGGCACACCTGATGCACGACCAGCGCGCCGCCGCGCAGAGGCGCCAGGCGCTCGCCCGGTCCATCCTCGCCGGCCGCGACATCCAGGCGGACCCCCACGGTCTCCATCTGTGGCTCACGCTGCCCGACCGGTGGACGGCGGACGCCTTCCGGGCGGAGGCGGCGCGCCGCGGCGTCCTCGTCACCGAGGCCCGCGACTTCGCCGCGCGGGGCGCGCCCGCGCCGAACGCCATCCGCCTGTGCCTGAGCCACGAGACGAGCGAAACGCGGCTCAAGCAGGGCCTGGAGACCGTCGCCGCCCTCCTCGACATGCCCACGACCTCGTCGGGCCTGTTTATCTGAAATGGCGCGCCGCCGGATAGTCCCGGCATGGCCGCGATCATTCCCACTCGATGGTTCCCGGCGGCTTCGATGTCACGTCGTAGACGACGCGGTTGATGCCCTTCACCTCGTTGATGATGCGGGTGGAGACGCGGCCGAGGAAATCGTGGTCGAAGGGGAAGTAGTCCGCCGTCATGCCGTCGGTGGAGGTCACCGCGCGCAGGGCGCAGACATGCTCGTAGGTGCGCGCATCGCCCATCACGCCGACGGTCTGGACGGGCAGCAGCACGGCGAAGGCCTGCCAGATGGCGTCGTAGAGGCCCGCCTTGCGGATCTCCTCCAGATAGATCGCATCGGCCTTGCGCAGCGTCTCGAGCCGGTCGCGGCTGAGCGCGCCGGGAATGCGGATGGCGAGTCCCGGGCCGGGAAAGGGGTGGCGCCCGACGAAGTGCTCCGGCATGCCGAGCTCGGCCCCGAGCGCCCTCACCTCGTCCTTGAAGAGCTCGCGCAGGGGCTCCACCAGCGACATGTCCATGCGCTCCGGCAGCCCGCCCACATTGTGGTGCGACTTGATGGTGACCGACGGCCCGCCGGCGAAGGACACGCTCTCGATGACATCCGGATAGAGCGTGCCCTGGGCCAGGAAGTCGGCGCCGCCGATCTTCTTCGCCTCCGCCTCGAAAACGTCGATGAACAGCCGGCCGATGGTCTTGCGCTTCGCCTCCGGGTCGGACACGCCGTCGAGCTCGCCAAGGAACAGGCCGGAGGCGTCCACATTGACGAGCGGAATGTTGTAGGCGTCGCGGAACAGGCGCACCACCTCGTCCGCCTCGCCGAGCCGCATGAGCCCGTGATCGACGAAGATGCAGGTGAGCTGCTCGCCGATCGCCTCGTGGATCAGCACCGCCGTCACAGCGGAATCGACGCCGCCCGACAGGCCGCAGATCACCCGGCCCGAGCCGACCTGCTCGCGAATGCGGCGGATCGCGTCCTCCTTGAAGGAGGCCATGGTCCAGTTGCCCGCGCAGCCGGCCACCTTGAGCGCGAAATTGGCGATGAGGCGCGCCCCGTCCGGCGTGTGCATCACCTCCGGGTGGAACTGCACGCCATAGAAGCCACGCTCGTCGTCCGCAATGGCGGCGAAGGGCGCATTGTCGCTGACCGCCACGACGCGGAAGCCCTCCGGAATGGCGTTGACGCGGTCGCCATGGCTCATCCAGACCTGATGGCGCTCGCCCGGCGCCCACACGCCGTCGAACAGGGCACAACCGTCCCTGATCTCCACGAAGGCCCTCCCGAACTCGCGATGGTCGGAGGCCTCCACATCGCCGCCGAGCTGCGCGCACATGGTCTGCTCGCCATAGCAGATGCCGAGCACCGGCACGCCCTTGTCGTAGACGCCATCGGGCGCGCGCGGGGTCGTGGCCTCCGTCACGCTCGCCGGCCCGCCAGACAGGATGATGCCCTTGATGGAGGGATCGTCGATGGCGCCCTCGGCATTGTTGAACGGCACGATATCGGAATAGACGCCCTGCTCGCGCACGCGCCGCGCGATGAGCTGGGTGACCTGTGAGCCGAAGTCGATGATCAGGATGCGGTCGGTCATGGGCCTTGGAGACTCGTCTGCAAGAGTGGGCCAAGGCGACGAATTACGCGACATTGCGTGTCTGTGCAATGCACCATGGCGTCCAGCCGCCGGGGGCCGGCGCCTCTGCCCGCCGCCAGCCCCGCAGCCGCCCCATGCCGGTGGGGCCCTACCGGCCGTAAACCGCGTCCCTGATCTCCACCGGAAAGCGGCCCGACATGCCCTCGAAGGCCGTGTCGGTCAGCGCGACGACGGTCAGCCCCCGCGCCGGATCGACGAACCAGCTATGCCCATAGGCCCCGCCCCACTGGATGGTGCCCTTCGCCTGCGGCGTGCCGGCCGCCTCCGGGTCGTCGAGCACCGCCCAACCGATGCCGAAACCCCAGCCGGGCCCCTGGGTCTGGGCCTGCGGGCCCGTCCGGTCCGCCATCATGGTCTCGACCGTTCGGGCCTTCAGGATAGGCGCGCCGCCGGTGCGGACAGCCTCCAGGAAGGCGAGGAGATCGCCCGCCGTGCCGACCATGCCGGCCCCGCCGGAGGGGAAGGCACTCTCGTCGAAGACCCGCCCCGGCGCGAACCGGACGACGCTGTCGCCGAGCGGCACATCGGCGAGCGCGCCCATCCGCACCGGCTCGTCCGCACCGTCGGCATAGGGCACGGCAAGCCGGTCTCGGTCGGTGACCGTGAAGGCGGTATCGTCCATGTCGAGCGGCTCAGTGACCAGCCGGGCGACGATGTCGGGCAGCGGCTCGCCCGTCGCGGCTTCCAGCACCGCACCCATGACATCCATGGCGACGGAATAGCGCCAGCCCTCGCCCGGCGGATAGGCGAGCGGCACCGAGGCGATGCGGCGGACATTCTCCTCAAGGCTCACATCCGGCCCGGCGAGCCCGTCGGAAATGCCGGCCCGGCGATAGGGTCCCTCCCCGCCGCTTTCCAGAAAGCCGTAGCTCAGGCCCGCCCTATGGCTGAGGAGATGGCGGATGCGGATGACAGGCTCCGTGCCATCCGCAAGACGGGGCCGGAAGCCGGGGAGCCAATTCGCGACCGGATCGTCGAGACCGATGATTCCCTCCTCCACGAGGCGCATGGCGGCGGCTGCGACATAGGGCTTGGTGATCGAGGCCAGCCGGAAGATCGTGTCCTCCGTCATGGGTGCGCCCGTCTCCCGGTCGCGCAGGCCGGCGGCGCGCCGGTAGACCACATCGCCGTCGCGCGCGACGAGCACGACGGCCCCCACGATCCGCCTTTCCGTCAGGGCGCGGTCGATTGCCTCATCGAGGCGGCCGGCGAGCCCGGCATCCGGCTCGGCGAGGGCGGGAACAGCGCCCGCGACGGCGAGCATGGCGGCAAGGGCAAGGCGAGGCAGGAGACTCATGGCTCGGGAATCCCTATATTAGGAACGATCGTTCCTTAATTGGGCCGACCGACACCGGAATTCCAGAGTGATCGTTGTGAAAAACAAGACCGACCGGACAGAGCCGCCCCGAAGGCCCCGTGGCCGACCGCGCGAATTCGACCGCGGCGAGGCGCTCGCCCGGGCGCGCGAGACCTTCTGGCGGCTTGGCTATGAGGGCGCGTCCATTGCCGATTTGACGGCAGCGATGGGGATCACGCCGCAGAGCCTCTATGCCGCCTTCGGGTCGAAGGCGGAGCTCTATCGCGAGGCGCTCGCCGACTATCGCGAGACCGTCGGCGCCTTCGCCAGGCGCGCGCTCGAGGAGGAGGCCAATGCGGCGGATGCCTTCGACCGCCTTCTGCGGGAGACCGCGCACGAATATTGCCGGGAGGGCCAGCCGCGGGGCTGCATGATCTCCACCGCGACGCTCACCTGCGCGGCAGAGAACAGGCCGGTCGCCACCCATGTCGCCGCTCTCAGGGCGGAGGCCATCGCGGCCTTCGAGGCGCGCCTCGCGCGCGGTGTCGCGGAGGGCGATCTGCGCGCCGACACGGATGCCGCAGCCCTCGCGCGCTTTGTCGGTGCCATTATCCAGGGCATGTCCGTTCAGGCGCAGGACGGGGCCAGCGAGGAGGCGCTTGCCGCCATCGCCGGGATCGCCCGCGCCGAGATCGCCCGCCACAGGGCCTGAAGGCCGGACACCGAGGAAATATTCCCCCGCTCATGCCGGCAAAAGCTGCCCCGGCCCCATCGCCTGCCCGCGAGGGGCGAGGGAAACTCACGCCTCCGGCTGCTTCTCCATGACGGCGAGGAAGAAGCCGTCCGTGCCGTGATCGGCCGGCGTGAGGAGAAGCGTCTCCTCGCCGCCGTCCGCAGAGGCCGGCGGCTCGCCGCCCACGGCCTGCGCCCACAGCCCGGTCCACGGCACGAGGCGGAAGGACGGGTCGGCCTTCAGGAAGGCTGAGACCCGGTCGCCATTCTCCTCCGGCAGGACGGAACAGGTGACATAGGCGATCCGGCCGCCGGGGCGCACCAGCCGGCAGGCCTCCTGCAGCACGGCCTGCTGTTCCGCCAGGCGGCGCTCGACGGCGCGCGGCGTGAGGCGCCACTTGGCGTCCGGCCGGCGGCGCCAGGCCCCCGTGCCCGAGCATGGCGCGTCGACGAGGACGAGGTCCATGCGCCCTTCGAGGCCCTCCAGCCGGTCCGTTTCGTGCGCGCCCAGCACCTGCGCATTGCGCACGCCGGCGCGCTGCAGCCGCTCGAAGATCGGCCGAAGCCGGGTCATGTTCGCGTCATAGGCGTAGATCTGGCCGTGATTGTCCATCTGCGCGGCCATGGCGAGCGTCTTTCCGCCACCGCCCGCGCAGATGTCGGCGACCTGGAGGCCCGGCCCCGCGCCGGCGAGCAGGGACACGATCTGCGAGCCCTCGTCCTGCACCTCGTAATGGCCGCGCCCGTGACCCGGCTCGCGCTCCACATTGGGGCTGCGGCCGAAGCCGCCGGGCGGCGCGATGCGCACGCCGAGCGGCGACAGGGGTGTCGCCTGCGCACCGAAGCGCTCCAGCGCCCGCAGGACCTTCTCGCGCGTCGCCTTGAGCGTGTTCACGCGCAGATCGATAGGCGCGCGCCGGGCGAGCGCCCGCCCCTCTTCCGCCGCGCGGTCGCCGAACACGCGTTCGAAGGCCGGCTGCAGCCAGTCGGGATAGTCGCCCGCGATCCACGGCGCCTCCGCCGCAGGCGCTCCGGAAAGGCGGGCGCGCTCCGCCTCGCTCAGCGCCCCAGGCCCGTGCGGAACGGCGCACATGGCGTCGAGCGCGTCGGCGGTAAGGTCGAGCATGCCGGCGGCCGCGGCGAGCGCAAGCGCGCGCGCGCCGTCGTCGCCCATGCGCGCGGCAAGCGAATTGCGGTGGCGCAGCGCGTCGAAGACCAGATTGCCGATGGCCGCCCGGTCGCCGGCGCCCGCGAAGCGATGGGTGCGGCCCCAGTCCTTCAGCGCCTCCGAAGCCGGCCGGCGATTCCCGGCAATATCGTCCAGAACCTCGATTGCCGCCTGTATCCGTCCGCCTGGAGTCATAACGTCATGTTGTCCTTGATGAGATCTGCCCGCTCGTTCAAGGTGGCAGGCGCCCCGGTTATGGGCGCTTGTTTTGAACCTTTCAAGCCGTGGAAACGGCGAGAGGGCTTCCTGTGTCCCGCCGGAGGCAGGTTCAGGCGCCGTTTCACCGGAAACGGGACCGTCAATTCACGAAGGAAGGAGCGTCCCCCATGCGTTACACCCTCCCATCGCTCGTCGCTGCTTTCGCCATCGCCCTGCCCGCCCTTGCCAGCGCCGCCGGCGACATGGCCAAGGGCGATCTCGTCGACGCCAAGGGCGAGACCATCGGCACGGTGACCCTTACCGACGGCCCGAACGGCGTGATCCTCGCCGTGGAGGCGACGGGACTGCCGGCCGGCCCCCACGGCATCCATATCCACAGCGTGGGAACCTGCGAGGATGCCTCCGGAGGGTTCAAGGCGTCCAAGGGTCACGTCAATCCCGGCGAGGCCGCGCACGGCCTCCTGAACCCGGACGGGCCCGATTCCGGCGACCTGCCCAACCTCATCGCCCATGAGGACGGCACCGCGACCGCGGAGTTCTTCTCCGACCGGATCGCGCTCTCCGATGTGGAGGGCCGGGCCAATCTCGTGGACGGGGACGGCTCGGCGATCGTCATCCACGAAGCCCGGGACGACCAGATGAGCCAGCCCATCGGCGGGGCCGGCGCGCGCATCGCCTGCGCGGTGATCTCCGCCGGCATGTGACAGCCATCCGCACCCCCCGGCCGGGACGCAGGCGCGGCCCGGTCGGGACAGGCCGGCGACACACGGGTGACACCACGGCTGCGAGCCGCCATACTCGCCTCTCCTGTCCAGCCCAAACCGACCGGGGAGGTCATCATCCATGAGCCGATCTTTGCATGAACTGAGCGCGGTCGCCCTCGCCCAGCAATACCGCGCGGGCACGCTGTCGCCCGTGGAGGCCACGCAGGCCGTTCTCGACCGCATCGCCAAATGCGAGGACAAGGTCAACGCCATGTACTTCGTCACGGCGGACGACGCGCTCGAGACCGCGAAGGCCGCCGAGGCGCGCTACCGCGCCGGCGAGCCGCTCGGTCCCATGGATGGCGTGCCGATCACGGTGAAGGACATCATCGCCTCAGCCGGCCACCCGACACCGTCGGGCACCGGTGCGGCGGATCTCGACAAGCTGGAGACCGACGACGCCCCGCCGACCGCGCGGGTGAAGGAGGCCGGCTGCGTGATCGTCGGCAAGACCACCATGCCCGATCTCGGCATGCTCTCCTCCGGTGTCTCGAGCCTCCATGGGACGACGCGCAACCCCTGGGACCTCTCGCGCAATACGGGCGGATCGAGCTCCGGCGCCGGTGCGGCGCTCGGCCTGGTGCTTCGGATTTTCCACCGGCCGCGATACGCGCAGGTGGCGCTGTTGCTGGAGCGCGCCTTCGACCTGCGGCGGCCTGCGGCGTGTTCGCGCACAAGCCGAGCCTCGGGCGCGTGCCCATCTATCCGCCCTATTGGGGCCGCACGACGGGCCCGATGACGCGCACGGTGACCGATTCCATGCTGCTGATGAGCGCGCTCACCAGGCCGGATGCGCGCGACTATATGTGCCTGCCGCCGGCCGATGACGACTATGCGGGCGCCGCGCCCCTGCCGCTCAAGGGGCTGAAGATCGGCCTCGTCCGCAATATCGGCATCGGCCTTGCACCGACCGACGAGGTGCTCGGCGCGCTCGACGGCGCGGCCCGGGCCATGGAGGCCGCCGGCGCGATCGTGGAGCCGGTGGACCCGTTCCTCGTCCGCAGCATGCTCGACGGTCTCGACCTGCTGTTCCGGTCGCGCGCGCTCGGCGATCTGGAAAAACGCGGGCCGGAAAAGGCCGCCAAGGTCCTGCCCTTCATCACGGAATGGGCGAAGGGGGCGGAGGGCCGGACCGCGGTGGAGCTCGCCGAGGCCGTCAACCAGATCATGGCCATGCGCGACGCGGCCGTATCGACCACGGAGCCCTTCGACTTCCTGCTGCTGCCGACCTCGCCGATCCCGGCCTATGACGCCGACGAGCCCTGCCCCGGCAGCGATCCCGCCAAGCCTTTCGAGCACATCACCTACACGGCGGCCTTCAATCAGTCGGAACAGCCCGCGGCCTCGCTGAACTGGACCTACACCTCCGGCGGCCTGCCGCTCGGCATCCAGATCGTCGGCCATCGCTTCGACGATCTGGGCGTGCTCCGGCTTATGCTGTCGCTCGAGGAGATGCGCCCCGAACAGCGCCCGCTGCCGGAACTCTAGACGGCAGGGAAACGAAACGCCGCACGGATCTGCCGGCGCCCCTATTTCCGGAGGGCGCCGGCAACCGTCTCGATCTCGTTGGTCCACACGCCGCCCGCATAGCCGTCCGGAATGCGTGCGATATCCTCCGCCGTGTCGATGCCGGTGGAGAAGCCGCCGCCGCCATAGGGGCCGAGCAGGAACACGCTGCTGCCGACGGACCGCATGCGGGCCACGAGCCGGTCAGGCCACCCCCACAGCCACGGCGCGATATTGGCCGGCAGCGGAACGACCCTGTTCCGGCAGACCTCCGGCACCAGCCCGGTCCAGCCATAGGCGATATAGCGGATGAGGCAGTCCTTGATCGCGCTGCGCGAGACCGTCTTCACCTCGGGAAGCGCCCGATGGACCGCCTCCACCGGCTCTGTGCCCCCATAGACCATGAAATCGGCGCGGCGGTCCGGCGGCAGGGCTGCGAGCACCGCGGCAAGCCTTGCGCCCTCGTCGCGGTCGCGGCTTTTCACATTGATCAGGAACCGCCGGTCCGGAAAGGCTGCAAGGACCTCGTCCAGCGATGGCATCGCGCCCACGCCCTTGCCGCGAAAGGGAAAGGTCTCGCCGCCGTCGGCGGTGTAGCCATATCCGATGTCGAGCGCCTTGAGCTGCGCCATCGAGTGTTCGCGCGTGACGCCCGTGCCATCGGTACGACAGTCGAGCGTCCAGTCGTGGAAAACGGCGAACTGCCCGTCCGTGGTGGGATGGATGTCGAACTCCACGATATCGGCGCCCGCCTCGAAGCTCGCCCGCATGGAGGCGATCGTGTTCTCCAGATAATTGTGTGTCGGCGGCAGGATGCGCTCCGCCGTGCAGGTCTCGTAGTCGAGACCCTCCGTATGGTAGCGCTGGGCTATGCCGCGATGAGCGAGCAGGACGGGCTCCCCCGCCGGCCGCGAGGCCAGCAGGGTCGTGTTGTTGAGATAGACGAAGCCCGCAAGGAGCAGCACGAGGGCGAGACCGAGGCGCCACCACATCTCCGGCATACCTCCCCGATCAGGCCTGGCTCGGATAGTTCGGCGACTCTCGGGTGATCGTCACGTCGTGGACATGGCTCTCGCGCATGCCGGCCGCGGAGATGCGGATGAACTGCGCGCGCTCCTGGAAGTCGGCGATGGAGGCCGAGCCCGTATAGCCCATGGCGGCGCGCAGCCCCCCGACGAGCTGGTGCAGCACGCTGCCGAGCGGGCCCTTGTAGGGCACCTGGCCCTCGATGCCCTCCGGCACGAGCTTCAGCGTGTCCTTCACCTCCTGCTGGAAGTAGCGGTCGGCGGAGCCGCGCGCCATGGCGCCGAGCGAGCCCATGCCGCGATAGGCCTTGTAGCTGCGGCCCTGATAGAGGAACACCTCGCCCGGGCTCTCGTCGGTGCCGGCCAGCAGCGAGCCCGCCATGGCGCAGTCGGCGCCGGCGGCGATGGCCTTGGCGAGGTCGCCGGAGAACTTGATGCCGCCATCCGCGATCACCGGCACGCCGGAGCCGCGCGCGCCGTCGGCGCAGTCCATGATGGCGGTGAGCTGCGGCACGCCGACGCCGGCGACCACCCGGGTGGTGCAGATCGAGCCCGGGCCGATGCCGACCTTCACCGCGTCGGCACCGACATCGATGAGCGCCTTGGTGGCATCCGCCGTCGCCACATTGCCGGCGATCACCTGCACCTTGTTGCTCAGCCGCTTGATGCGCCGGACCTGGTCGAGGACGTGGTGGGAATGGCCGTGCGCGGTGTCGACCACGATGAGGTCCACGCCGGCATCGACCAGATGCTCGGCCCGGTCGTAGCCCTTGTCGCCCACCCCGGTCGCCGCGGCGACGCGCAGCCGGCCCTGCTCGTCCTTGGCGGCATTCGGGTGGCGGGCCGCCTTCTCCATGTCCTTGACCGTGATCAGGCCGACGCAGCGATAGTCGCCGTCCACAACCAGCAGCTTCTCGATCCGGTGCTTGTGGAGCAGCCGCTTGGCCTCCTCCCGGTCGACCGATTCCGACACGGTGATGAGGTTGTCGCGCGTCATGAGCTCGCTCACCGGCTGGCGCGGATCGGTGGCGAAGCGGACGTCGCGGTTGGTCAGGATGCCGACCAGCCGGCCCGCCCCGTTGCCGACATGCTCGGTGACCGGGATGCCGGAAATGCCGTGGCGCTCCATGACCGCCATGGCATCGGCGAGCGTCGCGTCCGGGGCGATGGTGAGCGGGTTCACGACCATGCCCGATTCGAACTTCTTCACCTGGCGCACATGCTCGGCCTGTTCCTCCGGCGTCATGTTGCGGTGGAGGACGCCGATGCCCCCGGCCTGCGCCATGGCGATGGCGAGCGGCGCCTCGGTGACGGTGTCCATGGCCGACGAGATGATCGGGATATTGAGCGTGATGTCGCGGGTGAGCCGCGTGCGGATGTCGACATCGGCGGGCAGGACGGCCGATTCGGCCGGCTTGAGCAGAACGTCGTCGAAGGTGAGATAGATGGGAAGGGACGATGCGTCGACCGCGTTCGCCATAGTGCCAGCCTCCAATGTGAACGACTGACCGACCATCCCGGCAACGGCGCTTTTCGTGAACGCCAGCCGGGCCGGGCGACCAAACCGTCCGATGCCTACAGGTTGGCGAGCGTGTTTAACACCGCGTTGACGCCTTTGCAAAGCGATTCCGCAAGGGGCGACGCTCCGGGATGCGGAAAGCCCTCCCGCCGCCGCCCGGAGGGTCAGCTCTTGAGCTGGTAGCCTGTCTTGAAGATCCACCACACGATGGTGAGGCAGAGGCCGAGGAAGACGAGCGTCATGGCGATGCTGATGGCCACGCCCACATCGGCGACGCCGTAGAAGCTCCAGCGGAAGCCGGAGATCAGATAGACGACCGGGTTGAACAGCGTGACCGTCTGCCAGAAGGGCGGCAGCATGTCGATGGAATAGAAGCTGCCGCCGAGGAAGGTCAGCGGCGTGACGATCAGCAGCGGCACGAGCTGGAGCTTCTCGAACCCGTCCGCCCAGATGCCGATGATGAAGCCGAACAGGCTGAAGGTCGCGGCGGTGAGCACGAGGAACAGCAGCATCCAGACCGGATGGGCGATCTCCAACGGCACGAACAGATGCGCCGTCGCGAGGATGATGAGCCCCAGTATGATCGACTTGGTCGCCGCCGCCCCGACATAGGCGATCACGATCTCCAGATAGGAGACGGGTGCGGAGAGCACCTCGTAGATCGTGCCGGTAAATTTCGGGAAATAGATGCCGAACGAGGCGTTGGAGATGCTCTGGGTGAGCAGCGAGAGCATGATCAGCCCCGGCACGATGAACGCGCCGTAGCTCACACCGTCGATCTCGGTGATGCGCGAACCGATCGCCGCGCCGAAGACGACGAAATAGAGCGATGTGGAGATGACGGGCGAGACAATGCTCTGCAGGAGCGTGCGCCCGGTGCGCGCCATCTCGAAGCGGTAGATTGCGCGGATTGCCCGGAAATTCATTGCTCTTCCCTCACCAGGCTGACGAAGATCTCCTCCAGCGAGCTCTGCTTCGTGTTCAGATCCCTGAACCGGATGCCCGCCTCGCCGAGATCGGACAGGAGCGCGGTGATCCCCGTGCGCTCGCCCTGTGTGTCGTAGGTATAGACGAGTTCGTGGCCGTCGGCGGCCAGCTGCAGCTTGTGGGTGGCGGCCAGGGTCTCCGGAATATGGTCGAGCGGCTCCTGGAGCTGGAGCGTCAGCCGTTTCTCGCCGAGCTTGCGCATGAGCTCGTTCTTCTCCTCGACCAGGATGATCTCGCCCCTGTTGATCACCCCCACCCGGTCGGCCATCTCCTCGGCCTCCTCGATATAGTGGGTAGTGAGGATCACGGTCACGCCCGCCTCGCGCAGCGTCCTCACGAGGTTCCACATGTCGCGCCGGAGCTCGACATCCACACCCGCCGTCGGCTCGTCGAGGAACAGGATCTCCGGCTCGTGCGCAAGCGCCTTGGCGATGAGCACGCGCCGCTTCATGCCGCCCGACAGCGTCATGATCCGGGAATTGCGCTTGTCCCACAGCGAGAGGTCCTTCAGCACCTTCTCGATATGGGCCGGATTGCGCCTCTTGCCGAACAGCCCGCGGCTGAAGCTGACCGTCGCCCACACCGTCTCGAAGGAATCGGTGGTGAGCTCCTGAGGGACGAGCCCGATCTTGGAGCGCGCGGCGCGATAGTCCGACACGATGTCGTGGCCGTCGGCCAGCACCGTGCCCTCGCTCGGCATCACGAGGCCGCAGACGATGCTGATCAGCGTCGTCTTGCCGGCGCCGTTCGGACCCAGAAGGGCGAAGATCTCGCCGCGCCCGATTTCCAGATTGATGTCTTTCAACGCCTGGAAACCGGACTCGTAGGTCTTGGAGAGATGCGAAACCGATATGACCGGATGCATGGCTGGGCGCGCCCTTTTCTGACAGGAGGCGTTTTGCTGGATCCGGCTGTCCCTTGGCGGGCAAACCCGGGTACGCTGGTTCAGAGGTTCACGGAATATAGGCCGGTTGCAGTCTTGTGCAAGACCGCTCCCGGTGCCGGCGCGCCGGAAAATTGTTTCATGTCATTTCCACCCCGAGCGAAGTGTGCAGAGCATGGCGCCTTGCGGATCGCACGAGGAGGATCGAGGCATGCCCGCGGCCAGGACCGTCGTCGTCATTCAGGGCCATCCAGACCCGGATGGGCGCCATTTCTGCCATGCGCTCGCCGACGCCTATGCGCAAGGGGCGGAGGCGGCCGGGCACAGCGTGCGGCGGATCGATGTCGGCCGCCTCGACTTCCCCCTCCTGCGCAACCGCGAGGAGTGGACCGGCGGAACACCGCCGGAGGCCATCCGGCAGTGCCAGGAGACGATCGGCGCGGCCGATCATCTGGTCATCGTCTACCCCCTCTGGCTCGGCACCCTGCCCGCGCTCCTGAAAGGTTTCCTGGAGCAGGTGCTGCGGCCGGGCTTCGCCATAGAGGGGCCGTCGCCGCGCGGGCTCTGGCGCCGGCTGCTCAAGGGCAAGTCGGCCCGCATCGTTGTCACCATGGGCATGCCGGCTCTCGTTTACCGGCTCTGGTTCCGGGCTCACAGCCTGAAGAACCTCGAACGCAACATCCTCAAATTCTGCGGCATCAGGCCGATCTCGGAAAGCCTCGTGGGCACTGTGGAGGGCCGCGCCGCGGCGCGGGAGAAATGGCTCGCCCGCATGCGCGCCTATGGCCGCGACGCGCGCTGATACGGGCCTTGCGCTTGACCTCGCCCGGGCATCGGGCTAGGCGTTAGGGTGACCTTGTGGCGCCGCATTTCCCCAATGCCATATCCGCTCCGGCGCCGATCAACGCTTTCTCCGCCTCCGGCAGGTCATGACACGCGCCTGCCAGCAGCGACTGCCCGGACTATCGGGGCATCGGACCGGTCCGCATGAGCAGGAAGCACATAATCGCGCTGATCGTCGCCTGCGCCCTCTTCATGCAGACGCTGGATTCGACCGTGCTCGGCACGGCGCTGCCGGCCATCGCGGTGGCCTTCGGCGAAAGCCCGGTGACGCTCCATCTCGCGATGACCTCCTATCTCATCGCACTTGCCGTCTTCATGCCGCTGTCGGGCTGGGTCGCGGACCGCTGGGGCGCGCGCGACGTGTTCCGCCTCGCCATCATCGTCTTCACGCTGGCCTCGATCGCCTGCGGGCTCGCGCCCAATGCGGAGGCGCTGATCCTCGCCCGCGTCGTGCAGGGCCTCGGCGGCGCGATGATGGTGCCCGTCGGCCGCCTCGTGCTGCTGCGCTCCGTGCCCAAGCACGAATATGTCGACGCGCTCGCCTGGGTCACCGTGCCGGCGCTCATGGGCCCGGTGCTCGGTCCCACCATCGGCGGGCTGCTCACCACCTATGCCTCGTGGCACTGGATCTTCTGGATCAACGTGCCGATGGGTCTCATCGGCCTCGCCATGACCACGATCTTCGTGGACGACATCCGCGAGGACGACGTGCCGCCGCTCGACCTGCGCGGCTTCGTGCTCGCCGGCATCGGGATCGCCGGCGTGATGTTCACGCTGGAGACCCTCGGGGACGGCCTCATCCCGGCGGGCTGGACGATGGCGCTGGGGGCCGTCGGCCTCGTCTCCGCGGCGCTCTATATCCGGCACGCGCGCCACATCACGAGCCCGGTGATCGATCTGACCCTCCTGAGGGTCCACACCTTCCGGGCGAGCGTGGCGGGCGGCGCGGTCTTCCGCTTCGGCATCGGGGCGATCCCCTTTCTCCTGCCGCTGCTGCTTCAGGCGGGCTTCGGATACAGCGCCGCCGATGCCGGCCTCGTCACCTCGGCGGCCGCCGCCGGCGCCATCGTCATGAAGGCGCTCGCCGGGCGCATCCTCAGGCTGTTCGGCTTCCGGTCCGTGCTCATCTGGAACGGCGTCCTCAGCGCGGCCTTCATGGCGGCCTGCGCGCTCTTCACCCCCACGACACCGTGGTGGACGATGGTGCTCGTCCTGCTCGTCGGCGGCTTCTTCCGCTCGCTGCAGTTCACCGGCGTCAACGCGGTCGCCTTCGCCGATGTGGAGCCCGCCGACTTCAGTCAGGCGACGAGCTTTTCCAGCATGATGCAACAGCTCTCCCTGTCCGTCGGCATCGGTTTCGGCGCCCTGATGCTGACGCTGTCGCAGATGTGGCGGGGCAGCGACACGTTGAGCTACACGGATTTTCCGCCCGCCTTCATCGCGGTCGGGCTGCTGACGGCAGCCTCATCGCTCTTCTTCGTCGGCCTCCACCGCACCGCCGGCGACGAGCTCGCCAAGCGCTCCGCGCCCGCGCCCGCCGGTGCGATGGGTGGCATGGCCGCCCAGCCGCCGCGCGACCGTGCCGGGAAGCCCCGCGAGCGCGAGGACGCATGACGGAGCCCTCCGCGCGCCCCGAGGCAGGCACGCACGCTCTTCCACCTCGTTGAAACGGGTCAGTCGCCGGACCGGTCCCGGCCGCGGAAGCCGGTCGCCAGCACGTAGAGCTCCGCCGATTCGGGCCGGCTCGCCTTCGGCTTGACATGGCGGACGGTCGTGAAGTCGCGCTTCATCTCCGCCAGCAGCTCGTGCTCGGTTCCGCCCTGGAACACCTTGGCGAGGAACGCCCCGCCGGGCGCCAGCACCTCGCGGGCGAAGTCCAGCGCCGCCTCGCACAGAGCCATGATCTTCAGATGGTCCGTCTTGCGATGGCCCGTCGCGGGCGCCGCCATGTCGGACATGACGAGGTCGGCCTCGCCCTTCAGCGCGTCGACGATCCGGTCCGGCGCGTCCTCGGCCAGGAAATCCGCCTCGATGCAGATGGCCCCCTCCACCGGCTCGAACGGATTGATGTCGAGCGCGACGACGCGGCCCTTGCCGTCGAGCGCGCCGGTTCGCGCCACCGCCACCTGCGCCCAGCCGCCTGGCGCCGCACCCAGATCGACCACCCGGCCGCCGGGCTTGAGAAGCCCGTATCTGTCGTCGATCTCGATCAGCTTGAAGGCCGCGCGCGAGCGGTAGCCCTGACGCCGGGCCTCGGCGACATAGGGGTCGTTGAGCTGGCGCTCGAGCCAGCGGGTGGAGGAGATCTTGCGGCGGCGCGCGGTGCGCACCTTGACCCGGAGGTCGCGGGCCGCCCCGGGGCCCGTGCCCGTGCCCGTGCTGCGCGAGGATCCGCGCGGCGGCTTCCTGCGCCCTGAACTCATCGTTGCGTCCCCCGCCCGTTCGTCGCGGGCCTGCGCCGGCTGCCCGGCCCCGTCCCGAAGGTTCCGTCTTCCTGCATCAGCTTGGTGAGGATGCCCTCGCGCAAGCCCCGGTCGGCAACCCGGATGCGCCGCTCCGGCCAGATGGTCTGGATACCGGCGAGGATGGCGCAGCCGGCAAGCACCAGATCGGCGCGGTCATGGCCGATGCACGGGCTCGATGCGCGCCCCTCGTAGTCGAGCGCCAGAAGCCCCTCCGTCACCGTGGTGACGTTGTGTGCGCTGAGCCAGCATCCATCGACCCGGGAGCGGTCATAGCGTTCAAGCCCCAGATGGACACCGGCAATGGTCGTGACGGTGCCCGAGGTGCCGAGCAGATGGTCGGGCAGGTCGCCCGCCGTTTCGGGAACCGTCTCGGCGAATCTCGTGAGCAGCGGGGTAACCGTGGAGACCATTCCCTCGAAGTTCTCCGGCGACACGGTGAAGCCGCCGAAGCGCTCCGCGAGCGTCACGACGCCGAGCGGCATGGATGTCCACGAGGCGATATCGTAGCCGCGCTCGCCCACCGTCAGCCACATGAGCTCCGTCGACCCGCCGCCAATATCGAAGACGAGCGCGGAGCGGCTATCGGGCGCGATCAGCGACGCGGAGCCAGCGACCGCGAGTCCGGCCTCGGTCTCCCGGTCGATGATCTCCAGCCTGAGCCCGGTCTCCTCGTGGACGCGCGCGATGAACTCCGCACCGTTCTCCGCCGCCCGGCAGGCCTCCGTCGCGATCAGCCGTGCGCGCGACACGCGCCGCCAGGCGAGCTTGCGCGCGCACACCTTCAGCGCCTCGACCGTGCGGTCCATGGCGGCCTCGCTCAGCCGCCCCGTGCGCGAGACGCCCTCGCCCAGCCGGACGATTCGCGAAAAGGCGTCGATGACCTTGAAGCCGCCCGGCGCGGGCCGGGCCACGAGCAGGCGGCAATTGTTCGTGCCGAGGTCGAGCGCGCCATAGACAGGGACGTCCTGCCCCTGCCGCGGCCGCCTGCCGCGCCGGCGCCTCCGGCGCTGCGCCGGACGCTCGCCCTCCTTGACCGCGACACCCGCCTGACGCGTATCGCGCACCTCCGGCTCGCCCGGTTTCGCGCCGGGGTCTGCCGCAGGAGCCGTTTCCGCTGAAGCCGTCTGTTGCACCGCCTTCGGCGGCACGCCGTTCAATGCCCTGTCGCCACCGTGGCCCTGCCGGGCACGGCGCCGCTTACGATGTCGCCGGCGCGCACCCTTCCGCGCATCGTCCGGCCCGCTGTTCGCGTCCACGATCTGCCTATCCGACAGCACGCTGCCCGCACCTCAACTCGTTCGAGGAGGGGGCTGGCGCCATGCCGCCCTAGAGTTCCTTAAGTCGCTGGCCAGTGTAGCAGTTTCGCCGTCGCCGTAAAGCTGGCACGGCGCGCGGGCCGCGATGATCGCGGCGGGATACGCTCAGGTGCCGTAGCCCTCGATGAAGTCCCTGAAGATCCAGCCCTTCCGGCCGTCGAAGGTCACCTCGCACCACAGGTTGCAACCTATGACGCCGACACGTTCCCCACCCGGCACGACCAGGAGCGCTGGCGCCTCGTTGGCGGGGCTCGCGCGCATGTTGACATCCGTGGTGACGCGGGCCGGCCGCGTATCCAGCGACGCCTCTGCGCCCTCCGCCCGGTTTGCCGCGCTGTCCGTCTCCTGCGGCGGCGGCTTCTGCTCCACCCCCGGTTCCACCTCGCCATTCCCGGAGGATGCCCCCTCGGGCAGCGCAGCCTCGGGCGATGGCACCCCGATGGGCGTCGTCGTCCCCGCCGGCTCAGGCCTGGCGGGGGCGGCGCTCTTCGTCACCACGCTCATCCGCTGCGTGTCGATCAGGGCCGGAAGCGCGTCGGGATCGAGCCTTGCGGGAGGCGGAGTGGGCTTCGCCCTCGGCACCAGGATCGGGGCGGGGCCGGCATCCGCGACCGCGACCGCGGGCTGCGGCACATCGAGCGCCCTGAGCTGGAACACCACGACACCACCGCCGATCACGCCGACCAGGATGGCGAGCACGCTCATGCGCAGCATCAGCGCACGTCTTTGCCGGCCGTCTCCGGCCGCATCCAGGCCCGGCCAGTCGCCGGAAATGCGCTCGCGCCCCGGCACCGCTCCCATATCGAGCCGCGGCAGGCCGCCGCTTTGCGCCCGGTCTCTCCTGCCCCCGAATACCGGCTCCTGCGCCCCGGGGCTGGCCGACAGCACGGCCGGCGCCGCGCGTCGGCGGGCCGGAGCGGGGGCTGGCTCTTCGGCGTCCGTCCGATGCTGATGGTCCTCGCGGCTCGCCGGTGCCCGGCGTCGCGGCGGCTCTTCTTCTGTCGTCTGGTTCGGCCAAACCGGAACGGGCGCCGGCTTCCCCGCGCCCGTCCCGTCCGGTCTTTCGGCCTCGTTCACCGGCGGTCGCCGTTGCTGCGGCGCGTCCCGATCCGGCTGCCGGTCGTCCCTCCCGGTTCCTGTTTCCGTGTCGCGCGGCCCTGCGCCATGCCCGCGCCCGGCGCGGGCCCCCTTGCCCAAAAGCTTTCCCGCAACGTCGATGTCGGGTGGCCCGGTCCGCGCCAGGCGGATGCCGTTCAGGCCGCGCCGGGCCTCTTCTTCGTTCCCGCCGGCATCCGCGACTGCCGAGCCTTCAAGGCGTTCCGAAGACATCCGCTCCCGTTCCGATCCATGGGTTCGATCATCGCAGGGTCGGCGAAGAATGCGGCATGGCGTTGCCGGAAAAGCGGCTGTCTGATGGCAGGACCACCGCATCCCCCGCCAGGAAGGGCGGCGGAATGGGAGGGCCAGCGAGATCGTCATCGCCTCCAAAGGCTCCCGCCGTCCCCGGCACGACCGGCGGCTTGGGGCGCGGCAGGACGGCCGCCCGCCCTGTCCGGGGACTCCGGCGAGCCTGAACCGTTGCGGCAACGGCAGGAGAGCGGCGGGCGATGCTCACGAGCGGTTCGCCCGTTGCCCTGACCGACACCGCGACGCCCGCCCGAATGGCGGACCCGGGCGGCACCGGCGTGTCGGGCAACTGGAGCCGGGCAGCGACACCCCATGCCGCGACCGCCACGACGATGGCGGCAAGCACGCCAAGACCGAGGCCCGGTCCCCGGCCCCGCCATCGCGAACCGGAGGCCTCGGGAAACGGCCAGTCCCCCGGAGGCGCCTCGTCGCGCACCCGGACGCACAGGCCCCATCCGCCCTGCGCATCACCGATATGCCAGACCGGTTTGTCGTCGAGGACAAGGTCGTGGCGGCGCGCTGGAGGCGATCCGTCCGTCCGGTCCCCGGACCGGCGGCCGAGCGATACGACGCGACTCTCCTCCGGCGGCTTGTCCGTCCCCATGGCCAACCGGGCGAGACCGTCTGCGAGCACGACGAGATCGTCATCGTCTGGCAACGGGCCGCCATGCGCCGCGGCCCCTCGCCGCAATGGCACGCGAGCGGTCGGCGCCGCCACAAGCGCGCGGGGCCAGCCACCGGACGTTGCAGACAGGCCGCCGCGCATTGCCGCGCCCACCCTGTCCACCGTCGCGGCGTCCATGCTGTCCGCCCGGGCGCCCGATCCGGCCCCTCGCGGCGTGGCCGTCGCCCTGCCGGCCATATAGGGACCGGACATCTCTCCTGCTCCACATTGGGGGTTCACACTCGATCCGACGTGTCATCCCACGTCGGGACGACAGGATTTTGGCAACTATGAGTTGCATTCAGGGCAAAACCCCGGAGTTTCCGTGGTTGGCGCGGACATGGGCAAGGCGAAACGCCAGCCCCCGAATGGCCCGGCCCCGCCTTTCCGTGGCCGGAATTCATTCCGGGGGTTGACGGCGGGAGAAAGCTTAGAGATATAGAGGCCCTCCGTTGGGGGATCGTCTAACGGTAGGACAGCGGACTCTGACTCCGCCAGTGGAGGTTCGAATCCTCCTCCCCCAGCCACTCAAAAGCGCGGATTTCTGCGTTTTTCCCTCGGACAAACCGGACAGAAGCAAACAGACCGACAACGCTGCCGCACAATTGCGGAGACAGCGGGGCACAACAGATCGCCTCCTGTTCCTGCGAGCCGCCATGCGGAGGCGCATGTGGCCGGTTCGGGCGGCTCTTCCCGCGCACCCGTCCAGACCCATTCGCAGATGGCTGCGATTCCCCTACCCGGACTTGTGAAACAGGTGCGTGGCGTTGAATAGTTGTTCCAGCCGCTCGTAGCGGTCGCGGATGCGTGGCCAGCATTCCTCCTGAACGGCCGCGATGAGCGCCTCGAGCAGCATCATCGTGGCGACATTCGAGTCCCATGCGGACGGGATCTCGACCCAGCAGGTGAAGGTGTGCTCGGCATGCTCGGCCGCCGGGCTGACCCACTGATCGGTGATCAGCACCACGTGCACGCCATGGTCGGCGGCGATTTCGGCCAGCCGGATCAGGTTCGTCTCGTAGCGCCGGATATCGAACATCATGAGGATGTCGCCTTCCTCCATGTCCAGCACGTAGTGCGGCCAGGTGGCCGATGAGGGCGTCATGTGCGTGACGCGCTCGCGCACGGCCTGGAAATGGGTGAAGGCGTAGCCGGCCAGCGCCTGCGTGATGCGTCCGCCCACGACATAGAGATGGGCGTCGGTATCCGACAGCATGCGCGCGGCAGCGTCGAACTGCTCGGTGTCGATATTGGCGAAGGTCTGGCCGATATTCTGCGTCACCGTCTGCGCGAAGCGGTTGAGGTGATGCGTCTCGGGCGCCTCCGACGCCCAGTTGGCGCGGCGCTGTGTCGGCCCTGACGCCTTCGCCTCAAGCTCCTGCAGCAGCGCCTGGTGGAACTGGGGATAGCCCTTGAACCCCAGCTTGTTCACCATCCGCGCCACCGTGGGCACCGACACGTCCGCATTGCCCGCCGCAGCCGTGATCGAGGCCAGCCCCGCAGAGGGATAATTGTCCAGCAGGGCCTGCGCGAATTTGCGCTCCGACCGGGTCAGCGACTGGTAGTTCGCGCGGATCAGATCGCGCACGGTGCGCATTGTCTTGGGCAAGGCACGCCCCTCTTTCTTTCCTCCCCGGTGCCGACTTCGGCGCATCACATACAGCGAAATTCGGAACGGCTCCAAGGCATATCGACCGCCGCCGCATGTCTGGAAAGAAATTGACACGATTTTTTATGTGTGGAAACATTTTTCCAGAACGGGCGCTGGATGGGGTTTGGCCCACGGTCGCCCGCGAGGGGACTTCCGATGATTTCCGGCAGCGGTTGGGACGAAGCGGTATCAGAAGCCGAGCCGATCGAGGTCGAGGCGCCCGAGATCTTGGCGCGCGACGCCGATGGGCCCGCGCTCATCCTGTGCGAACACGCCTCCAACCGTATCCCGCAGCGCTATGGCGGGCTGGGGCTGGCCCGCGACGCGGGGGAAAGCCACGCGGCGTGGGACCCCGGCGCGCGCGACGTCGCGCTGGGTCTGGCGCGGGCGCTCAACTCGCCGATGGTGGCCGCGCGCGTCTCCCGGCTGGTCTATGACTGCAACCGCCCGCCCGAGGCCGAAAGCGCCATGCCCGTGCGGACCGAGCGGATCGAGGTGCCGGGCAACCGCGACCTCGACATCGCGGACCGTATCGAGCGGACCGAGAGCGTCTACACCCCCTTCTGCGCGGCAGTCGAGAGCGTGATCAACGCGCGCTGCGCCGCGCGGCGCGCAACCGCGCTGATCACCGTACACAGCTTCACGCCCACCTGGTTCGGCAAGCCGCGCAAGACCCATATCGGCATCCTGCACGACAGCGACACGCGCCTGGCCGACGCCATGCTGTCGCGGGCGCATGCGCTGCCGCACCGGGCGATCGCGCGCAACGATCCTTACGGCCCGCAGGACGGGGTCACCCATTCCCTGCGCCTGCACGGCCTCGCCCACGACTTGCCCAATGTGATGATCGAGATCCGCAACGACCTGCTCGCAGACGCCGGCGACCGCGCCCGCATGGTGGAGGAGTTGCTCGCCATGCTGCGCCCGGCTCTGGCCGAGCTGGACGACACGCCGAGATCCGCCGATTCCCCCGGGGGAGACGTCCATGCCTAGGGTGCTGGTTGGCTATGTCCGCGTCGTGGACGCGATGAACTACCGGCTCGGCCGGATCATGATGTATTTCCTGTTCGTCATGGTCGGCGTCCTGATGTGGTCGTCGATCTCCAAGACGTTCTTCCTGCCCTCGCTCTGGACGCTCGAGGTCGCGCAGTTCGCGCTGGTGGCCTACTACCTGCTGGGCGGGCCCTACTCCATCCAGCTCTCCGCCAATGTGCGGATGGACCTCTTCTACAGCAGCTGGACCGCCCGGCAGAAGGCCTGGGTGGACATGATCACCATCTGGTTCCTGATCTTCTATCTGGGCGTGATGATCTATGGCGCGGTGGGCTCGACAGCCTACTCGCTGGGCTATTTCGGGGACCAGCCCTTCGCCTTCTTCCGCGACTTCTTCCACGCCTTCTTCACCGGCGGCCCGGAGGCGGCGAGCGAGAAGCTCGGCTTCATCGAACGCTCGCCGACGGCATGGCGGCCCTATCTCTGGCCGGTCAAGGCGATCGCCACATGCGGCATCTTCCTGATGCTGCTGCAGGCCATTTCGGAATTCATCAAGGATGTCGGCACCCTGCGCGGCGTCGACCTCCTCAAGGATGCTCCCGCCCACAAGGGGCACGAGGAAGACATCTACAAGGAGCATGCCTGATGTCGCATGAGATGATCGCGCTCTTCATGTTCTCCACGATGATGCTGATGCTGCTGACCGGGCAGCGTGTGTTCGGCGCCATCGGGTTCGTCGCGACGATCTCGGCACTGCTCCTGTGGGGCACCGGCGGGTCCGACATCCCCTTCTCGGCCGTGATGAAGCTGATGAAGTGGTACCCGCTCCTCACGCTGCCAATGTTCATCTTCATGGGGTACATCCTGTCGGAATCGAAGATCGCCGACGACCTCTACAAGATGTTCCATGTCTGGATGGGGCCGGTCTCGGGCGGCCTGGCCATCGGCACGATCGGGCTGATGGTGCTGATCTCGGCCATGAACGGGCTGAGCGTCGCAGGCATGGCCATCGGCGCCACCATCGCCCTGCCCGAGCTGATCAAGCGAAGCTACGACAAGCGGATGATCACGGGGGTCATCCAGGCCGGGTCGTCGCTCGGCATCCTGGTGCCACCCTCCGTCGTGCTGGTGCTCTATGCCATGATCGCGCGCCAGCCGGTCGGCCAGCTCTGGCTGGCGGGCGTGATCCCCGGCCTGCTGATGGCGACGATGTTCATCGTCTATATCTACATCCGCTGCCGCATCACGCCGTCGCTCGGCCCGACGCTCAGCCGCGAGGAGCGCGCCAATGTCACCACGCGCGAGAAGCTGCGGCTCCTGAGCGCGGGCGTCCTGCCGCTGATCATCTTCTTCGCCATGATGTTCCCCTTCGTGAAGGGCTGGACGTCGCTGACCGAAAGCTCCGCCATCGGCGCCATGACCGCGTTCCTGGCCGCCGTCCTGAGGCGGCGCATGACCTGGAAGGTCTTCGAGGTCTCGGTCCGCTCCACGCTCGCGATCAGCTGCATGTTCATGCTGATCATCATGGCGGCCATGGGCTTCGGCGCCGTCTTCGACGGGCTGGGCGCGGTGCACGCCATCGAGACCCTGTTCACCGAGAGGCTGGGGCTGAGCCCGTGGACGATCCTGATCCTGATGCAGCTCAGCTTCCTGCTCATGGGCACGTTCCTCGACGACACCGCGATGCTGGTGATCGTGGCGCCGCTCTACATCCCGCTGGTCGACCATCTGGGGTTCAACCTGATCTGGTACGGCGTGCTCTACACGATCACCACCCAGATCGCGTACATGACGCCGCCTTTCGGCTACAATCTGTTCCTGATGCGCGCCATGGCGCCACCCGAAATCGGCATGCGCGACATCTACGGCTCGATCGTCCCCTTCGTGGCGGTGATGATCCTGGCGCTGGCCGTCAACATGATGTTCCCCGAGATCGCGCTGTGGCTGCCGACCTTCATCTACAGCGGATAACAAGAAGAACTCCCAAAGGGAGCGTTGCGAGGCAAGACCGAGCTCAATGAGGAGAAGGACGATGACTTCCAGACGGAAATTTCTGACCACTGCGGGCGCGGGCGCCGCCGCCGCGCTGGCCGCTCCCGCCGTCAGGGCCGCACAGCCCAAGATCAAGTGGCGACTGCAGACCTATGCCGGCCCGGCGCTGGCCGAGCAGGTCATCAAGCCGATGATCGAGAAGTTCAACACGATCGCCGGCGACGAGATGCAGATCGAGCTCTACACCTCCGACCAGCTGGTGCCCACAGGCGAGCTGTTCCGCGCCATGCAGAGCGGCACCATCGACGCGGTGCAATCCGACGACGACTCCATGGCCAGCCCCACCCAGGTGACGGTGTTCGGCGGCTACTTCCCCTTCGCGCTGCGCTACAGCCTCGACGTGCCGGTCCTCTTCCAGGAATACGGCCTCGACGAGATCTGGAAGGCGGAATACGAGAAGGTCGGCGTCAAGCACATCTCGGCAGGATCGTGGGACCCGTGCAACTTCGCCACCAAGAAGCCGATCAAGAGCCTCGACGACCTCAAGGGCCTCAAGATCTTCACCTTCCCGACCGCCGGCCGCTTCCTGCAGCGCTTCGGCGTGGTGCCGGTGACGATCCCGTGGGAGGATGCCGAGGTGGCACTGCAGACGGGCGAGCTCGACGGCCTGGCCTGGTCCGGCATCACCGAGGATTACACCTCCGGCTGGTCGAAGGTCACCGACTACTTCCTGACCAACAACATCTCCGGCGCGTGGATCGGGCACTTCTTTGCCAATATGGACCGCTGGAACGAGTTGCCCGACCGCCTGAAGGTGCTGCTTCAGGTCTGCATGAACGACTCCCACTATCACCGCCAGTGGTGGTACTGGGGCGGCGAGGCCCGCCTGCGCGTCGAAGGCACCGACCTCAAGCTGACCACCATCGACGATGCCGAATGGGAGAAGGTCGAGGCCGCCGCCCACGAGTTCTGGGACGAGATCGCCGAGACCTCGGAAACCCGCGCGAAAGTGGTCGAGATCATCCGGCAGTACAACGACAACATGCGCAAGGCCGGGCGGCCCTACCGCTACGGCAAGGTCTAGGACACCCCTGGCCGGGCCCCGCATCGGGGCCCGGTCCCTCTTCCGCACGAGCCATCCGACACGCCCCTGTCACCCCTACGGAGCCAAGCCCCATGCCCGCCGCCCTGCCCTTCGGAACGCTGAAGACCAAGGTAAGCTCCGGTGAGATCGATACCGTGCTCGCCTGCATCGTCGACATGCAGGGACGCCTGATGGGCAAACGCTTCCAGGCGGAGCACTTCGTGGAAAGCGCCTGGGAGGGAACGCATTGCTGCAACTACCTGCTGGCGACCGATCTGGAGATGGCCACGCCCGAGGGCTTTGCCGCGACGAGCTGGAAGGCCGGCTACGGCGACTATGTGATGAAGCCCGATCTCGAGACGCTGCGCCCCGTGCCGTGGATCGAGGGCACGGCTCTCGTGCTGTGCGACGTGCTGGACCATCACACCCACGCCGAGATCCCCCATTCGCCGCGCGCCATGCTCAAGCGCCAGTTGCGCCGGCTGGAGGATATGGGCTTCGAGGCGATAATGGCGAGCGAGCTCGAGTTCTTCCTGTTCGAGAAGAGCTTCGAGGAGATTCGCAAATCCGGCTACCGGGCCCTGGCGCCGATCTCGGGCTACAACGAGGACTATCACATCCTCCAGACCACCAAGGAGGAGCACGTCATGCGCCCCGTCCGCAACCATCTGCGGGCGGCGGGCATTCCGATCGAGAATTCCAAGGGCGAAGCGGAAGCCGGCCAGGAGGAGCTGAACATCAAATATGCCGGCGCGCTGGACACCGCCGACCACCACACCATCGCCAAGCACGCCGTGAAGGAGATCGCCTGGGCGCAAGGGCATGCCGCCAGCTTTCTCGCCAAATGGTCCCACTCCATGGTCGGCTCGTCCAGCCATGTCCATCAGTCGCTCTGGAAGGACGGCGAGCCCGCCTTCTACGATCCCGAGGACAGCCTCGGCATGTCGGCGCTGATGAAGGCCTACATGGCCGGGCTTCTGAAATACGCCTCCGAATACACCTATTTCCTGGCGCCCTACGTCAACAGCTACAAGCGTTTCGTGAAGGGCACCTTCGCGCCGACCCGCACCATCTGGTCGGTCGACAACCGCACTGCCGGCTTCCGCCTGTGCGGCGACGGCACGAAGGCGGTCCGGGTGGAATGCCGCATTGGCGGATCGGACCTGAACCCCTATCTGGCCATGGCGGCCCAGATCGCGGCGGGAATAGCGGGCATCGAGGAGAAGCTGGTGCTCGAACCGCCCTATAGCGGCGACGCCTATGCCGGCGAGACCGGCGCGATCCCGACGAACCTGCGCGACACGCGGCATGCGCTGACGAATTCGGCCATGCTGCGCGCGGCGATGGGCGACGACGTGATCGACCATTACGCCCGCGTCGCCGAGGTCGAGATCGAGGATTTCGAGCGTGTCGTGACGGACTACGAGATCGCCCGCGGCTTCGAGCGCGCATGACCCGGGCAGACACCGGACGCCGGCCCGTCCCCGCCCCAAACCGGTCAAGAGGATATGAATGACAAGAACACTCCGATGCATCTCGCCGATCGACGGCTCGGTCTTTGCCGAGCGTGAGGCACTGAGCCCCGACACGGCGCGTGCCGCGGCCGCGCGTGCCCGTGCCGCCCAGGCCGGCTGGGCCGCACGCCCGCTTTCCGAGCGCGTCGACCTCGTCATGGCCGGCGTCGAGGCGCTGGGCGCGATGAACGATGAGATCGTGCCCGAACTGGCGCACATGATGGGCCGCCCCGTGCGCTATGGCGGAGAATTCGGCGGCGTCCGCGAGCGCGCCAGCCACATGGCGGCCATTGCCCGGGAAGGGCTGGCCGACCTCCAGGTGGGCGAGGACGCCACCTTCAAGCGCTATATCAAGCGCGTGCCCCATGGCGTGGTCTTCGTCGTGGCGCCGTGGAACTACCCCTATATGACGGCGATCAACACCGTTGCGCCCGCCCTCATCGCCGGCAACACGGTGATGCTGAAACACGCCACGCAGACGCTTCTGGTGGGCGAGCGCATGGCCCGCGCCTTCCACTCCGCCGGCGTCCCCGAAGACGTCTTCCAGAACGTCTTCCTCGACCACGACACGACCTCGGACCTGATCGGAGAGCGCGCCTTCGACTTCGTGAACTTCACCGGCTCGGTCGGCGGCGGCCGCGCGATGGAACGCGCCGCGGCGGGCACCTTCACCGCGATGGGGCTGGAGCTCGGCGGCAAGGATCCGGGCTATGTCATGGAGGATGCCGACCTCGACGCCGCCGTGGCCACGCTGATCGACGCGGCGGTCTACAATTCCGGCCAGTGCTGCTGCGGCATCGAACGCATCTATGTGCACGAAAGCCTCCACGACGCCTTCGTGGAGAAATCCGTCGAGACGGTGCGCGCACTCAGGCTCGGCAATCCGCTGGAGGAGGCGACCACCATCGGCCCGATGGCCAATGTCCGCTTTGCGGAGGAGGTGCGCGCGCAGATCGACGAGGCGCTGACGATGGGCGCCACGGCCCATATCGGGACAATGCCGGCCGACGACGGCGCCGCCTATCTGACCCCGCAGATCCTGACCGACGTCACCCACGACATGCGCGTGATGCGCGACGAGAGCTTCGGCCCGGTCGTCGGCATCATGCCCGTGAAGGACGATGACGAGGCCGTGCGGCTGATGAACGACAGCGAGTTTGGCCTGACCGCCAGCCTGTGGACCGCCGATATCGAGCGCGCCGAGCGGGTGGGCGACCGGGTGGAGACGGGGACCGTCTTCCTCAACCGCGCCGACTATCTGGATCCCGGCCTGTGCTGGACCGGGTGCAAGAACACCGGCCGCGGCGGCAGCCTGTCGGTCATCGGATATCACAACCTCACGCGCCCCAAATCCTACCATCTCAAGAAGGTGACGAGATGACCCTGACCGGAAACTGGTCCTACCCCACCGCGATCAAGTTCGGCGCCGGCCGCATTGCCGAGCTGCCGGCCGCCTGTGCCGAGGCCGGCATGACCCGCCCCCTGCTGGTGACCGACCGCGGCCTCGCCGGCCTGCCGATCACGACTAAGACGCTGGACATCATGGAGGATGCGGGCCTCGGCCGCGGCCTGTTCGCCGAGGTCGACCCGAACCCGAACGAGTTGAACATGGCCGCCGGCATCGAGGCCTACAGGGCGGGCGGCCATGACGGCGTGATCGCCTTCGGCGGCGGCTCGGGCCTGGATCTGGCCAAGATGGTGGCCTTCATGGCCGGCCAGACGCGCCCCGTCTGGGATTTCGAGGATATCGGCGACTGGTGGACCCGCGCGAACGCCGACGCCATCGCGCCCATCGTCGCCGTGCCCACCACCGCCGGGACAGGCTCGGAGGTCGGGCGCGCCAGCGTGCTCACCAATTCCGAAACACACGAGAAGAAGATCATCTTCCACCCCAAGGTCCTGCCCACGGTGGTGATCTGCGACCCGGAGCTGACGGTCGGCATGCCGCCCGCAATCACGGCCGGCACCGGGCTCGACGCCTTTGCCCACTGCGTCGAGGCGTTCTCCAGTCCGCACTACCACCCGATGAGCCAGGGCATCGCGCTGGAGGGCATGCGGCTCGTCGTGGAGAACCTGCCCCGCGCCTATGCCGATGGCGGGGACATCGAGGCGCGTGCCAACATGATGAGCGCGGCCGCCATGGGTGCCACCGCCTTCCAGAAGGGGCTCGGCGCCATCCATGCGCTCAGCCACCCGATCGGCGCCCATTTCAACACCCATCACGGCACCACCAACGCGGTGTGCATGCCTGCGGTGCTCAATCTGAATGCGCCGAAGATCGCGGATCGCTTCGACCGTGCGGCCCCCTATCTGGGAATCGAGGGCGGCTTCGACGGGTTCCGCGCCTTCGTTCAGGAGTTCAACGACAGTCTCGGCATTCCACGCAGGCTGCGCGAGCTGGGCGTTGCCGACGCGCCGATGGACGCCCTGATCGCCTCGGCGCTGAAGGATCCGACCTGCGGCGGCAATCCGGTCGAACTGACGGCGGAGAATGTCCGTGCCCTCTACGAGGCGTGCATCTGACATCTGACGGCACCGGATCTCCGCTCGACATCGTCCCGGCCCGGTCTGCGCATCGTCGCCCGGCTTGACGCTGCGCGCCGTCGCGCGCCACTCTGGCACACCCCTTCGGGCAAGGGGCACCCTTCACCGGTGCGGACGGTCGATGGCCAAGGCAGAGCTTGTAGGGAAGATCCTGGGCGTGCTGCGCCATGAGAATGCGGGCGCGGGCTTCCATATCCGCGAACAATGGCTCGCCGATGCGCTGGGGGTCTCGCGGTCGCCGGTGCGCGCCGCCCTTGGCGAGCTGGAGCGGCTCGGCATCGTGCGCTCCGAGCATCGTCAGGGCTATTTCCTCGCCGCCGAGCCCGGTTCCCCGGCCTTCGACGGCGCGGAGCTGCCGGGCTCCGATACCGAGCGCATCTACCGCCAGATCGCGCAGGAGCGTTTCGCCCGGCTCATCGGGGACCAGGTGTCGGTCGCCGAGCTCTGCCGGCGCTACGGGGCGAGCCGCGCCGTCATCTCCAGGGTGCTCGCGCGCATGCAGGAGGACGGTCTGGTGGAGAAGACGGCGGGCCGCTGGACCTTCCGTCCCGCCCTCATCGACGACGAGGCCTACCGCGAAAGCTACCGTTACCGGCTGCTGATCGAGCCCGCCGCCCTGCTTGAGCCCGGCTTCCACATGCCGCGCACGGTGCTCGCCCGCCTCAAGCAGCGCCATGAGGAGATGATCGGGGGCGGCGCCCGCTCGCAGCCCATGCCCGCCCTATTCGACGCCGATGCGGAATTCCACGAGGCCATCGCGGATGCCTGCGGCAACCGGTTCCTGATGCTCGCCATCCGCCAGCAGACCCAGCTCCGCCGGCTGTCCGAATACGAGAAATACAACGAGCGCGGCCGTCTCGAGACTTCGTTCAGGGAGCATCTGGCCATCCTGAACGCCATCGAGTGCCGCGACCTCGCCGCCGCCTCGCGGCTGATGGCGGAGCATATCCGCCATTCCGAGGACTCCCGCCCCGACCTTGCCAAGGTCCGCGTGCTCGCCCATCGCCGCCTGACCCGCATCTGACCGGACAGAAGCCCCCTTCCGGACCGGGCCGAACCGGCATTCCGGGGGCGCCTGTTCGGCCGCCCCGCGGCATGCCATGGGGTGGAAAACATCCGCCATTGCCAATTTTTCATTGTACGTTTTTGCCAAAAAATACAAACTATCTCCCATGACAGGCTCGTGCGGGCCTGGGGCGGGAGCGCGAAGAAGCAGCAATGCCGGGCGCTCGCAAACGCCCGTCGGCCCGCACGGGGGTGAGGCAAGGGACTGACAGGGGAGAGAGATCCATGACACCGATGAAGACCGCCATTGCCGGCGCCATCTGCGCGGGCGCGCTGATGGCCGCCCTGCCGGCCGCCGCCCAGGAGACCATCGTGATCTCCAACTGGGACGGCTACATGCCGGAGACACTTCTGGAGGAGTTCGAGAAGGACACCGGCATCAAGGCCGAGCTCGCCGTCCACGGCACCAACGAGGAGATCATGGGCAAGCTCGTGGCCGGCAAGGGCAAGGGCTACGACGTCGTCTTCGTCTCCTCGCCCTTTGCGGAGGCGCTCAACCATCTGGGGCTTGCCGCCAAGCTCGACCACGACAAGATCCCCAATCTGAAGAACCTCTATCCGCAAGCCTCCGAGCTCGCCTACGATCCGGGCAACACCTTCTCGGTGCCCTATGCCTGGGGCACGACGGGGCTGTGCTACCGCTCCGACCTGGTGGACGGCGAGCCGGGGAGCTGGAACGACCTCCTGAAGCCCGACGACGCGCTGAAGGGCAAGATCACCATGCTCTCCACCGACCGCTGGCTGATGGCCGCGGGCGAGCTCGCGCTCGGCTATTCGGTCAACGAGACCGACCCGGAGAAGATCGCTGAGGTCAAGGACCTCCTGATCGAGGCGAAGAAGACCCTCCTCGCCTATGACGACACGACCTTCTACTCCAAGCTCGTCTCCGGCGAGGCGGAGCTCGTCCAGGCCTGGGACGGCTGGTGCAATTACGGCATCGCGGAGAACGACCAGATCAAATACGTCGTGCCGAAGGAAGGCACCGATCTCTGGGTCGACACCATCGTCGTCACGGAGGCCTCCGAGCACAAGGACGCCGCCCAGAAATTCGTCGACTACGTGCTGAGCGCCGACACCGGCAAGTGGGTCGCGGAGAACATCCTCTACAAGACGCCGAACAAGGCGGCCATGGATGCGCTCGACCCGGCATTGCTGAAGCAGTACCCGAACCTCGCCATGACGCCGGACGAGGTCATGGAGGGCGAGCTGCTGCGCGATCTGGGGCAGGCCCAGAAGCTCTACACCCAGACCGTCTCGGAGATCATGGCCGCGAAGTGACGGCCGTTGGTGCGACGCCCTCATGGCACCCAGGCCGGCAGCAGATCGTTCCCATCCCTTCGTCATTCCCGCGAAAGCGGGAATCCATGGCAGCGTCCGCGTTGTGGATCCCCGCTTGCGCGGGGATGACGGGGAAAAGCGGCCGGCCCACTCCCCCATCGCACGGATGAAGCGACCATGCCCAACCGCTTGAAATCGTGGGCGCTGATGCTGCCGGGGCTCGGCTGGCTCGTGGTGTTCATGGTCGTGCCCTGCGTGCTGCTCCTGGCCTATTCGTTCTTCGAGCGCGGGGTCTATGGCGGCATCGACTACGTGTTCACCTGGGGCAATTTCGGGCGCGCCGCCGACCCGCTCTATGCCTCGATCTTCGCCACATCCGCGCGGATCGCGCTCACCGCGACGGCCATCGCCGTGGTGATCGCCTATCCGGCGGCCTATGCGATCTCGCGCGCGCCGGTGCGCCGCCAGACGGCGCTGCTGGTCCTCGTCATGCTGCCCTTCTGGAGCAACTACCTCATCCGCACCTATGCGTGGATCGTGCTGCTGAACCGGGAAGGCCTCATCAACCGCGCGCTCGCCGCGCTCGGGCTCGTCGATCAGCCGCTGCCCATGCTCTACAACGAATTCGCGGTCGTCACGGGGCTCGTCTACAACTACCTGCCCTTCGTGATCCTCACCGTCTATTCCTCCATCCAACGGCTCAACCCGGAGGTGCTGGAGGCGTCGGAAGACCTCGGCGCGCCGGCCTGGAAGACGTTCCACCGCGTGATGCTGCCGCTCACCCTGCCGGGCGTCGCGGCCGGCGCGGTCTTCGTCTTCGTGCTCTCCATCGGCAATTTCATCACGCCGGACCTGCTCGGCGGCGGGCGGTTCCAGATGGTCGGGAACCTCATCTACGACCAGTATCTCTCCGCACGCGACTGGCCGTTCGGCTCCGCACTCGCCATGGCGCTCATCGCGGTCATGCTGCTCCTGCTCTTCGCCCAGGCGCTCGCCGTGAAACGGGCCGAGGAGAAAGGAGTGCGAGATGCGTAACCTCGCGCTCGGCCTCCATCTGCGCCTCGTCTACCTGTTCCTCTACGGGCCGATCCTCGTGCTCATGGTGCTGAGCCTCAACCGGGCGGGCATGCCGACCGCGTGGACCGGGCTCTCCTTCAAATGGTATGCTAGGCTCGCCGAGAGCGGCCCGATCGTCCAGTCCGCCCTCAACACGCTCATCGTGGGGGTGAGCTCGACCGTCATCGCAACCGTGCTCGGCACGCTGCTCGCGCTCGGCGTGGAGAACCGGCGGCGCTCCGGCGCGCTCGACGCGATGCTGTTCGCGCCGATGATCATTCCCGACATCGTGCTCGCCATCGCGCTTCTGTCCTTCTACACCGCGCTCGAATGGACGCTCGGGCTCTATTCGATCATCCTGTCCCATGTCGTCTTCAACATCGCCTTCGTCTGCGCGGTGGTGCGCACGCGGCTGAGGAGCTTCGACTATTCGATCGTGGAGGCCTCCGCCGATCTCGGGGCCACGGAGTTCACCACCTTCCGGCGCGTGACGCTTCCCGTCATCTTCCCCGGGGTCCTGGCGGGTGCCCTGCTCGCCTTCACCCTGTCCATCGACGAATTCATCATCGCCTATTTCACCGCCGGCGCGGGCCAGGGCTCGACGACGCTGCCGATGCAGATCTACGCCATGATCCGCTTCGGCGTGACGCCGGAGATCAACGCCATGGCGACCATCATCATGGGGGTGAGCTTCGCCCTCGTCCTCGTCTCCCAGCGCCTGAACAAGGGAGCCATGCCCGGCCAATGAGCGAGCGCGCGCCCGTCATCTCCATCAAGACCGTGACCAAGCGCTTCGGTCCCGTCGTCGCCATAGACGGCGTGTCCGTCGATCTGGCGGAGGGCGAGTTCTTCGCGCTTCTCGGGCCCTCGGGCTGCGGCAAGACCACCCTGCTGCGGATCATCGCCGGCTTCGAGACGCCCGATGGCGGCGAGCTGCTGCTCGACGGCAAGGACATCCAGCGCCTGCGCCCCCGGCTGCGCCCGATCAACCTGATGTTCCAGTCCTATGCGCTCTTCCCCCATATGAGCGTGCGCGCGAACATCGCCTACGGGCTGGAGATGGAGGGGCTGGCGAAGGCGGAGATCCGCCGCCGGGTGGACGAGATCCTCGACATGACGGCGCTTGGCGCCTTCGCCGACCGCCGGCCGGACAAGCTCTCCGGCGGCCAGCGCCAGCGCGTCGCGCTCGCCCGCGCCCTCGTCAAGCGCCCCCGGGTCCTGCTCCTCGACGAGCCGCTCGGCGCGCTCGACAAGAAGCTGCGCGAGCAGATGCAGCTCGAGCTCAAGCGCATGCAGGAGGAGATCGGCATCACCTTCGTGATCGTCACCCACGATCAGGAGGAGGCGCTCGTCATGGCCGACCGCATCGCACTGATGAAGGACGGGCGGATCGAGCAGCTCGGAACCCCGCGCAGCCTCTACGAAGAGCCGGAAAGCCGGTTCGTGGCCGACTTCATCGGCGTCACCAACCTCTTCGAGGGCACGCTGGCCGATGGCGGCATCGGGCTCGACGGGCATGGCGTGCTGCCGGGCCGGCTCGCGGGGCATGGCGCGCCGGGAAGCCCCGCCGCCATCACGCTCAGGCCGGAGCGGGTGACGCTTGCCGCAACGCGGCCCGCAAACGGCGCGCCGGCACTCGAGGGGCGGGTCGCGGAGATCGCCTATCACGGACAGAGCATCAACGCGCATGTCGCCGTGTCAGGCCTCGCCAAGCCCGTTCTGAGCCGGTTGTCGGCGGCCGATCCGGCTGCTGCGACCCTGAAGGAGGGCGAACGCGTCTGGTGCACATGGGACCCGGCCTTTGCCCGGGTGCTGACACGCTGACGCAGCCAGAGACGCAAGACAAGACCCAAGGAGGAGGACAGGCATGGCCGACAAGAAGGTGATCGCATTCTTTCCCGAGGCCGCATTCGGCCCGGCGCTGAATTCCGTCGGCATCGCACAGGCCGTGGAGAAGCTCGGCCACAAGGCGGTGTTCCTCACCGACCCCGGCATGGGCGGGCTCTACAAGGGCTACGGCTTCGAGGAGCACATGGTGAACATGTCGGAGCCCATGCCCCCGGAGGAGATGGCGAAGTACTGGTCGGAGTTCATCAACGGCCACATCCCCAATTTCCGCAAGTCGCCCTATGACCAGATCGACAATTACGTGAAGGAGTGCTGGGAGGCGATCGTCGACACAGCCAAATGGGCGGAGAAGGATCTGCCGAAGGTGCTCGACGAGGTGCGCCCGGACGTCGTGTGCGTCGACAATGTGGTGCTGTTCCCGGCCATCAAGCGCTATGCCCGCGAGAACGGCAAGACCTGGGTGCGCATCATCTCATGCTCGGAGAACGAGCTGGAGGATCCGGACATCCCGCCGCATCTTTCCGGCTGCGGGGAGAACGACACGGCCTGCCACGAGGCGTTCCGCAACCGCTTCAACGAGGTCGTCGAGCCGATTCACGACGACTTCAACGCCTTCCTCGCCTCCTGCGGGGAGGAGCCCTATCCGCTCGGCCAGTTCTTCGAGGCCTCGCCGCACATGAACCTGCTGCTCTATCCCGAGCCCGTGAAGTTCAAGCGCCGCCACCCGCTCGACCCGGCGCGCTTCCAGTATCTGGAGGGCTGCGTGCGCGAGGAGAAGCACTACGAGCTCCCGACCTTCAAGGCGCACAACGACAAGCCGCTCCTCTATGTGAGCTATGGCAGCCTGGGCTCCGGCGACACCGATCTCCTCAAGCGCGTCATCAAGGCCATTGCGGGCATGGAGGTGCGCGCGCTCGTCAATGTCGGCGACTATGAGAGCGAGTACAGCGCGGCCGACATCCCCGACAATGTCTATATCGCCTCGTGGTTCCCGCAGCCGTCCGTCATCAAGCAGGCCGACGCGGTCATCCACCATGGCGGCAACAACAGCTTCACCGAATGCCTCTATTTCGGGAAGCCGGCCATCATCATGCCCTATGTCTGGGACGGCCACGACAATGCCACACGCGTCCAGGAGACCGGTCACGGCTTCAAGCTCGACCGCTATGAGTGGACCGATGCGGAGCTTGCCGGAAAGATCGACGCCATGCTGGGCGACGAGGCCATGCAGGCCAGGCTCGCCGCGACCTCGCGGCACATGCAGGGCCAGCATGGCCCCTCCAAGGCCGCCGACATTCTTCAAACCCTTGCCGGATAGGATCAGAGCACACGCATGCCAACGAAGCTGAACGCGACCGCCCCGCATATCGCCGGGGCCTCCACATGGGTCGACGACCTGAAGGACTGGGGCGGTCATCTGGAGCCGATCGACGGGAAGTCGATGAACACCGGGCGGCTCCTGTGGAAGGGCGAGGACAACGGGCTGCCGGAAGCGGGGATCTGGATCTCCACGCCCGGAAGCTGGCGCCTCGTCCTGCCGCGCGACGAGCTGTGCCACTTCGTCGCCGGCCGGGCCACCTACACCGCCGACGACGGCGAGGTGATCGAGGTGGAACCCGGCATGGTCGTCCACTTCCTGGAGGGCTGGACAGGCACTGTGGTCGTCCACGAGGCGATCCGCGCGATCTACATGCTGCGATAGGCGATCGAGACTGCACGATGAGCGATACCCGAACCAAGACACCCGTCCTGCGCAATCCGGCCGACATCGAGGATGTCGTCGACTGGGGACCGATCCCGACCATGATCGAGGGGGAAAGCCGCACCTCCGGCGTGCTCCTCCACAAGGGCGAGGGCGGAAGCCCGGAAAGCGGGGTTTGGATCTGCACGCCCGGCTTCTGGGAGTGCCACGTCACCAGTGACGAGATGTGCCATTTCCTCTCCGGGCGCTGCACCTACACCCACGAATCGGGCGAGGTGATCGAGATCGAACCGGACACGGCGGCCTTCTTCCCCAAGGGCTGGAAGGGCACCTGCCGTGTCCACGAGACGGTCCGAAAGGTCTATATGATCCGCTAGGGGTAGCCGGAGCAGGGGCCCGACCGGATCGCCGCTTGTCCGCTCATGCCCGCGCGTAGGCGGGCATCCGGTCTGGGTTCCCGCCTGCGCGGGAACGAGCGCAACGGCAAACCGCTCCAGCCGAACCGGCCCCACCCCACAATCACCAGGCAGCAGGAGTACAGTGATGGCCGCCTTCGATCCCTTCGGCGCGCAGATTTTCCGCGGCAACGATTTCGTGCCGGCGGAGGGCGCCGGCACCCGCGACATCGTCGATCCGGCAACACTCCGGCCCGTGGGGCGGATCGCCCTGGCCGGCGCCGCGACCGTCGAGGAGGTCGCGCGCGAGGCCCGTGCCGCCCAGCGCGACTGGGCGAAGACCGACACAAAGACCCGCGCCGGCGCGCTCCACCGCCTCGCCTCCCTCATCGAGGCTGGCGGGTTCGAGGACGTCGCCGAGCTCATGACGCTGGAGATGGGCAAGCCCTTTCCCGAGGCGATGGGCGAGCTCTACAACGTTGCCGGCGCCTATCGCTATTTTGCGGAGATGGCCCGCGACGAGGCCGGCCACATCGCGGGGACGACGCAGGCCGGCTCCTTCCAGTTCGCCCGCTACGAGCCCTATGGCGTCTCCGTCCACATCATGCCGTTCAACTTCCCTGTCCTGCTCATGAGCTGGACGGTCGCGGCCTCGCTTGCCGCCGGCAATGCGTGCATCGTCAAGCCGGCGGAGGCGACGAGCCTGTCCACGCTGAAATTCATGGAACGCATCGCGCAGACGCTTCCGCCGGGACTCGTGAGCTGCGTCACGGGCGGGGCGGAGGCCGCCCAGGCGCTGATCGCGTCGGAGAATACCCATGCGGTCGCCTTCACCGGCAGCGTGGCGGCGGGCCGCAAGGTGGCGGTCGCCTGCGCGGAGCGGTTCAAGCCGGCCATCATCGAGGCCGGCGGCAACGATCCCATGGTGATCTCCGACAAGGCGCCGCTCGACGTGGCGGTCGCCGGCTCGGTGACGGCGGCCTTCCACCTGTCCGGCCAGATCTGCACATCGTCGGAACGCTTCTTCGTGCACGAGGCCATCCACGACGCCTTCGTCTCGCGCTTCGCGGAGGCGGCCCGCCGCCTGCGCGTCGGCCCCGGGCTGGAGAAATCCGAGATCGGCCCCCTCGTCTCCGAGGACGCCCGCGCCAAGGTCATCCGCCTGGTGGAGGAGGCCCGGGAGGCCGGCGCCACGGTGGTCTGCGGCGGCCGGGTACCGCCGGAGCGCAATACGGGCTGGTTCTACGAGCCGACGATCCTGACCGGCGTCACGCCCGACATGGCGATCATGCGCGAGGAGATCTTCGGGCCCGTCGCGGCGGTCTGCAAGGTGGCCGATTTCGCGGACGGCGTGCGGCTCGCCAATGACAGCCCGTACGGCCTCGGCGCCTCCGTCTTCACCGCCGATCTCGGCGAGGCGATGGAGGCGGCCGAGAGGCTCCAGGCCGGCATGGTCTGGGTCAACAATCCGCTCATCGACAACGACGCCCTGCCCTTCGGCGGCTGGAAGATGTCCGGCATGGGCCGCGAGCTCGGACGGCAGGGGCTCGATGCCTTCCGCCAGTCCAAGATGGTCGTCATCGACCACGCCCCGAAGATCCACGACTGGTGGTATCCCTACTCGGACGACGTGTTCTACCGGCCGTCGTGACGGGAGCGCGGAGCGCGGCGCGATCCGGTCGAAGCGGTGCCGGTCTCCGCCCGCTCCCGCGCAGGCGGGACCGAGCGGATCTGCGTCAACCTCACCGCGGTCGCGTTCAGGTGCGCGGGCCGACCAGCGCGAATATGGCGCCCTGCGGGTCGCGGCAATGGACGACCCACATGTCGTTCGGCACCTCCCGTGGATCGAAGAGGACCTCGCCGCCGCCAGCCGCGACACGCTCCCGGGCGGCGTCGATATTCTCGACCGCGAAGTAGAAGAGCCAGAACGGCGCCGGCACCTCCGGCGGCTTCGTGTGCATGGCGCCGACCGGCTCCGCGCCCGCGGCGAAGAGCTGGTAGACGCCCAGCTCGCCCATCGGCATCGCCTGGTCCTTCGTCCAGCCGAACTGCTGCGCGTAGAAATCGAAGGCCTTCTCCCCGTCGCCGGCGAAGAGCTCCCGCCAGGCGACGCTGCCCGGCGTGCCGGGCGCGGGCCGCGGCGGTTCGCCCTCGAAGGCCTGCCTGAACAGGAGCAGCGTCGCGCCCTGGGGGTCGGCGACGACCGCGAAGCGGCCAATACCGGGAATGTCTTCGGGCGCGCGGTGGACCGTTCCGCCCGCCTCCGTCAGCCGCTTGGCGGCGGCATCCACCTCGTCGACACCGATATAGCCGACCCAGATCGGCTGAAGGCCGGTCGCCCGGGCCTCCTCCGGCAGAGCCATCATCCCGCCGATCGGTGCCTTGTCCGCAAGCAGCACCTTGTAGGGCCTGCCCGGGATGTTCGGATCGTCATAGTCCCAGCCGACAACGCTCTTGTAGAAGGCTTCGGCCGCTTCCGGATCGGTGGTCATCAGCTCGTACCAGACGAACTGGTTGGGGGATGTCGCCATAGGGTTTCCTCCTGATCTGGCGGGATATTCGCGTTTGGAATCCAGGCCGGCTCATGCGGCCTTCGGAAAGAACGTCCAATAGGGTTTCGCCTCTTCGAGAACGCGCGCGAAGGACGGGCGGGCCTTCAGCCGCTCCAGATAGGCGTGCAGATGCGCGTGCGTATCGGCGAACGGCATGACGACATCGGCATAGGCAAGGGCGGGCGCGGCGGCGCAATCGGCCATGGTGAAGCGCTCGCCCGCGGCCCAGCGCCGCTCCGCCATCGCCTTGTCCGCGATGTCGAACGCCGTCTTGAGCTGGCGTCTCGCCTCCTCCACGCCGAAGCTGTCGGACTGGCCTTCCGGGCGCAGCCTGTCGGTGACGATCTTCTGCATGGGGACATTGACATAGAGATCGTGGAAGCGGTCCCACAGCCGGGTTTCCCGCACCTCGTCGGGAATGAAGCGCACCGCGCCCGGACAAGTCCGGTCGAGATGCTCCACGATGATGCTCGCCTCCGGCAGCGTCAGACCGCGGTCCTCGTCGCGCAGCACCGGGAACTTGCCCATGGGCCACGCCTCCAAGAGGACGGCGCGCGACGCCTCGTCGCCGAGGTCGATCATGAGGGGTTCGAATTCGGTGCCGTTCTCGTAGAGCGCGATCAGCACCTTCTGGCAGAAGGACGAAAAGGGATGGAAGTAGAGCGTAAGGGACATGGAAAACTGACCTTCCTGAATGACAGTCATGCGGTGTTCGCCCGAGCCCGGCCGGGGTCAGGCCGCAAGCAGGGCGTCGTGGGTCTCAAGGACCTTCGCCCAGGCGGGACGGTCCTCGCAGCGCGCCTTGTAGGCGGCCAAATTGGGCATGGTCTCGATCAGATCGGAATACTGGATGAAGCGCAGCACCGACGTCATGAGGATGTCGGCGGCGGAGAAGTCCTCGCCCAGGAGATAGCGCTTGCCGGCAAGCTGGCTGTCGAGCGTCGCAAGGCGCTTCTGGCAAAGCTCGCGGACCGCGGGACGGCGTTCCTCCGCCCAGCTCTCCCCGGCATGGAACCGCTCGACGACGGCCATGTTGATCGCCGCCGGCTCCAGCGTGTTGAGCGCGACGAGGGCCCATTGCATGGCGAGCGCGCGCCCTTCCGCATCCGCCGGCACAAGCTTTCCGGCCTTGTCGGCGATGTAGAAGACGATGGCGCCGGATTCGAACAGGCTGAACGCGCCATCCTCCATGGCCGGGATGAGGCCGAACGGGCTGACGGCGAGATAATCCTCGCTGGACAGCCCCCCGCTCATGCTGTCGACCGGGCGGATCTCGTAGGCGAGCCCCGCCTCCTCCGCCGCCCACAGCGCGCGCAGGTCGCGGGTCAGGCCCCTGACCGGAATCGGAATGCTGCCGAACGCATGGATGGTGATCATGCCCGCACTCTCCCCGCTTGTCGGATCGTCATCGCGTTTCTCTCTCCTTCGTACCGGTCAGGCCTGCCGGCCGCCGGTTTGCCCACCCTGCCGATCTTGACAAATACGTTGATATCAATATTATTAGCGCATGTCAAAAGAGGCAACGGTTTCCCTAGAAACAACACTTTACGTCCGCGATACATGTCTATGCCTCCACGTGCAACGTGCCGCGCGCGCGTTGGCGCGGCATTTCGACGAGGCACTCAGGCCGCTCGGGATGACGAGCGGCCAGTTCTCCCTCATGATGTCGCTCAACCGGCCCGACCCGCCAAGCATGGGCTCGGTCGCGCAGCTCCTCGCCATGGACCGCACCACGCTGACGGCGGCGCTGAAACCCCTTCAGCGGCGCGGTCTCGTGGAGAGCATGGTCGACCCCAAGGACAAGCGCAGCCGACGCTTGAAGCTCACCGATGACGGGCGCGCGCTGCTGGCAAGCGCGGTGCCGATCTGGAAGACGGCCCATGCCGAGCTCGACGAGATCCTCATGACCAATGGCGGCGATCCCGATATGCTGAGACGAAGCCTCGGCGCGCTGACCTGACCATAGGGATCGGACGGCACGGCGGCGGCGCGGGGTGCGCCCGGGCCGCCATTGTGCGCCGGCCCGTCCCGGGAACCGCGACCGGCCGTCCGGAAAGAGGGGTGCATGGGCCTCGTCGTCAACGGCCTCACATCGAAGCTGCTTCACGACTGCCACCTCGTCGTGGAGGCGGGCGAGGCCGTCACCCTTCAGGGCGCCTCGGGTTCGGGCAAGACGGTCTTCCTGCGCGCGGTCGCCGATCTCGATCCCAATGACGGCGATATCCGGCTCGACGATATTCCGCGCACCGCGATGACCGGGCCCGAATGGCGCCGCAAGGTGCGGTTCGTGGCCGCCGAGGCCGCCTGGTGGCTCGACAGGGTCGGCGGGCATTTCCGCGCCCCCGACGCCAGCGTCCCCCTGGCCTGCGAGCTCGGCCTGCCCGCCGATTGCATGGGCTGGGAGGTCGCGCGCCTGTCGACTGGCGAGAAGCAGCGGCTGGGATTCCTGCGCGCCATCGAGGACACACCGCCCGTCCTGCTGCTCGACGAGCCGACATCGGCGCTCGACGAGGAGGCGGAGCATGCCGTCGAAGGCGTGATCGGACGGTTGCGGGCGGAAGGCGCGGCAATCGTGCTCGTCACCCATAACGATGCGCAGGCGCGGCGGCTGGCAGGCCGGCATGTCCGCATGGCCGGCGGCCGGCTCTTCGGGGAGGCTGCATGACCTTTCTCGATCTCACCATTCCAGACGTCGCCGCCGTCTCCGTGTTCGTCCTCCTGAACGGGGCGCTGTCGCTCTGGCTGTCGCTCGGGATCGAACGCCAGCTCCTCATCGCGGCCGTGCGCATGGTCGTGCAGCTCAGCGCCGTCGGTGCCGTCCTGACCCTCCTGTTCAGCGTCGCCACGCTGCCCTGGACGCTCGCCATGGCCTGCGCGATGGTCGCCTTCGCCGGCCGCGAGATCTCCGCGCGCCAGACGCGCCCGCTTTCGGGATGGTGGGGGTACGGGCTCGGCACGGCGACGATGACGATCGCCGCGGCGACCGTGACGCTGGTCGCACTTCTGGGCACCCTCCAGCCCGACCCCTGGTATGCGCCGCGCTATGCCATTCCGCTCTTCGGCATGATCCTCGGCAATGCCATGACGGGGATCAGCCTGGGGCTCGACACGCTGACGACCGCGGTGGTGCGCGAGCGCGCGGCAATCGAGACCCGGATCGCGCTCGGCGCGCCCCGGTTCGACGCATTGAGACCCGAAATCCGGGAAGCCCTGAGGCGCGGCTTCATGCCGATGATCAACGCCATGTCGGCCACGGGCGTCGTCTTCCTGCCGGGCATGATGACGGGCCAGATCCTCGCCGGCATCGAGCCCGAAGCGGCAGTGAGATATCAGCTCCTCATCATGTTCCTGATCTCCGGCGCGACCGGGCTCGGCCTGCTGACCGCCGTGCTGGGCGGCACCTGGCGCCTCACCGATCAGCGCCACCGGCTGCGCCCGGACCGGCTGGCGGAGGCGCGATAGAATGGCCGCGCATGCTTGCCACGCAATCGATACGGGGTGGAACCACACGGTATCGAGCCGATAAGGTGATCGCCGGGATGGAAAGCAGGAGGGACCCATGGTCGATCTGGATGCGGTTGTGAGCGAAGCGGTCGCGGCGGGCGAGGCGCCATTCCTCGTGGCCATGACGGGCAATTCGGGCGGTGTGACCTGGCAGGGCACCGCCGGCGAGCGCGCGCCGGGGGCGCCTGCGACGGTCGACACGGTGTTCCGCATCTTCTCCATGACCAAGGCCATCGGCTCCACCGCCGCCATGATCCTCATGGATCGCGGCCGGCTCGACGCGGGCACGCCCGTCGACGAGATCCTGCCCGAGTTCGCCGAGCTCGAGGTCCTGACCGGTTTCGAGGGCGGCACGCCACAGCTGCGCGCGCCGGAGACCCGCGCCACGATACGCCAGCTCGCCACCCACACGTCGGGCCTCGTCTACGAGTTCTGGAACGCGGATATCGCCCGCTATCTGAAGGAGACGGGCCATCCGCCGATCCTGTCGGGGCTGAAGTCGGCGCTCGCCTATCCGCTCGTCTTCGATCCGGGCGCGCGCTGGGACTACGGCATCGGCATCGACTGGCTCGGCCGCGTGGTGGAAGCCGTCGACGGACGGCCGGTCGACCGGTTCTGCCGCGAGGAGATCTTCGATCCGCTCGCCATGCCCGACACGCGCTTCGAGGTCGAGGGCACGATGGTCTCCCGCCTTGCCGGGGCGTATGCGCGCGGCGAGGATGGCGGTTTCGCCGATATCGCCCTGGCGCCGCCGTCCGGGCCGGAATTCTACGGCATGGGCCATGCGCTCTATTCGACGGCGCCGGACTATATGCGCTTCCTGCGCATGCTCCTCAATGGCGGCGCGCTCGACGGCGCGCGCATCCTGAGCGAGGGGGCGGTCTCCACGATGCTGGAGAACCATATCGGGGCCCTGCGCGTCGGGCCGCTGGCGACCGTCATGCCCGCCGTGAGCGCGGATGCCGACTTCTTTCCCGGTATCGATAAGACCCACAGCTTCGGCTTCATGCGCGTGGAGCAGGATGTGCCCGGCATGCGCTCGGCGGGTGCGCAGGGCTGGGCCGGAATCCTCAACACCCATTTCTGGTTCGACCCTGCAAGGGACGTCGCCGGCCTCATCATGACCCAGACGCTGCCCTTCGCCGAACCGCCCTTCCTGGCCGCCTATGAGCGCTTCGAGCGGGCGGTCTATGCCGGCCTCGACCGGTAAGTGCGGGGTTCGCCACCGGAAAACCCCATGAAACCTTTGCAGGGCACCAGGAAACTTGCCAATTCCGCATAAAATCACACCGAATTGGCTTTCGCACCTGCAAAGCACAAAGACCGATTGCCGGCTTGAAGTCCCGCGCAAAGTAAGGCTAGAGTTGTAGTCAAGAGCCGGCGTGAAGATGCGGTCCGCCAAAAGAGACCGCCCAGAACGACCGGATCGTTGCGGATCATGGGAGGGGTCAGTCCTGTCGGGCATGGCAGACGATTATATTATCCGGACCGAAGGACTGACGAAGCAGTTCAAGGGGTTCGTCGCGGTGCGCGACGTGACGCTGAATGTGCGCCGCGGCACGATCCATGCGCTGATCGGTCCAAACGGCGCCGGCAAGACCACCGTCTTCAATCTCGTCACAAAGTTCCTGGAGCCGAGCGCCGGGCGCATCGTCTACAATGGCGACGACATCACCGGATCGAAGCCCGCCGACATCGCGCTCAAGGGCATGGTGCGCTCGTTCCAGATCTCCGCGGTGTTCCCCCATCTGAGCGTGCTGGAGAATGTCCGCATCGCGCTGCAGCGCCCGACCGGCCTGTCCTTCCGCTTCTGGAAGCCCGACAGCGTCCTCGACGCGCTCAACGACAAGGCCCGCGCGCTGCTCTGCGATGTGGGGCTTGAGGAGTTCGAGCCGGTCATGGCGGGCGAGTTGCCCTATGGCCGCAAGCGCGCGCTGGAGATCGCCACGACGCTCGCGCTCGATCCCGAGCTCATGCTGCTCGACGAGCCCATGGCCGGCATGGGCCACGAGGACATCTCCCGCGTCAGCGCGCTCATCAAGACGGTCGCGAAGAACCGCACCATCCTCATGGTGGAGCACAATCTGACCGTCGTGTCGGACCTCTCCGACACGATCACCGTGCTCCAGCGCGGCGAGATCCTCGCGGAAGGGACCTATGACGAGGTCTCCGCCAACCCGGATGTGCGCGAAGCCTATATGGGGACCGGCCATGACTGACGCTCGCCAGGCCGATACCCTGCTCGCGGTGGCCGACCTCAACGCCTATTACGGCGAGTCCCACATCCTGCACGGCTCGAGCTTCGAGGTGCCGCGCGGCGAGGTGGTGACGCTTCTCGGCCGCAACGGCGCCGGCAAGACCACGACGCTGAGGGCCATCATGGGCATGGTGGCCGACCGGCGCGGCTCCATCGTCTTCGACGGCACGGAGCTGGTCGGCCTGCCCTCCAACAGGATCGCGCGCCTCGGCATCGGCTATTGCCCGGAGGAGCGCGGCATCTTCGCAAGCCTCGACGTGGAGGAGAACCTGCTCCTGCCCCCCGTCGTGTCCGGCGGCGGGATGTCCATGGAGCAGATCTTCACGCTGTTCCCCAATCTGCGCGAACGCCTCAGGAGCTCCGGCACGCGGCTGTCCGGCGGCGAGCAGCAGATGCTGGCCATCGGCCGCATCCTGCGGACGGGGGCGAAGCTCCTCCTGCTCGACGAGCCGACAGAAGGCCTCGCGCCGGTGATCGTCCAGCAGATCGGCGCGGTCATCCGCACGCTGAAGAAACAGGGCTTCACCATCCTTCTCGTCGAACAGAACTTCCACTTCGCGTCCACCGTGGCCGACCGGCACTACGTGATGGAGAACGGCCGCGTGGTGGACATGATCCCCAACGACCAGCTCGCAGACAGAGAGGACGCGTTGCACGACTATCTTGGCGTCTGAACCCGACCGGTCGGACGCGACCATATGACGACAAAGGGAGGACCTGAGAATGAGAACCTTGAAACTGACTGCATGCGCCCTGGCGCTCGGCCTGGGCGCCACGACGGCCCAGGCGGAGATTTCCGGCGACACCGTCAAGATCGGTGTGCTGAACGACCAGTCGGGCCTCTATGCCGACCTCGCGGGCAAGGGCTCGGTGGAGGCCGCACGCATGGCGGTGGAGGATTTCGGCGGCACCGTGGACGGCAAGAAGATCGAGATCCTGTCCGCCGACCACCAGAACAAGCCGGATGTCGGCTCCAACATCGCGCGCGAATGGATCGATGTGGACGGGGTCGACGTGATCGTCGACGTGCCCACCTCCTCCGTGGCGCTCGCCGTCTCCAAGGTCGCCAACGAGAAGGACACCGCCTTCATCGTTTCCGGCGCGGCCACCACGCGGCTGACCAACGACGACTGCGCGGCAACCACCGTGCACTACACCTACGACACCTATGCGCTGGCCATCGGCACCGGCAAGGCGGTCGTCGAGGAAGGCGGCAAGAGCTGGTTCTTCATCACCGCCGACTATGCCTTCGGCCATTCGCTGGAGGAGGACACCTCCGCGGTGGTGAAGGAGAACGGGGGCGAGGTTCTGGGCAGCGTGCGCCATCCGCTGTCGAGCTCCGACTTCTCCTCCTACCTGCTCCAGGCGCAGGGCTCCGGCGCGCAGGTGATCGGGCTCGCCAATGCCGGCACCGACACCACGAACTCCATCAAGCAGGCCAATGAGTTCGGCATCGTCCAGGGCGGCCAGCAGCTCGCGGCCCTCCTGATGTTCATCACCGATGTCGACGCGCTCGGCCTCGACGTCGCCCAGGGGCTGACGCTCACCACCGGCTTCTACTGGGACATGAACGACGACACCCGTGCGTTCGCCGACCGGTTCGCCGAGCGGATGAACGGCCAGCGCCCGACCATGGTGCATGCCGGCGTCTATTCGGGCGTCATGCACTATCTCAAGGCGGTCTCCGAGATCGACGACGACGGCGGCAAGGCTGCGGTCGAGGAGATGAAGAAGCTGCCGATCCACGACTTCTTCGCGCCGAACGGCAAGATCCGCGCCGATGGCCGCATGGTGCACGACATGTATCTCGTCCAGGTCAAGTCGCCCGACGAATCGGAGGGCGAGTGGGACTACTACAATGTCGTTCGCACCATTCCGGGCGACGAGGCCTACCAGCCGCTGTCGAAGAGCACATGCTCGCTGGTGAAGCAGTGATGCCGGCGGCCCCCGGGCCCGGCCGGGCGCCGGGGGCCACCGAGACCAAGCGCAGGAGCAGTCGGGCATGATGGAAATTCTGGGCGTCCCCGCGCCGGTGCTGTTCGGGCAGCTTCTGCTCGGGCTCATCAACGGGTCGTTCTATGCCCTGTTGAGCCTCGGGCTGGCCGTGATCTTCGGCATGCTCAACGTCATCAATTTCGCCCATGGCGCGCTCTACATGACGGGCGCCTTCGCCGCCTGGCTGCTCCTCAACTATCTGGGCATCGGCTACTGGCCGGCGCTGATCCTCGCGCCGCTGCTGGTCGGTGCGCTCGGCATCGTGCTGGAGCGCACCATGCTCGCCAGGCTCTACCAGTTCGACCATCTCTACGGGCTCCTGCTCACCTTCGGGCTGGCGCTCATCATCCAGGGCCTGTTCCGCAACGCCTATGGCGTGTCGGGCCAGCCCTACCCCATTCCCTCCGCGCTGTCGGGCGGCACCAATCTGGGCTTCATGTTCCTGCCGCTCTATCGCGGCTGGGTGGTGATCGCCTCCATAATCGTGTGCTTCGGCACATGGTTCGTGATCGAGCGCACACGGCTCGGCGCCTATCTGCGCGCCGCGGTGGAAAACCAGGAGCTGGTGCGCGCCTTCGGCATCAACGTGCCCCTGATGATGACGCTGACCTACGGCTTCGCGGTGGCGCTCGCGGGCTTTGCCGGCGTGCTCGCCGCCCCGATCTATCAGGTCAATCCGCTCATGGGGCAGGACCTCATCATCGTCGTCTTCGCCATCGTGGTGATCGGGGGCCTGGGCTCCATGCTGGGCTCCATCGTCTCCGGCCTCGGCATCGGCATCGTGGAGGGGCTGACCAAGACCTTCTATCCGGAAGCGTCCTCGGTCGCCGTCTTCGTCATCATGGCCATCGTGCTGGCGCTGCGCCCGCACGGACTGTTCGGGCGGCCGCGCACATGACCAGCATCAACACCACATCCGGCCCGCACGGCGCCTGGCTGCTCGGAACCGGCGGCAGGGCCGCCATCGTCATCGCTGCCGCGGCGTTCCTCGCGGTCGCGCCCTTCATCGGGATCTATCCCGTTTTCCTGATGAAGCTCCTGTGCTTTGCGCTGTTCGCCTGCGCCTTCAACCTCATGCTCGGCTATGTGGGGCTGCTCTCCTTCGGGCATGCCGCCTTCTTCGGCATGGCGGCCTATATAAGCGGGCACACCATCGCGGTGTGGGGCGTGACGCCCGAGCTCGGCATCCTCGCCGGCACGGCGGTCGCCGGCGTGCTCGGGGCCGCCTTCGGCCTGCTCGCCATCCGCCGGCAGGGCATCTACTTCGCCATGATCACGCTGGCGCTCGCCCAGATGGTCTATTTCTTCTCCGTCCAGGCGGCCTTCACCCATGGCGAGGACGGCATACAGGGCATTCCGCGCGGGCATCTGTTCGGACTGGTGAGCCTCGAGCCGACGCTCAACATGTACTATTTCGTGGTCGCCGTCTTCGCGATCGGCTTCTTCGTTGTCTACCGCGCCGTCCACTCCCCCTTCGGCCAGGTGCTGAAGGCGATTCGCGAGAACGAGAACCGCGTCGTCTCGCTCGGCTATCGCGTCAACGCCTTCAAGATCGGCGCCTTCACCCTGTCGGCGGCGCTGACGGGACTCGCCGGAGCGACCAAGGCCATCGTGTTCCAGTCCGCCACCCTCACCGACGTGCACTGGACCATGTCGGGCGAGGTGGTGCTCATGACGCTGCTCGGCGGCATGGGAACGATCCTCGGGCCCGTCGTCGGCGCGGGAATCATCGTCACCCTGCAGAACTATCTCGCCACCATCGGCTCCTGGGTGACGGTCATCATGGGCACGATCTTCGTCATCTGCGTGCTGACCTTCCGGCGCGGCGTCGTCGGCGAACTCGTCAACGCCCTCAGATCCGGCCAGCACAAGGAGTAAGCGCACCGCCTTCCCGCTCCTCAAGCCCGGGCCACGAGGAGACCGCAGAGGCAGACCTGCCCGACAGCAACGGTTTCGCCCCGCACGCACTGGACCCGGGGCGGCGTTCGGATCACAATCGGAGGGGACGGCGTCGCCAACCATCCCCAACGGAGATCCCCCCATGCGTCGCGGCCGAGCCTTCCTCCTCTGGAGCGTGCTCCTCCTCGCCCTCGCCTCCCCCGCCCATGCCCAGCAAGCCACGGCGGACAATCGCCGCATCGCGGTGAGCGAGGATGGCGACTATTACGGCAACGACTATTCGACGCTGTTCGACGTCGATCTCGACACGTGCAAATCACGCTGCCTCGATGACGGGAAGTGCCGTGCCTTCACCTATAACGAGGCCGCACGGCGCTGCTTCCTGAAGACGGATTTCGGCAAGCTCCTCTCCGCCCCCGGCGCCATCGCCGGACGGGTCGTGGAGGCGAAGGCGGAGACCGCGCAGCGCCCGCCCGCCCTCACCTTCCTCCCCGGCGGTATGGCCGACGACGCCACCCGCGAGCGCCAGGAGATCGAGCGGCTGCGCGCGCCGCAATCGGCGGGCTTCGGGGCGCTCAGGGCCGCCGGAGAGCGCGCCGCCGCCGCCGGAGAGCCGCGCAAGGCCGTCTCCGCCTACCGCTCGGCCCTCTCCGTCAACCCGGATGCCGCGAATGTCTGGATGGCGCTGGCCCGCCAGACCCTCGCCATCGATCCCAAGGATTACTCTGAGCGCTACGACCTGCCGCGCGCGGCCATCTCCGCCGCCCTCAACGCCTATCGCACGGCCGGAGGGCCGGACGAGCGCGCACAGACGCTCGCGGGACTTGCCGAGGCGCTCGCCCGCGCAGAGCTCTACCGCCCCACGCTCGAGGCCTACAAGGCCTCCCTGGCGCTTGCCAACGCGCCGGCGGTGCGCGCGGCCTTCGAGGCGCTGCGCGACGAGCACGGCTTCCGCGTGGTCGACTACACTGTCGATTCCGACAGCGCGAGCCCGCGCATCTGCGTGGAGTTCTCCGAACCGCTCGCCCGGCTCCCCGATGGCTATGCCCAGTATGTGACGGTCAACGAGCGCTCCCCGGAGGCCGTCGAGGCCCAGGACCGGCAGATCTGCATCGAGGGCGTCGAGCACGGCAAGCGCTATCGCGTGACGCTGCGCCCGGGCATCCCCTCCACCGTGGAGGAGGTGATCGAGAGCCCGGTCGCGCTCTCCGTCTATGTCCGCGACCGGGCGCCGTCCGTCCGGTTCACCGGCAACAATTTCGTCCTGCCGCCGCTCGGGCAGCAGACCATCCCGCTCGTCTCCGTCAACGCCTCCGACGTGGCGCTCAAGCTCTACCGCGTGGGCGACCGGGGGCTCGCCGATGCGGTCAATGACGACACCTTCCTCAGCCAGCTCAACAGCTACCGTGTCGACGAGATCGCGGGTGAGCGCGGCGAGACACTGTGGAGCGGTTCGCTCGACGTGACGCCAGAGCTCAATCGCGAGGTGACGACCGGCATTCCGGTGGAGCGGATCCTGAAGGAGCGCACACCCGGCGTCTATGTGCTCACCGCCAGGGCACAGGAGGCCAGCGACAGGCCGTGGGACGCCCAGGCGACGCAATGGTTCGTGGTCTCCGACATCGGGCTTTCGGCCTATTCGGGCACGGACGGGCTGCATGTCTTCGCCCGATCGCTCTCCGACGCCGACCCGCTCGACGGCATCGCGCTGGAGCTCGTGGCGCGCAACAACGACGTGCTCGCCACCGCCACGACGGACGGGCGCGGCTATGCGCATTTCGCCGCGGGGCTCGCCCGGGGCGAGGGCGGCAATGCCCCCGCGCTCGTCACGGCAAGCCGCGCCGACGGCAGCGATTTCGGCTTCATGGACCTGACGGGTGCGGCCTTCGACCTGTCCGACCGCGGCGTCTCGGGCCGCGCCGCGCCGGGCGCGCTCGACGTCTTCCTCTATACCGAGCGCGGCATCTACCGGCCCGGAGGCACGGTGCACATGGCCGCACTCATGCGCGACGACACCCAGCGCGCCGTCGCCGACACGCCGCTGACCTTCGTCGTGGACCGGCCGGATGGCGTGGAGCACGCCCGCATCCTCAGCGCGGACGGGGGCGCGGGCGGTCACGCGCACGATCTCGCCCTGCCCCCCAATGCCATGCGCGGCACCTGGCATGTGCGCGCCTATGCCGATCCGAACGGCCCGGCGCTCGCCGAACAGCCCTTCCTGGTGGAGGACTTCGTGCCGGAGCGCATGGAGCTCGCGCTCGACGCCCGCAGCGCGATGCTGGTGCCCGGCGAGCCCACCGCCATCGAAGCCTCCGGGCGCTACCTCTACGGCGCGCCGGCGGCGGGCCTGAGGCTCGAGGGCGAACTCGTCGTGAAGCCGGTCTCCACGCTCAAGGACTATCCGGGTTACAGCTTCGGTCTCGCCGAGGAGGAGACGGTGCCCGAACGCTCGCCCCTGGGCGATCTTCCCGCCACCAACGAGGACGGTAAGGCCGTGATCGACATCGTGGCCGGCGCACTGCCGACCACGACGCACCCGCTCGAGGCGGAGGCGCTGATCCGGCTGCGCGAGGCGAGCGGGCGGGCCGTCGAGCGCTCCGTGACGATCCCCGTGGAGCCGTCGACGCCGCTGATCGGCCTCAAGCCGCTCTTCTCCGGAGACGGGGTCGACGAGGGCGCGACCGCCGCCTTCGACGTCGTCGCGGTCGCCCCCGATCTCCGGCGCACGGCCGCCTCGGGGCTCACATGGCAGCTCGTGAAGCTCGAACGGAATTTCCAGTGGTACCAGGCCGGCGGCGGCTGGCGCTTCGAGCCCGTCACCTTCACCCGCCGGGTGGCCGATGGCCGCGTCGACGTCGCCGCCGGCGAGCCCGCCCGCATCTCCGCAAGCGTCGACTGGGGCCGCTACCGGCTGGAAATCTCGGGCGACGGCCCGTCCGCGCCGGCGACGAGCGTGGAGTTCACCGCCGGCCGCTATGTCGCGACCGCGAGCGCGGACACGCCGGACACGCTGGAGGTCTCGCTCGACAAGGAGAGCTACCGGGCCGGCGAGACGGCACGGCTCGCCATCTCGCCGCGCTTTGCCGGCATCGCCATGGTGACCGTCATGAGCGAGACGCTGATCTCCATGACCCCGGTCGAGGTGCCCGCCGAGGGCACCGTGGTCGAGCTTCCCGTGACCGAGGACTGGGGTGCGGGCGCCTATGTGACGGCGACGCTCTACCGCCCGGCGGACGCGGAGGAGAAGCGCATGCCGGCGCGCGCCATGGGCCTTGCCTGGCTCGGGCGCGACATGTCGGACCGCACGCTCGACGTCGCGCTCGACCTGCCCGACCGGGTGCGCCCCGACCGGACGCTTAAGGTTCCCGTCGCCGTCTCCGGCGCCAGGGCCGGCGAGCCCGTCTATCTCACGCTCGCCGCCGTCGATGTCGGCATCCTGAACCTTACGCGCTACGAGGCGCCGGATCCGGTCGGCTGGTATTACGGCCAGCGCAGGCTCGGCATGGAGATTCGCGATATCTACGGCCAGCTCATCGACGGCATGCGCGGCGCGCCGGGCACTGTGCGCTCCGGCGGCGGCGCGGGTGGCCTTTCCATGGAGGGCAGCCCGCCGACGCAGGAGCTCGTCGCGACCTTCTCCGGCATCGTGGAGACCGACCGGGACGGCAAGGCGACCGTGAGCGTTCCCCTGCCCCAGTTCAACGGCTCGGTGCGCTTCATGGCGGTCGCCTGGAGCGGCGATGCGGTCGGCGGGGCCTCGCGCGACGTGACGGTCCGCGACCCCGTTGTCGTCACCGCCAGCCTGCCGCGCTTCATGGCGCCGGGCGACCGGGCCCGGCTGACACTGGAGATCGACAATCGCGAGGCTCCCGCCGGCGAATACGAGCTCGCCATCGAGACGACGGAGGGGCTGACCGTCTCCCCGTCCGATGCGCGCCGGACCGTTACGCTTCAGGAGGACGGGCGCCAGACGCTCGCCGCGACGCTTGCTGCCGGCGAGACCGGGGGACAGGAGGTCACCGTGTCCCTCGCCGGCCAGGGGCTCGATCTCGGCCAGACGCTCAGGCTTCCCGTGCGGCCCGCGAGCGGCCCGGTCAGCGAGCGCGAGGTGATCCCGCTTCCCGCCGACGGCGGCACGCTGACCCTCGGCGAGGACGTTCTGGGCGACCGGATCGGGCCCGACGCGACCGTCGCCGTCTCGGTCATGCAGTCCGGCGCGCTCGACGTGCCGGCCCTGCTCTACGCACTCGACCGCTATCCTTACGGTTGCGCGGAGCAGCTCACGAGCCGCGCCCTGCCGCTGCTCTATCTTGACCAGGTGGCCGCCACCGTCGGCCTCGCCGGCGAGGATCAGGTACGCGAGCGCATCGCCACGGCGATCACGCGGGTGCTCTCCTATCAGGGCTCGAACGGCAGCTTCGGCCTGTGGGGGCCGGGCTCCGACGATCTCTGGCTCAACGCCTATGTCAGCGACTTCCTGACCCGGGCGCGCGAGCAGGGCTACGAGGTTCCCGCCCTCGCCTTCACCCAGGCGCTCGACCGGCTCCAGAACGCGCTCGCCTATGCGCCGGACGTTGCCAGCGGCGGGGGCGAAGATGTCGCCTATGCGCTCTATGTGCTTGCCCGCAACCGGCGCGCAGCCATCGGCGATCTGCGCTATTACGCCGACGCGAAGCTCGCCGATTTCGGCTCGGCCTTGGCGCAGGCCCAGATCGGCGCCGCACTCGCCTTCTATGGCGAGCGCGAGCGGGCGAGACGCGCCTTCGAGACGGCCGTGGCGGGCCTGCGCGCCGAGCCGGCCTCCTCCACCTCGCGCGCCGATTACGGGTCGCGCCTGCGCGACGCGGCGGCGGTTCTCGCCCTCATGTCGGAGGCCGCGCCCGCGGTTCAGCCGAGCGCGGCGCTCGCCGAGCTCGTCTCCGCGGAACGCGCCGGCGCGCGCCACACGAGCACGCAGGAGGATGCCTGGCTGCTGCTCGCCGCCCACGGCCTCATGACCGGCTCCAAGGGTCTCGCTCTGGAGGTCGGCGGCAAGCCGATGTCGGGCGCGCTGTTCCGCCGCTATGACCCGACCGACTTCCGCGACGGGCCCATCGTGCTCGCCAACCGGTCGCCAGGCCGGCTGGACGCGGTCGTCACCGTGACCGGCATTCCGCGCACGCCACGGCCGGAGGGCGGCGACGGCTTCGTCATCTCGCGGCAGTACTACAACCTCGCCGGCGAGGCCGTGTCGGTCGCCGATGTCGCCCAGAACGAGCGCTTCGTCGTCGTGCTGGAGGTCACCGAGGAGACGCCCGCCCCCTCGCGGGTGCTGATCGTCGACCGGTTGCCCGCGGGCTTCGAGATCGACAATCCGAGCCTTGTGGAAAGCGCCGACCTCTCAGCCTTCTCCTGGCTGCCGGAGGTCGAGACCGCCCATACGGAGTTCCGCGACGACCGGTTCGTCGCCGCCCTCGACCGCCAGCCGGACGACGACCGCACCGTCACGCTGGCCTATGTGGTGCGCGCGGTGACGCCGGGGCGCTACGTGCACCCCGCCGCGACGGTGGAGGACATGTACCGGCCGGAGCTCTCCGCGCGCACCGCGCAAGGGGCCGTGGAGGTCGTCGCGCCGGAGCGCTGAGGATGGCAGGCGAGACAGGACGGACATCGATGGAACGGTCGCGCCGGATCCGCCGGCTCGGCGGGGGGCTCGCCGTCGCGCTCGCCATCCTGGCCGCGGCGCTTGCCGGGCTCGCCGGCGCCATGGTGGGCGCGTTGCAATCGGTGCAGGTTGGCATGGGCGAACCGGTGCTGATCCTCGCCTTCGTGGTCATCGTCATCGGCGGCATCGGCTCCATCAAGGGTGCGCTGATCGGCTCCATTCTGGTCGGATTGACCGAAACGCTGGGGCGATTCTTGCTGCCCCATTTCTTCGGCCTCTTCATGTCCAATTCCGAAGCCGCCACCGTCGGGGCGGCACTGGCCTCCATGCTGATCTACATCGTCATGGCCCTAATCCTCGCCTTCCGGCCCCAGGGCCTGTTCGCGGCGAATGCGTGAGGGACCGGGCATGACACGCGAAACAACCGTCAGCATCCTCATCATTCTCGGCCTGCTCGCGGCCGCCTTCATCGCTCAGGCGATGGACGAAACCTTCTACATCACGCTTGCAACGCGCATCGCGATCCTCGGCCTCGCCGCAACCGGGCTCAACATCGCGCTCGGCCTTGGCGGGCTGGTTTCCTTCGGCCATGCCGCCTTTTTTGGAATCGGCGGCTATGCAGCGGGCATTCTCGCCACCCACGCCTTCAACAGCGAGCCGCTGCTCCTCGGCCTGCCCGGCACCAATCAGATGATCGTCATCTGGATCGTCGGCGCGATTGCGGCCGGAATCGTTGCCGTGTTCATCGGCCTGATTTCGCTCAGAACCTCCGGGGTCTACTTCATCATGATCACCCTCGCCTTCGCGCAGATGATCTACTATTTCGCGATCTCCTGGCCCGCCTATGGCGGCGAAGACGGCCTGTCTATTTATGTGCGCAACGCCTTTCCCGGCGCAAACACACTGGCGCCGATGGCCTTCTTTCTGATCTGCTTTGGCCTCTTGGCACTCGGTCTTCTCCTTTTCACGCTGATCCGCGGCTCACGCTTCGGCGCGGCGCTGCAGGCCGGACGGCAAAACGAGACCCGGCTCGCCGCCGTCGGCATCGGTCCCTTCAAGGTACGGCTGATCGCGTTCGTTGTCTCAGCCATGATGACCGCACTCGCCGGTGCGCTGTTTGCCGATCTCAACCGCTTCGTCAGCCCCTCCATGCTGTCCTGGCACATGTCCGGCGAACTGATCGTGCTGATCATCCTGGGCGGCGTCGGCCGGCTTGCCGGACCGCTGGCCGGCGCCATCGTCTATGTGCTCTTCGAATACGCGCTGGGCGGCGTCACCGAGCACTGGCAGTTCTTCCTCGGCCTAATCCTGCTGGCGGTGGTTCTGTTTGCCCGCGGCGGCGTCATGGGCCTCCTGTCCGGGAGGGCGCGACATGGCTGAACCGATCCTCAACATTCGCGACCTGCAGAAAAGCTTTGGTGCGCTGAAAGCCACCGATGGCGTCAGCCTCGACCTGAAACCCGGCGAAATCCACGCCCTGATCGGCCCCAATGGCGCTGGCAAATCAACCCTGATCCACCAGATCGCCGGTTCGCTGAAACCCGACAGCGGCGAAATCCGCTTCGAGGGTCGGGACGTGAAATCACTCGACGTCGCGGCCCGCGCAAGGCTCGGCATGGGGCGCACCTTTCAGGTATCCTCGCTTGCGCCGGAGTTTTCGGCGCTGCGCAATGTGATGCTGGCTGTGCAGGCGCATCAGGGCTCCAGCTTCCATTTCTTCAAACCGGTTATGCGCGACAGAAGCCTGACTGATCCGGCGGAAGAAGCGCTCACACGCGTTGGCCTTGCCGACCGCGCCAAAGTGCCCGCGGCCGAGCTTTCGCACGGCGAGCGGCGGCAGCTCGAGATCGCCATCGCACTGGCGCTCGGCGCAAAAGCCTTTCTGCTCGACGAGCCGATGGCCGGCATGGGGCCGGAAGGATCTCAGGCGCTGACCGGATTTCTCGACCGCTTGCGCGGCGAAGCGCCTATCCTCCTGATTGAGCATGACATGGATGCCGTCTTCGCACTGGCCGACCGCATCTCCGTTCTCGTCTATGGGCGGATCATCGCCACGGGCTCGGTGGAAGACATCCGCAACCATCCCGCGGTGCGCGAAGCCTATTTGGGAGACGGCGCATGAAGCTGCTCGACATCCAGGATCTCAAAACCTTCTACGGCAAATCGCAAGCGCTCTTCGGCGTCGACCTTTCCGTCGAAGAGGGCGAAGCCGTGGCGCTCATGGGCCGCAACGGCATGGGCAAGACCACGACGATCCGCTCCGTCTGCCACTTGACGCCGCCGCAATCCGGCAGCATCGCTTTCGCCGGCAAGGACATCACGCGAATGAAGCCGCACCGCATCGCGCGGCTCGGCGTGGGGCTGGTGCCGGAAGGCCGCCGCTGCTTCCCGAACCTGACGGTGGAGGAAAACATCCTCGCCGCCGCCCGTCCGGGCAAGTGGACGCTCGATGGCGTGAACGGGCTTTTTCCGCGATTGGCCGAGCGACGCGATCAATATGCGCGCACGCTTTCGGGCGGCGAACAGCAGATGCTCGCCATCGGCCGGGCGCTCGCCACCAATCCGCGCCTGCTCGTTCTCGACGAGGCGACCGAGGGGCTCGCCCCGGTGATCCGACAGGACATCTGGCGCGCCATCCGCGCCATCAGAGCGGAGGGTCAGTCGATCCTGATCGTCGACAAGACGTTGAGCGAGCTTCTGCCCGTTGCGGACCGTTGCACCATTCTGGAAAAAGGCCGCACCGCATGGACCGGTGCGCCCTCAGCCCTCACCGATGAGATCCAGCAGCGCTTTCTCGGCGTGTGAGCACGCCTTTCGTTCCCAAGCATGAAGGAAATAGCATGACTGTCCCACTTCACCAGATTCTCCAGCCCGACGACTGGGTTCCTGCCCGGGGGTATTCCAATGGTGTTGTTGCAAAGGGGCGTACCCTGTTCCTCGGCGGTCAGATCGGCTGGAATGGCAGCCAGGTGTTCGAGACGGACGATTTTATCGGCCAGGTGCGCCAGGCGCTTGAAAACATCGTCACACTCTTGAAGGAAGCCGGCGCAGGACCGGAGCATGTCGTGCGACTGACCTGGTTCATCACCGACAAACAGGCCTATGCCACCCGTTTGCGCGAACTCGGCGAGGCTTACCGCTCCGTCATGGGCCGCAATTTCCCGCCCATGAGCGTCGTGCAGGTCGTGGCGTTGATCGAGGATGAAGCGCAAGTGGAAATCGAGGCTACGGCCGTTCTGCCGGAATAGGACGTTTTCCGAAACGATTTTCGCCTCTCCCCCACAACCACCAGATGGGGGAGAGGCGTTCCACGGGAGCCGGCAAAGAGGGAGCGGCGACCCCCGCTGAAGTTCAGATCTCGCCGGGCGCCGCCTCGCCTTCCGAAAGCCGCATGGCATCCTCACGCGCATTGCGGCGCAGCGTGTAGACGAAAGCCGCCACGAACAGCCCCGTCATCAGAAGCACGATGGTCGGCGCCGGCGCGCTATCGAGGAAGAAACTCAGATAGACGCCGAAGAAGGACGAGAACAACGCCACCGCCAGGCTAACCATCAGCATGCGGTCGAACCGCCGGACGAGCAGAAACGCTACCGCGCCCGGTCCGATCAGAAGCGCTATCGCCAGGATGATGCCCACCGCCGTCAGCGCCGCGACAATGGTCAGCGACAGGATCGAAAGAAGCCCGTAATGCAGCACCCGCACCGGCAGGCCGATGGCTTTCGCGTGCTGTCCGTCAAACGCGTTCAAAAGCAGATCACGGCGAAACAACAGAATGGCGACACACACGAAAATTGCAATCGCGCCCGTCTGCGCAATATCGCCCCAACTCACGCCGAGCATATCGCCGAACAGGATATGGTCGAGATGCACCTCGGTCTGAATCTTGGTGTAAAGCAGCAGGCCGAGCCCGAACATGCCGGAGAAGACCACGCCCATAATGGTGTCTTCCTTCACCCGGCTGTTTTCCTTCAGATAGCCGATGCCCACCACGCAGGTCATTCCGGCCACGAAAGCGCCGATGGCGAAGGGTATGCCGACGATATAGGCGATCACCACGCCCGGCAGCACCGCATGGCTCACGGCATCGCCCATCAACGACCACCCCTTGAGCACGAGAAAGCATGAGAGCAGCGCCATGGGCGCGGCGATCAGCACCGAGATAATGAACGCCTGCTGCATGAACGGAAAGGCAAACGGCAGCAGCAGCGTATCAAGAAAACCGCTCATGCGCCGGCCTCCTGCATCGGATTTTCCAGCGCGTCGCGGGCACGTTTGCGAGCCGCCAGAAGCCCGTGCTTCGGCGCGAAAACGAACGCCGACAGGAATGCCAGTGTTTGCAGCACGACGATAATGCCACCGGTCGCACCGTCGAGAAAATAACTCGCATAGGCACCGAGGAAGCTCGACAACGCCCCAATGGCGACCGCAATCGCGACGAGCCGCGGAAACCGGTCCGTCAGGAGATAGGCTGTCGCGCCCGGCGTCACCACCATGGCGATAACGAGAAACGCTCCGACCGTTTGCATTGCGGCCACCGTGCAGGCACTCAGAAGCGTAAAGAAGATCAATCGCAGAAAACCCGGATTGAGGCCGATGGATCGCGCGTGGTTCTCATCGAAAAAAGCGACCATCAGATCCTTCCATTTGACCGCGAGCACGGCCAGCGTAACGCCGGAAATGATGACGAGCTGCAGCGTATCCGACGGCGTGATGGCCAGGACATTGCCGAGCACGATGGTCTGGATGTTCACCGATGCCGGCGACAGCGAAACCATGAACAGGCCCTGCCCGAAAAAGGATGTGAAGATCAGACCGATGATCGCATCCTCGCGCAGCTTGGTGCGCTGATTGAGAAAGAACATCGCCCCCGCCGCGAGCCCACCGGCAAAAAACGCACCGATGGAGAACGGCAGACCCAGCATGTAGGCCCCGGCCACACCCGGCACGATGGAGTGTGAAAGCGCGTCACCAATCAGCGACCAGCCCTTGAGCATGAGATACGCGGACAGAAAGGCGCAGACGCCGCCCACGAGCGCGCTCACCCACATGGCGTTGATCATGTAGCCATAGGAGAAGGGTTCGAGCAGATAGGCGCTCATTTGCGCTCGTCCTCTGCCGGTCGCCCGTTTTCGTCGCCATAGATGACGAAGGGGCGCTCGTCGTCGGTCAGCACCGTCAACTGGCGCGAATCCTCCTGCGCATCTTCGTGGAGATCCGCACCGCCAAGCGTGAACTGGCGCAGCACGCCGCCGAACGCTTTCTCAAGATTGGCGCGTGTGAAAACCTCCTTCGTCGACCCGGCGGCAAGAACCGTGCGGTTGATCAGAACGGTGCGATCGCAAAAGCGCGGTACGCTGCCGAGATTGTGCGTCGAAACGAGCATCACATGCCCTTCCTCGCGCAGCGCCTTCAAAAGCGCGATGATCGACTCCTCGGTGCGCACATCGACCCCGGTAAACGGTTCGTCGAGCAGGATCACCCGGCCTTCCTGTGCCAGCGCACGCGCAAGAAAGACGCGCTTCTTCTGACCACCGGATAATTCGCCGATCTGGCGCTTGCGGAAATCGGCCATGCCGACGCGTTCGAGCGCGGAAGCCACCATTTCATGATCGTGTTGGCGCGGCCAACGCATAAAGTTCATATGGCCGTAACGGCCCATCATCACCACGTCTTCGACGAGAACGGGGAAGTTCCAGTCCACCTCCTCCGCCTGGGGCACGTAGGCCACGACATTGCGTTTCAGCGCACGACCGGCCGGCTGTCCAAGGATTGAAACCTCACCCTTGGCGAGCGGCACGAAACCCATGATCGCCTTGAAGAGCGTGGACTTGCCGCTGCCATTGACGCCAACCAGCGCCGCAATCGTTCCGGTGGGAATGGAAAAGCTGGCATCACGCAGTGCCGTGTGACCGTTTCGATAGGTGACGGTCACATCCTGAACGTCGATGCCGGCGGCCGGGGTTTCCCCTGTGCGCCCCGCCGGCTTCCTTTTTTTGTTGATCACGGGTGCATTCATTGCCCGGTCAGACCTTCGGCGATTGTTTCGCTCGTGACCCGCAGAAGGTCCAGATAGGTTGGCACCTCGCCGCTCGCGTCACTCAGCGAATCCACGTAGAGAACCCCAGCATACTTCGCGCCGGTCTCACGGGCTACCTGCTGCGCCGGATCGGGAGAAACGGTGCTCTCGCTGAAAACCGCCGGTGCCTTGGTTTCCCTGATCTGATCGATCACATGACGCACCTGTTGGGGCGTGCCCTGCTGGTCGGCATTGATGGGCCATATATAGAGCTCTTTCAGGCCGAAATCACGCGCGAGATAGCTGAATGCGCCTTCGCTGGTGACCAGAACACGGTGATCCTCCGGTATGGCCGCAAGCCGCTCGCGGATCGGGTCGACGATCGCCTGGATCTCTGCCTTGTAAGCCTCGGCATTTTGCGCGTAAACGTCGGCATTCTCCGGATCGTGCGTGGAAAACGCGTCGCGAATGTTGTCGACATAGGTCAGCGCATCGCTGGGCGACATCCACGCATGCGGATTGGGCTTGCCGGTGTACGGCCCCTCACCGATGCTCATCGGTTCCACACCCTCGGAAACCACGACGCTCGGCACATCGTTGAGATTGCGGAAGAAGCGCTCGAACCATAGCTCCAGGTTGAGCCCATTCCAAATGACCAGGTCGGCATCCTGTGCGCGCAGGATATCGCCCGGTGTCGGTTGGTAATTGTGTATCTCGGCATTCGGCTTGGTGATCGATTCGACCACCGCCGCATCGCCCGCGACATTGCGCGCCATGTCGGCGATAACGGTGAATGTGGTGACCGCCTTGAAGCGTTCGCCCTGGGCGAAGGCGGAAGGCGCGGCAAGCGCCACGACGAAGAAAATGGCCAATGCTTTGGCTAATCGCATGAAAATCCCCTGAAACAACTTCGAAACCGCTCTTACCGCCTGAAGCTAGGCTGAAATGCGCGATACGTCAATGCAATTGCAAATCGTTTGCAATAAAATCCTGAAATGCTTGGAACTGCGCCTCTTTTCGAGGGAAATCCTGACTGGTAACGGATCGAATCTTTGCAACTGAATGTCATCTGACGCATAATCGGGCCATGAATCAGCATGCCAGCCACAAGCCGGATTACGAGAAAGAACTGCGCCGCGCCGGTGTTCGTATTACCCGGCCACGCAAGGTGATTCTGCGCATTCTGACGGAGACGGAGGATCATCCGGATGCCATGGAGATCTTCCAGCGCGCTTCCGCGATCGACCCGAGCATTTCGCTATCGACCGTCTACCGCACCATGAAGCTTCTGGAAGAGATGGGCGCGATCCATCGCCATGCGTTCGAGGGCGGGCGCGCCCGGTTCGAACAAGCCGATGGCGAGCACCATGATCATTTGATCGATCTCGATACAGGCGATGTGATCGAGTTCCATTCGAACCGGATCGAGGAATTGCAGGAAGAGATTGCACGCGCGCTGGGTTACGACATCGTACACCATCGGCTGGAGCTGTACGGCAGAAAGCGCAGAAGGGGCTGATCCCTCTTAAATGCAAGAGCCGCCGTGGTGGAGGGGAAACCACGGCGGCCATGCTTGAAACACCGCGGCAGCCCGGAGAGGGGGGATGAGGCTGCCGCTATTTCGTCCGGGAAAGGCGGGGGACGAGCCTTGGCCGGACCACGGCGAAAAATTGCCGCTGTCTGTTATTTTGTGCTTGAACGTGGCTATTCAAGGGCACCAACATTACATCTTCGTAACAAAGCCGTGATAGAAAGCGGTAGGCGACGTTCCACCATGTCAGCACACTTCTCCGAAAGGCGCTGAACACCCCCTTTTCCGTGGACAGGCGCACCTTGCCGCGCTACCCGTACAGCCATGAATAAAGGCGATCATCTCTTCCTCGTTGACGGCTCGGGCTATATTTTTCGCGCTTATCACGCGTTGCCCCCGCTCACCCGCAAATCCGACGGCCTGCCGGTGGGCGCCGTGGCCGGCTTCTGCAACATGCTCTGGAAGCTCCTGCAGAATGCGCGCGATACCGAAGTGGGTGTCACGCCAACCCACTTCGCGGTCATCTTCGACCATTCCTCGAAGACCTTCCGCAACGATCTTTACCCCGAATACAAAGCCAACCGCTCCGAACCGCCGGAAGACCTGGTGCCGCAATTCGGATTGATACGCGAAGCCACTCTCGCCTTCGATCTGCCTTGCATCGAGATGGCCGGCTTTGAGGCCGACGACCTGATCGCCACCTATGCGCGGCTGGCGAGCGAAGCCGGCGGCGAGACCACGATCGTCTCTTCCGACAAGGATCTGATGCAGCTCGTCACCGACAAGGTCTCCATGTACGACCCGATGAAGGACCGCGAGATCCGGGTTGCGGAGGTAATCGAGAAATGGGGCGTTCCGCCCGAGAAGATGATCGACCTTCAGGCACTGACGGGCGATTCTGTTGACAATGTCCCCGGCATTCCCGGAATCGGGCCGAAAACGGCGGCGCAACTGCTCGAAGAATACGGCGATCTCGACACGCTGCTTTCTCGCGCAAACGAGATAAAACAGAACAAAAGACGTGAAAACCTGATCGAATTCGCCGAAAAGGCACGCATTTCGCGCGAATTGGTGAAGCTCAGGATCGACGTTCCCGTGGAGCACACAGTCGATACGTTCGAGCTTGCTCCGCCCGACGGGCCGAAGCTGATCGGATTCCTGAAAGCGATGGAATTCTCCACGCTGACACGCCGTGTGGCCGAAGCGACCGGCGCGGAAGTGTCGGAGATCGATGCCACGCCCGTGGAAGTGGAAGCGGGCGAGAATGCACGTGGACCGGATCTCGATCCCTCATCCGCGCAAGACGGCGACGCGGCAACGCCGATGAAGCTCGTCGGCAAGATCGCCGATGCGGGCGCTGCACAGAGCTTCGACCACACCGGATACGAATGTATCCGCGATCTCGACACGCTGAAGCGGTGGATTGCCGATGCTTATGAGGCGGGCATTCTGGCTTTCGACACCGAAACCACTTCTCTCGACCCGATGCAGGCGGAGTTGTGCGGCTTCTCGCTGGCGACGAGGCCGGGCCGGGCCGCCTATGTGCCGCTCAACCACAAGAACGGTTCCGGCGACCTCCTGGGCGGCGGACAGATCGAGAACCAGATTCCGCAAGCCGAAGCGCTGGAGACGATCCGTACCGTTATGGCCGATCCGGCTGTGCTCAAAATCGGCCAGAACCTGAAGTACGACTGGTTGCTCATGTATCGGCTGGGCGTGGAAATCGTCGGCTGCGACGACACGATGCTGATTTCCTATGTTCTGGATGCGGGCACCGGCAGCCATGGCACGGTGAGCCACGGCATGGACGCGCTTTCCGATCGTTGGCTCGGCCACAAGCCGATCCCTTACAAGGAACTGACGGGAACGGGCCGCAACCAGGTCACATTCGATATGGTCGACCTGGAACGCGCCACAGCCTATGCGGCAGAGGATGCCGACATCACTCTACGGCTCTGGCAGGTTCTGAAACCGCGGCTCGCGGCCGAAGGGCTGGTTTCGGTCTATGAACGGCTCGAACGCCCGATGATCCCGGTAATCGGCCGCATGGAGCATCGCGGCATCGAAGTCGATCGGCAAATCCTGTCACGCATGTCGGGGGACTTCGCGCAAACGGCCGCCAGCATCGAAGACGAGATCTACGAGCTGGCCGGCGAGCGTTTCACCATCGGTTCGCCCAAGCAGCTCGGGGAAATTCTGTTCGGCAAGATGGGACTGCCTGGCGGCAGCAAGACCAAGACCGGCCAGTGGTCGACCTCGGCGCAGGTGCTCGAGGACCTCGCCGCCGCCGGTCATGAACTTCCGCGCAAGATCGTGGACTGGCGCCAGGTCACCAAGCTCAAATCGACCTACACGGATGCGCTGCCGGGTTACATCAACCCGCAGTCCAAACGCGTGCATACTTCCTACGCGCTCGCCTCCACGACAACGGGACGCCTCTCTTCCTCGGAGCCCAATCTGCAAAACATCCCCATCCGCACCACCGAGGGTCGCAAGATCCGCACGGCCTTCGTGGCACCGGAAGGCGCGAAGCTGATTTCAGCCGACTACAGCCAGATCGAGTTGCGCGTGCTTGCTCACGTGGCCGATATTCCCGAGTTGAAGAAGGCGTTCGCCGACGGGCTCGACATTCACGCCATGACAGCCTCGGAGATGTTCGACGTGCCGGTGGAAGGCATGCCGCCGGAGGTGCGTCGTCGCGCCAAAGCGATCAACTTCGGCATTATCTACGGCATTTCGGCGTTCGGTCTCGCCAACCAGCTCGGCATTCCGCGCGAAGAGGCCAGCGCCTATATCAAGCGCTATTTCGAACGCTTCCCCGGCATCAAGGATTACATGGATTCCACCAAGGCAGGGGCCCGTGAGCGCGGCTATGTCGAGACAGTGTTCGGCCGCCGGGCGCACTATCCGGAAATCCGCTCGTCCAATCCGCAATTGCGGGCCTTCAACGAACGGGCCGCGATCAATGCACCGATCCAGGGATCGGCGGCCGATATCATACGCCGGGCCATGGCGCGCATGGATACCGCACTTCTCGAAGCGGGCCTCGAGGATGTGCAGATGCTGCTACAGGTGCATGACGAATTGATCTTCGAGGCGCCGGAAAGCAAGGTGGAGAAGGCCATCCCCGTCATCTGCGAGGTGATGGAGAATGCCGCGCTTCCGGCGCGGGCGCTCTCGGTGCCGCTTCAGGTGGAAGCGCGCGCCGCCGACAACTGGAACGAAGCCCACTAATGCCGTCAGCCTTCGGGTCCGTTTCGACGCGAAGCTCGCTGGCCCGCATCGTCGACATGGTCTTCCCACATCGCGCTTCCGTTTGCGGACATATTTTGCTGTAGCGGATCAGACATCGGCTCAAACGTGAAGCGGCAAACCAAAAACCCCGCTGCAAAAGCGGGGTCTCGGTGAACCGGGCAGACTTGCCTAACGGTCCGATCACCACAATTCGTAGCGCAGGCCGATCCTGATTTCATGGGACGACAGATCGCTGTCCGTGCCCTGAACGCCGGTCGCGCCCGCAGCGGCGGTGGCGGCATCCCAACCGAACATGTCACCACCATCGACGTTGCGGTAACGGTAGCCCAGATCCACCTTCATGTTGTTGGAAAAGTCGTACGACATGCCGGCCATGAGCGCGTAGGTGAAGCGCCAATCGGATTCGCCCCCATGCGTCGAGGTGCCCACCGAAGCTGGCGTCGGGCAGGCTGCACCGGAGCAATAGGCATTGTTGGCAAGATCGTCCCAGCGCAGATAGGTATAACCCACACCCGCACCGACATAGGGCGTGAAGCCGACATAGGTGCCGAGATCCACATAACCGTTCAGCAGAACCGAGTAACCGGTGAGTTCGGAAGCATCCTCGGAGCGGCAGGTGGTGCCCGCCGGGCTGCCCGGACACGGAGCGGCACTTGACGTGGTCCCGCTGAAGCTGGCCGAGAACCGGTCAACCGTCACATCCGCCCGCAGCCAGTCGGTGAACGAATAGCCCGCACCGATACCGAAACTGAAATCCTCGGAAAGCGACACGCTGTCGAACGCAGCGGAACCGTAGTTCACACCGTCGAACGTGCGATACACATAAGGATCGCCGGCGCTGGTTTTCAGCGAGTAGCCGATGTCGCCACGAAGATACCAGCCGCTGCCGATCTCCACCGGCACCACATCGGGAGCCTCGTCGATGATGATCGGGGGGTCATAATCGGCGGCTTGGGCGACGCCTGTGGAGACAAACGCCGAACCAACCGAGGAAACAAGCATACGAGTGAAAATGCGCATAATCCGAACTCCGCAAGATGCGACGGATTAAGGCTGCCCCCGCCGCTGTTGGAGGCATTGTTAACCATTCTGGTTAAATGCAAGTTAAGGATAACACTTGGTTATCGATACTGCTTTACGGTGTAATCCGGCGCAAAACGAAACCGCCCGGCGCAAGACCGGGCGGTTCCTCAAAAAGCGATGTCGAATTACTTGTAGACCGGCGGCTCGAAAGGCGGAGGATCGTAGGATACGACCTGCGGACGGGCGCAATTGGCGTTGCCGCCAAACTGGTAGCGCAGACCCGCGCGCGCCTCGTGCACGTTGAAACCGTCGTCGAAGCCCGGCGCCACACCCGAAGCGTATTCGAACATGCGGCCGCCATTGACGCGCGTGAATCGGTACCCCATGTCGAGATTGAGATTCTCGGTCAGGCAGTAGGACGCACCGGCCATCAGCGAGTAGGCGAAGCGCCATTCGCTCGAGCCTTCGTGCACCGTGGTGCCGTCGGGCGTTGTGTTGGTAAGGTCGTCCCACATGATGTGGGCACCGCCGATGCCCGCGCCGACATAAGGCGTCACACCGTAGTATGTGCCGAGATCCACATAGGCGTTGGCCATGAGAAGCCAGGCGCTATAGGCGGACGTATCGGACGACACGCAGGCAACGCCGCCGGAGCAGGTGCCCGACGTGGAGCCTTCGAAATCGGATTTGAACCAATAATCCGCCGTGAAGTCCGTGCGCAGATATCTGTTGATCTGGTAACCGATACCGGCGCCGAGCGACATGGCACCCTTGAGATCGGTCGTATCGAACGAGGCAGTTCCGCCGCGCAAGCCACCCGGCGCATCGCCATAGGTGATGTACTCGGTGCCACGCAGCTTCGACCAGTGATAGTCGACGTCGCCCCGAATATACCAACCGCCGAATGACGGTGCCGGCTCCACCACCGGCGGCAGAGGCTGCGGAGCTTCGATGACAGGCGGCTCATACAGATCTGCAGCATAGCCTGCGGTCGGAGCACTCAGCAGCAAGGCCGCCCCGAAGACCTTCGTAGACTTCAACATATCTTCCCATCCTTGGCGTTGCCGCGCCCCCCTGGGCACAATGGCAAATTGCAACTCGACGGGAGTATTTGAGGAAAAAAGTTAAATACGCCTTAACCCTAAGCCTTAACCACGTTTTGCATGCACGTTCAGCGCGAAATGGCTGCTCTGAGCAGGCGGAAACAAAAAAGCCGGCGCTCTGCGCCGGCTCTTCGCATGCTTCGATAGAAATGCGTCAGGCTGCCGTCTTGGAATCGGCGATAGCGTTGATCACATCGTCGACCACGCTTTCGACCAACGCCGGATCGTCGGCCTCGGCCATCACGCGGATCAACGGTTCCGTGCCGGAAGGGCGAATGACGAGCCGGCCCTTGCCGCCAAGCCGTGCTTCCGCATCGGCAATCGCCGATTTGACCGGCGCCGTCTCAAGCGGCTTTCCGCCACTGATCCGGACATTCTTGAGAAGTTGCGGAACAGGCTCGAATTTTCTGCAAACCTCACTGGCCGGACGGTTCTCGCGCTTGATGCAGGCAAGCACTTGCAACGCCGCCACCAGGCCGTCGCCGGTGGTGGAAAAATCGGACAGAACCACATGCCCGGATTGCTCGCCACCGACGTTCAATCCGTTGGCGCGCATGCGCTCGACGACGTAGCGATCGCCGACTTTGACCCGATGAAGATCGAGTTTCAGATCGCCCATGAAACGTTCGAGCCCAAGATTGGACATGACCGTGGCAACGACGCCGCCGCCCTGAAGCTTTCCAGCCTTGTGCCAGGACTGGGCGATCAGTGCCATGATCTGATCGCCATCGATCACAGTGCCGTTCTCATCGACGATCACCACGCGATCGGCGTCGCCATCGAGCGCGATGCCGATATCGGCGCGCACCTCGTGGACTTTCTTGGCGAGGCCAAGCGGATGCGTGGAACCGCAATCCTCGTTGATATTGACGCCGTTCGGTTCATCATTGATCGCGACGACTTCGGCGCCGAGCTCCCACAGCGCCGCCGGTGCGACCTTGTAACCCGCGCCATTGGCGCAATCGATCACGATCCGCAAGCCCGACAGCGACATGGAGCGCGGCAAGGTGCGCTTGGCAGATTCGATATAGCGGTCATGCACGCCATCGACACGCTTGGCCCGACCAAGCCCGCCATTGTCGGCAAGCGCAAGCTCGACTTCCTTGTCGAGCATGGCCTCGATGCGCCCTTCGATCTTGTCCGACAGTTTGTAACCGTCGGGGCCGAAAAGTTTGATGCCATTATCGTAATATGGGTTGTGCGACGCCGAGATCATCACGCCGATATCGGCGCGCAGCGACCGAACGAGCATGGCAACGGCCGGCGTCGGTATCGGCCCTAGTAAAAAGACATCCATGCCGGCGGCGCAAAAGCCGGAAACAAGCGCATTCTCGATCATATACCCGGAAAGCCGGGTATCCTTGCCAAGAACCACACGGTGACGGTGGCTGCCATTCTGAAACGAAAGTCCGGCGGCCATGCCGACCTTCATGGCGATTTCGCCCGTCATCGGAAACCGGTTCGCCCGTCCGCGAATCCCGTCCGTACCAAAATATTTTCTTGCCATTTTTTCCTTGCTGCCCGTTCGGCGCACTTTGTCTGTCTTTTTTGTCAAAGCGGCGTCCCTCACTCACTCTCTGCCACAGGAGCAGCACTCGTTTGCATCAAATTCTGTGAGCCAATGTAACGCTTCCCGAATAAACGTCTGCTTGCCAATTATACTTAATGGCAAGTTAAGAGACTTGCGTAGCCCTGTAAACGCAACCGCGGCGTGCTCCAATTCTGTCGCGTAGAAGCAGAAAAGCCGTGAAACAGCGTTCACGGCTTTTCTTCAAGGCAAAAACCTCTCGCATGAGGAGAAAGCGTTTCTCAGCCCTGCGGCTGGGGTTCCATTCCACCCTCGGGCTCGTCTCCGCCCTTCTTCTGACCTTGGCGTGTGCCGGTTTTCGGCACGGCCGAACCGCGCGAAGGCGGGGTGTCGTCGCCAGCGTCGCGCGACGGTTTCTCGCCTTTCAGAAGCGCCTGGATCTCATCACCCGAAAGCGTTTCATATTCGAGCAGCCCTTCGGCGATCGCGACCCAGCCCTTTTTCTTCTTCGTCAGGATATCGCGTGCGGTCGCATAGGCTTCATCGATCAGACGACGCACTTCGCTGTCGATCTTCTGTTGCGTCTCCTGCGACATGTTCTGCTGGCGCGCCACGGAATGACCGAGGAAGACTTCTTCCTGGTTCTCGCCATAGGCGACCTGGCCTAGCTCGTCGGAGAAGCCCCACTGGGTCACCATCGCGCGGGCGAGTTTGGTCGCCTGTTCGATATCGGAGGACGCACCGGAGGTGATGTTTTCCTTGCCGAACTTGATCTCCTCGGCAACGCGGCCGCCCATCATGATGGCAAGGCGCGAGATCATCCACTTGTAGCTCATCGAGTAGCGATCGCCCTCGGGAAGCTGCATGACCATGCCAAGCGCGCGGCCGCGTGGAATGATGGTCGCCTTGTGCAGCGGATCGGCCTTCGGCACGTTGATCGCGACCATGGCGTGACCCGCTTCGTGATAGGCGGTCAGTTCCTTTTCTTCCTGGGTCATGGCGTGCGAGCGTCGCTCCGCACCCATCATCACCTTGTCCTTGGCATCCTCGAACTCTTGCATCGTTACAAGGCGCTTGTTGCGCCGCGCGGCCATGAGGGCCGCCTCGTTGACAAGATTGGCGAGGTCGGCGCCGGAAAAGCCCGGCGTGCCGCGCGCCACGACCCTGAGGTCGACATTCGGCGCCATCGGCACATTGCGCACATGCACCTTCAGAATCTTTTCGCGACCGGCGACATCGGGGTTCGGCACCACGACCTGACGGTCGAAACGGCCGGGACGCAGAAGCGCAGGGTCGAGAACGTCCGGACGGTTGGTCGCGGCGATCAGGATAATGCCCTCATTGGCCTCGAAACCGTCCATCTCGACGAGAAGCTGGTTCAGCGTCTGCTCGCGTTCGTCATTGCCGCCGCCGAGACCGGCGCCGCGATGACGGCCGACCGCATCGATTTCGTCGATGAAGATGATGCAGGGCGCGTTCTTCTTGGCCTGTTCGAACATGTCGCGCACGCGGGAAGCGCCGACACCGACGAACATTTCAACGAAATCCGAGCCCGAAATGGTGAAGAAGGGAACATTCGCTTCACCCGCCACGGAACGCGCCAGAAGCGTCTTACCGGTTCCCGGAGGGCCGACGAGCAGAACGCCGCGCGGAATCTTGCCGCCGAGCCGCTGGAATTTTTGCGGATCGCGCAGAAATTCCACAATCTCCTCGAGATCTTCCTTGGCCTCGTCGACACCCGCCACGTCCTGGAAGGTGACACGGCCATGCGATTCGGTCAGGAGCTTGGCCTTGGATTTGCCGAAGCCCATGGCGCGACCGGATCCCGACTGCATCTGGCGCATGAAGAAAATCCACACGCCGAGGATGAGGATCATCGGTAGCCAGGAGATCAGGTAGCCGAGGAAGGAATTGGACCCGTCGCTTTCCGGGCGGGCGTTGATCGTCACGCCACGATCCTCAAGACGCTGCACGAGCGAGGAATCGCCCGGCGAATAGGTCTGGAAGGGCGTGCGGTTGCCGGTGTAGGTGCCGGTAATACGGTCGCCGGTAATCGTCACGGATTCAACGCTGCCCGCCGAGAGCTCCTCCAGAAACTGCGAATACGCGATGTCGCGTGTCGCGCCGCGCTGCTGGGGAGCCTGGAACAGGTTGAAGAGCGCAATCAGCAGGACGGCGATAATCGCCCAGAGCGCAAAGTTTCTGTAATTCGGATTCATATAAGTCCCGCATACTCGCCGAGTGTCGGCGATCGTCCGTTTTTCATGGTCTGGATTAACATAGGGAGCCGGCGCTTCCTTGCCAAGCCAAGCTGCCGCAAGAGCTCACCTTTAGGTTAAGCTTCGGCGCCGAATGTGGTGGGCTCATGGCAAAGCGATAACAGTTTTCGCACCGACCAACCGGATCAGAGCCTGCGCGATGCAAACGTCGAACGACGGAAGCAGCATCGCCCAAGGCGCGGGAACCGCAATTCCACCGTCTGCCGTCCGGCTCCGGGCCGGACCCAGGCAGGTTTTGCCTCGCCACAGCGCCGGTTCGCTGAATTGCGCAGCAAAAAGAAGGTCCTGCGGCACAGGAGTGTCGGTTTTCGGTATAAAGTCGATGGCCGACTCGCCAAACGGTGAAATGTGCATGTCCGCTTCAGCCGAAAGCCGATAGCGCTCATCCCATAAAACCGATTGCGCCGCTCCAGCCATTGTCGGCAAGTTTCGCCGCTCGCGATGCAGATAGAGGCCGCCGGAACGCGGATCGATCACGGCCCGCGACAATGTGGCGCAAACGCCGGCACGCAAACGGGCAAGAGCTCGCGCGGCGGCGGCCTCGGCGGGAAGCTGCGTGGAACCGCCGGCCATCGCCGCCAGAACGCGCAAGGCATAGAGCGATGCCGGCGCATCGCAATGCGCCAGAAAGTCGGGGGCGGCACGATAAAGCCCCGGCGCAACGCAACGCAGATGCGCATCGACCAGACGCGCCGCCCGCTTTCCCAGTGCCGTGCGCACCTTGGCTGCAGCCCCGGCCTCGGCATTGCGGGCCGCCACCAGCCGCGGCGTCAATGCCCGGCGAACACGCACACGTTCGTAAGCCGGATCGTCATTGGTCGGGTCGTCGACCCAACGCGCACCGCGCGACGCAAGATAAGCACGCAGATCCGCGCGGGCGAGCCCGAGCAGAGGACGGGCGAACCAGATCGCACCGCCGTAAAGCGAGGCCGGAGCGATACCGGCATTGCCACGCCCCGCGCCACGTTCGGCGCGCATCGAGACGGTCTCGGCCTGGTCGTCGCGCGTATGTCCGGTGAAAATCAACCCGGCGCCAGCTTCACGTGCCGCCTGGGCCAGAAGGCCGATCCGCGCCGAGCGCGCGGCGGCGGAAATGCCAGTCGCAGGCTTATCGCCGCGCCAGAGCATTGTGCGATGGACGATGCCGCGGCTGCGACACAAGTCGGCGACGAAACGCGCTTCGTCGGCCGCGGTCGGCCGCAAATCATGATCGACCGTCACAGCCGTCAAGGCCGGAGCGTCTGTCCGCGCATCGAGAAATTCTTTGAGGAGAAAGAGAAGGGCGAGAGAATCGCCACCACCGGAGACTGCTGCGATCACACCGTTTTGTCGGGCAAGCGCGTAGCCCTCGAAGAGCTGTCCGGGATCTGGCTGCATCGCCGGGTTCAACAACCCGCGAGCGCCTGTTCCTGCTTCACACGCTCGCGCAGCGCGCTGGAAATGTCAGGATATTTCTGGCCGATTTCGTTATAGGTCACGCAGGCCACGTCGCGCTGGTTCATCGCCGCTAGCGAAATGCCCAGTTTGAGAAGCATGTCGGGCGCCTTGTCGGCCGCGGGGTAATCGCGGCTGGCACGCAGGAAAATCTCCGCAGCGTCGCGATAACGATCCTGGCCAAGCAGGGATTCCCCAAGCCAGAAATGCGCATCCGAGGCACGGCCGTCGTCGGGAAAGCGTTCTATATGCTGGCGAAACCCGGCTTCGGCCGTTTTGTAATCGCCCGACAGGATGAATTCATAGGAGTTCCTGTAGAGCTCGTCCGGGTTATCGGCGGAAGGAAGCGAGGCCATCTGATCGTTCTGTCCTGCAGCTCCCGTTTCGCCCGCCCCTGTTTCCCCCGACTGCGTGAGGTCGACGGGCTCGCCCACCTCGCCGCCCACGATGTTGCCATCGGCATCAAACCGCACGCTTCCAAGCGTACGCGGCGGCTCGCCGACCGTGGGCGCGTCCCGGGACGCGCTCCGTGTGTCGTCGTCGGCACCACCTGGCGGCGGCATGCGGTCGGTCCTCTGGTCGGGAGCGCCACCACCACCGGCCGGCGCCGCGCCCGAGCCGCCGTTCTTCTCTAACTCCTGAAAGCGGAACTCATTGTCCTGCTGCATTCGCCGAAGTTGATCCTGCATCTGCAGAATCTGGAAGTTCAACTCTTCCACCCGCCCGTTGAGCTGGCGCAATTGCTCTTCCAAGCCGCTGACACGCGGATCGCCCGCCTGGGCGAGGATGACGTGACCCTCGGTGTGTTTGGCAAAGCCAATCGCAGGCACCGCCGCGGGACTCAGCGCAAAAGCCGGTCCCGCCATGAGAAACGGCAACGCCAGAACGCTGCCGACAACCGTTCGCAAAAACATTCCAATCTCGCTTTCGCAATAGACAACAGGGCTGTTCATCGCCCCATTTGCTCTTTATCAGGGCGCGAGACTTCGGCCAAATTTTGATTTTCGGCGCCCTATGCGGGGCGATACGGCGCATTTCGCCCTCGAAAGCGGCCGCATAAACCGCTATATGGCGCCTCAAAGGACTAGGAATGGCACGCATCTATCAGACACGCGCCTGGGAAAGCCAGCTTTCGCCTTCGCTCCAGGAGATGGAGCTTTTGGCGCTCGAATCCTATGCGAACTTTCCGGAAGATTTTCGCAAGCTGACCGGCGAGATCATCATTCAGGTGGCTGAATTTCCGAGTGAAGAGATCATGGACGATCTGGCTCTCGAAACGCCCTTCGACCTGCTTGGCCTGTTCGAGGGACGGGGAATTGCGGAACGCTGGAACCCGGCCACCGGCGAGGGGCCAAACCGCATCACGCTCTACCGCCGCGCGATTCTCGACTATTGGGCCGAGAACGAGGAAACGCTCGGCGACATCGTCAACCACGTCCTCATTCACGAGGTCGGTCATCATTTCGGGTTGTCAGACGACGACATGGCACGCATCGAGGAGGCCGTGGCCTGATCGAATAGTCGCAACGCAACCGGACACTCCCATCCGGTTGCGCAGTGTGATGCCCGGTATTGACCCGGTATTGACGATGTTGATCGTGTTCATTTCACCCGCTCCCTTGCCCGAGGCAAGAAGAGCAAGAAATGAAGCCTTATGCAATTATAAGTATATTAGTAATCGCCAAGCTTCATCTCAGGCGTGTATTCAAGCCCGTCGATTTCCTTGCACACCGCCTGGCCGCACCGCATGGTTTTCGTCTCGGCATCGTAGGCATAGGTAGGCGATCCTTGCAGAATCCAGCCCTTGTTGAGCGCAGCCGTCACCTTGTGACAGAAGCTTGCATCGTCCGGGCCGGTCAAAAAACGATAGAGCCTCATGAGGCCGTCTCCCTGCTGTCTTTTCGTGTGATCGCGTTCGCACGCGCAAGCAGTGTCTGCGCCATTTCCAGATGCAAGCGCTCCACCATCCGTCCGTCGAGCGAAATCACGCCGCGACCGGCATTCTCCGGATTCGCGAACGCGGCCACGATCGCTTCAGCTTCCGCAATGGCCTCGGGCGAGGGGGCAAAAGTCGTGTTGGCCGGCTGGATCTGCGCCGGGTGAATGAGCGTTTTGCCGTCGAACCCCGTGGAGCGCGCCTCACGACAACTTGCCGCGAAAGCCTCGAGGTCGCGGAAATCGTTGGACACACCATCGAGCACCGACAGCCCGCCCGCCCGTGCCGCCATGACGAGCTGAAACAGAAACGGCGACAGGTAGCGCCGGTCGGCGGTCAGCTCAATTCCACTTTCCTTGGCCAAGTCGTTGGTGCCGGCGACGAGGCAGGAGAGACGCGCCGCCGGATTCCGTCCGAGCTCGGCGATCGCACCGAGGTTGAGAACGGCGCGCGGCGTCTCGACCATCGCCCAGAGCTTCAGGCTGCGCGGCGCGTCGGTCTCATCGAGCGCGGCATCGACATCGAGAACATCGCGCGGCCCATCCACCTTGGGAAGAAGAATCGCATTCGGCCTGACCGCGCGCGCGGCCAGAAAATCCTCAGTGCCCCAGATGCTGGAAAGCGCATTGATGCGCACCACGATCTCGCAGCGCGGACGGTCGCCACCCATCAGGAAATCGCGCAGCCTTTCGCGCGCTTCCAGTTTTTCCTCCGGTCCCACGGCATCTTCGAGGTCGTAGATCACCGCATCGCAGGCGAGCGACGCGCTCTTGGTCAGCGCCTTTTCGTTGCTTGCGGGCACGTAAAGAACCGAGCGGCGGAGATGTGCGGTGTGGTGCTGCATGCCCTGTTTCATGGCCCAGCGACGCTTTCGAAGCAAGAGAGCTTTGATTTGCCCGACCGGCTTGTGTATGGAGATGCGGCAGATAAAATGGCCGCTCAGAAAACGGACCGGGGTTCATGGACAAGTTCACCACGCTGACGGGCGTTGCCGCGCCCTTGCCGATCATCAATGTCGACACCGACATGATCATCCCGAAGGATTACCTGAAGACGATCAAGCGCACCGGTCTCGGTGCCGGACTTTTTGCCGAAATGCGTTTCAATGAGGACGGTTCCGAGAATCCGGACTTCGTGCTCAACAAACCGGCCTACCGAAACG